>ERZ1026848.25-NODE-25-length-78892-cov-12.428733_pt1 | contig 78892 bp, 87 predicted proteins | sample MGYA00380154_ERZ1026848 | MGnify/ENA primary metagenome ERZ1026848 (study PRJEB33269, sample SAMEA4719790) | human gut metagenome | biome: human-associated habitat; feature: organic feature; material: feces | place: Cameroon | collected 2013-10 ...
ACCGATAGAACCGTTTTACCTATCAGTGTGGGCGTCATCAATTATTTTAACTTCGTATGCACGTCAATGCGGTTTGTTGAGTAGACATTTCTGCACTCAAATTTGTTCGGAGAAGTTGCTCGACGGTGGCGTATAAAGCTCACTTATTGCCATATGTCGCTACATACCCACTTTTCCGGGCATAAAAAAGAAGCCGCCGATTATTGACTAATCGACGACCTCAAAGTACATCAGAGCGTAAAATATTCACTTTTTTTCCTTATAAGTGATTAAGCTCACTTATTTCAGTTTGTAATGATTTTCAGTGATTATAATCACTTATTTTTACCAAATGATAGCATCACCCAAAACTCCGGGTGGCGTAAAAAGCTCACTTTTTCTAAGTGAACAAAATCACTTATTTCCAATAGCCATAAGTGAGCTTAATCACTTATTTTTTACGTTCATAGGTGCAAAAGTGATTTTATTTACTTGTTGAGTAGACTTGTCTGTATAGCTCCTGCCCACCCGGTCACCTTCCACCTTGCTGCCTTGCAAGCATCCTGGATTCTGACCCGATTGGCTGCCTTTTGCCGACTTCGCCACACACCCCTCACAGCGCCCCACTGTCGCGTTTAATTGGCGAGGCCGAGGAACTTTCCGCAGCGGACAATTCTTCGCCACACAGGGGCTTTGTGGGGCTTGGATTTTCGTCCAGAGCTTTCCCGTTTTCCACCAAAAACGGAATGTCCAGATCGAAACTCACAAGTTGCTGTCTGGGGACGCTTTTCCCCTCCAGACGATATGTATTGTTCCGGTTCCACCGCATGTCCCGGTAGATCATCCGCACCAACGCCACGCACTTGATCTCGCAGCTGTTGCTCACAGTCAGCTTCGGTGTCTTATGAGCTCCTGCATCCTCAGCCGTACAGTTCTGCACAGCTACCTGTTTTGCCTCTCGGTTGTACAGAAAGCGATAGTGGGTTGGCCAGCCTAATGCTTCCAACGTGCTGCGGAAGATTGTGATCCTTCCATCCTCGACATTAAAAGTCAGACCCAGCATCCGCTGGTTCCATATTCTTTCGTTCACTACTCTCCCCTCCTTAAAAATGGGCGCACTTCCCCCTTGGAATCCTGGTGGCCGTTTTAATCAAGCCCGGTGTCGGGGACGGTCTTACCCGTCAGCATCCCCACTGATACATAGCCATCCATTTGCTTAACTTCAGATTCTTTCAGATGTTCTTCTACAGGTACGCCAAAAGTACCTGCAATATCATCTGGGTAAAATCCCTTTCTGGTATTTGCAGGCTTTGTCTCTTGCGCATTTTTCTGGTCTGTTTCATTTTTTCGCTTCTGGCCTTCATGGAAGATCTCCGGCACAAGCAGGTCAAAAACATACAGAGTTTCCCCTTCAAATGAAATTCTGTATCCAAGCATCTTATACCGGCATTCGGTATCCCAGCCCATTTCCTTATACACCAGTTCTGAAAAAGGCTTGCAGGTCATCTTCCGGCTTTTACGTTTATCTGGCTTGGCGATGCACCAGCGCAGAGCGTCCTTGTCGTTTTCATCACAGCCGCGTACAACAATACGCTTCAAATCACTGTTGAACATGACGTGTACATAAACCACATCTTCCAGCCCGGTGATGCAGGCCGTGTTAAATGTGATGCTGTCCTTGCGGATCACGATCGCGGGGTCACGGAGATGTGCAAACAGCTCCTTCCGCACGACCTGGTATCCATCATAGGAAAATGTACTTTCTAATTCTTCCGCTCTTGCGTCTCTATCATTTTCTGCCTGCTCTTCCGGTGGCATGGCGTTCGTATTTTCATTCATCTGTGTCAGTCCATCCTTCCATTATTTTTTCCGCTTCATGGAGCAGAGCATTCAGGCCATCTGCGGTAAAAGTATTCATTTCTTCTATCTCTGCTGCCGGCCGGAGCACATCCCAGTTTCCTGCATAATGTTCCAGCTGCAAAATGCCAACCTGTGCAATACTTGTGATCGGTTTTCCAAAAGTACCTGCCCATTCTGGCGGGAAGATATAGATCGTCTGCTTGACGGTTTTTCCCTCTTCATCCTGTTCCTTGGATGGCAGGACAATTTCTTCCACCTTAACCATTTCCGGCTCATCCAGTTCAAACAGCATCAGCTTGTCATCGTTCTGTCCCACGAGCTGCCCACGGAAACGGTATTTCAAACCTTCTTCCCATTCCATCATGTCAAAAAGGGCTTTTGCCAGACCGCGGCATCCGAGTGTACTGGCGCACCAGCGTCCCTCTTTCAGTCTGCCCCAGCGGATTGCGTTCGGATTATCCTTTTCGCATGGGCGAATGGCAATGCAGCGGTCAACCGAATTCAGGAGCAGTTCTACATACTCCACATCTTCAAACTTTTTCAGGCAGGCTGTATTAAAACGCAACTTGCCATTGGAGATCGTCATAGCCGGATTCTGTAAAGTAGCAAAATACTGTGCCCGCACAACTTCATATCCGCTGAGGTCTAAACGGTTCATGACTTCTACCGTATCCTGCTGTTTTTCCCGCATGACGCTTTCAGATGCTTCCCGGTATTCTTCTGCCGAAAAGCCGGTCCAGTCCTTATCAAACGGCACATATCCGCGTAAGATTCCATCATCCACCACACTCAGGACTGGCAGTGGGCGATTTTTCTTTGTATAACTCCGGGATGCCCGCAGATGATTTGCCGCATTATAGACTTCCCTGGACACGATTGCCTCATGATGATCTCTCTGCCGGTACTGCGTCCGGTCGTTATTGTTTTTCTTTGATTTATGCGTCAGGAAATTCGGTGTGAAGGTCTTCCTTGCCAATACATCCCCACAATGGCGTTCATTCGCAATGACTCCTGCAAGAGTGCCGGGATTCCACTCCGTGTTCCCCAGTTTTGTCTTCCGGCCATATTCTGTCAGAAGTTCTGCAATCTCAGTGAAAGAAAATCCGTTCAGGTACAGATAGTAAATCACCTTCACCGTCTGTGCTTCGTCCTGATTCACCACAAGACTGCCATCCTCGTCCTGGTCATATCCGAGCAGGGCCGGCGTAAGGAACAGTCCACGGCTGAACCTGCGGTCAATGGACCAGTTCATAATGATAGACTTGGAATGAGATTCTTCCTCTGCCACGGATGCCAAAATCGTCAGGATCATGCGGCCGTTACTGTCCAGTGTGTAGATGTTGTCCGCTTCAAATTTTACACCCACGGGCGGGTCAAGATTTTTCAGTGTTTCAATGACGGAAAGACAGTCCACAATGTTTCTGGCGAAACGGGCGATGGACTTTGTGAGAATCAGGTCAATCTTTCCGGCCTTACAGTCCTCGATCAGCTGCTGCATTCCTTTGCGATGCTCCAATGATGTACCGCTGATGCCTTCATCATCATAGATTCCAACGAATTCCCATCCCGGCTGTGCCTTGATATAATCCGTGTAATAATTTTTCTGAAGTTCATACGAAGAAGTCTGTTCATCATTATCAGTGGAAACACGGACATATGCGGCAACACGACGGATAGAGGTGCTTTCTCCAAGCCCCTCCACAGTTTTTGCCGGGATAACTTCCAACTCAGAAGTATCCACACCTTTATATCTGTCTCTGATTCTCTGCTTGCGGTCTGCCGCCTCTGCTCCACTGCTTATCATTTGCTTCCTCTCATTCCTCCGGCTTCATGCTCCAGTACCACTGTCGCATCTTCCGATAACTCCGGATGCCGAGTTCTTTCTTTGTATTTTCTGCTGTCCTGCGGCTGATACCTTCATCGCTCATCCGCATATAGATTTCTCTGGATCTCATGTCACCCCCGGAAAGCAGCTTCTTGATCAGATACGCCGCCTTCTCAGATTTTGACTCAAAAACTGGTGTTTCCGGCTCCGCTGATGGATCTGGCTTAATTTCACACTCCAGCCATTTGAAGCCCTGCTCCGCTGTTATCGAGAATTTGATTTCACCATCTGACGGAGCCAGACTGTTTTTTATCTGCCGCACAATGCGGATATCTGACTTTTCCGCATCCCGTTCTACTTGTAGAACGCTCCGGGCAGCCGCAACAACATCGATGCTGCCAAGGCTCCGGTAAAGGCCCTTTGTTCCTTCTTTTTTATTAAGGTGTCCGATCAGCACAATGGCACAGTCATACATAGATGCCCACATGCCAAGACGCTGTATCAGCCTTCTGGCTCTTCCTGCAATCTGGAGGTCGGAATCACTTCCAAGATATGCCTGGATCGGATCGATAACTACCAGCCGCGGCCGGAATTCTATAATAGCCTGCCGGATGCGCTCATCATCCAGTGTCAGGCCACTGTATGTTTCTTCATTTATGAAGGCCACATTTCTGCAATCTGCCCCACATTTTTCAAGCCGGGGCTTAATGGTATCTGAAATGCCATCTTCTGAGCACTGGTAAATAGCCCTTTGCGGCATTCCGATGGTTTTACCATCTGGCAGGGTTCCTCCCTTAGACAGCTCGGCTATCAGGTGCATCATCATTGTGGATTTGCCATCACCGGGGTCACCTTGCAGCAATGTGATCTTTCCAACTGCTATGAATGGATACCACAGCCAACGAACAGAAGTCGCCTGTACATCACTGTATAATGTAAGAATTCCTTTTTCTTCTTTGTTCGTCATCATCGTCCCTTTCTGTGTGCAGTCTTTTCTACATTTATATTATAGAGTATGTGTGGTGTTTTGACTGCCACCCATCAGGTGGCACATCATCGTTTTTGCCACCCAACAGGTGGCAAAACAGCCTTAGACCACATAACAGATAGAGGTGTAGACCTTTGCGGCCTTAGAATTCCTGTAATCAAGTTGCTATGTATTTTTCTCTGCGGGATAATCGTAACAGCCTTATGCGGGTACACATAAGGAGGAACATACATGGCATTAGATTATACTGCACTTGGAAAGCGTATCAGCACTTTCCGTAACGCATCCGGATTAACTCAGGAACAATTTTGCGAAAAATTGAATGTATCTCGCAAACACATCAGTCAGATTGAAGCGGCAATCAGCCGCCCCAGCCTTGAAACTCTGGTCGACATTGCTAATATTCTTAACATCTCAGCAGATGATCTTCTTGTAGACAGTTTGGCGCACTCCGCGTCCACTGCCGATTCCGAGATCCACCGTCTGCTTTTAGACTGTAATGCAATTGAGCAGGAGATTCTCACCCGGATGGTAAAGGAGATGAAAGCAATTTCATACGGCTTAGGAGTTTGATTTTATAACTTGTTGATCATATAACAAAAAAGCCCGCATAAGCCACAACTGCACTTTGGAACACACCGAAGTGCTGTCTGTGGTTTATGCGGGTAAGGACAAAAAAAGAAGCCCACCAGCGGACCATGTAGGAATCTACACAGTGCGCCAGTGGGCTGGTATGTTTTATACTGCTTCTGCTGGAATTTGGTTCATCTTCTCTTTAAATTCTTCCACAGTCATGTTCAAGTCCTCAGCAGCTTCTTCAAGGGTAATCTTGCCCTTTTTATAATACTTTACTGTCGTTCTAAGGTCGCCAATGTCGATGCCCTCAAGAATACTCTCATTTCTTAAATCTTCCATCTGCTTGCACACTTCGCTCACTCTTTCAGTTTTTTAGACATCTGGTTTTCTCTGCCATCAATGGAAAAAGCATATCAATAGTTACACACTGCACCGGTAGGCGATGAGTTTCAATTATGCACTTCTTCTCTCATCTAGTTCTTTTACCTCATCAACTGTGAGTTTCGTAGCTTGCGCTATTTCCTCATAAGTTAGCTTTCCAATCAACAGCAAGCTACGGGCTGTTTCCAGAGAGTTTTCTCTTGCAGCTTCATTTCTCATGTCTTCCATAACCTTGCACATAACCGCCACTCCTTTCTCATCTTCTTTGAAGTACTGTACTCGATTAGCTAATACTTCATAATACATATCTTTTGCACTTGTACAAGAAAAGTCATGCATCAGTTTTCCAAGTGCCGTTTCATTTTTGATTTGAGAGTTCACATATATATAATATGCGATTCGTCACCAAATGATTCTCCTGTTTCTTTAATCATACGGTCAATATGATATATCGGAAGTCCTCTTTTAAGAACATCATTCTCTGTGATGAAAATCACATAAGTTTCATTCAGGTATTCATACTGCTCGCCTGGTTCAGTAACATTCGCATCGATTATACCGCTGTTATACCTAGCTCGCTTAACACCAGCACCTTTATCATTTCGCTGAATTTCAATATTGTATACACGGTTTTCCCTATCCACTGCAAGAATATCCAACCGCACAGATTTTCCCTGTAAATTTTTAACGCTATACTGGCTATTGGATTTTTTCACTTTCAGATCGTCTCGATTCAGAATAATCTGCAACAAAAATTCTGCACACTTTATATCTTCAAAGACTTTGCTCATGAAATCATCATCCAAAAGCCTAAAACCTCGCAATCTTTGAAGATCTTCTTCATGCTTTCGCTCGAAATCCAAATCTCTACACTTATTCATCGGATATCACCCTCTTTCAGGTTGTGAAGAATAAATCTCCCCATCAATATCTTACCATCAAAACACGCTTATTTCAAGCGGTCATGCTCTTCTAAAAAAAAAATAAACAACCCTATCCAATACCTTGGAAATGATTACCTGTAAATTTTTCCATTAATATTCACGCCGACGCAAACTCCTATATACATCCTCGATAAAACTCATGAACTCCACGCTGGCACACTTGATCAGACATTTTCCATCCACGGCTTTCAGCTTTTCCATAACCATTTCTGCCAATGCATCCCCACGCCCTCTCATCTTCTGAGCAGCAAACACCACAGACTCATCGATGAACGCAGCGTACTTTGCACCATCAATATTGCTTTGTACCGGCACGCCTTCGCCACTGTCAAGCATGATCACTTTTGGCTCATACACAGCCCTTACCTTTCTCAGTGCCTCTGCCGGCTCCATGCTCTGGAGATATAATTTCATAGCACCGGCCGCCACAATTTCATCAGCTGTTGCACCATATTTCTCTGCCAGCATCCCAGCTACATCTTTCATTCCAAACACTCCTCGCTATGTGTATTTTCTGTCGTATGTGTATTTCTCGCCACCCACAACATATAACAGGATTCTGCACATAGCAATCCTTACGGGTAAAAAAGGCCAGACAAAAAAGCAGGCAAAATAGCAGCACAATAAAACCTTAAAAACAAAAAAAGCCCTGCCTGATGCAGCCACAAAAACCACACCCGGCAGGGTCCTGTCTCCTTCCATCACACCGCTTCTTCCCTCTCGCGCTTCGCTGCAGTTGTCAGGTATCTGCGGTACTGAATGCTGAATCCGTACACCTTATAAGGAGCGTCCACATAGACCACATTGCCGTCCATGTCACTCCGCTTATAGCCCATGAAGCTGTCGAGCGTTCTGCGGTTGCCCTTTGAGGTCAGTGTCACACCGAAGTTTGTCTTATAGGTTGCCACATCCCCCTGCAGTACCCCGCTCTCAACAAAAGCACAGTAGATGCCTTTTTCAAAGTGGAGCATATCTGGTGCTTCTGCGATCCGCTCAGGAGTCAGCTTGAGCTTTCCGCTGGTGATGGCACGTTTCCGGCCTTCGATGGCATTTCCGTCCACATCCCGAAGCAGGGTTCCCTGTACATCCAGACCGTTGACTCTCAGCGGCATTCCGCCTGCATTGGTATCCGGCAGTTCTTTCAGGCAGGCAAGGAAGTATTCAAAGTTCTTTTTCATGATCGCCAGCACACCCTGTTCCTCCTCGATCGTCTGCCGTTCCTGTTGGAGTGTTTTCAGCCGTTCCTGCAGGTCGTTCACAAGTTCTGTATAAATCTGGGCTTCCGAGCCTTCCTCCGTTTCCGTCCCATAGAAGCTCACTCCGATGCTTCCCGGTGTCAGTCCGCTCCGGATGTCCAGGTCGATGTCGTCAATGGTCACCTCCCCGTTGGAAAGGGCTTCATTCAGTTCCACGTTCTGTTCCAGTGCAGCTTCCCGAAGCGCCGCCACCTGATGGCTGATGGCATCCTGCAGGCGTTCTTCCATCTCCTTGATCTGATTTTCCACCGTTGCCATCCTCTGCACCGAGATACTGTTGTTATTCGCCAGCCGGACAGCCTGCTCATAGGCATTGTCAAACATCGCCACGATCATGGAGGCATCTCCGTGTTGTTCAAAATCACGCTTCATGCTGTAGAGCAGTTCCATGAAACTCTGCTCCAGCGCACACTCATGGTAGCGTTCTGAGGGGCAGCGCTTGTTTGCAGCTTCCTTTTCCTCATCTGACATGCAGCCTTTCTTGCTCCGGCAATACGCTTTCTGGTCGGGAGAACCGTTCTTCGGCGGCTCACCGTCCCGCTCCCCGACCTTACGCTTGCACCGCCAAACGGGATACGAATAAGTGTATTTTTCCAGATACTCTCCGGTATCCTCACCAGTCGCCTTAAGACTCCGCTCATCGCTGTAACCATTTGCCACACCCGTGTAGGTTGTACGGAAGAATCCTTCCCCGCAGGGTTTTCCGGCATCCGGCCCATTCTCCAGGATCGCACCGCAGCGCAGGTTTCCAAACGGAGAACCCTTAATGCTCTTTACCTTTTTCTTGCCGGGGCCTTTCGTCATGTCTGCCCTCGGCTTCTCGAACAGCATGGTCTGCACTTTGTCCCAAGTCACACGGTCGATGATACCCACATGATGGTTCTTCACATAGTAGCGGGGTGCTTCGCCCTTGTTGATGCTTGAACGGTGGGTAAGGAAGTCTTTGGTGATGGTCTTCTGCATCTCGATGTCGCCCACATACTTCTCATTCCGCAGGACGATCAGGATCGAGCTGGCACTCCATTTCTTTCCGTTGACCGTGAACTTTTCCATCTGGTTCAGCTCCAGTGCGATCTTATTCGCCGTCTGGCCTTTCACGAAGCGGTCAAAAATGTACCGGATGATCTCTGCCTGCTCCGGCACGATGACCCACTGCTTATTTGCCCCAAGCTCATATCCCAGCATCCGTTTCAGATTGATATGCGGGACACCAGACTGGAACTTCTTCTGGATGCTCCATCGGATGTTATCGGAAATGGAACGGCTCTCATCCTGTGCCAGTGCAGAAAGAATCGTAAGGATCAGCTCACCTTTGGCATCCAGTGTGTCGATGTTCTCTTTCTCGAAATAGATACCCACGGGCGGCTTCAGCTGCCGAAGCTCACGGGTACAGGTCAGGGAGTCAATAGTGTTTCGTGCAAATCGGGAAATGGACTTTGTAACGATGTAGTCCAGCTTTCCATCCATCGCATCTTTTATCATGCGGTTGAATTCCTCTCGATGTTCCCGGTTCGTACCAGATTTTGCTTCATCCGCGTAGATGCCGGCAAAGATCCAGCCGGGCTTCCGGGTGATGAGGTCTTTGTAGAATGCTTTCTGTGTCGTGTAGGAAGTCTGCTGACTCTCATCGCCGGTGGAAACACGGCAGTAAGCCGCCACACGGATGTTGGTCTGGCTTTTCAGCTGCCCGCCGTTCTGTACCGAGCGCACACTGGCGGGGATCACATCCACTTTTTGTCTTGTCATAATCTGCTCCTTTCTTCCAGCCTTGCAACTGGTCTTATCTTACATGCCTCTTCCGCTGGCTGCCGTCGCGCATCGTATGCCCGTCATAATAGCTTGCGGTATTGCGGTAATCTTCGATATTGGAATCCATCTCTACCTCGGTCTTGGTGTCATCGAACCAGTGTACCGTAAACTTCAGCGGTGAATGAATCGTGATGGAGAGGAGGAATGCCTTGCAGTGTTCTTCGGTCACTTCATTCAGAAAGGCCACCGTACCATCCCGCCCCGCCGGGAGGTTCTTCATCCACTCGATTGCCTTTTCCCTTCGTTCATAGTCGCCCTCCAGTTCTTCCCAGTAGTCTTCCATATAGTCGAGCTGTTCGGTCAGTTTCTGCTCAGTGTCCGTGTCCTTCTGAATATCACACTCCAGTTTCTCAATGAGCTTTTTCTTCTCCTCAATAGAAGCAGGGTCGATCATCTCGTCACCGAGAAGTTCCAGACGGGTCTGCATCACATCCACCTGACTTTTCAGGAGCCGGATCTTCTTACTGGTGCTTTCCACACTGGTGTGTGCGGCCGCTATCTGCTTTTTATAAAAAGCACGGTCGCGTTCCATAAAATCCAGCTTCTGAATGCTCTCCAGCCGTGCAAGCATCTGGCTTACAAAAGAATCTGCTTCCGGGGTGAAGTTGTCATACTGCTCTTTGAACCGGCCGCTCATGATGTCTGCCACAGCCACGTTGTCATGGATGGGCTTAAGCGTCAGCCGGAACCGCTCCAGAACTGCTTTACGGAAGGCTCGGACAACCTGTTCCTCGTATACTTTTTCTGCATGGCAGATACGTTTTCCTGTCGTCCGGCTGCTCGTCGGGCACCGCCAGATGGGATAGTTCCCATTTCCGTTTGTCACATGGAAAAAACGGCCGCACTCCCCGCAGATTAGTCTTTGGGAAAACGCTCTCGGCTTCTTGCCGGATCTTGTCCTGTTATATAAATCGCTGTTTACTTTTACAACTTCCTGTGCCTTTTCAAACAGGTCCTCGTCAACGATTGCCGGATGATGGTTCCGGACAAAATACTGAGGAACTTCGCCTTTGTTGTCCCGGACTTCATGTGTCAGGTAATCCGATGTGAACTTCTTCTGGATAAGGACTGCACCCATGTACCGCTCGGCACGGACGATCCGCGTGATATTCCCGCCTGTCCATCCATCCAGCAGATCACTGTTTAACTGCCCTTTCTTGGATTTTTTCTTTCTTACTCTCACTGCGTCGGTGACAGGAGCCGGAATCTTGTCCATGTTCAGTCCCCTTGCAATCTCCGTATAGGCTTTCCCTTCCACAACTTCATGGAAAATACGCCGGACGACCCTGGCTTCTTCCTCAACGATCTCAATATCTTTATACTCATATCCGCTCTCGGAGGTAACCATTTTCCCATTGTAGCGGTATCCGTACATGATCTTGTTTGGAACATCCCCCTTCGGAAAGCGCATCTTCTGCCCCAGCCGGATGTTACTGGAAATGCTGCGGCTTTCTTCCTGTGCAATGGCTGCCAGTGTCGTAAGGATGAAGTCGCTGGTCGGGTCTGCCGTATCCAGATTTTCTTTCTCGAACAGAATCGTTACCCCGCAGTCATGCAGGACATCCAGTGCACTCATAAAGTCAGCCGTGTTTCGGGCAAATCGTGATATGGACTTGCACACAATGCGGTCGATCTTCCCGTCCTTACAATGACGCATCAGTCGGCGGAATCCGGTTCTCTTTTCCTTGGAAGTGCCGGAGATGCCGTAATCGGAGTACACACCGACTGCATTCCATGCCGGATTATTTTCAATCAGCTGGTTAAAGTATTTTTCCTGCGTTTCATAGGAGTTCTCCTGGTCGCTCATGTCCGTAGAAACGCGGATGTAAGCTGCCACATTAAGGGTTCCGGCTTTCTTTTTGGTAGCCCGGAAGGTCGCCGTCGAAACGAACTTGTTATCCTGCGGTTCTTCCGGTGTGAAGAGCTTCGTAAACTCACTCTCCATACTGCTCTGCAGCCGTTCTGCAATGTCCGGCTCTGCCATGACCTTTTTGGCATCCAGAGCTTTCTGGATAAGAGCTGTGATACCGGCGTCCACGATGTCTTTTGATTTTTGGGGTGTCTGTTTTTTATCTGATGCGTTTTTGGGTTTTTGTTGAGTAGACCTGCCCTGGTGCGTATCAGCCAGTGGTAAAAAAGAAGCTGTGGCAGCATCCGTACTTTGACGAACATCTGCCACAGCTTCCACAGGTTTCTTTTTCCCAAGAGCGGCTTCCAGTAAAGCCGAGACATCCGCAGCAGATGCATTTACCCTCTTCTGCTGTTTCTGCTGTACTGTATTCTTCACAGTCTTTTTCTGCAGATTTGCAAGGAAATCCGTACCAGTACTCATAGTTTTCGCTCCTTTCCTGCCCGTTTTCTTCTCTTTGGGCAGTCACATATTCCCTCTGTTTCGTGATATTATCAAGTAATTTCGGCGCAGAAAGACGGAGAATAATCCGGGAGATTATTGTCTTATCTGCACGATATGTACGCCCCGCCCGGTAAGGACGGGGAGTGTTTTTAGATACGGGCCGCAAAGTCAAGTGCGATCCACCCTGCACCGGATTTCAGCTTGCCCCAGCCCTTCGCAGAACCAGCACCGGCAGATTCTGCCACGATAGTAAACACGCCTTTCCCGGTGTAATAACCGGTCTTACCGTAATTCGTGCCCGGTCCCTTGCGGATGTTGAGGTCTTTAATGGATACACGCACAGTATACGGGACTGAAGACTTCGGTTCCGGGTAGACGGCCTTACCCGCTGGGTCAAAAACATAATAGCCCGGATTCTTATCTGCACACTGTTTTGCATAGGTGAGGTCGTGGAACGCACCTTTCTGGGAAGCGGCATTCTGCCAGCTCTTACGGACACGGTACCAGCCGGAAATAGTGGTGCTTTCAGAATCCTTTACCGCATCATACTGCGTCAGGTTCCAACGCTCGATGATATTGCAAAGGTTCTGAACATAGGTGTGGCTGGTAGCATAACCACCATCCTTGATGATCTGTGCCGCTTTCTTGTAATCGGTACAGCCTGCCAGACCCTCATAGCGTTTCCTGCTGCCACTCATCGCTCCGAGCAGATATGCTGCATGGTCGGCAATGGAGTCTTCCACACAGGCGTACTTGCGGAAGTCAGCAGTGATCGTCACATAGCTGCCATCGGTATTCTGCTCCTGCGTTTTCTTAGGATAGACAGACTTGCCATCCCAACTGCTGCCGCTCCAGCTGTTCCCGGAAAGCGAGGTCTTCATGCCGAAGCAGTTATTGGCATTTTGTGCCAGCTCAGATTTACCGTAGCCGGATTCCAGAATGAACTGTGCCATCGACACGCAGGCAAGGATGCCAGTGGTTTTCTGGTTCGCAGTAAACAGCGGGCCAATCTTTGCCACTGCCTCTGCTTCCGAGAGATTTTTCAGCGAAGAAGCCTGCATGCCAGATGAGGATGAACCGCCCAGTGCTGCAGTTACCCTTGCGGCCAGATCACCCAGGCGGGCATACAGCCAGTTTCCAGGGCAGCTTTTATTCGCAAACCAGCGGTGAACGGTCAGCACCATTTCATCTGCCGCCGGAGCATAGTTGAGTGTCTTATTTTTATCACCCAGCCACAGGAGCTTCTTCTTCCCGTTACGCTTGCAGATATCAATGCAGAGCTTGACCAGAGAGTCATATACGGCACTGTTCATGGCATACGGCTCATTCATGTCGCTGGCGCATTCGATGGTGACCGCCCTCTGGTCATTGGCATTGCTGGACGAACACCAGCTGCGGTTCTTTTCTTTGACACAAAGCGACACACGGCCGTCTGTGCCGATGCCGTAGTTGCAGCTTGCCTGACGGCTTGTGCTGGTGAAACAGCCGCAGATGCTTTCCGCAGAAAGCTGACCGACCACACAATGCGGTGTGATGCGGTCGATGCTGTGTGTCCTCTGCCCGGAATGGTTCGGGGAGAGCTTAGTGTAAACAACGAGTGGACTATTGGTATATCCCATAATGATTTCCTCCTGCTAAAAAAATTGAGGTCCAGATCACTCTGAACCTCGTACTGTGGTTATTCTGTTGTTACGGAATCAGCAGTTTCATGCCGACCCGGATGGCATTGGAAGTCAGACCATTCAGCACACGGATATCTGCACAGCGGCTGCCGCTTCCCAGTTCCTTATCTGCGATTTTCCAGAGATTATCACCGGGAACAACGGTATAGATTCTGCCAGCTGTGAACGCATAGGTGTCCGCACTGTTCAGGACATATGCGACACCGGCCTCTGCTTCGGCACATTTGATCTTCAGCCAGCCATCACAGAACTGCACGACTTCCACAAGGGCATTCTTCTTGTAGACCGCTACGACCTCTGCATCCAGACTCGGCTTTTTGCGGATGTTCATGAGGGTCTTGAGCTTGCCGTAGGCAATGGTCGCCGGAAGCTCCTCCGCAGTCGGGAACTCATTCTCATCCACTTCGTCTTCAGCTTCTTTCTCCGCCGGGATATCTTCCACAGGGGTTGTGGTTTCCGGCTTATCTTCCGGGATATCGTCCACGACTGCTTTCTCCTCGTTCTCATCTGCACCAGTATCCGGGACAGCCTCTTCCGGATAGATCACGTTGCCGTCATTGTCGAACACTCGGCTGCCGGGGTTCTCATCACACTTGGCTTTTGCATTCGCCAGCAGACGGTACGCGCCAAACTGGGATGCCTCATCTTCCCAGACTTCTCGCACACGGTAATAACCGGTCGTCAGTTTTGCGGGATACTCTTTCTTACTCATGGTTCATTCCTCCTAAAATTTGAGGGAGAGGCTGTTACACCTCTCCCCATTGATCAATCGTCCTTATTCTCTCTTTCTTCCTTCAGCTGTGCCAGCATCTCCTTGAGCTTCTCCGGCACGGGAAGACCGATAACGGCTGCGTTTTCGAGGCAGCTCAGGCCTTCATTCGCCAAATAAAAGAACACCACTGCTGTACGGATGGCCGCTCCATTCTGGAGGATCTGTGTGTCGATGATGTTGGCAATACCAACCAGCACAAAGATACACACCTTCTTGGCGATGCCCTTAAAGCCAACTTCAGAAGAAAGCTCATGCTTGATCGCTGCCGCCAGCACCCCGGTGAAGTAGTCACAGACCACGAACACCACCAGTGCATACAAAAAAGCCGTCAAACCCGCCAAAGAACCAGCCCAGGAAACCACCCAGACCTGCGAACATCCATTCAATCTTGTCGATCACATTCTGCATAATCTTGTCCTTTCCTGCCCATTTGGGCATAAAAATAGACGGTCAATGCCGCCTTGTGTATACTCCTTCTATAATGAACACCGTTTCACAGGCATTTGGGAGGTATGTCTGTCAGGGACGGTGGAAATTTAATAGAATTTATTGTCCAATCCAATAAACTCAATCTCACGGAACTCATTCGGATTCTTCTTCATGATCCAATCAATATAGGTAGAAATAATCATGGCACAGATAAAGTACCCGACTGCATTGTAATGACCGCCACGTTTCTGCTGATAGAGAAAGCCAGAATTATACAAAGCTGTTCCATAGGTATACAGATCAACCAGATAGACGCTCTTAAATATTCCTGCAATCTCCCGAACTGCCGAATTGTAGCCAGCATTTTCTACAGATTTTAATGGATCAGTCAGAATAAAAATTTTAGCTTTCGGCTGCATTTCCTGAATCTTCTGAATGATCTTTCCGTAATTGCCATAATAGGTGTCTGGATTCTGTGTGTAGTCGCCGAGATTGATATCTTCCACCGTACCAATCTTGTACTTTCGATTGTTTTCATTTTGTCCAAGACCGATAATATAAGCCTCGCACTTATGATTTCCATCAAAGCACTCCGTTGCAAGCGAACTGGAAAGGAACGTATCACAACGCAGTCCACCCTTAGACCAGTTGTAATAGGTATTCCCGGTCATTCTAGCAAGATACTGTCCCCAGGAATATTCAAACAAATCCTTCCCTCCTGTGGTGCCATCGGCTTTTTTGTATACTGCTTCTCCGCTTGCAAGGCTGTCACCAATGCAGCCCACATGACGAAATACGGTCATTAAACCAGCATCATTTCGAATCCGTTCCAGAGGATTATCTGAGAGATTCAAGCCTAACAGATCATTGATTCCTGCTGTCAGTCTTTTTTGGATATCTTTTTCCAATTTGTCTTTTGTGATTGCTTCATCAGCAATTTTCTGCGTAGTAATTGCAGCATCTTGTACCTTTCCGGTAGATACGACCGTATCCATAAACCAAATCTTGGCAAAATCTTTTAAATTTTCTTTATACATGGTCAGGCGGATATACGCAGTACCCTTGGGGCAGATAAAATCCGTGTAGCTTAAAATACCACCCTTTTCCTGATTGTACTTCAATCCTGAAATATACTTTTTGTCCTGATCATAAAAAGCAAGACCTGAAACATCAGTGGAAGCTGTACTCATACTTGCGCGTAAAAGGCATTTACTTCCACCATACGGGAACGGCAGATAGTCCTCTGTTGCAAAATAGGTGTTTGTTCCCGGTGTATAAGTCCGCAAATCACCCTTCGCACGTGCAATATACAAATCCGGTGTCAAAACAATCTCCAGCGGGATTTCCAAAAAGGCAGCATTTTTCACCTGCACAGCGTTGTCACACAGTTTCTCTGATGTTATCGCTTCATCCGCGAGATTATCCGTTTCAACACTTTTTTCTGCCAATTTTTCATGTGTTACCGCACGATCCACCAGATGCCCCACTGAGATTCTATAATCATCCAACCAGATACCCACGCCATTGAGATTGTCCTGCCCCATACAGCTCATGCGTATATAAGCAGTTCCATCTGGGCAGAAAATTCTGCGAAATGCCAGTTTCTTAGTTTCCCGATTGTAATCGCTTCCGCTGATAAATTTCTTATTTGCATCATAAAATGCAATACCTGATTTATCGCTTTCAACTGTGGACATGGCAGAATATACTTGAAGCCAGCAGCCTCCATATGGAAACGGAATATAATCCAACGTGGCAAAATAAACATTTGAGCCCTGAGAGAAATTATCTAGCCCACCATATTTTCTCGAAATATACTTATCTGCAGTCCAAACCAGTTCTGGAGTAATGTCCAAGAACGACAGGCGGCTTCCATTTACTGCACCTTTCAAAATACCCTTGCCACTTCCAATTGCTCGAATATGGGAACCGACAGAACCGTATTTCGTTCCCTCTTCATCTACTCTTGCATCCACAACCTCTGCTGCATAGTCCTTATCCTTGTCAGTCGAAGCAGACACATTAGCATCCAGTCGCTTGTCCAACGTATCCATACGGCTGTTCAGCTCTGCCTTGTTGCTATTAGTAAGGCTTTCAGCAGAATTCACCCGACTGTTCATGTTGGATTCTGCGGTATCCACATACTGGATGAGACGTGCTTCTGTATCTTCCATTTCCTTGACAGCCTCTGCGATCTGCGCACTATAAAGACTGTATTGCATCCAGTAAATTTCATCCGAGATTGCAGTACCGACCGGCACAGGTCTTCTGCTGATATAGCTCTCACCGGACGCCTTATCCAGAACGATACTGAGTTCTTCGTATTCCTTATTGATATCCCATACACCATCGTGTTTCGGAACAATTCTTCTTCCAATAAATTTAGACATAGGATTCTCCCTTCTGCCGGACAATTCCGGCTACAACTACTATCGGTTCATCCAGCAGATTGGGAGGCCCTGTCTTGGGAAAATCAAGGGTTACATAGTACCCCCCCGAATTTTCTGACGATTCATCATATTGTTTCCTTTCCCGGCATAATGCCGTTTTATTTGCTGTCTTCCGTCAGCCATGCACGGATCTGGCAGTAATAGCCGTCTGCCCATGCCTGATAGCCTCTTCCGGACGGGTGGATGCTGTTGGTCAGCGTCCGGCTGGTTTCCGTGAATCGGTTCGTCACCGGCTTATCCGAATACGGAAATGCCAGACGGCGGTCCGTGCGAAGACCGTGGGCAAAACAGGTCACGTTTTTGCGATACTTGCCAGCATCAAATGCCTTGATCAGTGCAAGGTTCAGCGTGTTGATGCTCATATGGAAGATACCCATGCTGGAACCGCACTGATAAGAATAATCCGAGCCGGGACCACAAAGACCGATACCGATCTTGCAGTTCGGGAAGCCCGTTTCCTTATCCAGCAGCGCATCGATGAACTGCTTCGCCTGATCCACGAACTTCTGCACCTCTGCTTCCGTGCGGTACAGTGTAGTGCCCTGTGACACATCATTGGTGCCAAGTGCGATCAGAAAGTAATCGATGCCCTCATAGCCGTTGGTCTCGCAGTATTTCTGGAAATCCAGACGGCCTTTGATCTTGTCCCAGAACGCATTCGTTTTGCCGGCGTAATCCGTATCTGCCAGATACCGGGCAAAGGTCCAGCTGCCGCGTCCTTCGTGCTTGCCGCCAGACGGTCCTCTCGTTCCCAGCTGGTGGATCACGCAGTCATTATCCTCTGCCAGCAGACGGTACACTTCCGTTGCCACAGAACCATTGTCCACGAGAGAGTCTCCACAGATGCAGATATTCTTCGTGAGCTTGTCCTTCAGCTTATGGTGAACCCTGACCTGGACAGGTTTGGACGATACCGTATGGCAGTCATCTTCATCCAGACGGCAGACGGTCAGTGCAAAATCCGTACTGTCCTTCGTCGGCGTGTAGTTCATGCAGTACTCGTTCCGGGTCAGGCTCGGTGCATTCGTGCCTCTGGCGAGCACATACAGATTTTCCTTGCCATCGTGGCGGGAAAGACAGTCAAAGAAGATGGAAAGCTGGCGTCCCTCCATGCAGTCCCAGTGGGACGGGGTCACGATGTCATCCTCTACAGCCGGAGTAATGGCTTTCTGCACATAATCCGTGATACGCTTCGGGATGAAAGATGCCGCGTTATCTGCGAAGAGATCACCCGCTTTGTATTCCTTACCGCCCACAATGAACTTCACATCCGGGTGAATGTGCGGATTATACAGCTTGCTCTGATACCAGGATGCAATATAGAAACCATTCGTGCCCAGCTTGCGGAACAGGCTGGTATCGTACAGGTTGATGGTTCTCGTGCCAGCATCATAAGCAAGGATGCGCATCGGCATACCAAATGTCGAGCTGGGTGTGTTAAATGCCATCTCTACCGGATCGCCTGCCATGATCCACTCATAGTGGAACGTATCCGGAACACCCAGACACTTGGTACTGACCTGGATCGTACCGGCATCCTGGTCAATGGTAATACCGCCGCTTGCCAGATACATATGGCGGGAATCCTTACCGGCAAGATCCGTGCGGAGCTGCTGAAAGCGGTCCTCATACTTCTTTTCGATATAGGAATCACGCCGTTCTTCATCGAAAAGCTCACCAGCCTTATAAGTCGTGCCATCCAGCACAATGCTGAAAGAGGAACCCATGTGCGGATACCAGAAATGGTTTTCATACCATGCAGCGATATAGTAGCCGTTTACTCCCAATGCCCGGAACTGTGCAGTGTTGTAAAGATTGATCTGATCTATGGACGAGTCATAGGCAAGGATCAGCATGTGATGCTTTTCTGCTTCCGTACTATCCAACATCGGTACCGGCTCCTCACTAGCACTGATCCAGTAGTAAGCACCGTTATCGACAACCGCCAAGATACGTTTCGTGACCTGAATGGTGCGGTTGACCGTATCGATCGCAAACTGGCCTGTAGCGAGGAACATCTTTGCTGAACGGTACTTGTGCCAGGTCATCGCAGTATTCGCAATCTTGGCTGGATTGCCATAATCAATCCCGTTGATGACTGTACCGCTGCTCGAAGGAGCTGCGTACACCACATTCCAGTCAAAAAAGACCGCAAACACAAAGCGGCCCTTTGTGAATAGATCGCCCCAGCTATCGCCGCTTGTATTTTCCACCTTAATGACAGGGACTTCTGTCTTTTCTCCCGTCTCGTTTGCGGATGCTTCCGCACCATCATAGTAGATCGCCCACCATTTTCCCACTACTGCAAAGTCAAACGAGGTACTGTTTTCCGCCACCAGTTTCGTCTGCTCGTACTGTATACCATTTGTACGGCGGCAGACATACACACTCTTTCCCTCCGGGAATGTGACTGTCACCTTGCTGCCCGTGAACCTGATATCCACGCTGCCGTTCATCCACTGCCAGCCTGTTGCGTAATTTGACAGCAATCTCATCGGGAGCATATTGTCATAGAGGTACACCGAGAGCTTCGAGAACAGCTTTTCATTGGTGGTGACAGAGATGAAACGGGTATTCGGAAGCAGTGTGATCACATAGTTGTCATAGACCTTGCCGCTCTCTGCCCGGAAACAGCCACCGAGGAACTTACGGTCCATGTCATAGCAGACCACGTTGTTATAGTCATCCCGGCCGCTCATATAGCCGAACTGACCGTCCACCAGAATCGCATCACCGCTGACCGGGACCATGTGCGCCACGCGCCAGCTTTCCGAAGCTACAAGGTTGCCGTTCTGGTTTGCGTAACCATTTTTGATCACCCAGTTCTTCATGATATTCTGCATGGAACGCACCCTGCCGACCGCACGGATATTGTCACCGGCTGTGGGATAAGTCTTTCCCTCATCATCCACACGGGCATCTACAAGCTCCTGTGCATAGTTGGCATTTTTATCTGTAGATGCCTTGACGTTGGCATTGATCTGGGCTTTCAGCGTTTCTGCAGTCTTATCCATCTCGGACTTACTGGCCGCAACCGCACTGTTTGCGGCATCGACCTTCTGGGTGATATCCGCTACATCCTGTGCGGTCATCTTGCGCAAGGCTGCCACATCTGATGCAGTATCTGTACGAAGCTGCTCTACATCTGCCGCAGTATCCTTGCGGAACTGCTCCACTTCTTCTGCCGTATTCTGACGGTACAGAGCCATCTGTTCCGAGAACCGGGAACACATCGCCCAGTATTCCTCCTGTGACAGAAGCGTTCCGGCCGGTACAGGTTTCCGGCTCATATAGCTGTCGCCTGTGGATTCCTCATACACAATGGTAAGAGGCTCATATTCTTTTGCTTTGTCCCAGACACCATCATGGCGAGGGACGATTCGGTTTCCGATATATTCCGACATATTTTCCCCTTTCCCGGCTCTATCAGCCGTTTGTAAACTCTACGATCAGCCGTCCGTCACCGCCCATTGAGAAGATGAGCTTCAGACCGTCTTCAGTGGTGAAAGCAAGATAGCCGTCATCCGTAACCGTACAGTTCAAAAGATTTTCAATGAATTTCTGGATGGTGCTGGATTCCGACTTGTCACTGAAACCGAGTCCATCCTCCGACACAACAGCAAAATAGCCAGCATCCGTGATATACACTTCCAGCAGTCCCTGACGGATGGCTTCCACAACACCGGCGTAGGTATAAGTGGCGATCTTGCCGTTGTTGATGGCTGCCCGCTCCACCTTCAATGTGAGGGAAAACGAACCAAGAACATCCCCCGCTGTGCTGAGCATAACAACATCCAGCGGAAACCGCCCGGCCTGCGCCGTCATGAAGGTCGTGATTGTAAAGACGACCGCCCCATTTTCAACAAACACAAGGTCGGATGCCGTCTCGCTGGTGTAATGAAAGATCGTGCCGTCCGGTCTGGTACCGGAACAGGCAACGATACAGTCCTGCGGTACAGAATACTGTACCGAGTTGTTATACAGGACACATCTGACTTTCCGTGCCCTGTTATCATACTGTTTGACCGGGACTGTCACCGGGATCAGATTCTCCGTCAGTGACAGCTCCACTTCCTGATAAATGCTTGTGATCATTACGCACTCCCTCCTTCCTGATCCGTCTTCTTGTCATCTGTTTCTTCTTTGTTTTCCGTATCCTTATCTTCACCACCCGGCTTTTCGATATCTGGTGTTTCTGGCTCGGTCGGTGTGGTCGGCTCGGTCGGTTCCGTCGGCTCATAGCCAATGGTCTGCCACTGTTCTCCATCCCAGAGCTTTAACCGAAAGTTCTTCTTATCGATCCAGAGCGTATCTGCTGCCGGGGTCTCCGGTGCGGTTTCCGATACCGGGATACTCGTCTGGTACTTTTCATCCAGCTCTTTTTCAACCTCTTCCGACAGCTTCTTCGCCACACTGTATCTCTCGTCCAACTCCTTTTGCAGATCTTCTGAGATTTCCGTAAGGGTGCCATACCGCTTATCCAGTTCCTCATACAGCTCTTTGGACAGCTTTTTGGCAGTTTCGTACCGCTGATCGAGTGTTTTCTGAAGCTCGGCAGAGATAGAGGTCGCTGTTTTGTACCGCTCATCCAGTTCCTTCAGCAGCTCCTCGGAAAGCTCCGTGGCTTTCTTGTATCGGTCATCCAGTTCCTTGAGGGTTTGTTCCAGCAGGATCGCCGTCCTGACTGCCGTGTCATCCGACTCCCAGCCATAGCCCCACGTTTTACCGCCATCCGTGGATACAAACAGCCCGGCAGAGCTGTTCTTCCATGCGACCGTGGACTGTTTCAAAGTCGCCGCATTAAATACATACCGGGTCGTGTTTCCCTTGCTGTCCGTCTCATTTTTATAATGTAGTCCAAACAGCGCAGCAAAAAGCGTACCATCATAAATGATAGATGCTGTGATCCCACCGACCTGCTCTCCTACTGCTGTCTCCGCACGGACTGCCGTATCGTAGGCAATCGTTGCTGTATTCCGGATGCTGTTGAGCGAACCGGTCAGAGAAGAATTTCGGCTGCTGACCGTTGAGTTTGAGAGCGTGATGCTGTTATAGCGTTCCAGTAGCGCGTCATACTCTGTTTCGGTGACTTTGGAACTGACTTCGATTCCCAGCTTTGAGATAAACACATGGACCGTATCGCAAAGGGAAACACGCTCTGCTTCCACGATGTCCTCATACCCCGGCGTATTCCAGAGCTGTAAAAAGTCGATCTTGATATCGATCTCCGGCTCTGTTAAGTCCGTGGTGTCGATATAGTTCTGTGCGTATTCCCGGAGTGCCGCTTCACTCGGCTTTTCCTGAAAATTGCTGGTACAATCCAGCACGGTGATCTTCTGGTAGGGGATCGACCGTTTGCTTTGCAGCACCACCTTCTCCGGCAGTTCCATGACCGCCTGGGTTTCATTATCCACCCAGTACGGATGCACACCCGTGATGGTGTTCTCGATGGATTTCTCCATCTTGAAGTCTGTCAGGTTCTTCCCGTAGATGATGTGGACATTGTGATCCGCACCTCTGGTTTTATGAAACTTGACCGTGTAGCGATTCCACTCAAATTCACCGCCGAAGGTATCCAGCACGGAAGCATCCATGCCGCCCAGACAGTTACGGAAGGACGATGGAACGCCCAGCGTAAAAGTTGCACTGGAGTCCACATCCGTCCAGACATCGAAAGGGCAGTCAGAAGCAGCGTGGCTTTTCAGCCCCTGCATTGCTCCCGCACACCCAGTCACTGAGAACGGGGAAACTGTGATGAAGTTCAGCTGGTAGGAAATGTGCCGAGCCTGAACTTCCAGCTTTCCATCTATCGGGGTCGTGATCTTGTAGATGCGGAACGGCTGAGACTGCATGGTATCGGATGGCTTGGCAAGGATGATATTCCCCTCCTCCAGCATCTCTGCATGGATGCCATCTGCCGGGCAGATGAGTTTCAGTTCATAGCTTCCGTTTCTCTTTTCGGTCACCGTACAGGACTGTGCATCTGCCAGCTTTCCGATGCCGTTATGGTCGAATTTCATTTCTCTGGAATCATATAAACATGGGATCACTGGCTGCACCTCCCTCTTAAAGCGTCCACCAGCGAGGAGTCACCTCCACTGCTGTGATACCGCCTGTCCATGTGATCTGTGTCTTGCCCTCTGGCAGTTCCGGGAAATCATCCGAAAGGATGGTCTCATTGCAAAAACCAGAAGCGTTGTAAGCGTTGTGCGTCTCACAGTTGAGCAACACGTAGTCCTTGATGCTGTGGATGGTGATCTTCTCCTCACCCACATACAGCTCGCCGCCAGAATCTCCGTAAACCTTGAAAATAGGCTGTGCCGGAAAAGCGAAGGGGTTCTTTAAGGTCGACCTGCCATCCAGCCGGATCGCCCTCTGCCCATCCACGCTCCAACGCTGGGGCTTACAATTGAAGGTAAGTTCCATCTCAGCGGCTTTCTGAGCAGTCACATCAAATTCCAGAGCATCCTTGCAGACTGCCATCCTGAAGAAATCCGGGTCGTAGGTGTCCTGCAACTTCTGGTAGCCAATCGGAGATAACAGCCACGCCTTGACTGCTGCGGTCTTGGCTGGCAGACCGTTGAAGAAAAATGCCTTATACTTGATATCCACGTTCTGATATCTGCGCCTGCCTGTCCTTGCATTCTCGGTGATGATGTCCCCGTTCCTGCCTGGTACGGAGGTACTCTCCACATCCGCAGCCGGGGAATCATACACACCGGGTCCAGACAAATATAATAGGAAGTCCTTACTGGACTTCCCGGCAAAGGACAGATACTGTCTGGCGTATCTGCCTTTAAGCTGAAACTGTGATACTGTCTGCTTTGGGGCATTGTAGCCCATACGCATCTACCTCCTTTACTTGAAGACCGAATCATCCTCGTGGATCATGCCGTTGATCTTATCGGCAACGGTCTGTGCCAGTTCGTCATCGTTCCGAGCGTTATAGCCATTGACCGTGATATACACACCGCCAAGGTTGGTCGTCCGGGTGGTACCGCCTCCGGCCAGAGCTGCCTGCGGGAAGTTCCAGCCAGAGCCATCGAAGTGCGGCAAGGTCAGTTCTGGCAGGCTGAAGGAACTGATACCCTTCATACCCTGCTGCACCTTTGCTGCCATCGACCTGATCTGGCTGATCAGTCCACCCTCGCCTTTCTTGATGCCGCCGGAAAGCAGCTTCATGAAGTCGGGCATATAGGTGTCCGCATCTGCCAACGGCCCCTCATCCGGCACCGAGAAGTGCAGGAACGAACGGATACCGCTTGCCACACTCTTGACCGCACTACCGACCCAGCTCACACCCTTCTTGATGCCTCCTGCAATGCCGCCAACGATGTCCTTGCCCCAGCTGACTGCCGAGGAAGCCACGTTCTTGATACCGCCCCAGATGGACGATGCCACGTTGCCGATGGCAGAAGCCGCATTGGAAATACCATTCTTAATGGCGTTTACTCCATTCGAGAATACCGAAGTGACCTTGTTCCAGATATTCGTGACTCCTTCCCGGAATCCATCGCAGTTTTTCCAGAGAGCGGTCAGTCCAAGACCGATGCCGCCAACGGCTGCCACTGCGATACCTGCAGGACCCGCCAGGCCAGCAAGTGCTGTACCTGCGGATGCGAGGAAACCACCTGTGGAGCTTGCTACCCCTGCAAGGGCTGTACCTGCGCCAGCAGCCAGACCGGATACGGTCGTACCCACAGAACCGAGCAGACCGGAAAGCGTTGTGCCGACTGTCCCGGCAATACCGCCCAGCGAAGAACCGATAGACGATACGATGCTGGAAAGACTGCCGCCTAAGCCACCGATCTTCGATACCACACCGGAAAGCAGCCCGCCCAGATTCGACAGGATTTCCCCACCGCTGGAACCAAGGCTTCCCAGCTTCGAGATGATGCCGGAGATTCCCTCTCCCAGACCACCCATTTTGGAGGTCAGCCCGGAGATCAGGTTACCAAAGTTCGACACAATCTGACCGCCATCTGCGCTGCCGATCTTCGACAGGAAACTGCCGAGGTTGGACAGCAGACCGCCTCCGTTTTCGGAGCCAAGAACATTGCCGAGGTTCTGCAACGTACTTCCGAAGTTTCCGATGGTATTCTTCATGGAGCCGAGCTTGTCCACAAGACCAGTAACTGTATTGACCGTGTCACCGACTTTGCTGATGCCGCTTCCCAGGTTCTTTAGGAAGTCCGAATTGAAGGTATCGCCAAGGCTGCGGATTGCATTCCCAAGGGAACTGGTCTGAGAACTCAGTTCTCCAATGGAATCCTTCATATCCGTAAAGCCCTGCTTCACTTCATCGCTCATATTTCCGACAGCGGCTTTTGTAATCCCCTGCAGGTCCGTCCAGAGCTGCTGGAACTGTGTTTTCAGCCCGGAAAACCCGGACATCAGCTGGGACTGGATACCGCTTCCCACATCCTTTGCAGCACTGCCGATACCGCTCTGGCTTCTCTTGATCGTGGTAGCAAAACTGCCGACCACGGAATCCATCCAGTCACCCAGAGAATCTACCGGGGTCGTGAGGTTGCTGCTCATAGACCCGGCAAGTCCCTGCACAGCTTTCACCACCGACTTGACATTTTTCTTAATGCCGGTTGCCAGCAGCTTCATGAAGTCGGGCATATAGGTATCTGCATCGGACAGCGGACCTTCGTCTGGCACGGAGAAATGCAGCAGACCTCTGACCCTGCTTGCGACATTTTCTGCCGCAGCGATCACGGAACCGGCTGCTGCCCGGACACCTGCTGCCATCTGGGAACAGATATCTGCGCCCCAGCGATATGCTGAAGAAGCAATCGAACCGAGTGAGTTAAAGCTGCTCCTGATATTTGCAACACCGGAAGAAACCGTGCTGCGCAGACTGGACATTGCCGAAGACACCGTGGACTTGATGCTGTTCCATGCTGTCGTAATAACCGTCTTGATACCATTCCAGCTGGTGTTTGTCAGAGTTTTCACTGCGTTCCATGCACTGGTCATGGAGGATTTCACAGAGGCAGTTGCAGAAGTAGTCAGAGACTTGATTCCGTTCCACGCGGTGGTAATGACCGTTTTTATACCGTTCCAGCTGGTCGTCGTCAGCGACTTCACTGCATTCCATGCACTGGTCATGGACGTTTTCACTGCGGCTGTTGCGGAAGTCACATTGGATTTCACCGCCGCAAAGCTGGTCTGGATGGTGATCTTGATGCTGTTCCAAGTGCTCGTGGTACTGGTCGTAATGGAGCTCCATGTGGATCTCATCGCGGCAGTTACACCTGCCGTTCCGGTCTTCACCGTCTGGCTGATGGCTGCCCAGCTCTTACTGTATGCCTGCTCCACACCCCTCATGGAGTTGGTGATGGAAGTAGACAGCGTGGTGGACAGGTTTTCTGCCGCCGCAGTTACAAGGCTGGTGTTGGTTGTGATACCATTTGCCAGTCCCTGCATGAAGTCCGGCATCCAGCTTTCCATATCCGCCAACGGTCCTTCGTCCGGCACGGAGAAGTGCAGGAAGGAACGGATACGGTCCGCCACTCCCGATACGGCACTTGCCACATCCTGAATCCTCGACTGGATACCCGACACAATGTTGCCGATCATGTCAGAGCCCCACGAGAATGCCTGTCCAGCCAGCCCCTTGATAAAGGAGACTGCACTGTTAAAGCCGTTCGTGATGGTGGTCTTGATACCGGAAATCGTAGAGGAAATCCCGGATTTCATCGAGTTAAAGGCTGTGGTCGCTGCGCTCTTGATGCTGTTACTGAGGGACGATACCGTGGATTTCATGGCATTCCAGCCGGAAGAAACTACCAATTTGATGCCATTTACCACACCGGAGATCTTGCTGCTAATGGCATTCCAGATGGAAGAAACCTTGGACTGGATCGCAGAAAGGACAGTCGAAATGACCGTCTTGATCGCATTCCATGCCGTGCTCATCCGGGTCTGGATGCCAGTCAGCAGCGGAGACAGGAACGATACAATGGCATTCCACACCGTCGTCACTGCAGTCTGAATCGCTGTCAGCACCGTAGAGATGGCTGTCTGGATCGCGGACCAAACCGTAGAGAACGTCGTCTGCAATCCAGTCAGGATCGGAGTCACAAAGGCGACGATGGCGTTCCAGATGGAAGTGATCTTCGTCTGGATCGCGGTCAGTGCTGCGCTGATCAGGATCTGTATTGCCTGCCAGATGGTCTCAAACAGATATTTGAACGCATCCAACAGAGGTTTCATGGTGTTGTAGATGCCATTCCACACCGAAGTGATCGTCGTGCTGATGGTGTTCATGACCGTAGAGATCGCGGTCGAGATTGCCGTCCACACTGTTGTCACCGTAGTATGGATCGTATTCAACACAGAAGAAACTGCTGTGGAAATGGCAGTCCAGATGGTGCTGAAGGTCGTCTGGATACTCGTAAGGATCGTCGTAAAGAAGCTCGAAACCGCAGTAAATACAGTCGTTGCCACACTCTGGATAGCAGAAACTGTATTTGAAAAGAAGCTGCTGATTCCACTCCACACGGTCTCGAAGAAGCTCTTGATACTGCCCCAGACCGTCTGCCAGTCCGTACCGAACAGACCAAGGAACACATCCAGTGCGCTCCTTAGTGCGGTAAGAGTCGTAGAGAATACAGACTTTACACCTTCCCAGATGCTGGAGAAGATGCCTTTTACTGCTTCCCATGCGCCGCTCCAGTTGCCAGAGAACACATTGGAAAAGACATCGAACAGACCCAGTAAGGTATCCAGAACGACGCCGAGGATGGTCGAAATATTCTGGAATGCTCCCTCAAACAACGGGGCAAGCACCTGACAAAGGCCATCCCAGACTGCTTTCAGTACCTCGGTGACATCCTTAAAATCAAAGCCCAGCCCATTGATCCGCTGTGTCAGCTGATCACAGAACCCTTTCACCTTGGAAACGATGTCGTTCCAGATGCCGGTAATGGCAGTACGGAACTCCTCGTTCGTATTCCAGAGGTTCATGAACGCCGCCACCAGTGTGCCGATGACCGCCACCACTGCTACGACCGGCCCGGACAGACCACCCAGAACCACACCCAGCTTGCTGAACACACCGCTGGCACTGCCCACATGGGTGATAAGAAGCCGGACACCCTTTGCAAGAGAACTGAATCCCCGCATCGCTGTGCCGACGGTCGATATGGTCTTGCCAAGCACAATGAGCAGCGGACCGATGGATGCCGCCAGGAGCCCGATCTTGATGATCGTTTCCTTGGTACCCTCATCCATGCTGTTGAGCTTGTCCACGAACTGCTGCACGGCAGATACGATCTTGCGGATGGTGGGCATCAGGATATCGCCAAAAGAAATAGCCAGCTCCTCCAGCTGAGATTTCAGGATGGTGAGCTGACCATTTAAATTGTCCTGCATGGTCTCTGCCATGCTCTCAGATGCGCCATCGCAGTTTTCAATGGCACTGCTTAATTTATCGATATCCGACTGGCTGGAATTCATCAGGGCAAGGAAGCCGGACATCGCATTCTTGCCGACCAATGCCTCTGCGTTGGCGGCCTTCTCAGATTCCGACAGCCCGGAGAATGCCACACGGCAGTCTGCAAGGATGTCGTTCAGGCTTCTCATGCTGCCATCTGCATTGCTGGTTGCAATCGTGACCTCACCGATGTTTTTACCCACAAAGGTCACTTCACCGGAAAGGTTGTTCATGATGGTACGAAGGGAAGTACCAGCCTGTGAAGCCTTGATACCACTGTTTGCCATAAGTCCGATGGCTTCTGCGGTATCCTCTGCCGAGAACCCCAGCGCACCGGCAATAGGCGCACAGTACTTGAACGTCTCGCCCATCATGGAGACGTTGGTGTTCGCATTGGAGGAAGCGGCTGCGAGGATATCGGCAAAATGCCCAGAATCCGCAGCGGATAAGCCGAACGCGGTAAGGGCATCGGTAACAATATCTGAAGTCGTAGCGAGGTCTTCACCCGAAGCGGCCGCGAGGTTCATGACGCCCTCGATGCCGTTCAGCATGTCAGAAGTCTTCCATCCGGCCATGGCCATGTATTCCATCGCCGAAGCTGCCTCGGATGCAGAGAACTTGGTCTTTGCACCCATCTCACGGGCTTTCGCACGGAGCTGGTCAAAGTCATCCCCGGTCGCACCGGAAATGGCAGAGACCTTACTCATCTCGGAATCAAAATCGGCTGCGGTCTTCACTGCGGCAGTGCCAAGACCCGTCACAGCGGCAGTCACCGGAAGGAACTTCTTGCCTACATTCTCCACAGAAGATCCGATGTTCTGGAGCTTTTCTCCAGCTTCATCGATCTTGGCAAGCGTCGCATTGGTAGTAGCCGCCTGATCCTGTAAGGATCGCAGATTCTGTTCGGTCTCCACGATCTCACGCTGAAGAGCATCGTACTGCTGCTGGGTGATCTCACCGTTGGCAAGCTGCTCATTAGCCTGCTGTGCGGCAGTTTTCAAAGTTGCCAGCTTTTCCTTAGTGGCTTCAATGGCATCCTTCAGCATCTTCTGCTTCTGGACGACCAGTTCTGTATTGGAAGGGTCCAGTTTCAGGAGTTTGTTGACATCCTTCAGTCCGGACTGCGTCCCCTTGATTGATTTGTTTACACTTTCCAGTGCTTTGGAGAGCTTTGTGGTATCGCCGCCGATCTCAACGGTGATGCCCTGGATTCTGGATGCCATTTGCGTAACCACCTCCTCGCAGGCATGAAAAAAGCCCATCTGCACGAAGCAGACAGGCTAAAGGAAAAAATGCTATTAGCTGTGTATCAAAGTCATCTTTTCAGCATACAATATATTTATCAGTAAATTTATCGACTAACCGGTTGATATTTTTGCAAACGTGTGCTATAATGCAATCAAAGAAAGGAGTTGACGATTATGGCTTCTGTTATGAGTGCTATTACCAACACTGTTCCAATCACCCAATTCAACCGTGGTCTTGCCGGAAAAATATTTGAAGATGTCAAGCAGTGCGGTGCCAAGGTTGTTATGAAAAACAATGCTGCCGAATGCGTTCTCATCTCCCCGGACGAATATGTCCGTTTAATGGATGAATTAAATGATGCTCGTCTGCTGGCTGTTGCTTCTGAACGTATGGCACACTTTGATCCCACCTCTTTGATTTCTGAGGAAGAAATGAACCGCCGTCTCGGTGTTACAGAAGACGATCTCGCCGGTTTTGACGAGGTAGAAATCGAATGAGCTGGAAAGTTGAATACCTCCCTGAAGCAGAAAAAGACCTCAAAGGTTTAGATGGTAGCCAGCGCAATCTTGTTCTGAAAGCCATCAAAAAAGTTCAGCAAAATCCACTGCCTGTTGATGAACAGGGCTACGGCAAACCGCTCGGCAATCACAACAGCACTAACCTTGCAGGACTTCTGAAAATCAAACTCCGCTCTGCGGGTCTGCGCATTGTCTATCAGCTTCGACGTACTGAGACATCTATGATGATTATTGTCATTGGAGTCCGTGCTGATGAAGAAGTGTACGAACTTGCCCAGAAGAGAGTTCTGAAGCACGAAAAGTCCGATTGACTTTTTCTGCCTAATCGACTATACTTTGATGATGATCAGGTTTCGGTAACCTTGCGAGGTCCGAGACCGGGAAGATGACCTTCGGGCCACCTTCTTTCTCCCCCAGTTGTGCACGGCTGGGGGATTTTTTATACCCATTGCCAGACGATTGTGCTTATTTCATTCACAATATAAGCACGGTCGTCTGTTTTTCAAAATCTATCGCTAAAAGACATCCATATCATGTTGAGATGCCAGCTCTTTGTAAGGATAGTCGTCATTCTGCCGCTCTGTGAACATATCATTGACCAACCCGATTGTCAGCAGGTCGAGGTCGGCGATGCTGATACCGAGCTGTACACAACGCAGCAGAAAGAGCGGGGTGGTCATTTCCCGCTCACTCTTTCGAGGTTTTTTCTGGATTCCACCTCCGTCTGCACGTTCAGACCCCACAGTTCGATCAGCTGGGGCAGGATCTGATAAATGGAGAAGGTGTTGAACTGATCCAGGAACTCCTCTGGGCTGTCCGGCACATTCGCAGGGTCAGCATGACGGGCCATCAGCCATGCCAGGTCCTCGAACATTTCCAGACTGAACAGGTCGAGGTTGGAATTGTCCTCATCGTTCTCTCCCACGCTCTTTTCCAGCTGGCGCAGGTCTTTGTAGATGTCACGTCCGAACTTGATGCGGTACAGGCGCGGCACGGCGGCACTTGCCTTAAAGGTGACTTTCTTGCCATCGATCTCGATTTTCTTTGTAACTGCCATAATCGTAATCCTCCAAAATTTCATGTAAAATTGGCAGAGCCGAAGCCCTGCCGTATATCGTGTTTCTTACTCTGCCGGGTCAATGCTCACCAGTGCATTACTGCCGCTCACAGTGGGCAGCTTGCCATCCCACTTCTGGATCTTCTGGTACTCGATCAGCGTATCGGACAGACTTTCTGCCAGTTTGCGGTTTGCCTCTGCCTGTGCATCTGCGGCAATGGAAGTTTTCTGGGCTTCCGCCTCTGCATTGGTGATCGCCACCTGCTTATCCGCTTCTGCCTTGGCAATGGCGGCTTCATTCTCGATCTTCTGCTTATCTGCATTCTGCTGTGCAATGGACTTCTGCTGGATGGCTTCGTTATAGGCATCCTCGAAATTCATGTCGTTGATGACGACTTTGTTTACGAACACAACGTCCTCACCATATTTCTGCCCAAGAGATTCTGCCAGCTTCTGCTGCGCCAGAGGCTCGATCCTGGTGCGGTTCGTCACCTCATTGGGACCAAGTTCAGCCATCGCAGACTTGATGGCAGATGCCACCAGCTCATCACCGACCAGATTCTTGATGTCGGACACATTCGCATACAGCCATGCACTCTTCTCAGGAAGCACCTGATAGGTCACAATCACATCAGCGGCATACACAGGGGTCTTGTCGGAGGCTTCACCCCAGACCTGCGCTTCGATGTGCTTATCCTGCTGCTTGTTGTTGACCTTGTGGATGCTCTGCACAAAGGGAATGCAGAAGTTGAGCTTGCCGCTCTGAATGGTGGTCTCTTGGATCTGGCCGAAGCTGGTCTTCACGCCCGTGTAGCCGGTGGGGATAATGTGGAACGAGCAGACAGCCAGCGCCAGAACGATAATCACTGCGAACAAAGGAAAAATCTTCTTCATAATCATATACCTCTTTATAATAATGTAAGCAGAGCCGAAGCCCTGCAGTGTGTGTCGGTCACTTAGCCCTGCGGCTCCTCGGTGTGACTGGTGTCTTCGGTGTCCACAGCTTCTGCCTGCGGCTCGTAGACCGCATCGTACCATTTGTTATAGACATCATCGGTGGTGTTGGTGCCGGTCTTTGCCTTGACATAACCGTTTGCCAGAGGGGTTGCCTGCAGGTTCAGGGTGTCCGTCTTGACTTCCTTGCTGTCCTCATTGGTCTCACCCTCAATGGACGGACGGCTTGCCACACAGTTGTACAGCACATGACGGATGTGACGCTGATCGCCATCGAACTCGAACAGGAAGGCGAAATGCTCCAATTCCACATTGGCGTTCTCCGCAAGCACACCGTTGCCATCCAGTTCCTCGTGCATGATGTCCGTGAGGAAGCTCTCCGGGATCAGCGCGATCTCCAGATCACCCTCGTAGCCGGAGTTGTTATTCACGACATAGTAGGCGATATTGTCCGCATAGAACGGCTCGATCTCGCCATTAGCATCCATAGAAAGACTGACTGCACCGGGGATGCGGACCGGCTTTGCGTAAGTGACACTGCCATCTTCGTCAAAGGTTGCCTTTGCATAATGGCAGTTTTTCAGGCCAAATTTGACCTTATTGCTTTGCTTCGACATAGTGTTCCTCCCATAAAAATATCCTGCACAAGCATCACACAGTCAGCTCATACAGGACTTCATACATCTTCTCGGTTTCGATCCAGACCTCACTTTTCTCATAGTAGAGTTCGTGTGCGGTCAGGACTTCTTCAATATTTGCTTCCATATCCGGGTCTTTGTAGTCGGTGTACACCTCGATGTCCAGCCGGTTAAAGTGGTAATACACAAGATTGTCCGCACCGAAATTCTCGGCTTTCGGATACAGGAAGCAGATAAACGGTGGATCAGGGCTCTCCCCTTCTGCGAAATGGTCATACGCATAAGGAAGTCCCATCTCCTCCACCAGAGCTTTTACTTCTTCGTGGGTCATTGGTTTCTCCTTACTTTAGTGACTTTTCGATGAGAGACTGGAGCTGCTCGATGCCGGTCTGCTCTGCCGGAGCGATATGGGGTCTTCCTGCCACCCGTCCGCCGCCGCGCTTGGCATGACCTTTTTCCAGCAGATGTGCCAGCTGGTAGCGGTTCTTGGAATGCACCACCATCTGAAGGCTCTGGCTGGATTCGGACTGTTTGGTCGCCACCCAGCTTCCTTTGTATGCGCCCGTTCTGGACGGTGCATTGGCCGAGATCTGGTCTTTGACCGTTTTGGCAGACTTACGGACAGCACTCTTCACCTGCGTGGAAGCAAGGGTCGCATACTCTTTCAAGCCCTCATTGATGGCATCTGCCATTTCATCGATGCTGACGGTTCTGCTCATCCGGCTGCCTCCTTTCCAAACGGCAATGAATCTTCAGCGTTTTCTTCTGGAAATTCATCGGGTCAATGGATTCGATATTGTAGAGCTGCTCCCGGAAGCGGATGCGGTAACCAGTGGAAGTCAATCCTCTGGTCTCACTGCACCACCGCACCGTGAACACCACGCTCATCTGTTCGGCTGTGACCTCACCCTCTTCTTCCTGCGCCTGATAGGTCGAAGCGTAGGCAAAGCAGGTGAAATATTCCTCCCATGTGTTCCGATGGTTTCCGACCTTATCGGTCACAACCGTGCTTTTCTCGATCGTGATCCGCTCATTCAGTTTCTCGATCATCAGAACACCCCCTCCCTCACAGCAAACAGAATGGAACGAAGCGTCAGCATCAGCTGCTTATGGTCAGCTTCGTCCCTGTGCTCATAGAGATACCCCAGCGCATACAGAATCGCCACACGGCAGGTGCTGCGCAGGGCTTCCAGTTCCCTTGTGGGCTGTACCCCGTTCTCCGCATCCCGGTCAGCGGCATTAACTGCCTCCCACTGGTCTTCCGAAAGACGGCCCACGTCCTTGCACATCTGCTCCGCAGAAGATAAAAGGATGCCGATCAGGGCATCCTCATCACTGCTGTCTACGCGGAGATAGGTCTTCGCTTCGTAAAGCGGGATCAGTGCCATAACCGGCTCCTCCTTTCCTGGCTTTCTTAGCCCTGCGGTGCCATCTGCAGAAGCTGTACGGCTTCCGGCAGGATCAGCTTGCCATCCACACGCTGGGTGGTCAGGAAGCCGACCTGATCAGTACGGGCATACAGCTCGTTCAGACGGCGGAAGGTGCGGTTCTGGCGATCAGCCACCCAGTAGTAGCTGTAATCGCCAAAGGCCATGACCTTGCTGCCGCCCTTGATCTCCGGCATGAAGGCGGAAGTCTTCAGAGGACGGTTCAGCAGGGTATCAGGCTTGCCGATCTCCAGACCTGGCTTCCAGATATAGTTGCCGTTGTTGTCCTTGATGGTCATCAGCTGCAGCACCAGGGCTTCGTTGCAGAGGAACTGTGCCTTCTTGCGATACGGAGCCTTCAGTGCATAGTAGAGCTTGAAGATCTCATCGAAGGTAACGGCATCCTTCTGGGCAGCGGTCACACCGACCTTGGCACCGCCAGTTTCCGCCAGCAGACCCAGAGGCTTGCCCACACCGTCACCGGTGATAAAGGCGCGCTCCTCTGCGTTGCCCATACGCACACCGAAACGGCGGGCAATATAGGTGGCGAGGTCGAAAGCAGAATCATTGAGCAGCTCGTTAGAGATCTTGATCATAGTGCCCAGCTTGTACGCTGACAGCATGGTCTGACCGAAAGTGGTATCGCTCTCCGGGATCTCCTCGCCCTCATCGATCCAGCTTGCCTCACCGGTATCCTCTGCGATAGGGATCTTGCGGGTGCCGGAGCTGGTGCGGATGACCGTTGCCATACCACGGAAGATGTTGTTCTCCTCCAGTGCTTCCACCAGCTTCTTCTCGAACTCATCGGGAACGGTAAAGCCGCCCTCGGTGTCCTCACCCACAGACAGGGCATTGCGGACCTCGCCATAATGGCCGCGGTTGCGGATCATGTTCCAGAAGTTTTCGGCATACTCGGCAGTGGCGGTCGGCTTGACATCCTTCTTGGCACCGTTCTTCGGGTCAGCGTGGACAGGACTGGAAGTCGGTGCGGACAGCTGTGCCTCGATCTGTGCCTGCTGCTCCAGACGCTCAATCTCCGCACCCAGGTCCTTGACCTCCTGTGCCATCTTGTTGTACTGCTCCACGGCCTCAGCCTTTACCAGACCGTTCTCGCCGCGGTTCTTCTCCAGAAAGTCCTTGGTCTGCTCCCAGAGAGTGTTGCGCTTGGTGCGCAGTTCCAGAATCTTACTCATAGTACGTTTCCTCCATAAATTTGTGATGGTTGATTGGATATAAAAACAGCCTGAATGCACATCACTTCATGCACTCAAGCTGTTTCATCAGGATATTGTAAGGGATGCTGCCATCCTCGGTCTTGCCGTCCATGTCAAGAACAGGCCTCGGATTGGCAGGCGGTTCTGCCGGAGGGGTCGGCTCTGCGGACGGTTTCGGGTCAGCCGGCGGTTCCTTCGGCTCAGTGTGTTTCTGGCCCACATCTTCCGGCTTCACACCCAGACGGTTCAGGACGATTAGATCCATCTGACGGCTGGAGAAAAGGTGCCCTGCCGTATCCTTCTGGAACGGCTTCTTTTCTTCGCCCTCGCCCGGTTCACTGTCAGGGTCTTCTTCCGGTTTCTCCGGGTCTGCCGGTTCACTGTCCGGCTCCTCCTCTTTCTTTGCAAAGAGGATCTCGTCTGCAAAGCCCAGCTCCACCGCCTTCTTCGCATTCATCCAGGTCTCATTGCTCATAAGGTTGGCGATGCGGGCGTGGCTGAGTCCGCTCTTTGCAGCATAGGCATTGATGATGCTCTCCTTGACCTCGGTCAGCACCTCGATGGCCTTTTCCATGTCCTTGGTGTTGCCCATTGCAACAGTGCTGGGGTCATGGATCATCAGCATAGCAACAGGACTCATCTGGACAGTATCACCAGCCATTGCCACAACGGATGCAGCAGATGCCGCAATCGCATCGATCTTGACCGTGATGCTGCCCTTGTAGTCCTTAAGCATGGTATAGATCTCGGCAGCGGCGAACACATTTCCGCCCGGAGAGTTGATCCAGACGGTCACATCCCCCTCGCCGGATTCCAGCTCATCCCGAAACATCTGCGGCGTGATCTCATCACCCCAGAATGATTCCTCATCGATGGGACCTTCCAGCCGGAGGATTCTGGTGTCGTCACTGTTTTTGATCCAGTTCCAGAATTTCTTCATTGGGTTCTCCTTCCTGTTTTTTGAGGCTTACTCTCACTCAGCCGATTTTCGCTGTCAGGTTCTTCTTCCGGGTCGGGCTGTGTCTGCTTGGGCTGATTCTGCTGGACTGCCGCAGCTTTATTCTGCTGTGCCACCCCTGCATCTTTCAGCTTCACATAGCCGCCGTTCAGGTAGTAGTCATCTCCACCCTCCTCTGCCGGGATGAGGTCCATGTTCTCCAGACGATGCACATCATTCGGGGAGAGGAACCCATTGCTGATGCCGGTCGCATAACCGTTCATCCGGCTCTGATAGTCGCCACGGAGCAGACCGTCCACATTGAACTTCGGGAAGTAGGTGTCCTGCTCCTCTTCCAGCAGCAGATCCTTGATGATGCCCTGCTCGATGCGGACAAGCCACGGAGTCAGGGAGTGCATCACGAAGTTCAGTGACTGGTATTCAATGTTGGAGAAGGTCGCTCTGGACAAGTCCGCCACCAGATGCGGAGGCACACGGAAGATACGGCAGATCTCCGTCACGGAAAACTGCTTCGTTTCCAAAAACTGGCTGTCCTCCGGCGGCAGGGAGATTGGTTTGTAGGATAGGCCCTCTTCCAGCACAGCCACACGATGTGCATTGGAAGCACCACCGTAAGCCGCTTCCCAGCTGTCCCGGATACGGTTCGGGTCTTTCACAACGCCGGGATGCTCCAGCACACCGCTGGGCTGTGCACCATTCTTGAAGAAGGACGAGCCGTACTTGTCCACCGCAATGGATGTGCCGAGGCTGTTCTTCATCATGGCAATCGGTGAGAAACCAATCAGACCATTAAAGCCAAGCCCCGGCACATGGAAGATCTCGTCCCGGCGGAAGTAGATGTCTTTATTCTGCTCTCCCGGAACTTCATCCGTGTATGCGTGGTAGATATAGTAAAGCTCGCCACTCTCATCTCGATCCACTTCGACATTCTCCGGCAAAAGCGGATACAGACCCAGCACCGTGTTCTTGCCATCCCGAACAATCTGTGCATAGGCGTTGCCCCAGAGGAGCAGGTGGGTCATCAGTGTCTCCCAGAAGACAAAGGATGTCATCTCCGGGTTGGGCTGCCGATACAGAATCTTGTACAGCGGATGATCCCGTGCCTTTTCCTTGTTGCCGTTATCGTCCGTCACACGGTAGAGATGCAGCGGCAGTGCTGCAATGGACTCTGCCAGCAGACGGACACAGGCATATACGGTCGGGATCTGCATGGCGGCTTTTTCATCCACCTGCTCCCCGGCATTGGAACGACCAAACACAAAGGTCTGCCCGGAATCGCGGACGTTATCCGTGACCTGCGGCAGACCTTCTTTTGGCTGTTCTGTTTTGGGAGAATCCCTTGGGTTCTCAAACCCCATCCATTCCCAGAATCCCATTAAGCCTTATCCTCCTTCTCCAGCTCCGGCAGACCGGCAAGGCTGGTACCGAGGGATGCAACGCCTGCCACGATAGCTGCACTGCCAACTGCCATCCAGTCCACAGTACCACCGGGCATCTGGGTCACGATCAGAGCTGCGCCGGTCTGGAACATCGTCTTTGCAGCACGGATACCGGCTGCCTTCCACCATTCTGCACTCATCAGATACTTCATAGAAATCTCCCTTTCTTTCCCGATTCTTTCCTGCTTTCTTTCTCGTCTTAATGTGGAAAGAAAGAAGTGAAAGAAAAACTAAAAAACGATCATGTCACGTTCGTCGTAGACGCTTCCCTGCTGCTGTCCTTCGTTTCGGATGCAGCGGTCCAGTGCCATGATCGCAGCGACGATACCATCGATCTTCTCCGGCGACTTCGCCTTGGTCGGCTTGATGTTGCCCGCCGGGTCGGTATCCACGACCACATTGCCGGCCATCCATGCCATGACCGGGTTGCCGCCGTGGATAATTCTGCCTTCCATCAGGAGCTTGTAGAACTCCTTGGTAGGCGGGCTCATATCTTTGAAGCCCTGACCAAAAGGCACGACCGTAAATCCCATCCCCTCAAGGTTCTGGGTCATCTGCACGGCTCCCCATCGGTCAAAGGCAATCTCTAAAATGTGATAGGTCTTGCCCAGTTCCTCGATGACCTTTTCGATAAAACCGTAGTGGATGACATTGCCCTCGGTCGCCATCAGGTAGCCCTGCTGGTACCAGACATCATACGGAACGGATGCCCTGCGCACACGCTGGGGGATCGTATTCTCCGGTATCCAGAAGAACGGAAGCATGATGTATTTTTCTTCCGAGGTTCTGGGCGGGAACATCAGCACAAAAGCAGTGATGTCTCCGGTGCTGGACAAGTCCAGTCCTCCATAACAGTCACGGCCTTTGAGAGTTTCCATATCGATAAGCTGGTTGCCGAGGTCATAGATGTGTTCTGGGATGAACCGGGTCAGCGAGGACACCCACATATTCAGACGGAGCTGCTTGAACACATTCTCCTCTGCCGGATTGTCCAGTGCCTCCTGATACGCATCCCGAACACGCTGGATCTGAATGGTCTGGCCGAGAGAGGGATTGGCTTTATACCAGTTCGCTTCGTCGTGCCAGTCATCTTCATCCGTTAGTCCGTAGACCACGGGGTAAAAGGTGTGGTCAATCTTACGTCCAGCCAACAAGTCAAGTGCCTTCATGTGGAGTTCGTAACAGATGCTTTCCTTGTCCGTGCCGGCCGTGGTGATCAGGAAGAACAACGGCTGCTCACGGGCATCACCGGAGCCTTTGGTAAGGACATCATAGAGCTTTCGGTTGGGCTGGGCATGAACCTCATCCAGCACCAGACCCGACGCATTCAAGCCGTGCTTCGTGCCGACTTCGGCAGACAGGACTTGGTAAAATCCTGCATTGCCGTAATTCACGATACGCTTCGTTGCCGCCATAATCTTGCACCGCTTCAAGAGTGCCGGTGTCATCTGCACCATCTGGTGCGCGACATCAAAGACGATGGATGCCTGCTGGCGGTCGGCGGCAGCACCATAGACTTCGGCAGAGGGTTCGTTATCGGCAAAGAGCAGATACAGAGCCACCGCAGCGGCAAGTTCGGACTTGCCGTTCTTCTTACCGATTTCGACATAAGCCGTGCGAAACTGACGGTTTCCTCTCTCGTCCACGATGCCGAACACATCCCGGATGATCTGTTCCTGCCACGGAAGCAGCCAGAACCGTTTTCCCGCCCACTTGCCTTTAGTGTGTCGGAGGTTCTCAATAAAGGTCACTGCCCGGTCTGCTTTTGCGGCATCGTAGTGGCAGGTTGAAAGCATGAACCGGCTTGGCTTATAGTCCTTCAGTTTCGGATAGTTTTTTGGTCTGCACTCTGCCATCAGCTTCCACCTCCTCCCAGCAGATTCTCCATCTCATCGGCTGCATCCGCAGGACCACCGTCCGAAGCAATGATCCGGCTTCGGGAGGACGGGGTCAGACCGAACTGCTCTGCAAACTTGTTCATGATCTTCAGATAGGTCTGTGCAATGGACACCTGCGGCACTTGCTGCCAGTAGCCGGACGGGGTCTTGACGATGGTGCCGTGCTGGGTGATGAACTCCTCAGCCTCTTTCCATCGGGCATAGGCCTGACAGTAACCGGCAAAGGCCGCCATATCCACTTCGGTCAGGATGCCGATGGCTTCCATCTGCTTTGCAAGTCTGCGCCACTCTTTCTTTGCTTCCGGCTCCAGCCACTTCGGACAGGCCGGCGCTTTCTTATTGGGCTTCGGTTCGCTGGTATTCAGCGGATGCTTGCCCGGATTGCCTTCCAGCTCCTTCATGGCGGTCGGCTTTGGTTTTCTGCCTCTGGTAGCCATTGGCATCTCCTCCCTTCTGCAAAAATGGGTAAAGAAAAAGGACCTCCGAAGAAGTCCTTGAAATCTATATAAAACACATCGGATACGAGGCACAGCCCCTTTACGGGGCGTGTACCCTTTGGGTGCTGTTAGGTGTTGGGGTTGGCTTCCTTCCAAGCCTCGTACTCATCGACCAGCTCCGCTTCCTCGATGACCTGCCAGACGCTGCAGAAGCGGCTTCTTTGCTGCTCGATCTCCGCTTCCGTCCAGTCTTCCGGCTTGCGGCTCATGTCGTGGTAGGCATCCATCTCCGCCTTCGTCCGGAAGAATAGGATCTGCTTCAGCTTCAGCGTTTCCTCGTTGTTCCGCAGGCTGTACCGCTTATCCTCTGCCGCCCTGCAAAGGCTTCCGAGGTCGTTGCAGCCAAGGGTCATGTCCTGCTTGAAGGCGATCTCGATGCCGATCAGCTTCTTCTCGGTGTCGGCTTCCTGAATGTTCTTAAGGTAGGTTTTTGCTTTGTTCGTCATGGTCTGTATCCTCCGTATGTTTTGTTTTCCGTAGGGCTTTTCCCTTCGTTGTGACTGTATATTACCGTCACTGCCGGATACTATCAAGCGGCTATACTGCACGATCATACACACCTCTTTTTGTCGGATTTATGTGTATTTACACGCCGGAAGAATCCGCCACTACGAGCAAAAGCTCCCGAAGGAGCCCTGCCCATTTCTTAGTGTGCGTTTTTAATGCACCACTCGATTGCGTGTCCGGCATCCGTGTAGGTCTCATCGGAAATCTTCAGAAGCTCCAGCCGGCACTCAATCGGTGACCAGCCTTCCTCTGGGTCTTCCACAAATCCGTATACCGCTCCCTCCAGCATGCCGTTCCAGTTCATCTGGGCTACCAGAACCCGGTCACCGAACTGCATGATGCTGTCGTAGCAAGGTCTGAGTCGGTCATAGAAACTCTCGATGCTGATGTTGTTTTCCGGGAAGTCGATCAAATGCATTTTCATGGTAAAATCCTCCGTGTTTTCGTTATTCCTTGGGGCTTTCCCCTTTCGGTATGTGCATATTACCGTCAGGTGCAAAGGATAGCAAGCGGCTAAAGTACACGATCTTCTGCCCGGAATACCAAGCAGAATGTACATCACTCTGCATCCTGCTCCATGAGTTCCACAATGGTATCGTAGAAGAACTGCGGGTCATATGCCAGCGGCTCCCGTCCGGCTTCCTTGTCCATCCTGATCTGGTCTTCCACCATATCCTCGGCATCCTCCAGCGTGAAGGCATCCTTATCGCTGTCATCCATGTGGTTGTAGATTTCCACGATGGTATCCATCATCCGTTCTTCCATGTGCTTTTCCCTCCTGGCGCATCCACGCCGCCACATCTGCCCCTGTCTGGGGCGTTACCGGTTCATCCGGATTGTTTTGCCACCCGTGGCACAAGCCCCTGTGTGGGGCTGTGTCGGGGGCTGCCGGTTTATCTGTTCATCCGTCCCAGCAGGTAGGCTTCCTCCATTGCTTTCTGGATGCCCCAGACCGGAACCTCGATGAAGTCCTCGCTGTCATTGTCGCGGACTTCGAGGTCTCCCCGGCTGTCTACCGCTGCCATCAGGCGCTTGGCGATCTCCAGCAGGGCTTTTTCCTCTTCCTTGGTGATGTTCTTCTTCATGGTGGTTTCCTCCGTTTTTCTTGGTTTTCCGTTTCGGTATGTGCATATTACCGTCACTTCCACACACTATCAAGCGGCTATACTACACAAAGATGGGAAATCAGAACTGTGAGTATTACGGTAGAAGAAAAGGGCTGCCGTTTTTCGGCAAGCCCCATGTGTTTCTCTGGCTTAGTAGTCTTCTTCGTCCTCGTAATCTTCCTCGTCGTAGTCCTCTTCGTCCCAGCCGTCTTCCTCTTCTTCCATCCAGCTGTCATCCCGGTCTTCTTGCTCATCCTTGAAGTCCCACATGTCTTTGGTCGGCTGGTTTCGGAGGTCTGGGTTCTGTTCGATGTAGTCGGCGACCGCTCCCTCAAGGGTATCCAGCACCTTTTCGTAAGCATCCTCGCTGAAGATTTCCCAAAGGGCAACCGTCAGGTCTGCGATTTCGTGGTTGCCTTTTGCAATCAGGAATCGGGCCGGCGGGTTGCAGGTTTCCTTGCCGTAGGCAATGTTCACCATGTCGCCGTCGTTGCAGAATCGGTATCCGATTCGGTTGATGGCTCTGACCAGTTCTCCGGCGAGGCTTTCTGCCTTGCCCATGTCCGGCACCAGTTCCTTAAAAAGTTTGCTCAGTCGCTCTTCGTTCTTCGTCATTGTCGTATCCTCCGTTTTTGTTGTTTTCCTTGGGGCTGTTTCCCTTTCGGTGACTGTATATTACCGTCACTCTGGAACACTATCAAGCGGCTAAACCACACGATCACATAACCATGTAATTGTCATATTTATGTGCTTTTTATGCCGCCTGTTTGGGAGACAAACACGAGCAAAAGGCTGGTCGATTCCAGCCCCTTGCGCCTGTCGGTCTTGCCCTTATCGGATAATTTCGAGGTAGCTGATGTTGCCCCAGCAATCCGTACCCTTGAAGCGGATGCGCTTCCTGTTTTCTCTGTCGAGAGTAAATTTCCGCAGAAGCTTCATCTTCTGGATGCGGTTCAGCAGGTCCTTTCCGTTCTTCGCATCCTCAACGGCATCCCTGATCTCCACCACCGAGCTGTCGGTGCCGTACCAAAGATTGCTGAGTGCCTCTGGGATTCCATTGTCCAGGTAAAGATTGATTTTTGTGTAAGTCATGTTCGTGTCCCCCTCTCAGAATGTCATCGTTTCCAGAATCTCGTCTGCACCGGTTTTCCAATCGTGGCGAGTCAGCTGGATTTTGCTGTACATCTCTGCGCTGTCCGGCTCATCGAAAAGCCGGAAGCATTCTCTTGCCAGCTCCTCGCTGGTGTGCTGCTGAATTTCATCTGGCTGTCCATCCAGCCGTGTAAAGGTGATTTCGTAAGTGTAGCGTTCCATGTTTTTTCCCCTTTCGTTTTGGTAGCTGTATATTACCGTCACTGCCGGACACTATCAAGCGGCTAAAGTACACGATCATCTGCGCCCTGAACTGTGGATTTATGTGTTTATCCGGGGAAGTTTCCCTCCCCGTTTTTCTTAGCTGAACATCTCTGCCGTGTCATCGTCGATCCAGAGGTGCATGCCGTCTGCTTCCATGATTGCGTGGTCTTCATGAACCTCGGTGATGATTCCTTCCCGGCTTCCGCTACTATCGAATTCGTTCCAGTGCCATGTTGTCTTTCTTCCTTTTTTCCATGTTCTCCAATCAGCCATTCTGCTGTCCTCCTTTGCTTTTTGTAGCTGTATATTACCGTCACTGCCCTGTGATAGCAAGGCCATAAAACCTCATATTATCAACGATCCTCGTCCCTCATGTTTGGTACATATATGACCCCTGATTGACTTGCTATATATGTGTTTCTGCGGCATTATACACACAACGAAAGCAAAGAAAACCAAACCAAAAACGGAGGACAAAAACCATGAAAAAGACCATTACAGAAGTTGAAACCGCAATCGAAAACCGCATCGCAGAGCTTGAAGAAGAATACGAGCTGGACATTTACGACCGCAACGACATTCGGGAAGAAGAATACCAGAAAGCCGGATGGCGGCACGACCCTTTCCCAGAGGAGCTTGAGGAAGAGGACGAAGAAGAGGAAGAGGATTGGCACTACCACAGCATGGAGGAACGACTGAACGAGGTCGGCATGAGCATGAGGGATTTCTTCTAAGGAATCCCAAGAGGCTCCCCAGCAGAGGCTGGGGCTCTGCCTCGTATCCCCCGTTTTGGTTTGGTATGATACACAAAACCGCTGCCAGATGTTTGTGTACATTATGGCGGCGGTTTTCCTTGCTATCGTTGCTTTCCAGAGGTAATATACAGTAAACTGGAAGGGGGTTCTCATTCTTTTGAGGCCCCCATTTTCCGTCTAATCGGCTTCGCCCTGTATTGCCTGATGCATCACCCTGCGGTTATGCGCTCTGGCTTTCTTTTTCAGATCCCTTTTCCATCTGCGGATGGTCATCGCCTTGCAGTGATTTCTCGACCATTCGTATTCATCCAGAATGTATCTGCCGCCGTGTTCCCTCTCGCCATAAGCAGGCATCTTCCTGTGTCCCATAGGCTCCTCCTGTTAAACCAAGCCCTCCCGGTCTTTTCTGGCCGAGAGGGTATTTTTCTGATTGTGCTATCTTATTCCGGCTTCGTTCCGTCATCCATCTGGATGACTGCCATCTGCCCGAACATGCTGACGAATGCCTCCGGCACCCAGAAGCGTTCCCTGAATTTCTGGATGAGGTCCTGGGGCAGCTCTGCGAAATCTTCCTCTCCCAGTCCACAGATGAAGAAGTTCCCCTTGATGGGCTGCTCCAGTTCCGGGATGTATCTGCTGAATGACTTCTCGGTGAACAGCCCGTTGTCATCGGTGACCAGGGCGGCGCGTTCTTCCCACGGGTAGGTGGCTGTGATGCAGTCGCAGTCGAGGATTCGGTAGAACTCTTTCAGGGAGTTTTCAATGTCCACCACCTGCGGATGCTCCATCGGTTTGATCAGAAGAACCTTCATTCGACCCAGCCTCCTTTCACGATTGCCCAGTCTGCAAGATGCATCTTCTGCTGTCCGCCCCATGCAATGTCCTCTAATGCTTCCTCCGTTCCGCAGCGGTTGCAGATCTGGATGGCCGCCCTTCGGCTGAGTGCCTGCTGCTGATGGTCGTAGCAGTCAGGCTTTGCTCCGCACCTGGGGCAACATGGGCCGGTCTGTCGCGTTTTACCAAGGCGGTCGAGCGACACCTTGACCTCGGCATCCGTTGCCACACGGTGGCAACTGTCCGCACCGTAGGCAACGTTCAGATGGCTTCCGGTATCCCAACTCACCAAGATGTTTCCGGCATCATCGACCCCGTTGCAGGTTCCCTGCGTTCCGATGGGCGGTGCCTGCCTGTCATCCATCTCATCGAGAACGATCCGGCATCCGACCGGGAACTCTTTTCTCAACTTCTTGACCATTTTCTGATCTGCGAAATTCATGCCTGCACCTCCTCGATCATCTGCTGGGCGGCATCCTTATCCGTGCATTCCTTCAGCGCACCTTCGAGGATGTGCATCGGGAAGTGGAATGCCTTGTAGCCGTCATGCAAAACTTTGTAGTAATACCGGCTCGGTGCGCGGTGTCCGAAGTCATTCTCCATGATATATACCATTGCGGTCACCATCTCCGGTTCTGCCCCTTCCCGGAGCAGTTCGATGTTCAGGTCTTCCTTGCGGTAGTAGTTCGGGTAGCCCTCATAGAGGTCGAGGTTTCCTTCGTCTCTTTCCGAGATCTCCCACACCAGAACCGGCGTGTTCTTCTTCGGGTTCGGTGCGATGGTGGCGCAGCCGCGGAACAAAAGCTCCCAGCCGGCCAGCACCGCCTGCCCTGCAATTTTTGCATCCGGGCATCGGTCTGCCATCTGCTCCACCGACAGGTTGCTGCCGTAGGCGATGTAATATTTCTTGTTCTTCATTTGAATCTCTCCCTTCGGTTTTCTCCGCTCTTGTCTGGCGGTATGGTATATATCACTCTTCTGCCCTGATTTATCAAGGCCGATGAGCATCATATACTGCACAATGTTTTTTGCTTTTGATCGTGTACTCTTACATCATCTGCCGCTTCTTCAGATACCGGATGGCTTCCGCCCTTCCGATACTGGCTGCCAGTCCACGCTTCAGTGTGTCCAGCGGAAACTCCCAGTCGCTGTATCCGCCCTGCAGCAGTTCAAAATACTCGGCATCCGGGCAGCCAAGCCGCCGGTCCTCGTGCATCACATAAGCGATGCAGGGCTTTGCCTTTTTCATGCGGTTCCCGTTCAGGTTCCAGACCGGAAGCTGGAACTGCTTCTTGTAGTAGTATCGTGGGCAGCCCTCGTACCGGTCCAGCAGGAGTTCATCGTATTCCGAGAGTTTCCAGACCACCGCAGGTACGCTTTCATTGGCATCCTGCTCGATGGTGGCATAGCAGCCGGTCTTGCTCTTTTTGAACAGAAGCCGGTAGCCCTTGATCTCGGTCGTGCCGACCACCACAGCGTAGGGGCATCTCTTTCCCATCCGCTCCATGTCGAGGTTGCTTCCGTAGGCAAGATAATATCTGGATGGGACTCGGCTGATCAACTCAAACATCTGCCTCACCGTCCTCCCTGCCAGTGAATTCCACGCCCTGGAAATCCTCTGTCCCAAGCTCGATCTGGCTGTCCTGCCACCAGTCCTCTGCCACACGCTGTGCTTCCTCCACGGTCGGCTCTTTCATCTCGGATTCATAAATGGTCACCGTTCTCTGGTAGGTCTCGGTGATGGTCACCTTAAAGGTTCTGCCACCCGGTGTGTTTTCATTTTTTAACGTGCTTTTCATAAACCTGCACCTCCTTCTACCACCTCAAGGGCGGTTGCCCGCCCAAAAGGTGCCCGTGCATCCCGGCTTATTTGTTCCGCCAGGATGCGTTGCCCTCCATGTTCCGCAGAAGGATTTCCCTTGCCGTTGCAAATTCATCCCCGATGAATCCCAGCCTCAGCATCCAGCACCGCATCGCATACTTTTCATTGTCGGTCTGCTGGGGCTTTGGGCTTGCCGTCCTGACCATCTTGGCAAGCTGGCTCATTGCGAGGCAAAGCTGGATATAGGCTTTCATCTCACCGGCGTGCAGTCCGTTGCGCTTTCCGTCCGCTGGGTCTGCGAATTGGAAAAGGCGGAATTCAATGGTCCCTTTTGTAAAGGTGGCATGGAGGTTCAGCATATGGTACCGGCTTGAATTGTAGTGGGCATTCCGGTTTTCCCAGCTGGAACCGTTGCCTTCGTACCAGATGTCTTCCAGCCTGTGCATGGTGGTCGGCTTCTCGCGGTTCAGCCGGTCGAGGAAGCGATGGTTGACCACCTGGCAATATTGTCCGGTGCGCCCTGCATCGATCCGGATGGCTCTGCCGATCTGCTGTTCGTGCGCCGCCATGATGTTCACAAGGTTGCGGATGGTCTTTGCGGTGTGGTCGCCTTTGCCAATGTGAATGTGGACTCCGCATCCGCGGCTTGGGCCGCTCTTTGCGCCTGCCTTTCGGAGCAGCCGGATGATTTCCTGCAAGGTTTCGATGTCGTCGTAGGTGAGGATCGGGGTGACCAGTTCGCATTTTTCTGCGTCCGGTCCGTAGATGCTCACATCCCTCTGGAATTTCCAAACCCTGCCCTGTCCATCCTTGCAAGCCCAGCTGTAATATCCGTACTCGCCGGCGGCGTTCCATGCTCTGGTTCCGAAGTACTCGGCGACCTTTCTTGCCGCTTTTTCTCTGGTGATGTTGTTCATCTCGATCTCAACTCCGATGGTCTGGTTCTTCATGGCTTCAATCTGCTCTCTTGTTTTATCGTTCATGGTATGTTCTCCTTTGTTTTTTCCTTGTTTTCCCTTTCGGTATGTGCATATTACCGTCAGGTGCGGATAATAGCAAGGATATAAAAGAACATATATTCGACAAATATAAGGCAGAATGATCGTGTACATTTCTGCAGTTTTTCCGCTTGATAATGTACATTTTCAGAGCTAATATCGGTACAATGGAAGAGGGTCTCGCATATTTTCCGGCCCCCATTGGGGGATTGGGAGCTTACGCTCCCGCCTCCAGCATCTGCGCCGTGTCTGCCCCACAGTCGGGCTGTGTCGGCCGGGTCGTATCCGGTGCGACCGTTTCCCCTGTAGCAGGATCGCCGTTCTGTGCCGCCAGTTTCGCGGCTTTCAGGGCATCCCGTTTTGCCTTTTCCCTTGCAAGGAACTTCTGTGCTTCCTCATCCGTGCGGAAAGCCGCATGGCCGGAAAGGTTCTCCATGAGGATCTTGCGTGTCTCTTTGAAATCCGGACCGTTCATCCCCAGCCGCAGGAGCCATGTGCGGAGTGCGTATTTCTCATTCTCATCGTTGACATCCTTTGCCTGGATGCGCTTCTGGCTGATAGCCTGCTGGTTCATCAGCACCGCCAGCTGTGCAAAAGCCGTCAGATGTTCGTGGTCCGGTGCAGTCGGGAAGCCGGTAAAGGTGACCTTCTCGGTGGTGATTTTCAGGCCTTCCAGTGCAGCACCATGTTCAGTCTCATAGTCGCTGACCGCATTGATGAAGTTCATGATGGCAAAGGTGCAGCTATCGTCCTTCAGCTTCTCGACCAGCCCCTCTTCCACATGGAAGTGTCCTCCAGTCGCCTTGCCGATGAGCTTGCCGCGGCTGTAAAGAAGGTTGACCAGGTTGCGGAGAGTCACACCGTTGTGCTGGCTGACCGGGAATGCAAGTTCCAAGTCCAGCGGCACCTCTTCCGGCTGATCTTCTGTCTCCTGCGATTCTGCATCCGGCTCATCCTCTATGGTATCATCCTCAGCCGTATTGTCCGGCTCCAATGCATCCTCGGCTCCTGCTTCCGCAGGTTCATCTTCTGCGGTATCTGCATCTTCGGATTCCTGCTCGTCCAGAACCTCCATCTCTGCTTCGGGCATCTGCTCAGTTTCCGCTTCGGTCACAGGCTCCTCATCCATATCCGCTGTCTGCTCTGTGTCCTCCGGCCGGTCATCCGTGCTCTCAATGCTCTCGCCGCCGCGAATCAGTCCCTCATTCAGCAGGGTCGTCAACAGCTCGGCATCTGCATTCTCCGGCTCGACCAGAAGGTTGCCATCCCGGTCGATGGTGTAGCTCCCGATGTCGTAAGAATACAGAGGTGCTTTGGTATAGTAAGGGTGGATGCCGGTCAGCTCCTCCATGCGTTTTGCGAGGGTCTTGCGCTCGGCTACGTTCAGTTTAAATTTCAACATGATTCATCGCTCCTTCTCGTTCATTTGTTTTTGTGCATCCCGATGTTCTTTTCGGTAGCACATATATCACTCTAAACCGGATGAATAGCAAGGCCATTTCCCAATATTCTTCATGTTCGACCATTTACACAAGGGACCGCAAAATCTGTTGTGTAAATAGGACCAATATGTAAGCCCACCATATCACCAAGTCGCTTTCTACCTAGTAATATAGTGGGCCAGTTTATTCTTCCAGACCTGCGCACCAAGCGATGCCGGCCAGAACAAAAAATGCGTTGGCTAAGCATATGCCGTTGCCCCAGATACGGTACTCGGCCGAATCCGTATATGGGTCAGCCAGCCATTTCCGGATCTGCTTCTCCGTCTTCGGCTTCTTGGCATGGGTCACGATCTTACGGTGCGTTTCAAACACATCTGCCCAGAATGCCAGCTCTTCCTCGGTCGGGTCTTCCGTTCCGAGATCCCGGCACCACCAGTCAGGGAAGCCCTGCAGTCTGGCACACTCGGTCGGTGTCAGACGGCGGACGGTGTAGGTCACGGAAGTGGGCTGTGCCTCCGGGTTGTCGATGACCAGACGGTCATTAAAAGCGTCCTGCCCGTTGAAGCCGCTGGGGTGCGCCCCGGTTGCCACTGTTCCCATGACACCCTCGTTCAGATGCGGCACCGGTGCAATGGTGGTCGGGTCTTTGTAGTCCCGTGCCATCAGGGTCGGTGCGACTTCTTTTTCCACCTGCATATAAGAGCCGGTGGTCATGGCATACACATCCTCCGGTGCGCAGACTGCATGGCGGTCTGTCGCATCCAAGGTAAAGCAGACATCCTCATTGACACCATCCCCCTGCGGGCCGTTCTCATCCTTGCGGCCGATCATGTTGCCCTGCAGGACGAAGGTCTGCATCTGGTCGCTCCGGGTCGCCATCAAAGCACCAGACTTGCCATGCAGGTCGATCAGCTCATTGCGCTGGTTCACATGGAAGGCCGTCACCTCTTCCGGCTGTGCCACAAAGGTCTGCTGCTTCATCCCCGGTTCTGCTGCCAGTGCCGCTGACTTCTCTCCCAGATCCCGGACTTCATCCCTCTGGTTCTGGGTAAAAGCGACCGGCTCTACTACACAGATACCGCCCTGATTGCAGGTCGGGTCTCCACCGCTGCGATCCAGTGTCCGGGAAGTTTCGGCCTCATAAAAACCGCTGTGCGGATTGTCGGACATCATGGAATGGCTGGCTTTGGAACAGACACCATAGCATTTCGGAACGAACAGTGTCTGGTCGTTGTTGCAGCCGAGCGTGGCAGACTTCTCCTCCTGCCAGATAGCTCCCTTGCCACCGCCTTCACACCCGGAACGGATCTTCAACGTGACAGCCGGGGAGTTTTTAACTTCTTTCACCGGACTTTCCACTGAATTTTCAACAGCATCCATGACCATCGGGACATTACCGCCGCCCGTACCACACCGGCTTGTCAGTGTCTGCACCTTACCATCCTCGGAAATCTTCACCCTGCTGTCAGCAGGATGATTCTCCAGTGCGATGGCGGCAGGCACAACACCAGCCCGGAGGGTCGGTGACCGCTCTTCCTCGTATCCGATGCTTCTGGCCTCTGCGGAATGCTCAGTACAAAAACCGGCAGCTTCCAGAACACACGGCTGATGCCCATGCTCCTCTGCCCGGAGGGTTCCGGTCACATCCTGGGAAACATCCATCTGCCTGCCGCCCTGGTCGTTCAGACAGATCCGCCCTCCTGCTCCGCTGCAGCCTGCCTCTCCAGTGCCGCTTTCAGCACCGGCGGCAGCTCTTTGCCACGCACGGAAGCCCTCCGCAGAATACCGAGACACGCCTTCGGACTCAAATAATATCTTTGGGGCACTCTGGTCTGCAAAATCTGCGACAAGGTAGATACGTTTTCTTCTTTGGGGAACGCCCCACCATTGTGCATCAAGAACTCGATACGCGACGCTCCATCCGTCTCCCACGTAGTAGTCAGCGTCGGACCATCCTTTCTTCTCAGGCGCAGGCACCGAGGCGGCCGGTTCTTTAACACCGATGACGGCTTCGAGGACTGCTTTGAAGTCCTGCCCTTTGTTTGAGGAGAAGGCCCCTGGCACATTCTCCCACACGATAAATCTTGGTTTTTCTCCATTGGTCTTACACCTCATTTCCTTCACGATTCGGATTGCTTCGTAAAACAGACTGGACCGTGAACCATCCAGACCGTCCCGCTTACCGGCGATGGACATATCCTGACAGGGACTCCCAAAAGTGATGATGTCCACTGGAGGCAGGTCTGCTCCGCTGATGGCAGACACATCTCCGTAGTGCTTCACCTGCGGCAGACGTTTGGTCGTGACCCGGATGGCAAACGGCTCGATCTCGCTGCTCCACACCGGAGTGATCTGCCCGGTCAACAGACCGCCCAATGGAAAACCCCCGGAGCCATCAAAGAGGCTGCCGAGGGTCAAAGTCTTATTCTGTTCTGTGCTCATCCGGCGACCTCCTCTCCGAGCATCTGCTCATTTGCTTTCCGGTAAAAATCTCTGGATACTTCAAATCCGTAGCTGTTGCGCCCCAGTTCTCTTGCTGCTCTCAGCGTGGAGCCGCTGCCGGCGCAGGGGTCAATGACCACATCGCCCTCATCTGTAAAGGTCTCGATCAGTCGTTTCAGCACGGAGATCGGTTTCTGGGAAGGATGGATTTTCGGATATTCCCTGCCATCCCGCTTCCAGTCAAACCAGTTGAAGATCATATGGGGCTTTCCGTCCTCACCGAGATTACGGAACTTCGGGAGCTTTCCCCGGTACAGAACCAGAGCATACTCCGTTGCACCCACGATCTTCATGTTGGCCTTTAAGACCTGCGGACTGTAGTTCTTGCAAAACACCAGCGGGATATAATTCTTGAAACCGTATTTCTCTGCTTCGGTGATCACCTTCGGGATCTGTTGAAACGCACAGAACACGATCATGCACGGCGCATCCTTCTCTCCTGTGCCGGGTTCTTTCTTCAGCAGGCGGTTGCAGAAGTGGAAATACTCTGCAATGTTGAAGGTGAAATCGGTATTGAATGCCGCCTTCCGCGCCTTGCTACTCTCCCCGTTTTTGTTGTCGCCATCCACATACCAGTCCGGCCGGCTGGCATAGAAATCTGTACCGATGTTGTACGGAATGTCTGCGATCACCAGCTGCGCCTTGGGGATGTTATAGGACTTGAAATTTTGGAAGTTGTCATGGATGAGGACGCATTTTACATCAGGCATCGGCATCCTCGCTTTCCGGCTCGAAGGTCGCCACTTCCTCGAACTTCAGCTTCTGGCCGTCACGGATGACATACACATCATCGTAGTGACCATCGCTGTGTTCGATGTACCGCTTCACGATCACATCCACGAACTTCGGGTCCAACTCGATGCCCCGGCACACACGGTCGGTCTCCTCACAGGCGATCAGGGTCGAGCCGCTGCCCAGGAACGGATCGAGGACGATGCCGTTGGTCATAGTAGAGTTGCGGATCGGATAGCTCATCAGGCCGATGGGCTTCATGGTCGGATGGTCCTTGTTGGACTTCGGCCGGTCGTACTCCCAGATGGTCGTCTGCTTCCGGTCGGAATACCACTGGTGCTTTCCCTTCTGCTTCCAGCCGTAAAGACACGGCTCGTGCTGCCACTGGTAAGGACTACGGCCCAGCACCAGCGCATTCTTCTTCCAGATACAGCACCCGGACAGGTAGAACCCGGCATCCTTGAATGCCTTTCTAAAGTTCAGCCCTTCCGTATCTGCATGGAAGATGTAGATGGAACCGTCGTCTGCAAGATGGCCGTGCATCTGCTGGAACGCTGCCAGAAGGAACTGGTAGAATTCCGAATCGCCCATGTTGTCATTCATGATCTTACCGGCAGTCTCTTCCACATCCACGTTATAAGGGGGATCGGAAAGGACCAGATTTGCCTTGGTTCCGTCCATCAGGGTGTCGTAGCATTCTGCTTTGGTGGAATCACCGCACAGAACGATGTGCCTTCCCAGATGCCAGAGGTCACCATCTTTGGAGAAGCATGGCTGCTTCAGCTCGGATTCCACATCGAAGTCATCTTCCTTGACCTCTTTGCTGTGGACTTTGTTGAACAGCGTCTCAATCTCCGGCGGCTCAAAGCCGGTCTTACCAAGGTCGAAGTTGGAATCCTCGATGTCCTTCAAAAGATCAGCCAGCAGAGAATCATCCCATGCACCCGTAATCTTATTGAGCGCAATGTTCAGGGCTTTCTCTCTGGTCTTGTCGATGTCCACCACCGCACAAGGCACTTCGGTGTAGCCCAGCTCCATCGCTACGGTCAATCTCTGGTGGCCGCCGATGATTGTCATATCGGCATTGACCACCAAAGGATCTGCGAACCCGAACTCCGTGATGGAGTTCTTGATCTTCTCGTACTCTTTATCCCCCGGCTTCAGCTTTTTCCGGGGATTGTATGCGGCCGGCTTGAGTACGGACACCGGCAGCATCTTCAGTTCAGCAGTCACTTTCATGTAAGCCCTCCTAATTCAGATTCACATGCGCATGACCCCGGAGAACGGCACGAAAAAGGAGCCGAACAAAAAGCCCGACTCCATCTCATCTCCATCTTCATGCGGCTGTTCAGCCATCTCGCACCATTCCGGGTTTTCCCCGTTCACGGATGCCAGGACCTTATCTTCCGCATCGTCAATCGCATGTACACAGATACCCCCGGTGTTGAACATCGGAAACACACCGATAATCTTACTCATCCTCATCCACTCCCTTCATCCCGTATCGATAATCCCAATAACAATTCAGACTGCAAAACTTCCGCTGCCGTTTTCCTTCATCTACGGCATGGAACTCCCTTCCACAGTTTTTACAGACCGCGATCCGAAAAGATTTATGCTGCCTGTAATATTCCTCCCGGCAAGCTGGAGAACAGAACCGTCTCCGACCACTGTTCCCTCTCTGCACGAGAATCCGTCCGCACACTGGACAGCGCCGTTCCCCCGACCTATCCGGTGGCTGTAACTGGCAACTCCCCGTTTCCGGCAGGCCCAGTTCCCGGCAGTAATCCGTGACCTGTTCCAAAGAAAGCCCGGTGTTTTCTGCGATCTCCACACATTCAAACCCGGCAAGCCGCCGACTTCGGACTTCTTCTCTCTCCGGGCGGTACTCATAGCCCTCAAACATACAGTCCAGCCGGACACCGTTCTTTACCACATCACGTTCTATGTTCAGCGGTCCTTCCATTTGCATCGCCCTCCTTCCAGCGTCCTTTGTTTGCACAGGCACGGCTGCAATATTTCCGTTCCAGACCATACTGGTGCCGGTAGGAAAACTCCCTGCCGCACACCGGACAGATCTTCGACCGCACGGTCTTCCAGTTCTCCGGCTTTGGGTGGGTGTTGTTCCACCGTGACCGGCATTCCGGTGAGCAGAACTTCCGTGGTCTGCCTTTATGGTTTGGTACGATTGCCGTACCGCACTGAGGGCAGAAGGAAAACGCCATGTCCCTGATCATCTCAGCCGTGTAATCTTCCATCTGCCCTCACCTCACTCTCATTTTTCGCCGTTTCTTCGGCGGTTTCTTAGAAAAATTTCAAAATACATACGAAAAGCAGCGAAGTTGAAATCGGCACTGCCCCGCCAGGTTGGATCGTTGTTGCGGCGGCCGATTCCCGCTCGCCCCTGCTCCTCCCGGAACAAGCTAAAATGTGCGAAAGCTCCCTGTTTACGAGAGGTTTCACACACTTTGGTTCATTTCGGGGAAAAAGAATGGCACCGGAACCGAAGCTCCGATGCCTGTACATTTTCCTGTTTCATTTTGCGCCGTTATTCCTCTGACCCCCGGCCTATGAATTTTGCGGTTTTTCACAGAAAAGGGCGCACCGGTCTCCGTGTGACTTCACCACAGAGAAGTGAACCCGGCCCCCGGCGGGGGTGTCAGTAGGTGTAGGTCGGGTTGATGTCCTCGGTCAGCGTCTTCTTATCGTGGCAGCTTTTGCAGAGCGACTGCCAGTTGTTCTGGTCCCAGAAAAGTTTCTGGTCACCACGGTGCGGAATGATGTGATCCACCACCGTTGCCCGGACGTACTTGCCCTGCTTGGCACACTGCACACAGAGTGGATGAGCTTCGAGATATGACTTTCTGGCTTTCTGCCACCGCCTGTTGTATCCACGCTTCGCCGCCGGGCGGGTTACTTCCGGGTGGAGAGGCAAGTGCTTCTCACAGTAGAGCCGGCCGGCTTCCACCAGCTCCGGGCAGCCGGGGTGATGGCACGGTGTCTTTGGTCTGTACGGCATGGGTCAGTCCTCCCACGGAAGACCAGCCTTACCGAAGTGACCGTAAGCACTGACCTTGTTGTAGTCTACGTCCAGCAGGCCCAGCCGCTTGATGATACCCTGTGGGGTCAGGTCGTAGCTGTCATGGACATAGGCTTCGATGAAGTCCAGCGACTGGTGTTCCGTACCGAAGCACTCTACAGCCACGCCCACCGGCTGAACCACACCGATGGCGTAAGCCAGCTGGACTTCGCACTTGTCAGCGTAGCCCGCCTGCACGATGTCCTTGGCAATCTTCCTCGCCATGTATGCTGCGGAGCGGTCCACCTTGGTGGGATCTTTGCCGCTCAGCGCCCCGCCGCCCATGCGCCCGATGCCGCCGTAGGTATCGCACGCCAGCTTCCGGCCAGTCACACCGCAATCGGCATAGCTGCCGCCCAGCACGAAACGGCCGGTCGGATTGACCAGCTTCGTAAAGTCACCGTCCAGACCATACTCGCAGGCGGCCAGCACCATCATGGATTCGATGATGTGCCGGAAGTCGCTGACCTCCACATCCGGGCTGTGCTGCACGGAGCAGAGGAAGGTGGTAATACGCCCGGTGTCGTAATCGTAGCTGACCTGTGTCTTGGCATCCGCTCGGAACATCTTAGACGGATGGTTCTTCAGCAGCTGCAGGAACTTGGTGGCGACCATGTACGAGATCGGCATCTGCTCTGCCGTCTCGTTGGTGGCGTAGCCATACATGATGCCCTGGTCACCGGCACCGCCCTTGTCCACGCCCAGTGCAATATCCGGCGACTGCTTGTCCACCAGAATGCCGATGCGGAGAAGCTCTGTCAGGTTCCAGCCCAGCTTTTCGGCGCCGATGCGATTGAACACATCGTGAACGATCTGGTTGTAGTTTGGCCGATAATCAGTGGTGACCTCGCCGGCAATAAAGAGCTGGCTCTTTTTCAGCAGACACTCGATCGCTACACGGGCGTTCTTGTCATGCTGAAGAATGTCGGTCACAATGGCATCTGCAATCTGGTCACAGATCTTATCAGGATGGCCGTTGCTGACCTGTTCACAGGTGATAATCTTACTCATGTTCTGTCCTCTCTTTCTTGTATCACAAAGCAGGCCGCCTTTGCCCATGCCCACAAATAGGCTCCCACAAAGATTGCCTGCTCTGTTTCAGGTGAAACTCAAAATTTATATCTCACAAAATGGATCTCTCAAAAATTGGGCCGCCAAGATAAAAAGCAGACCTCGGATTCTCTTATTTGTTTTTCTTGTAGCAAGTAGCAGGTTGTAGATACTTTTTCATATAGAAGTCTATAAAAGAAAGTAATAATAAAAAGGGATATGAAAATCAGGCTACAAATTGCTACCTGCTACAGTTTTTCACTTCAAAGGAGCACATCCTTTGGTTTATAAGCATCCTGAACGGTTGAATCTTCTGCTCCTTCTTGAACATCACGGAATCGGCAGCCAAGAATCATCGTTGTTTGACCACCGCCGTCTTTTGGACGTTTTCTCGTTATTTTGAAATGCACACCGATGGCATTTTTGAAGTTTTTCTGGTTTTCAGACGAGTATCCGTTTTCCTCGCACCACTTGGCGTACAACTGGTACGCAGCAGATGTCCTGAGTTCCGAAGTCTCGTCTTTTTCAATCCACGCCTCTATGAACTGCCCAATTCGGTCAGAGTCATCCTTATAATCCTCTGTGGCTCTCTTAACTGCATCTGGAACTTCAAGCCCCTGCTTACAATATTTCTTGTACCCTTCCAAGCACCAGTTGAAAATACCTGACAGGTTCTCCGGCTTCGCAAACTGCCCCTTAAGCCCTTGGTCCTGTTCTCCCTCTTCAAAGTGACGGTTGAACGGTATGATTTTCAGTCGGCCGGATTGGAACAAGGTCATATCATTGACATTGGGCAGGTAGTTCGTATTGATAAAAATCTTGAACACTGGCACAAAATCAAAGCTGTTCTCATTTAGGAATCGGGCGTTGATGGTATCGTTGCCGGTCATTCTTTTTACGAGAGCTGCATTGAATGTGATCTTCTTCTCCGGCTCAGAGATATTTACAAATCTGGAACCGACCAGACGAGCCACTTCTTCCGAAGGTCCGCCTGTGTTCCCACCGCGGAATTTAGCTGCCAGCATATCCGGATTTGATGTCTTTCCGTAGTCGCCCATGATCTTCAGGAATGTTTCCATTGCAGTACCTTTTCCATTTCGGGAAGTGGCACCGTAAAGGATAAACATACACTCCTGCGAGGTGTCTCCTGTCAGGGCGTATCCCAAAGAACGCTGAAGGAAATCTGCCAGATCTGCATCTCCACACATGACTTCCTTGATAAACGAGTGCCAGCGTGGGCAGTCTGCATCCGGGTCATAGGTAATACCGGATTCCATTGTGAGATAATCCTCCGGCCGATGCTCCCTGAATTCCAGTGTCCGCATATCCAGCGTTCCATTTTTGCAGTTGAAAAAATACTTGTTCCTGTCGAACGCCTGCATGGAGATCGGATACACGGACATGGCATCTTTCAGCATCGTTTCCCGGTTCTTCCGCAGTTGCAGCTTTCGGACACGGTCGATGAACCGCTTCCTAGCATCCTCTTCGGTGATCGTCAGGGCAAACACATACAGCTTGTCAGCCAGCAGCTTTGCCAGTTCCGACACCTTGAGATTGCCTTTGTCCGGCCGCCAGACAGAGCCGTCATAGACATACCAGCCTTTACGCTCACTGTTGTACCGAGCGATCTGCTTGAAATAATCCGCAAACATATTGCCCATGCCGATCTCATTTCTTCCATACCGGGCATTTGTGTGCGGAGCCATTTCTTCCAGAGTAACTGTGATCTTGGTGAGATCCGGCTGAAACTCGATATAATCATCCTCATCCAGCTTGGAAAATTCCTCATCCACAATGTCCTGCGCATTGACCGGCATATAGACAGCCGAACAGGTATTGACGGTATTGCGGATGGAAATCGCACCGTAGGTCGAACCAGCCTGCTTGCGATCCCACTTATCACGCATCAAGCCCGATGTACGGAAGATACGGTCCATCTGCTCCTCATCACAGCCGCACCAGAATGCCAGAATAGACAAGAGTGCCATATCTGCATCCGACTGGCTGCCGTAGAGGTCTTCCCACTCACCGGCAAAGAGCTTTTTGAACTTTTCGGAGTTGACGGCCTCGTTAGCGTGTGCGATGACAGCCTCATCATCCAGATACGAATGGTGCTGAAAATGGGTCTGCTGCACCTGCTTATTTCGCTTCATCAGCGTGTCCAGCAGGGTGGTCATTGCCGTTTCATCGTTCGGGATCTCACCTGTGCGGTAAACATCTCCCGTCACGGTGACGAAGCGGTTTGTCGCACCGGGCATATACACTTCCAGCCCTTTGCTACGGTTGTTGATGTAGTAGACCGTCTTGTCGTAGACGTAGTCTTCTGGTACATGGAAGAACCCACGCAGACCTTTGCCGGACGGTGACTTCTCCACATACGCTGTAGGGAAGATCGAAAGTACGGTGTCCGCTGTGTCATTCAGCGTCCCGTCCTCACGGATACAGTGGTCGATGTCAAAAGCTCCGATGCCACTGCCAACCGCAATGCCGATGCCGTCATAGCCGCCCATCGCGTAGGTAACAAGCGTGGTCTTGAAATCTGCAAAGGTGCGGAGGTCATTGATCCTGGCTCTGTCACCGTTCGCCGGGTTATACGGCATCTTGGTCTTCTGACCGTTTCGCTTTTCAAATTTCCAGACACAAAACCGGCAGGAGGTCTTCAGCTCCACCGGGATGTTTTTGATATCCACCATAGCGGTTAGACCTCCTTCCTGCTGTGTACAGCGTTGCTACCGTAATTGGCATTGCTGCCGCGCACAGCATTTTCGTCTGTATTCTGTTTGTTTTTCTTAGTACTGCGCATATCAAACTGCCTTGCCACAGCCTGTTCAATCTCCTGCTTTTTCTCAGCAGAGATCACCCTGCAAAGGCGTCCAAACAGTGCCGACTGGTCGATCGTTGTAATCTGCTCGACCAGCAAAATGGAATCCTCCAGTCGTTCCGCTCTGAGCATCTCACAATGTGCTTCTGTCAGCACGATATGTGTTGGCAGATCGAGTTTTTTCATCTTGCTTGTAAGCGGAATAACTGTGAACGTCTGCGAATAACGATTCGCAATATCGTTTGTCAGGATCAGCACCGGACGGTTCCCACTCTGCACACAGGTGCCATAATGGTTACCAAGCTCTGCAAACCAGATCTCATACTGCTTCGGGATTCTGGTCGTCGGCCAGTTGTAAGCGGGGAAGCTGTCATAAGTTGTGTGGCTGCTTTCCTGCTGCTTTTCGGTGCTGTGGTTATGCGTGGCGGCGCTTTTATGCTTGGTGCAGCCACGCTTGTTGATGTACTTGTTCACATGGATCTTCCTGCCACGCGGCAGAATCCGTGCGTTGCTTTTCTTTCTCCCCATTCTGGGTTTCACCTCTTCTCTCCTGATACAAAAACAGCCGTCCGGAATCCGAATCCGTGACGGCACAACATGTAAAAAGCGGATAAAAATGCCGGGCAGCTTTCGCTCCCGGCACTCTTATCCGCTCCCGGTTTTATCTTATTTTCCTAGTATAAAGTATAGCAAAAAGCTGATGTACGCATAAGAAGCAGTTTTCCTAATTAACTGCTGTTTTTCCTGAAAAAGCCCTCTTTTTCCAAATTTACTACAAATTCTTTGAAGCCTTTTCCCTTGTAATAATCTGCCCTGCTTTTTCCAAAAGAACAGCCGTTGGAATCCTTCATCGACTTCAACGGAATACGCTCAAAATAGAACTGTCTGACTGCTGCCCTCGCATCCGAATCAGACACCCGGCTCAGAGCCAGTTCCATAATACGAAGCCGTGTGCTCTGCTTATCGTATTCCCTTTTGCACTCCGTATACATTTCTTCCTTAATGCCGCGCTCCAAATCGGAGATGGCCGCTGCCTGTTCCTGTTTGATCTCAGCCAGCATTTTCTCCTTTTCCGCAATGTCTGCCTTGAGTTTTTCATAACCACCGCAGGCATCTTTTGCCATGTCTTCATGCCGTTTATCCGGCTGAAAACTCCACTTAATCGGTCTTCCCACATTCTCCCCTCCTGTGTCTGTCATGCAAGCGGATCACATCCGCAATCCCCTGCAATGCAGTTTCTTTCTCTCGCTCCACCACCCGGCGGCTTAAAGTTCTCCCATCCATACCAGTGATCTCCGACTGCTTTCTGCCGTCCACAAAGAGCTGCTCCGCCACGATCCGTGTACACCCCCGAAGACTGCGCAGTCCAACCTCGAACAGCTCGATATCTTCACAGACCTTGTAATAGGGTTCCAGAAACTGCTCGGTGCGCTGGGTCTGCACTTCCCGGTTCATGGATGCCAGCACCTTGTCACAGTTCAGCACGGTGCGCTCCACCGGATTTGATGTACCGCTGGTCTGGACACGCTCGGATTCCTCATGTGCACCCTGCGACAGCTTGTAGATGATCTCGTCCTTAGTGTAAAACCAGGACCGGGAATCCTCGTACTGCTGCCGGAGCATATCCCGCCTGTGTACCAGCAGCCTGTAGGAATCAGCCAGTTCCTTTGCCTGTTCCATATAATCCATCTCGTCTGCCATACTGCACCTCCTGTTCTGGTCTGTTTATTTTTATCACGCAATATCACCTAATGCCCGGATGTTCTCCGGAGTCAGAGCAGCACCGGCTTCCGTGAGCAGCTTCACGAGCTTTTTCATCTCGCGCTCCGCCTTCCGGCGCAGGTTTTCTGCCCTCCTCCTTCTACGCTCCACAGCTTCAACCTTCACTCTTGCCTGCACACCTGAAATGAGTGTGCCGGCATCCAGATCCGTCAGCGTGTTGTACCAGTTGGAGTGAAAGAAACCTTCCAGCCTCTTTTTCTCAAACTGCGCATCCCGGTTGTTCGGATGGTCCTCCAGACGGAACAGTACAGTTTTATAATCCTTGACAGCCTGCAGGATGATTGCATTCGCCAGATTCTCGTAGCATTCCAGATTGTCCGCTGCCATTCCCATCAGTCGTTCACCCTGCCCTTTCCTGAATCATTTTCTTTTGTGTCGTACCACGGTGCCGGCACCTTCTGTCCATCCAATCCATACTTGAACATATAGATGGAATACCATGCTGCCTCATACATGCAGTCGATCAGTTTGCGGTTCGGTTCCGGCATCAGAGCTGCGTTCCGCACAAACAGGTCTACAAAGTTTTCTTTTTCTTCCCTGTCTGTCACCAGATGGTGCTCCTTTGCATCGATCAAGATTTCAGCAAAGCGATAGCACTTTCTCTTGTTCTGCTGAATCCAATCGAAACGCCACGTAACTGCATCCAGAATCGTCTGTCTGGTATCCTCCGCCGTCAGCTTCGGTGCATCCGGGTGTTTGCCTGCCGCCACTGCTTTCGCATAGCATTCCTCTGCCCGGTCTTCCGCACAGAAACGCTTGTGAAACTGAAGCTCATAGGCTTTTGCCTGACACATGAGCAGTTCGATCTCATGCTCATAGGCTTCCTTCGCCAGCATATCCTGTGTGACTCGCAGGTCAGAGGTCTTACGGGCAGGTGTTTCCCCGAAGATCGCACACAGCAGCCCAGTGCCACTGTACGGACGGAACATCGCATACGGTGTGAAAAATCCATCGCTGTCGCGCTTCCGCTTGCCGGTCTGCACATGCGGTGCAGTCTTGTAGTGATATCGGTCGGTATCCAGAATGCCGTGAGAGTTCTTTCTCTCAGAGGCACGATCCTTTGCATTCAGAAACTTGTAATTGGTCGTATTCTTTTCCATAATCTTCTCCTATCCCTCCAGCCGTGCTCTAACGGCAGATATCAGCTTTTCCTGTGTCATGTCTTTCTGCTCCAATGCCGCCATGACATCCTCGTCCACGGTATTCTTCGTAATAATGTGGTGAATGGTCACCACATGGGTCTGTCCCTGCCGCCAAAGCCGGGCATTGGTCTGCTGATACAGTTCCAAAGACCAAGTCAGTCCGAACCAGATCAGGATGTGTCCGCCCTGCTGGATGTTCAGGCCATGTCCGGCCGATGCAGGGTGAATCAGTGCGACCGGGATGTTCCCGGCGTTCCAATCCTTGATGTCGGTGCTGCTCTTGATATCCCGCACTTTGATTTTCAACTTCGACAGATGGTTGATGATACGCTCCCGGTCATGCTTGAACCAGTAAGCTACCAGCACCGGCTGTCCGTTGGCCGCTTCGATCAGATCTTCGAGAGCTTCCAGCTTGTGGTCATGGATGACTCTTGCTTTGCCGTTCTCGTCATAGACCGCGCCATTGCTCATCTGCAACAGCTTCCCTGTCAGGGATGCAGCATTGGCAGCGTCTATGTCACCGTCTTTCAGCGGGATCAAAAGATCCTGCCGGAGCATATCGTAGAGTTCCCTTTCCTGCGTATTCATCTCGACTTCGCACCTTGTAGGTACACAATCCGGCATATTGAGATAATCCAGAGCCTTCATAGAAATCGTGATGTCAGAGATCCGCTGGTAGATCATCTCCTCTGCTCCCTGTCTGGGAACATACTGGAACACGATGCCTGTTGCCGGGTTCATCGACCCAGCCTTAAAGTAGGCTTCCCGGTAGCGGCCGATAAACTTTCCAAGGCGCTCCCCGCCATCCAGAATACCGATCTCTGCCCACAAATCCATAAGGCCGTTGGAAGAAGGTGTGCCGGTCAGACCGACCCACCGCTTCACAAACGGGCGGACTTTTCGCAGGAACTTAAAACGCTGGGACTGATAGTTCTTGAACGACGACAGCTCATCGATCACAACCATGCCAAAATCCCAGCGCATTCCATTTTTCTCGTAATACTCCACCAGCCACTTGATGTTCTCCCGATTGACGATGTAGATCATCGCCGGGTGGTGGACTGCTGCGATCCGGGTCTTGACATCTCCAACGATGACGGAAATGTCCAGCCCTTTTAAGTGATCCCACTTTTCAATTTCTGCCGGCCATGTGTCACGGGCGACACGCAGCGGTGCAATGATGAGGACTTTGTTGACCTCAAAGGTCTCCAGCATGAGGTCTTTGATAGCGGAAAGTGTAATAACGGTCTTTCCTTAACCCAAGCCCATATCCAAGAAAAGCGCTGCAATCGGGTGCGTTTTAATATACTCGGTGCAGTAACTCTGATAATCGTGTGGAATGAACTTCATAGCGGCATCACCTCCTCCCCGGCATCCTGTGCCTGTGTTTCCGGCTCCTTGCTTTGTGTATCTCCCTGCGGCAGCGTAACTTCCGGCATCTCCGGGATCTTTGCTCCGATCCCCTGTGGGATAGGTTCACCCGGCGTCCAGTGCAGGAGTGCGTCCACCGCAGGCTGGATCTGCTCCAAACGGTCAACACAGAACACCGGGAAGCCCAGTGCCTCCAGCTGCTGTCTGCGCTTCCGCTGAAGGATGCGCATCTGCTTGCCTGGGGCTTTCAGTTCCACAAACGCACACTTGCCGCCGAGCAGCAGAACCAACCGATCCGGCACGCCATTCATAGTCTGACTGGTAAATTTAAGGGCCTGTCCTCCGACGGCCCTTACTGCTTCCACAAACCGCTTTTCGACTTCATTCTCCCTCATCCGACTTCGCCTCCTCTGCCCGCCATACACCGATGCGTGGGCGTTTCTTTTCCTGGTATTCCTTTTTCGGGCGTTTCCTTGGGCGGTGCTTCTTCCTGCGCTCTTCCCGAACCACATTGCCGATGGCTTCATTGGCAGTCGGGTCCGGGTGGCTGTGGTTGACCTTTCGCTTCGGCGGGCTTTCATCCTTGTGTTCTGTGACCCAGTGAATGACATCTTCCATACGCGCCACCTCACTGATTGATTTGCTTCCACTGTGCCGGCTCCATTGTGGCGACCTGCCAGCCGATGCCTTCCAGCGTGGTAGCACGATCATAGGATTCGACATCCTGTGACACACGGGTGACCGCATTGGACAGCCCGTACATCGACAGGTCACCGCCAGCGATCAGGTATTTCAGAATGTCTTCCTGCTCATCCGAGTTGATGCCGTAGGTCTGGGCAGTGAGCTGCACCACATCCTGCACCTTTCCGCTGATCGGCACGGACATCGCATCCTGCAGGCGGCCAACCACCTGTGCAAACCGGCTCTCATCAATGGCAGCCATTGTGGTGTCACGCAGCTTTAACAGAAAAGCCTTATCCTCGGCTTCCATCGTTTCGTCCGAATACAGTGCGAAGCTGTCCTCCACGGCCTTGGCCTGTCTGCCAACATGGTGACGGCGTTCGCCCATGTCATTGACCACCATCCCGTTGGTGCAGACCAGACGATAAACCAGCGGCTGGATGGACACAGCTCCAAGACCGACCTCGGAATTGGAGATCATCACACCGGCCTGCACAATATCGCCCTTGCTGACTTCCATCTCAAGACGATGGTTGACAACCTTGAGGTACAGGCGGTTTTCTGTGACCTCGCAGGACATCACCTCATACTGGTCATTTCCTGCAAACAACGGCAGCACCGCCGTGGCAATCTCCATGTTGTCGATGCGGCGGTAGCGTTCCGACAAAAGCGCACGGGCGACCTGTCCAGCACCGTAATCCATCGAACGAACCATGTAGGAGCTGGGCTTATCCGCAAACCAGGTGTTCACATTCTGAGCCAGCAGTTCCGGCTTCTGTGTCTGCATGAGATCATAATATTTTGCCGGGATGCCCAGTGCCGATGCCACCTGACGGTGAAACAGCGAAGTAGTACCGAACACCTCCTGCTGGTTCGTGGTCAGGTGGTTAATCTCAAAGGTGTGTCCATCTTCCCGGAGACGCATACCCTGCGCCGGACTGATGAAATCCTGCTTTGCCTTGTTCTGGCGATCCAGTTCCACAAGGACTTCCTGTAAATTTCTACCTGTTTTCATAAGTTTTTCCTTTCTATTCTGCGGCGCATATCTATACGCCGGTTTATGCGTCCGTGTCTTCCCATCACAAACGCCGTGTTCCATTACAGTTCCCGATTGATCATCTGCTGGAGGATCTTGACGGCTCCCTGCATCCGGCTGCGGTTCAGCCGGGTATCGTGCAGCAAGGTATCCAGAGCATCGACCTCATACTGAATATCGCAGAGGACAGCACGGTAGTGGTCGGCAGTCTGCTCCGATTCCTTTTCCATGCGGTCAAATTCCTGCTCGTACTCATCGATATCCTCGACATTCTCCGACACATAGCTTTCTATCTCCTGCGCCAGCTCATCGCCGGCGTAATCTCTCACAGCTTCCAGCAGATCCCTGATTCCAAACGAAGTCAGGATGCTGCCATCGATCAGCTCAATCGAATGCGGCATCTTTGTGTCCTCCCATCAGTCCTTGAAATAGTAGTTGCCCTTGTACCCGGCAGCGGCCAGCGGCAAATCTCTGCACCATGCCGGATTCTCCGACATCAGCTTGCAGATTTCCTCTACCGTGTACTGATCCTTCGGAGCTTCAATGATGACCTCATCATGGACATGAGCTACGATGTTCAGCCCGTGTGCCGAGATCCGGTCCATTGCTTCTGCCAGAATGTCGCGGGCAATCGCCTGCGTTGCATTCTCGACCAGCCGGCCAGAATAGGTCTCCTGTCTGCTCCACTTATGGTTCGTGCCGACACCCTCATAGGTCAGGCTCATACGGCCGAAGCGGTTCGGCTGCTGTCTCGGCTTCAGATAGGCAAGCCGCCTGCCAGACGGGAGCACCATCCAGAGTGTGCCGGAATAAAACTTAAAAGCGATTTTCCCGATTTCTTGCCGTTCCCCGGTCTTAAAAGCAGTCATGGCCGCCTTCTCGGTATCCCACCAGTACTTCACGATCTGGGGATTTGCCTCCCGCCAGGAATCAATGATCTCCGGGAGTTCATCTTCCTTCAGTCCCATCTGCAAGGCACCCATGCTGATGAGCGCACCAGAGGAACCACCGTAGCCGCAGGCCAGTGTAGCGATCTTGCCTTTCTGGCGCAGTTCACCGTTCACGCCGTGCTTGACCACAGGCACATGAAACATCTGAGAAGCTGTGGCGCAGTACAGATCTTCCCCGTTCTGGAAAGCATCCAGTACCCATTGCTCTCCGGTCTCCCATGCAAGCACACGGGCTTCGATGGCGGAAAAGTCCGCCACAATGAACTCGCAGCCCTCTTTCGGAATCAGCATGGTGCGAATCAGCTGGGACAGGACATCCGGTGTGTTGCCGTAGATGCTCTCCACCATATCGAAACAGCCCATCTTGACCAGCGTCCTTGCCTCATCCAGCGTGGAAATGTGGTTCTGTGGCAGATTCTGCAACTGGATGTTCCGGCCGGAATATCGTCCTGTGCGGGATGCCCCATAGAACTGGAACAGCCCTCTGGCTCGTCCGTCCGGGCAGACACAACGTTCTGCCGCCTGGTATTTCTTGACGGAGCTTTTTGCCATCTGAAGTCGGAGCTTCAGCATATCCAGTGCCTCCGCATCCACGCCGTTCTTGTCCAGCTCGCCAATCATCTGTGCCACATCCTTTTTGCCGAGGGTGTCCATCGGGATACCGCGTTCCTCCAGCCAAGATTTGAGCTGAGATACAGAATTCGGGTTCTCCAGCCCGGTCAGCTCATAGGCTTTCTTGCTCATGGCATCCGAAAGCATGAGGTCACAGGCAATGGCCTGTTCCACCAGCTCGGCATCAATCTTCACGCCCCGGTCGTTGATACGCTCGTTGGTGCGGTAGTGTTCCCACTCCTGCTCCGGCATCGGGAATTTTTTCAGGCGGTTGTAGATGTCCACCTCGGTGTTGACATCCTGAATGCAGTAATACTTGAACTTCGCCCAGTCTGCCGGGAAGTGCCTCGGCAGGTTTCTGGTGCGCATCCCATTGGTCTTTGTCGGCTTGCAGGGCATGGAAAACAGCTTGATGAGCCGTTCGCCCTCCTTGTCTTTCTGCTGATTTGTCTTCAGCACCGTGCCGACATCCTTCAAGGCCAGCGGCAGGGTCAGCGATGCCGCCATGACCATTGTGCAGATCCAGTTGTCCGGCGACAGGAAAGTTCCCGGTTCGAGGTACTGCCCCGGATAGTGCCGGTTCAGATAACAGGAAAAATTCACACGCTCAAATGCGGCATTGTGGGCGATCAGCTTCACGTTGCCGTCCTTGAACGCCTCCAAAAGCTCCTGCGGAAACGGCTCCCCTGTGGCAATGTCCGCACACTGTGTTTCTCCAAAGCCGCTGCCTTCGTCTGTCGCCCACGCGATCAGCAGGATCTCCGTGCTGGGATCTGTCGCATAACGGTACAGTCCACACTTTCCGATGTCCACCTCACTGTAGGTTTCAATATCGATCAGTATTTCTTTCAAATCCTTCACCCCGATTCGTCATGTAAAAAGGAGAGGCCCGAAAGCCTCTCCCCATCTGTGTACCTTGTGTAATTCTTAGCGGAGATACTCCGGCAGTTCCTCGCCGGCATCGCCGCCCAGAACCTCCTCGTCATCTTCCAGAGCGTCAAAATCAGACTCAGCCGATGCACGGCCGGACAGGCGGTCGCCGTCCTTGACGAACTGGATGTTGCCCAGACCCGCAGCCACGCCACGGTTGCCGTTGGCATTGAAAGCGTAGAAGTTGACGCTGACATTGCAGTAGCAGCCGGAGTAGACCATCATCGGGTCGGTCACAGGCTGAACATGACGGTCAACGACCTGCGGTGCGTCCTTGCTGGTGGCGTTCAGGAAGAAATGCTCCTGATAGTTCTCATCGTCCGGGCGGTCGATGTCACCGTCACGCAGCGGCAGCTTCAGGTTGGGCGGGATTTTGCCACCCCACTTGCGGGTCTTGCCGTCCTCCTTGGCCGCCTCGATTGCCTTGTGGATTGCCAACAGGGTCTTTTTGTCGCCCTTCGGAATCAGGCAGGAAACCGAGAACTTTGCCTCGCCGCCGTTGATGCTCTTTGCCTCGAAGATGTTCGCAAAGGAAATACGGCACGGGATAACGACTTTGGTTGCACTGGAAATTTTGTTAGCCATAATAAAAGGTCCTCCATATCTTGATTGTATATTGGTGTTCTATGTCCAGCCTCAGTCCAGAAGCGTGAACTCATCTTCGGCAGTCTGCAAATCGACTGCCTGCCTTGGGTCGGAATCCGGGACAAGTGCCAGCTTACCGGGCGGCTTGACCACATATTCCCCAAGAATCTCCCGGAACTTTTTCTTTCCCATGAGCTTTTCAAACTCGGTCAGGGAGATCAGCTCCGTCTTGTAGATATCGGTGTATCCGGCTTTTTCTGCCGCTGCGACCACCGATTTGGTGTCGAGGAACTGCCGCTTGCTCCTGCCCTCCACCACCTTGTAGCCGTTCCAGTTCACACCGTGGTTGATGGCTTCGGAACTGACATAGGCGAAGATGGCTTCGATCCAGGATTCGATACGGTTCAGTGTCGGGAGCATCTGCTCGATATCCGTCTTGGACAGCAATGCCGGGGATTTGAAGGTCGGCGCTGTGGTGTCCGGGTCGTAAGAAGCGGTTGCATCCGTTTTCTCCTGCTCGTCCACCAGCACACCGGAATCCAGATCCAGAAACTCCTGCTTGACCAGAGCCATCGCTTCCGCAGCACAGGCTTTGCAGGAAGTCCTTGCACGGCAGAAGCGGCACCAGTCGCCTGGTACCTGTTCGCCCTTTCCTTCAAAGGCGAGCTTTGCCCTCGGTCTGACATAGGTTTCCGCCCAGTCCAGCAGCTCCTCCACACTGCATTCAAACGTTGAGATATTTTCCAGACGCGGCTGGATAATAGTCATGGACACCTTCTGGATATCGTACAGATACCCATAGGTGTGGTACGCTCCCAATGCATAAAGCATCATCTGCGGATTATGGTCACAGCTGACAAAAACGCCTTTGCCGTTTTTATAATCCATGATGTAGAGCGTACCGTCTGCGATGATCACGCAGTCACCCGTACCAAATCCCTGTGGAACCAGGTAGCTGTAATCCAGCCGCTCCTCCACCATGACCAATGGATGCGGGCAAGTTTCCTTGATACGCTCCACCGTGGAAATGATGAACTCTGCATAGATATCGGTGTTTGCTTCCATCTCTTCGTTCTCGTACTCGGAGGTCGGACGCTGTACCCGTTCATGCAGGTACTTGCGCAGCTTGTACTCACCGAGTGCATGAGCCGCAGTCCCTTCCTCGGCATACACCGAGGATTCATTTGGAAAGTTCTGCTCCAGCCTCGCAGACGGTGTGCAGTTCAGCCACCGCTTCGAGCTGGATGCAGATAATATTGCGTGTACTTCTGGCATACGGCACCTCCCATTAGAGCTGGGAGATGTCCGTCAGGAATGCCTCGTACTTCTCAGGTGGCAGTGCGGACAGTTCCTTGCAGCCGTATGCTTTCAGAAGCTGACCGATTTTCTCGTTATTGCTGCGCTTCTTCTTGATCTTCCCAACGATGACAGCGGTGAGGTCATCCTTGGTGATCGTCACGACAGGAGCAGCTTTCTGCCCGGCCTGCGACTCTGCTTCTGCCGAAGCTGTGTCTTTCTGACCGGTATCCTCGTTCCACGGAAGCGAATCGGCATCGTCCACCGGGAAGTCGCTGTCCGCAGCTTCACCGTCTGCAGAATCTCCCTCCGTGGCAGGCTCCTCGACTGAACTTCCGGAGTTCACATCGTCCTCGGCAGCAGATTCTTCCATCACAGGAGCTTCTGCCAGTTCTTCCACCGGGGCATCTGCCTTGCGGACCTTCTCGACCGGCTTCTTACGGGGATGCGGTATGGCAGCCCCTTTCTTTTCCGACAAGGCCGGAACCTCTGCAACCGGACGCGGCATTTCCTCCTCCGGGTCATAGGCTACCAGCGGAATCTTTTCCAGCTGATCCGACACGCCGGAAAACATCTGGGCGAGGCCCTCAAAGACCTCCACCAGACCATCCACGACCTTCTTCGGTGCTTCCAGAATCTTCTTATCCTCTGCCATCATGCGTTGTCCTCCTCATCGGCGTTGTCATTATCAGTACCCCAGAGGCTGTCCAGGTACTTGTGCTCTGCCTCAAGGACGGCGAGGATGCTCTTCATGCACAGACCTGTATTCTGCTTGATCCGGGCAAGCATCTCATCCACATCGATGTCCGGCAGCTCCTCTTCCTCGGCATCTTCCGGTTTGTTGTCGGACTGGAAGGAATTATAGGAAGTCATGCGCTCATCCAGATGAATGTGGAGATTCTCGATGTGGATGGTGGCCGGGACTGACTGCGGCTTGTCCAGCTTCAAAGCTTCCTGCTCCTTGTTGGCTTCTGCCTTGTCCGGCTGGATAGCCGCCTTGCCAATCGGAATGCGTACTGCCTTGCCCTCCTTCACCAGCTCCATGAGCAGATCTTCCAGAGTTACGGCCTTCTTCTCGTTCATTTCGTTATTCATGGTTGTCCTCACTTTCTGCAGCATCCTGCTGCCCTTTGCTTTTCTGATCTTTGGTCTTATCATCCAACGGAACATGATACTGTTCCGAGATGCTCTTTAACAGCAGCTCGATCACGCGCCCCGGCTCCGAAAGATTGCGGACGGGCTTGTTCAGCTCGTGGGCTTTTTCTATCTCTGCGGTCATGCCCTCCGACACGGTATCACCAAACACCCACAACTCATCTGCTTCCTCCAGCCAGCGCAACCCCAGTTTCATGCCGGTCTCTCGCTCCTTCTTTTCCTCATCCTTTAAGAACTGAGTGAAATACAGGTGCGGAGCCAGCGGCAGGAAGCCAAGCGTGGAAAGAATCCGGCAGGCTGTCTTTGCCCGGTAGATGTTTGCTTCCAGCTGGCTTTTCTGGCATTTAGGGTCTTCGGCGGTCGGCCGGTACGGAGAGCAGACGAAGATTTTCTTCGGAGCCGCCGCAGTGCCGACTTCTGTGCCGCCGGGTGGATGCTTGTCCTCTGCAGCCTCAGTCTGAGCCTGTGCCACAGGATTCAGCGGAATATCCTTGACTGCCATCTTGCTTACGGTACTCATAGGTCCTTACCTCCCGTTTATGTAGTAGAGGAACAAGTCCTCTCATAAAGCACACCGTTTTTGCCGGTTTTAGAAGTAGTTTTTCAAAAATTTTTTCTAATTTTTTTCAAAGCACCTTCCAGAGAGTAAGAAACCGCTCTCTGGCTGATTCCCAACTCCTCGGCAACCTCTTCCTGGTTCATACCTTTATAATAGTAGAGCTGGATAATCTCCATCTGACGCTCGGTCAGCTTGCTCATGGCTGCATACAGCCGGCGCAGTTCCTTGTCTGCAAGCACCTCTGCCTTGCAGTCATCCATGAAATCCACCATGACAGCCGCCGACCAATCCGAGCCATCGCATTCCAGTGCGGTGTTTTCAAACTTGTCCGAAGTCTTATTACGGTTATGCTCCATGCGCCGCTCACCTTCCATCAGAAGGCGAATGCTCCACTCCATGTTCTCGAATTCCTCTGCCGGAATGATCTGGTAAGTACCATCCGTGAAGTCATAGCGGCAATCTCCGCAGCGATCCACGGCCATAACCGTGTGTGCGCCGTTCACCTCATAGACTGCATAGCCATTCTCGTACACCGTCAGGGAAGCATCGTTCACCGTGGTCTGGGCAACTGCTACAGGCTTCTGCTCCATGAGAGTCTTAAAGGTCGGCAGTTTCTGTTCCACCACCGCATCGATCTTTTCCTTCAGCTCACGCAGGGTGATGTGTGCGTTCTGAGCAACATTCGCAGCAACCGTGCTGACCTGCCCCACGACCTCTGCCATCTTCGGCTGACGGATCTCCATCACGCCAACTCCACCGTTAATTGCTACTGCTCCAGTCATCATGTTCATCATTTTTCTGTCCTTTCCCCCGGACTCTGGGAGGGAAAGACACCAAAGCAGAACATGAGCGAGGACACCGCACCGCTGGCAGGGCAAAAAGAAAAGCCCGATTCCAGAGATAGTCAGAGTGATCCCATTCGCGCACCTCCAGCATCAGCAAACAAATCGCTGTGCTGTTGGTTCTGCTATGGTATCCTTCGCCTTCTCTAGAATCGGGCTTACGATATTTTTATTTGTTCAGGTCTGTCCCATCAGATTCTTTTCATTGGCTCTGTGGGCTTGTCCCTTGAACTGACTATATGATAACAAAATGATGGTCGTTTGCAGATTTCATGCTTGACACACTTTGGGGTCAAATTTGATACATTTTGCAGAAAGGCTTGTTTTTGGGCATAAAAAAAGACCGCACAGTTCGTTTTCTTCCAACTGTACGATCTCTCAGATTGCAATTTTCTGTTCCTTAATCAAATAGCAGTCAATGCTTTCTCTAACCATTTCCTGATGCATGGGGTTCAGCATCTCGTATTTTTCCTGAATGGAGTTACTGTCACCGGGAGGCTCTTCCTCTTCATCCATCAGCATCTCCATCGAAACACCAAGTGCCTTTGCGAATTTTCTCAGCGTACCACATCGCATCATGCCACGTTCGCCATTTTCAATGCCAGAAATGTTGGCACGGTCAATATCCACGGCATCGCTGAGGTCTTTTTGCGACCAGCCTTTCCGCTTTCGATATTTACGAATGTTCTGACCGATAATATATTCTTCACTGTGAATATCGACCACGCCTGGCACCCCCTTCCTGAAAGCATAAGCAGCAAAAAAGGCCGGGGCACCCCTAAGACTATGTACTCAGATGATACTCAAAGCACACAGTCTTAGGAATGCTCCGACCCACTTTCTTAGAAAAAGGGTCTCGACAACAAGTCAGGTTGAAATTTATGATTTCTTCCTGATGAACTCCGTACTTCGGCCTCTTATGAAATTGTTTGCGCTGATTACGCTTCTGATTAAGATTGAAATCTTCATGTTATGTATCGTTCCTATCTATGTATTTGCTTTCGTTATTGGTATATGTTCCTGCCACTTAGGGGGAATATCAGTTCAGTTATGTATACCAGGTGGCTTCAGGCCAATTCGGAATTTGGCAGGTTCTTCCAATTTCCGTTGTTGTCTTGACCGCCCTTATAGTATACACCCGACTCCAATAATCGACAACCAAAAATACCGCTATTTCGACAGTCAGATATGTCGAAATTTAGGCATCATTTTGGTGCAAATGCACTAAAATGCAGACTTCTTTTTATCACTCCTTACTAATAGTTTCATTATGTCGTTATTATTTCATCCTTTCCAATCGGCAGCGCATTCACGACAGAAGATCCAAAATGACTGACACAGTAGACCATCTGACAAACAAAAAAGCCGAGGCAGACTTCGGACAACCTTGTAAAAGGTCATCTAAAGTCTACCTCGGCTTACCACGCATTCGAGCAGCACCTACAGGCAGTATCGAAAAGGTCATGCTGGCTCACACGTCCTGCGGTGAGTCAAGCGGTTACGGGCATCACATTTTGTACTGTTCTTTTTTATCTTCAAAGGTCATGCACGGTCCAGAATAGCATTGCTCTGTAAAGTCATCCAGATATGCATAACCCTGCAATTTTCCATTTTTTACATAGGCTACAGCTTTGCGACCATTAATAATAGCGCGAGTCGCAAGCAAAACTTTCTTGCCCTGTGATGTGTAAATGCCACATTCTGAAATCAATATCAGCACCCCCTCTTATTGCTGGTCTTCAAACTCCTCATCCCATAAACCGTCATCTTCATCTTCTGTATCTTCCGATTCGGGCAACGGAGTAAAAATTTCCTTGCACTCTGTTTCCTCAATCCACGGCACCATATACTCTGCGCTTACATCACCTGTTTCCAGATCAACGAGAATCAATGTCACAGCGTAATTTAGGTAACAGTCATTTAGCCTTTCTGTGGCCTCGCAGAAGGCTTCACTGTCTGAAAGAACTAGGGATATTCTCTTATAACGGAAATTATAATCGGCAAAAAGGGCACTCATCCTCGACAGTCTGCGTAAAATTTGCATTCCACGATAGGTTCCTGAGCCAGTTCGCAGTACACCTCTTGGTGCCTGGACCGGGCAGAATTCCATTCCCCAAACATCTTCATCATCTGGAAGTGCGTTCGACATTATTTCCATATCGAACTGATAGCGCCCACCTAAGGTGTTATGTCGTTCCGGTTCCCGAAGAGCCACACTATACCCTCGTTTCAAAAGAGCATCGATTAAAATGGCTTTATACGATGCTTCCACTTCTCTCTCATAAGAAATATGACTTCTGAAACTTGTGGTATCCTCCATTCCATGTGCCTGCATCAGCATTTCAAAGCTAATGCCACTGTTTTTGTCTGCGTGGGCGGCTATATCAGCTATCAAATAGTCGGAATTCGCTCCTGCCGTCTTTTTATTTATAATTCTTGAAAGAGTAGATGCATTGACACCAATCTCCTCTGCAAACTGCCTCATGCTTCTCTCAGGCCCCTTTGCCCTCATCACATACTCTGCAAGCAGATTTTTGTCTGGAGCCTTCACTCGTGTATATTGTGTGGACAAATTCCTATAAATTATATTCAACGGCAGACCTTGTCGGAGTGCCTCCTGGACTTCAGCAGGATAACGATTGATTTCCTCTTCGCTAAGCGTCACTCTCTTTTGGTTTTCCATTTTCCTTCGCCTCCAATCACCGTGTTGCTCTCGTTGCTTCTGTTGCTTTCGTTGCGTGCCTTTATTATATGCAACGTGTGATGTCTTGTCAATGGTTCACGCAAAATTCGTTGCGTATTGTTGCGTGTTGTTGCACATATTTCTCATATCGACATTATGGAAACTTCTCAAATCATCCCTTGACTTCTACAACTTTCTATTGTATTATAGGAACAAGAGTTCCCGAACTGTTGTTCTAAGTACAACGGAACAGTTGTTCCTTGTCAAGTAGCTTTACAAAATTATGTTGTAATTGCTGGTACTTTCCCTCCAGCACACAGCAGAATATCCCACATGGAGGCTGACATGAAAAACGAAACGAACTTTGAAACAAGTCTACTCAACACGCAGGAGGTCAAAGCGGAAGCCGCCGCCACCCTGACCCCCGATGCAAGCAACGGAGATAAAATAAAAGCCCTCCGCACCGCCCAGCACATGAGTATGGCTGAACTGGCATGTCGGGCTTCGATGTCGGATCGTGCGATCCGCTATATTGAATCCAACCAGCGTGAACCGAGCGTTGATGCAATCCAGAAGATTGCGGCTGCTCTTGGAGTCACTACGGATTATTTTATGGATGAGGCAACCTTCCAGCAGGAACTGAACGATGACCTCTTCTATGCAGATGTCCGCAAGAAGTATGGCTCCCGCGGCGTTGCACAGGCAAAGAAAATAAAAGAACAGACCACTGCCTTGTTTGCCGGCGGTGAGCTGTCCGAAGAAGATCAGGCTGCTTTTATTAAAGAAATGGAAGCACTTTTCCTCGATGCAAAGGCTGATGCGAAGAAATTCACTCCAAAAAAATATCTGCGGTAAGAACTGATATTACTCCAGAGGAAAGGAGTCTACCTTGAACACACGCGCTATTGATATGGCCGATGCTGTAGTTCGCCGCTACAAGACCCGCGACCCGGAAGAGATTATTTCCCGTAGAGCCATAAACCTCAAAGAGATTCGATATTGCCACGACCTGCTCGGTTACTACACAGTTCTGCTGAACTGTGAGTACATCGGCATCAATTCAAATTGTACAAAAGCCCAGCGTGTATCTGCAATGGCTCATGAACTGGGACACGCCCTCTTCGACCGGAAACACGCCAGCTCCGGTCAGACATTCCAGGACACCTATTTTTATAGCCTGGACAATTCAAAGGCAGAACGGCGAGCCAACACATTTGCGGCAGAACTGCTGCTGGCTGACAATGACGTTCTGGAACCGATTGGCTACTACGAATACACTGCCGACCAGAAGCAGCTGGAGGCTGCTCTGCCTTCCCGCTGCTCCTCAGCTTACCGCGCCATGAAATATCAGGAGCTTTTGCAGGAGTTCCAGTACGCACACTCCGGACTGCTCACACCGGATGAGATTGCACGGATGAATTCTATCGAGAAACATTTTGTGGATTTTAAGCTGAACATCCTTGCAGAAAAAGGCTACCAGCTTCCATTTCTTCCAAAACTCCACAGCGACTTTCTGAAGGATTCCTTGAAGAATTACAATACAGATTGTGCGGATTCATCCACCAAATGCCTCTAAATCATACATAGATGTAACACAGATGTATCTAAATCATACATCCATGCGGTTGAGCCTTCTCCCCTATTGCGGTATAATAGAGAAAAATAAACAAGGGGAGCGGAATATATGCCTACGAAAGCCCAGCTCGAACAGTGGATTCCCGGCGCACTCGATGATTTCAAATCTGTCATGCCGCCGATCGATGTTCCTTATCCGCCCGTTTATATCGTGAACTCCCGCAATTTTGCAGAAATCAGAAATCAACTGGTACGTGAGCTCGACAGCAAACACACTGAATGCCCTGAAATCGAAATCGGCGAGTATCTGTATGGCAGTCATGGTGGAGCGATCATCATCAACCAGACCGACATCGAATCTAATCAGCGGCTGGAATTCTGTAATGCTTACTGGCATGAACTTGGACACTTTTATGCGATTTCCTCTCAGCAGCCCGGTCTAACCAGATATTCCGAGCCTGGACTTGTCGATGACAGCCATAACTTTAACGTTGACAGCGGCATCCCCACATTGGGGCTTTCCGATGAACGGATCATCCAGGAGGGCTACTGGTTCTGGCAGGAATTCATTGCGCAGGCCATTGCCAACACCGTGCGATACCACTTTTATCCGACGCATCAAATGAACTGGCACCCGGAAAACTGGCATTCCATTTCAGACTTTCTTGCTGAAATGCTCCAAGAGGCACTTTTCCATGAGCTGTATTCCATTGACGAATATGCGCTCTCTCACTATTTTGCTTATCTCCTTTTGGATGACAACGCAAAAGGGTATGCGCAGGCGGCAAAAGAAAACAAGCTGCTGGAATACGATGGTCACGGCAATATCAGGATTCCCCACTCTCCCATCGACCCCACCTGTATCTCTTGGGTCGAGCCAGAAGATTTTCAGGAACCGCTGCTGAGAATGAAATCTCTGGTCGAGGGACAGCTCCAGAAAGAAAACTTCTGGGATATCTCAAAGGCATCCTTGCTTGAAATCGGCCAGTGCATTGCCGACATGATGCTGATAAAATTCAAGGCAAAAATAAATCACATGATGTGACTATACTACGAAGGCGAGGTGACGATGGATTGAACTTCTATTACTGCGATGCCTGTCATTACTGCTTTGAAAGCAAGTTACTTCCTGACCGCTGCCCGGACTGCGGTGCGGTAATGTTTGGAGAGAAGTCTGCCGTGCGGCCGGCAACGGAAAACGAGAAAACCGAGCTGCTCCGAATACGAGCAGAGGACAATGACTGATCGATTGCCCCCACTCCACGGTGGGGCTATTTTTATGAAGCGCAATTAGTTTTGACTAACTTCCACCTCTAAAAATAACCGTACGAACTTCTGAAGTTCACACGGTTATTAGAATCACTTCAACTTCTCAAGAATCTCATCAGCACTCATACCACCGGCCAGCAGTTTCTTAACCACAGCCTCGGCTTCCGACTTTTTCGCTTCTTCAGCTGCTTTCTGATCCGCTTTGGCTTTCTTTGCTTCGAGTTTGGTTACTTCTTTCTCGGCGGACTTCAGTTCAGATTTCTTGGTTTTTAGGGTGGCTTTTTTCTCTTCGATATCTTTCTGGATTGCCTCTACCTCTGCGGTAAGAGTCCGGATGACAGACTGCTTCTCTGCAATCTGGGACACGAGATCGAATTTGGGGCGGTTCTTGCTTCCTTTGGTTCTAGGCATATTTGTGTACCTCCATTTTTCACAGAAATCAGCGATAATAAATTTTTAAATAGCGATAACTATTTGCTCCCCGTCCTATACCAGGCTCATCAAATTCTTCCACAACATCATCTTTTTTAATCAATCCAAAGTGCATCGCGGTTTCTACATATGTCCACAGTAAGTCAAATTTATCCTGACATTTGACTTTCCCGCAATAATCTATAATTTCTTTTGATATTTCATATGCGGAATCATCACCACAAGGTAACTGGACGCCATTGAGTACCGCTGCCATCTGTCTTAGCACATTTGAATCAAGCAACGCTTCTTTATAAGAAAACTTAGAAAGTGGCTTTCTATTGAACACTGCCTTCTTATCTTCCTCCTCAGGTTCACCTACAAAAGGAAGTAGACCATACTCCTGAAGAA
>ERZ1026848.26-NODE-26-length-78021-cov-34.660596_pt1 | contig 78021 bp, 66 predicted proteins | sample MGYA00380154_ERZ1026848 | MGnify/ENA primary metagenome ERZ1026848 (study PRJEB33269, sample SAMEA4719790) | human gut metagenome | biome: human-associated habitat; feature: organic feature; material: feces | place: Cameroon | collected 2013-10 ...
GTACGGTGGTGTGAGAGGTCGGAAAACGAAAGTAGGAAGAAAACTACTTCGTTTTCCTCCTACTCGATTGTGTGAGCATAGTCTCACCTGAATGCAGTCTGATGGGGACCCTCGTCAATGTGAAGCTATGACTTATGTCCCTGACTGTATGCAGGTGTTTGAATGATTCCTATATTCAGAGACTTAACCAGTGATTGTCTCGTTAAAAGAACGTCTCTTCTCGTTAAAGGAACGCGATTTTTTGATGAGCTCCACGTCAAAGGAACAAAAAGTAGAGCGAAACGTTTGGCAAATGCGTGGATTTACCTTATATTTGTACGATTAGAATTTTTCACTGATGGTGGGCTCCATCGGCAGTGAGCCAAACTCCTAAAATCTTGTAAGTCTGATGAAACGATCCCTCATTTGCTGCTGTGTGATGCTGGCAATGTCTTTTTTAACGGTTTCCGCTCAGAATGTCCCTAAGTCCTCTATGGGACAGGAATGTTTTGCCGGAATCAGCGGTGACATTCCGTTTGGTCTCGACACATTCTCGTCATTCGGCTCCGATAAGACCAGGGCTGGATGGGGCGTGGGCGTGTATGGCGGACGGAGATTCGGGAATGTGGTCTCCGCTGAGATCGCGCTGACTGCTGGCCGGATAAACCTCTCTGCCAGGAAATGCTGTGTGGAGCGTGGCTATTGGCTTGGTTCTGACGGCATCCGCTATGAGGCTCCGGTTGTCGACATTCTTGGCTGGAACTATTCAGAACTCAAAAGTTCCGTCTCTCTTGCAAGGATGGACGCCAGAGTGAACGTGAATGTACTTGGTTTCTTCAGTGGAACAAAGGATGGCCCTTGGGCTGTGGAATTATCTCCGGCTCTTTCCGCGGTGTTCTCCAAGGCCGAAATCGGTGTGATCGCCACAGGCGAGAACGTTGCGAAGAAAGACCCGTGCTGGAATTTAGGGGCCGGTGGTCGTGTTCAGGTCAGGAGATCTTTGGGCGGGAATCTTGAAGTCTCTGCGTATTCCGGACTTACTTGCCTTGCGGGGAAGAGGTTCGACGCTATGCCGGAGCACCAGCACAATCGTGGTCTCCTTTGGGAGAACGGCGTCAGGTTCGGTGTCAGATTCGGTACGGGAAGACAGACTGGTCGGTCAGTAGTAACAGAATAACTTTACGGATAAAAAGATGGCAATCAGGAAAAACATATTCATAGTGTCCTTGTTCTTTATGGCCGCGTTCTCTCTTCAGTCCTGTGGAAAGTTCCACACTGAGGAGAACGGTAGCGTCAGTGTGGCTTTGAGTTTTACTGATAAAGATGACAGGGACGAAGTGACAATTGATGACGCCAAACTTTGGATATTCAATGGCGAGGGTGGTCTGGTGTGCGATCGTGCCTATCACTCAGCATCGGAACTTGCCCTTCAGCGCTACTTCCTGGAGCCTGGCCGCTATCTCTTTGTCACTGCCGTGAATCTTGTGGACCCTTTCACATGGACGGATCCGACTGTGAACGGCCAGGACCTTGTTTTCGGACTGAAGGATCCTGTTGCGTCTCCGTCTCATGCCTTGTACGGAGTGAACGAGGTGGTTGTTGAAAACGACAAAAGCCAGGTGGTCAATTCTGAAATCCGCAGGGTCCTGTCCGAACTCTCTGTCATGATATCCGGTGCTCCTGCCGGTTCAAGTGTCAAGGCGACAGTACGGTCTAACGCTTCGGGAATTTACCCGGGCAGGAAGGATCCGGATGGTCTCTACGGCTTGGCCACGAACGATGAGGTTCGATCCATCATGTTCCCGGAGGTCCGTGAGGAGAGTGGTGTCATAGCCATACCGGTCTTGCGCTTGATGCCCACGATCGGAAGAAGCGAATCAACGATAATATACCTTGCCATAACCCTCGCCGGCGGCAATGAACTCGAGTGCACCATTATCGCTCCACCTATGCGTCCGTCTGGAAAGTACATACTTACGCTGAAGTACAGCGAGATGCGTGCGACTATGATTGTTGACCCTTACAAAATCAACGAATGGACCGAGGGGTGGGTGGTAAACGGTGAAATCCTCGACCCGGACGATTAATGAATAAGCTTACTGACGATTAATGAATATACTTGCGCACATCACCGTGCGCTTAATAGAAAAATAGTAACAAATAATTCTTAAAAAATGAAAAAGACAATTCTTTTTTCCCTTGCCGGAGTTGCGGCTATGGCGTTGATCGGATGCAATAAGGCACAGGATCAGACTCAGCAGCCCAAGTACATCTCTGTCGCGACAAACATCGGAGGGATGAGCCGTGTGGCTACATCCTCTGACGGCAGCCAGAACTTTGAGGTGAACGATGAGATCAGCATCTATGCCTGGACCGGTTCCAAGGACTTGGCTCCTGCCGTTTCGGACAGGGTGGTTGACAACGCGATCAACAAACTGAGCTCTGAGATGAAATGGGTGGCCACACCTCAGATGCTGTGGAAAAATATGAAAGATGAGCACTATTTCATCGGCGTTTACCCTAAGAACGCTGTGTCTGTGACAGATCTTTCCGCCGCGGACTACACATTGAATGTGGACGACCAGGAGTCCAGTGACCTGCTCCTTGCGACCGAACTTCGCGGAAAGATCGCGGAAAACAATCCGGTGTCGCTTACGTTTGATCATGCGATGGCCAAGGTTATCATCAAGCTTTCTTTCCGCAATCAGTGGGATGAAACTGGAAAATCCGTGGAGAAAGTCGAACTCAGGAATGTGGCTACTGATGCCAAGGTCAACTATCTTACCAAGGTTGTCACCTTCGGCTCGAACCGCGAGGCTGCACTTGCTCTTCCTGTGATCGAGACCGACACAAGATACGAATCCATCATCATCCCTCAGAGCGGAGTCAACACCATTGTGGTTACCGTGAAGAGCGAGGGCAACAGCAAAGACTACACCTACACCAACACTACGGACTTCAACTTCGAGTCCGGCAAAGTGACAACCATCAACCTGATTGTTGGCCGTAATCAAATCGATCTTGGCGATGTGATGATCAATAACTGGTTGCAGGGTGATGTCATTGATGACGGTGAGGCTCTTGACTAATCAACGACAAGACTGCGATAATGAGGATCAACGGCTCTATATTCATCCTGACGGTGCTTGCTGCATTCACGGCTGGATGCGACAAGACTTCCGCTCCCGAGGCACAGTTCGACCCTGTCGTCCGCGTCGCCCCAGAGGTTGCCCCGCAGACCAGGGGCTCCTACACCACGGAGACCCTCAAGGAGTTCGACCTTCTCATCCATAGCGAGAACAGCAAGTACTCCTACACCAACACCAAGTTCACCAGGAACGGGTCGGGTGAATGGGAGCCTGCAAGACAGATGCTTTGGGAGGGAAAGGACAGGAAGTTCAAATTTCTTGCTGTCGTACCTTCGCTTGCGACGTCCGGACATTCTCTCACGGATGACCCTGTCTTCGAGTTTACTGTGGAGTCCGTTCAGACTGCCGGGAGCAAAGCCTCCGACCTTCTTTGGGCGGGTCAAGGAAAAGATGGTATTACCCCGGCGGATGAAGAATATTTCAAGGACGGGAAATTCTGTTTTAAATTTGAACATGCCCTTTCTCTTCTGAAAGTGAAGCTTACCTTCGGTACGGAGTTCAACCATAACGGCGTCCCGGAAAACAATCCTGTCAGCGAGCTGAAGATAAACGGATTCAAACCGACAGTCAAGGTGGGTTTTGCGACTCTGATGCCATCGGGCAATCCAACTGAAACCCAGGCTTACCAGATAGCGGACAGCTGGAAGAAAGCTGATGACAAGACTGGAAACTGCGAGGTCACTTTTGAGTGCATCGTAGTGCCACAGATTATGGATGAGTTCACGGTGAATTTCGTCTGTGGCGGCAAACCTTACACATACACCGCCAATCTGAAAGACGCGGATGGGAACTCGTTCATATTCAAGCCAAGCAATTCCTACACCCTCCCTCTCACAGTCGGCAAGGACGAGGTCATCTTGGACGATGAGATCACAGCGACTGAATGGGGCGATGGTGGAACTTCAAACGTTGAAACAGATTAATTTATGAAGAAATTATATTCATTGGCGACTGTTGTGCTCGTGGCCCTTGCGGCCTGCACCAAAGATGAGATGCCCGCGTATCTCTCCGACCCCGATGCCGTGTGCATCGAGGCCGCTGTGGGCACTCTTACCAGAAGCAATCCGATGGGCGATGCCGACTCTCAGAAGAAATTCAACGCGGGCGACAGGATCTCCGTCAGCAATGCGGGGATCACCGTGGTCTATAAACTGGGAGAAGACGGGAAATGGACTCCGGAGGATCAGACCAAATATCTGAGGTGGGACAAGAACGACCTCAAGTTCACTGCGAAATATCCTGCTGACTACGGGTCGCTCCAGTCCGACCAGTCTACTCTTGAGAAGATGGCCATGGCCGATTATATGACAGCAGCTTGGACGGTGGATGCCATTCCGAGCAACCATATTCTTAATGTGGCCCTGACGCGCCAGAATGTTCTGGTGAAAGTCAAGATCGCCGGGTATCGGGAGCAGTACAAAGAGGGTGAAACCACCATTAGTTATCTATCGTTTGGTGGAAACTGGGAAGGCGTTGAGAAAGGAAAGCTTATGGTTAGCTCTTCTTTGGTTCAAGATGAGAAGGGTAATTATAAGGAGGAACCATATTTTGATAAAGGAACTGTCGGTTACACATATTCGGGAATCGTAAAGCCGAATGCTAAAGGAGATAACAGTTCCGGAGACTTCATTTGTATGGAGGTAAAAGGATATGGTACAGATACTTATGGCGATATTCTTGTTGTCAAGGGCGGTCAGGAACTCCTTGCCGGTCATGCCTACACCTTCAACATCTACGTCGGCAAGAACTCCGTCAAGGTCGGAACTGTCACTGTGAACGAGTGGGACACCGGTATGCCGATAGACGATGGTGAGACGGATGCACCGGACACTTGGGACGGCAAGTCCACCGAGGCCTTCGTCACCACCGGCTCGGGCGGCAGTACATTGGGCGATTCTGAGGAAAATCCGATTCTTATCCGCACCGCCGCCCAGCTCGCCTACCTCGCCCAGAAGGTGAACGCTGGCGAAAGGTACAGCGGCAAGTTCTTCAAACTCATTGACGACATCAATCTTGCGGGATATTCATGGACCCCTATCGGAGTGGGAGATTTGGCATCCTCGCATTTCAGCGGTAATTTCGATGGCGATGGCCACGAGATAATGGGATTGAAAGTGGATAATCAGAGGTCTTCTTTTTTGGGATTGTTTGGAACTATCAGTGAGGCAACCGTAAAGAATCTCAAAATTTCTTCCGCGGAAATCAGCTCACAAGGAGATTATGGTGCAATTCTTTGCGGATTCGCGTCTGGCTCGACCATCTCCGGCTGCACTGTCAGCGGCAATGTCAAAAACATAGAAAAGTATGCGGGCGGTGTTGTAGGCCAGCTTATTGGAAAATCAGTTATGGAGAATTGCACTGCTGAGGTCAAGTTGAACGGTAGAATGCACGTCGGCGGTCTCTGCGGCTTCATTTACGAGAGCAATATCCTGGAATGCACTGTTATGGCAGGAAGCACTATGGGAGTGAGTGTTGATGGGAATACAACTGAGTATCCGTGTGTGGGTGGACTTGTAGGATTTATTCAAGGTTCAAATTCTACTATCAAAAAATGCATCACCTATGCCACCGTTTCTGGACTTGGTAAAGTTGGAGGGGCGTTCGGTCATGTTGAAGCTGCTGGTGGTCATGAAATCTCCGACTGCACTGTGCTTGGCGATGTCGCCGTCTCTGTGGTGCCCGATTTTATCACTGATGCTTATCAAGGAATAGGAGGATTTGCCGGTTGTCTTGCCGGCGGAAATGTGGCAGAAAGTAAATTCAGCAATTGTGGAGTCAACGGAACAGTCGGCAAGGTTAACGGTGAATCTTTCACCAAAGGCAGCATCTACGGTGCTTTCATCGGACACGACGGCAGCATTGCAACCTTCACCGACTGCTGGTACAACGCCGACAAGACAGGTGAACTCGATGCCATAGGTGATAATCAGACAAAGACTGGAATCACAGCAAAGAATTTAGGAAAATGATACGTAATATAAAGAATATAGGATCCTTCTCCACTTTTGTGGCCCTTGCGCTGGCGTTAGCCGGGTGCAACAAGATGGTGGCTCCGGAGACGGTGACCGGCTTCCCGGAGGACGGGGTGGTGCGCATAGCCGCCACGGCCGGTGAGCCGCAGACCCGCGCGGATGGCCGCGAATATGACGGATCCACACTTGGGCTGTTCATCGATTATGGGTCCGGAACCGAAAACGCCAGGTACACCCATTCCAATGTGAAATGGACCAATGGCACAGATGGTTGGACTCCGGAGAAGCAGATGCTTTGGAAAAACTCCAAGACCTCTGCCGACATTTATGCCTATGCCCCTTATATTGACGGAGCGGCTGATGCAAAGAATCTGGTGTTCTCCATTCCTGCCGATCAGTCTGCCGGGATAACGGCTGCGGATCTGGTAAGTTGGGGACAGGCCGGTTTCGCCCCGAACAGTGAAAATCAAAACTTTGTTGATGGGAAAATCATTATTTCCTTCTCCCACCGCCTTGTTAAGATGACCTTCAATTTCGGGATGGGTAATCAATTCGGCTCGGATGTTACAGTCAAGGAGGTTGTGCTTCTCGGCACGGCTTCCAAAGTGCTCTGCGATGCCACCATTGATAGGAATCCGGCAGTGACCGCTTCCCCTGATGCTTCCAGCCTGGACATAATTCTCCACAAACTGGACGACCTTAAGTACGAAGCGGTTTTCTTCCCTGGCAAGGGGCAGGAAAAGGGCGCCAAGATGTTAAAAGTCACTATGTCCGACGGCACTGTCCTCTTCTACACCGTGCCGGGCGGAGGGCTTGTTTCCAGTGGCCTTATGCCTGGCTCCGCCTACACGATGACGATGCGTTTGGGCAAGGACAAGGTCGAGCTTGCCAAGGACGGCATCACCGTGGGAGAATGGACGGAAGCTCCGGATGCTCTTCCGGGCGGTGAGACTCAGATCGATCCTAACGCTGATGTTTGGGACGGGACGAGCGCCGCATTCAAGGAAGATGACGGTGCTGGCAATACTCTCGGTGGCTCGGAGACCAGTCCGATACTCATAGAGAGCGCCGCCCAGCTCGCCTACCTTGCTCAGCAGGTCAATAATGGCGAAAGTTACTCCGGTAGATATTTTAAACTCACGAAAGACCTTGCCCTCGCCGAAATTCCTTGGACTCCGATAGGGGGATATGTTCAAACAGGGGAATCAACTTGGAAGGATAGACGATTCGAAGGAAATTTTGATGGTGGCAATCATACGATTTATGGGCTGAAAGTTGTCGCTGAAAAGAATAATAATGATAATAAGCAGCTTTCAGGACTTTTTGGCCTTGCTAATTGGTCTTATTATAGTAGCGCTAAGGTTAAGACCTATATCAAGAATTTGAGAATCTCCGGTGCAAATGTCCTAAGCGAAAATCAAAATTCAGGAATTCTATGTGGGGTTGCGTATTTTGTTGATATTTCCGGAGTTGAGGTCAGCGGCACTGTGACTGCGAGCGGAGTATGCGGAGGCCTTGTCGGATTGATTGCGAACTCGACAATCAGCAATTGCAAGGCGAAAGTCAAGGTGACGAGTTCAGGCAGCGCTGGCGGACTTTGTGCCGAATCATCGTTCGGCTTGGAATTGTCAGGATGTTCAGTCTCTTCCAGTGAAATTGTCGGGTCATATAATACCGGTGGTCTTTTGGGGATCATTTATAATAAAATAGTTGTGACGGATTGCACCGTAGATGCTTCTGTAAAAGGCAATGGTGTCGGAGGTTTGTTCGGGGTTTTCACTAATGCTTATGGAGAGACACGCTCTGCCAAGAACTGCACTATGACAGGAACCGTTACTGTAGTGAAGGGCAATAATGGCGAATATGGTGGAGGTATTGCAGGATGTTTATCCGACTCCTGCCCGTTTGAAGAATGTGGTTTCGATGGGTTTATCGTGAAAGAGGGGGAGAATGTCGAGAATGTTGGTGCTGCGATCGGAAAGGATGACAATGGCAGCTCTACCTTCACCGATTGCTGGTACAACGCTGATAAGACCGGGGAACTTTACAAAGTCGGGGGGGGCAAAGAAGGTGCGAACTATAGCGGCATCGAAGAAAAACACTTAGGAAAATGACAAACAATTCAAAAATATTCTCAGTCTCCGCCGCGGCCCTGCTGATCCTCCTTGGAGGATGCGGCAAGCACAGGGTGGCTCCGGGCCCGTCATCGGACAATCTGGTCATCCGTGTCAGCCCTGAGGTGACAGCTATGACCAGAGGCTATCACGAAGAGGTAGGGACAATCAATGATTTCGACTTGTGGATTCATAACCGTTCCAACAGCAGATACTCCTACTCTAACACTCGCTTTACCCTTAATGGAACCGAGTGGACTCCGGAGTCAATGATGCTTTGGGAAAGCAAGAGCGCGGTCGTGGATTTCCTTGCGGTTTCTCCTTCACTTCCGACAAGGAATCTTTCTCTTGACACATCCAAGGACAACTCCATCTTTGAATTCGAGGTGGAATCCGTGCAGACCGAGGACAGCCGGAAGTCTGACCTGTTGACTTACAGCGGGTACGGCTACAGCCTGTCCGGTGACAGTAACGGTGAGAAGAAAATACCGGTGGACGATGCCGGGAAGATGATAATCAACTTCTCCCACGCCCTCACCCTTTTTCAGGTAGAATTGACTTTCGGCACGGAATTCAACCACAACGGAGTCCCGAAGGAATGTCCGATCTCCAAACTGACTGTCAGCGGAACCGTTCTGGAAGGAGAATATGTTTGGGTTAGAGAAAGTGATACGTTTGAGGTGAAGAAAAAAAGCGGAGTCGCACCTTCCGCAATCACGGCCTATCGGAAATTATGGACACCTGCCGAAAGCACGACCGGAAGATGCCAGTCCGTGTACGAGTGCATATTCATTCCACAGGAGGTGGTTAATATGAAGATTGATTTTATGTTGAACGGGAAACCTTACACATACACTCATAATGGTCGTATTACCCCTAGTGGCGGCGGCCAATCGATGGTCCTTCCGCTAATAGTCGGCAAGGACGAGATCCTCTTGGGCGGTGAGATCATCGCGAAGCCTTGGGTGGCCGGTAACGGTGAAGATGGTGAAGACATTGAAACTGACTAATATATGAAAAAACTATATTTATTGACGACTGTAGCGCTCTTGGCGCTCTCGGCCTGCGACAAGGATAGGATGCGGCAGCCGGAGATTCCGGCGGTAGGTTTCCCTGAGGACGGAGTGGTGCGAATCAGTGCGAATGCCGATGCACCTCAGACCCGCGCGGACGGAACCGATGAATATGCCGGGACAACTTTGGGCCTTTTCTTGGATTACGGCTCTGGAGACCGGCTTACTATGGACAATGTCCGTTGGACTAAAGATTCCGGCTGGAAAGCGGACAGGCAGATGCTCTGGAAGGACTCCAAGACTGCGGTGAAACTCTACGCCTACGCTCCGTATGTGTCTGGACAGGATGACCCGGCCAAAATCGAGTTCTCCATCCCGGCTGACCAGAGCAAAGGTACGACCGGGGCCGACCTTGTGACCTGGGCGAATGATAGTTTCACTCCGGACAACAACGTGAACGAAAACTTCACTACTGACGGGAAGGTGTTGATCACTTTCTCGCACCGCCTCGTGAAGTTGACATTCAATTTCGAGAAAGGCAGCCAGTTTGACTCTGATGTGACTGTTGAAAAGGCCGTGCTTTTCGGGACGACATCAAAGGTGCTTTGTGATGCGACTGCCGCATCTAAAGTTTCTGCCGCTGCTGATGCGGCCGGCCAGAACATCACGCTGCACAAGCTTGCCGACCTTAAGTACGAGGCCGTGTTCTGCCCCGGTGACGGTCAGAAACCTGGCGCGACAATGTTGGAGGTCAAGATGTCCGACAATAAGGTTCTTAGCTACACCGTTCCAAGTGGAGGGCTGGTGGAAGGCGGCTTGAAATTTGGCTATGCATACGAGATGAAAATGCGTCTCGGCAAGGACAAGATCGAGGTCGGATCCATCTCTCTCAATCCTTGGGTGAATCCTGGCCGCCTTACTACCGGAGAGGCGGAGATCGACCCGAATGTCGATGTTTGGGATGGTACAGTTGAGCCATACGTCGTAGCTACCTTGCCTATACAGATCGAAAATGCCGCTCAGCTCGCCTACCTTGCCAAGGAGGTGAATGAGGGAAAGGATTTTAGTGGTTGGACTTTCCAACTCTCAAAAGATCTGTCTCTTGCGGGTATTCCGTGGACTCCTATAGGAAATATGCCCTATAGTTTTAGTGGTTCCTTTTATGGACATGGACACAAGATTTATGGACTGAAAGTGAATGTCGAAGATGGTTACGCAGGCCTTTTCGGCCGTGTAAAGAGCGATGATAATCTTACTTCTACAGTTTTGATCCAGAACCTGACGATAGTTGACGCCGATGTGGCCACATCTGGTCTTAGTGCGGCGGGGATTATTTGTGGTTATGCTGACAATAATGTTAAAATATATAATTGTGAAGTCAGCGGAACCGTCACAGCTCAGCAAGGCTTTGCCGGTGGAGTGGTCGGAGAATTGCGCAAATCATCCACATTGGAAAATTGCAAGGCGAGTGTCAAGGTAAAGGGCCTTGAAGCTTTGGGAGGTCTTTGCGGTATTACTAATGGTGGCACCATTCTCGGTTGTTCTGTCTCTTCAGGAGAGATAGTGGGAATAACGGACGGCTCTGGAGGACAGCATATAGGCGGATTGGTAGGAGTGGTTGACCATGACCTTGATGATAACACTATAGCGGATTGCACTGTGAATTCTTCTGTTAAGGGGAGAATAGGAGTCGGTGGTTTGTTCGGTACCTTTTTGGGGGCGTACTATACGGTCTCGAACTGCACGGTGTCCGGAACTGTCACTGTCACAGAAGGAAGTTGCGGAGGCCTTGTCGGATATGTCAGTGAAGCCGATTCGTTCACGTCTTGCGGATTCGATGGCTTCATTGTGAAGGAGGGCGATAACGTTGTTGACACAGGCGCCGCGATAGGGTTTGACAACAGCGATGTGACCTTCACCGATTGCTGGTACAATGGAGCCAAGACCGGAGATCTGAAACCTGTCGGAAAAGAGAAAGATGGCAAGGAATATTCCATATCCAACACTAAACCATCTGGAAATTAAGAGTATATGAAATTCAAGACAACATATTCAATTGCCCTGCTGCTCCTCGCGGTAGGATGCGCCAAGCAGAATGTGCAGGAAGGGGGCTTTCCGGAGGATCATGTCATCCGGGTCAGCACGGAGGTCGCTCCGGCGACTAAGGGCTCGTACACCACGGACAACATCACCGAGTTTGACTTGATTGTGACGGACCATACAAAGGCAGCATATTCATTCAATAACACGAAATTCTCGAAATCTTCCGGTGAATGGGTCTCTGAAAAGACTCTGCTGTGGGGTGGAGCGAAAGACACCGTGACCGTATATGCTGTGGCACCTTGTTTCAAGGACCGCGATTTGTGGGATACTCAGGACTTCGATAGGCTGCCCTTCTACGATACCATGTGTGAGATTGAGGCCGAACAGAGCGAAGAAAGCAAAAGTTCTGACTACCTTTGTTGGGTAGGCTCCTATCAAAGCGCAAAGACGGTGGACAAATGTCTGACTGATGGCAAACTGAAGATTGAATTCACGCATATGCTCAGCCTTGTAAGGATCACTTTCAGACTCGGTACGGAGTTCAACAATGGGGGAATTCCACAGTCGAATATCATCAGCGATGTTGTTATTTCAGGAACCTCGCGTTCGTTTTGGATTACGACTATGATGTATGATGGTAAATTGTCTGCATATGTACCGGTGCAAGTTATAGCCTCTGATGTGAAGCCGTATAATACCGAATGGCATGCCGCTGCTGCTGAGACCGGCAACTGCACTTCCGTCTATGAGTGCATTCTTGTGCCGCAGACAGTTAGTGTAGGCGAACTCAATATCAGTTTCAAGGCTGATGGCAAGGCATACGAGTGGGTAGCCCCGGAATTGACTTTCAGCCCCAACTCAGTTCATACCCTCACCCTCAAGGTGGGCAAAGATGCCGTGATCGCAGGCGGATTCACCGCAACCGAGTGGGTGAATGAAAATTCTACCATATTGGAAACAGAGTAAGGAGGAAAGAATATGAATGTGAATATATTAAAGATGTTGGCCCCACTTGCGCTCCTCGCCGGATGCGCGAAGACCACTGCCCCTGAATATTCCTGGGCCACCGATCCGGATGCGGTGATTGTCAATGCCTCGGTGGGTACGCTCACCAGAAGCAATCCGCTCGGTACTGAGGATGAGCAGAAGAAATTCAATCCGGGAGACGTGATCTCGATATGGCAAGTCAGCCGTGGTGGCGCATTTGACTATAGACTTGAAGAAGGAGGCAATTGGGTTCCTGTTGACAACAGCAAGTATATGGTCTGGCCGAGCAATAAGAGAGATAAATTTGGAGCCTTTTACCAACCACGTGCTTGCATTGAACTTGTTACTGATCAGAGCACTTTGGCGGGGCTTGCTTCTGCGGATTTTATGGTGGCAACTGGCATAGAGGGCGATAATACTTCTGGTGATAATAAACTGAGTTTCACGCTAGACCGTCAATTCTCTCTTGTCACTGTCAAGATTGCCGGTTATAATGATCAGTACGATCCTGAGACTGACAAGATTTCGGACTTGAAAATATACTTGGCCAATGCTGCCTATGTGGATGCTAAGGCGGTCACTCCTTATGTCCGGAATGCGAGCGGGCAGAACGTTGCCAACTCGGATGGCACGAAGGGTTGGACATATTCAGCCATCGGAACATCGCCGTCTAATAATGCGGATAAGGCTGTGTTCATCGAATTCAAGATGGCCGGCAAGACGGAGACTTTCACCGGAATCCCGACTCTTGAGGCTGGGAAAAGCTACATCTTCAACCTCACTGTCGGCAAGAATAAGATCGAACTTGGTGATGTCACCGTCCTTGATTGGGACGAAAATGTTGACCTTGGCGGCGACAATGATGAATACGAAGCCGAGAAAAAGTGATAATCGAGATTTATGATTCGAATAAGACAGATATTATTGACGCTTGGCACGGTGCTGCTTGCGGCGGAGTGCGGTAAGCAGGACACACAGGACAATGGCTTGCCTGAGGATCGTGTCATCCGTGTGAGTGCTCAGGTCGGCGGGACGACGCGGAGCAGCCACGGTGCGGGGACACCGGAGTCCCTGAAAGAGTTTGATTTGCTTGTGGACACTTTTGTGGGCGGGGAGGATCCATATATCAATCCATCCAACGGCTATTCCTACGCCAATTCCAAGTTCACCTACGACAGCAATTCCGGTGAATGGATTCCGTCGGAGGCTTCCTCCAAGATGCTATGGTACAACAGCACTACGAATATTCGTGTCGCCGCTATGGCTCCTTGCCGCACGGAAGGGTCCTATACCCTTGGCTGGAATTATGGAAACACGCAGCTGCTGAATGGTGTCTCCGGAAGCCTCTATGCTACTGTCAAGTTTGAAGTCCAGCAAGAACAGTCAAAGGACGATTACAGTTCTGATTTGCTCTTCTATTACAAGAAGGATGTGACTCCCAAAGATTTGCTTGTGGACGGTAAGCTTCCGATTGTCTTTCAGCACATGCTGAGCAATCTGGTGATCACCTTCAAGCTCGGCACGGAGTTCAACAACTCTGGAGTTCCTCTGACGGACATCATCAGCGACGTGGTGGTTTCCGGTACGAAACGTACAGTCAGATTTAAACAAGGTGATGAATTTACCTTGGCCTTGGAACCCATTGGCGACGCTTCCGATGTCAAGCCATACAATTTGTCGTGGACCCGGGCTGCAGACAAGGACGGCAACGGCGTCTCCGTGTACGAGTGCATACTTGCGCCTCAGACTGTTGCCGCGGACCAGTTCAAGCTGAGTTTCAAGGTTGACGGGAAAGACTATAGCTGGACTCTCCCGGATGAGTACGAATTCACGGGGAATTACATCCACTGCCTGAACCTGAGAGTCGGCAAGGATGTCGTGGTGCTGGACGGGGCCTCGACTACGAAATGGGAAGATGTTGATGGCGGAACAATCGAGACTGACTAACGCGCGCTTTGCTTATGAGAAATAGAACAATATATGCAGCGGTGCTGCTTGCAACCTTTGCTTTGTCTGCCGCTTGCGACAAGACTCCTCAGCTGTCTTCTGAATATTCTACCGACCCTAATGCCGTACTTATAGACGCTTCCGTTGGGGCTCTCACCAGAAGCAATCCGCTTGGGGAGAATCAGACCAAGTTCAATGCTGGGGACAGGATTTCTGTCGTCCATATTTCTGCTAACAAACATGTCGACTACACGTACAATGGGACTTCCTGGATTCCGGAGGGGGATGATTATCTTGTCTGGCAGACCGATAAAAAGAACATTTTTCGTTTGCAATATCCTTTGAGAGAAATTGGTGAGTTTTTCAAGAATCAATCGACTCTTGAGGAGATGAGCAAGTCTGACCTCATGGTGAAGAGTGTGGAATTTGACAAAATCCCTGACGACAGACGGCTTGTTGCCAAACTTGAGCGGCAGAGGTCCCTCGTCACAGTGAAGATTGTCGGTTTCAATGATGAGTTCGGTGCTGACGCGAAGATCACGGATTTGAAACTGCATCTGTGGGATGGGTCTCAAGGTGATGAAATCCTCCCTGTGACCCCGTATATCCGGGACGCGCAAGGTATTGCACAACCGGCAGGTACTGAAGGCCGGGTTGGATATTCTTACACGGCGATTGGACGGAATGACTATAATCGTCAGCTTCAAAATGAGCCTTTAATTACGATGACAGTCGCCGGCAAGACCCTTACTGTCGCGAACCCTGCTCCGATGGAGATCGGCAAGCACTACACCTACGAACTGACGGTCGGCAAAGAGTCCGTGAAGATAAGCGGAGTCACGGTGGAAGACTGGGCCCAGGGTGGCACGGTGGACGGAACTTTTGAGACAGTTACTGACCGCTACAGCGTCTGGGACGGGACGAGTGTGGAGGATCCACAAGGCTATGGTACTGAGGAATATCCTTATGTCATAGACAACGCCGCCCAGCTGGCCGGGTTTGCGCAGCTTGTGAATGGGGGAGACAATTTTGCGGATAAATACATTAAACTTGATGCCAACATAGATCTCAACAACATGGATTGGACTCCTATAGGAACAACAGGGGCCAGATTTATGGGCCATTTTAATGGGAATGGCAACGTTGTCATTAATATGAGGGTAACTGATTATACTGATGATGCTGGCCTGTTTGGCGCAGTAAGGGATGCTGAGATCAGCAGCGTTGTTTTGCGAAATGGAAAGGTTTCTGTGGCTGGAAATCAACTTGCAGCCTTGCTTGTGGGGCGCGCTGAACGTGTCACGATAAGTAATTGTAAGGTGGATGGTTCAGTAAGTTCTCCTTATATGGCTGCTGGAATACTTGCAGAACCGAAAGGAAAGGTAAATATCTCCGACTGCGAGGCTGATGTGGATTGTTTTGGTAAAGATTGTGCTGGTGGTATTGTTGCAGATGGTGGAGATGCGAATATACCAGTCAATATTGTTATCAAGTCTTGTGTCGTGAGGGGGACGGTATCCAGCCAACAGCATAGCGTCGGTGGAATTGCAGCTCATTTGCAGGGCTCTGTAAAAATCTCTGACTGCGTGTCGTATGCAGATCTAAAGTGCAATGATATATTGTATTTCAGTAGCATAGGTGGAATAGTTGGAAAACTTGATGGCGGTACAGTCGAGAATTGTACAGTTTATAGTAGAATCGATTGCACACCGTGTGGAGGCAACGGCTCTGTCGTGGGCGGAGTGTTCGGTACGGCCACGGATGTTACTGTCTCGGGTCTCAAGTTCGAAGGATATATGGGAATAAACAAGGATTGCAACAATACAACAGATATCGAATATTCCGGGTATTTCATAGGGAAAATTCAGAATTCCATCACGGTCACGGATAAATGTACATACAAGAAGTCCGGCACAAAGGATCTCAAAGCAGTTGCCTCTTATCCGGAAGGTGTCGATATCACCAAAATTGAAGCTATTTGATCATGAAAAATATTCCATTATATACAGTTCTGACTCTTGTCGCTGTGGGATTCGTTTCCTGCGGCAAGACGGACAGTTCTAACAACGGGAACTTCCCTTCTGATGGCATCGTGCGTATAAGCACGACCGTGTCAGTTCCGGAGACCCGCGCGGCTGTTGAGCCTTATGAGGGTAGCGATCTTGGCCTTTTCCTTGACTATGGCGACGGTGACAGATATTCCCAGAACAATGTCCGCTGGACGAGATCCGGCACTGACTGGGCTCCGGACGAGACGATGCTCTGGAAGGATGCTTCGACTAGGCTGAAGGGTGTCTATGCCTACGCTCCTTATGTGGCAGGGGAGGACAACCCGGCGGAGGTGAAGTTCACCATTCCTCTCGACCAGTCGCAGGGACTTGATGCTGCGGACCTTCTCTGGTGTCCGATGCAGGGTTTTGACCCGGCTACGGGCTTGACGGACGGGAAGGTGAACGTGGAGTTCAAGCACGCTCTCGTAAAGCTCACGGTGAACATTATCCTCAGCACCGAGTTCAAGGGCAAGGATATTTCCATACGGGAAGCGCTGTTCCGCAAGTCGGTTGATAGGGCTGCAATCTATTTTCGCGGCAACTCTGGAACGCCGGAGAGTTTTGTCGACTTGGCCTCGGATGTGAGTGCCAATGCTGTAAGCCTCAAGATGCGCGACTGCTCCGCTGACGGAAAACTCGCCTGCGAAGTCATATTCTATCCTCATGGCTTCTTTGCCGGCAATGAGATGCTCACTATCACCCTCTCCGATGGCAAGGATTATCGCCTCACTCCAGGAAAAAACATTGACTTTACCCTTGGAAGCGCCTATCAGATGAACGTTAAGGTCGGCAACGACAAGATTGAAATCGGTAGCGTGACTATTGCGGAATGGGGCGGCACCAAAACGGTAGGTGGTGATGATGCTGGTTTTGATGCTGTCAAGTCTTCCGTCCCGGTGAATATATCTGATCTTCGCACGCAATTGTCTGAGTGGAATACCGCGAATCCTTCCGCTCAGAAGTCGCTCGCTGACCTGATAACGCCGGAGCTGCTTGATAAATCCCTCAGCGGAGACGGCTCTCTTGTTGTCACTGGAGAGTTTGACAACAGCGGCGCTGCGGTTTATGTCGGAATGTCAGAGGAGACAGTGTCGGCACTTGCCCGCATCGCTGAATATGTCCGTTCTGGTAAGGTCACAAAGCTCGACCTCAGCGGACTTAAGGGGATTAAAGGACTAAGTCGTGCCGATGATTCCGGTTGGGAAACTTGTGATAAGGATTGTTCTTTTAAGGGCAGCAAACTTGAGACCTTCATCGGTTCTCCTGACATTGTTGCGCTGAACGGGACTTTTTGGGGCTGTGATCAATTGACTTCTGTTTCCGGATTGGAGAATGTGACTACCGTTAGGAGTGGGACATTTTATGGTTGTTCCAAGCTTGCTTCTGTCCCGGATATGCCGCTGGTTACAAGTCTCATAGACGTTTTCGCTGAATCAGGAATCACAGAACTGCGTCACAAAAATGTCAAGGAATTGTGGTTTGGCGGGAATTATCCGGAGTTGAAGGTGATAGACTGCCCGTCCGCGAATGTCCTTAAGGGAATTTGGCGTATGCCGAAATTGGAAGAACTTCGTCTGACGTCCGAGTATTTCGATATGGTGGACAACAGTATCTTCGATGAATGGTACTATTCTGATAAGCAGAAAGTCACCATTTATCTGAATGCAAATCGGCATGTCGGTGATGAGACTTCCTACTATGATTGGTGGCCTGCGAAGAATGGTGATGGAGAACCTTGTGATGATTACGACTATGAGAATCCGATAAAGTTGGATGGCTTTAAAGCCATCTATTGCGGAGACGATAAGATTAAATGAAAGTATGAATAATAATTGCAAACTTGAGAGTCTGGATCGGCTTTACAAGAGTACATCATCCGCATTTCGTCTAAAGCGGATAATATTAATGGCGGTGGTGCTTGTGGCTGGCTGCTCCAAGCTGGAGGTGCAGGCACCGGGGTTCGGCACCGATCCAGATGCCGTGCGGGTGGAGGCCTCTGTAGGGGTTATCACCAAGACAAGTCCGCTCGGTACTCCCGATGAGCAGGTGCGGTTCAATGACGGGGATCAGATTGCCGTCTCCAACGGCAGCAAGACCGTGAAGTACAAGTTTGACGGCACCTCTTGGGCTCCGGTGGCGGACGAAAACGGAGCCACTGACTATCTTGTCTGGGACACACCGGTCACTTTCCGGGCGTGGTACCCGGCCTCGGCATCATGGGATAAGTTCAGTCTGCCTACAGACCAGAGTGAGGACATTGCTGCCGCTGACTTTATGACATGTAGTGCTGAGTATAAAGATGACGCGGCCATCCCTCAGGAGCGCAAGCTTAGTTTGGTTATGACACGCCATATGGCCTTGGTCACCATCATTATCGACAAGATTGAGGAGCAGTATGGTGATATCAAGGATCCTGAATTCCGAAATGCAAAAATATCTTCGGCTCACGCTTCGGTCTATAGGCAGTCTGACGGGACTTACGGATCTGCGGGAGCTCCGCGTGAGATTTCACCAGTGGAGCATGAGATTGGCGGCAAAACTGCGTACTCTGCGATTGTCACTCCGGGTAAGGCTGATAATAACTGGGGTTTCCTGCGTGGCTATATCGGAAATGATGGCTCAGGTTATAATGACGTATATGTTACTGGTCTTCCTGCCGCAGAGGCCGGCAAGCACTACACCTACAAGCTCGTCATCGGCAAGGAGACCGTCAAGATAGGCGGTGTCACCGTTGAGGACTGGACAACAGGCTTCAAACTAGACGGCAAGTTCGAGGCGGAAGTAGATGACTACAGCGAGTGGGACGGGAAGAAAGTATCCGGCAACTATTACTTCTCCGGGAAGGGCTCCGAGACGGATCCGTATCTCATCAAGTCCGCCACCGACCTCGCCGGGCTCGCCGCCAACGTCAATGCCGGCACCAAGTATTTTAACACATATTTCCGTCTTGAGACCAACATTGACCTTATGGGCCACGAATGGACGCCAATAGGGAACAGATCAGTTTACTTTTATGGTAATTTTGACGGGAACGGAAAGGTAATCACGAATATGACCATCTCGAATGCAACCGAGTGTGCCGGTCTGTTTGGATTTGCAGACGGTACAATCCAGAACATTGTCTTGAGGAATGCAAGTGTCGCTTCTTCAAACTTGCATGCGGCCTTGCTTGTCGGAAGCGCTAATGGCGTTGCGATAAAAGCCTGCAAGGTTGACGGAACAGTACATGGCAATGTAGCAGCAGGAATTTTAGGGGAGTGTGGCGGTGCGGATGCTGAAATTTTGGATTGTGAAGTTGATGTCGACTGTTATGGCAGTGGTTATGCTGGTGGTGTATTTGGATTTAAAAACAATTATGAAAGTGCTCTTGTCGTCAAAAACTGCATTGTGCGCGGACGCATTTGTGGTACCCGCATGGGAGGAATTGCAGGTGCGTTGCAAGGTCCAGATGTTATTTCTGGGTGTAAATCCTATGCGACATTGAGACAGGCAGACAAGTATTATTTAGAGGTTGGCGGGATAGCAGGGTCAACTTATGCTGGTTGCAAGCTCGAAAATTGTGAAGTCTATGGCGTTATAGATATAGAGAGCGAAGACAGTTCTGAATCGCCTAGAGTGGGGGGAGCGATTGGCCTCGCCTCAGAATCGACAATATCCAATCTTAAGTTTGAAGGTACGATGAATGTCAAGTACAAAAAGGAGGAACACAAAGTCGGTGCTATTATCGGGGAGGTGCAAAAGTCTCTCTACATCTCTTCGCAATGCACCTACCGGAAATCCGGTACGGGCGAGTTCCCTCCTGTTGGCACGTATCCGGAAGAAGTTGACATTTCCACAATAGTAGGAATCTGATGAATATGAAATATTCCAATTTATACATTATTCCGGTGCTGCTCGCGGCCATCGCATCTTGCACCAAGGTTCAAGGGCCGGAAGGCGGTGTTCCCCCGGAAGGTGGGGAGGTTCGCATCAGCGTGGGTGTGGATTCACCGGTGGTCGGTGCTCCAGTCACCAGGTCAGAAGGCTCGATGCCGTATGCCGGAGGCACCCTCGGTCTATTCCTTGATTACGGAAAGGGTGCCACGTACACTCAGTCCAACGTCCTCTGGAGCAATGACGGCTCGAACAGCTGGTCTTCGCAGAGCAAGATGCTATGGGGCAAGGCTTCAGACAAGGTCGTGGTCTATGCCTATGCGCCTTACCTTGATGGGCAGACGGATCCGTCCGGTGTGAAGTTCAACATCCCGACCGACCAGTCGGAAGGGCTTGGGGCAGCTGACTTGATGTGGTGGTATCCAAGAAATGAGGATGGTTCGAAGAAAGATGTTACCGCTGCTTATTTCACGGACGGCAAGATTGACATCGCTTTCAGACATGCCCTCATCAAACTCACCGTGAACTTTAATCTGGCTTCCCAGTTTAAAGGTAAGGACATCACCATCAAAGAGGCGTGGTTCCATAGATCGTCAAATAGGGTGAAGATCGATTTTAAGGGGACCCTAAATCATGGCGTCCCTTGTGTGATGGGGGCTGCGGAGGACCCAGATTTCATTCCTCGATGCAGCATCAAGATGCACAACAGCTCGGCGGACGGCAAACTTTCCTGCGAGGTGCTGTTCTTTCCTGGTTCGTTGTCCGACTCCAAACTGCTCACCGTCACCCTTTCCGATGGTCGCGACTATATCCTGACTCTTGACAAGAATCTCGAATTACAGAAATATGAGAGCGGTCTCTATGTCACAGGCATCGCCTACGAGATGACCGTCACTGTCGGCAAAGACAAACTGGAGATGGGCTCTGTCACAGTGGCAAATTGGTCTGACAAGGGCAGCGTCGGCGATAATTTTTGGACAGATGCCGCTGAATATAGCGAATGGGGTGGCTCTGAAGACATCGCTACGGCTTACGCCGGTGGCGACGGTTCCGAGGGCAACCCGTACCAGATAGCCACAGCCGCGCAGCTCGCTTTCCTGGCACAGGAGGCTAACAGTAAAGACGAATATACGTGGCCGGAGGCCCGCAACCGCAAGTATTTCAAACTCACGGCAAACATCAATCTCAAGGGCCATGAATGGACTCCGATAGGGACGGTATATAAGAGGTTTGTAGGCTCGTTTGACGGGGATGGTCATGTGATTGTCAACCTCAATGTCAAGGATGCCTGGCATGCCGGGCTTTTCGGCTGGATACAGAACGGGGCCACTGTCAAGAACCTTGTCATCCGCAATGCTTCAGTCTCTTCGGTATCGCAGGATGAGGCAAGTGCCTCCCCTCACAATCCGGAGGCATATTCTGGAATCGTGGCTGCATACTGTTCAGCCGGTTGCACCATCTCCAACTGCAAGGTGGACGGAACCGTGACCAGCGACTACTGCGCCGGGGGCATCGTGGGATATACGGACAACAGTTCCAAAGATTATGACGGATCCATAAAATCCTGCACCGCCGATGTCGTCTGCTCTGTCGCGAACACGGCAAAGGACGCTTATTGCGGCGGGATTGCCGGGATTTTAGGTGTCAAGCTGGATGACTGTACAGTCCGTGGCAAGGTTGACGGTACTGTCTCTGCCGGAGGATTGGTGGGCTGGTTGAGCAGTGGCGGAGTAATCGGTTCTGATTACAGTTACGTCAATTATGTCTATGCAGATGTAAGTTTGTCTTCGGTTTGTATCCCGAATATGGCTTATTACGATGTCGGCGGGCTGGTCGGAAGTGCTTCTTACGGCACTAAAATCAGCTGCTGCTATATGTATGGCCGTGTCTGGTGCGCAGAGGGTCTTGAACTTACGGATGTCGCTCCGATTTATGTCGGTGGCGTAATCGGATATACTGATGGCGTGGAGTTGCTTGCTTGTCATTCTTTTGCCAGCGTCACTGCGGGCAAGCCTGCCAATGGCAAACTCGGTGCTGGAGCGTTCATAGGCTATCTTGGTGCCGGGGTCAAGGCTTATCGTTGTTCCTATCGGATTGACGGGGCGGCCAGCCTTCCTGTGTATGGGTACAAAAAAGATGGAACCGATGACTCCGGGATTGATGTAGAGGCTAGAGAATAATCAATTGGATATGAGAAAGTTATTATATGTTATTGCGCTTGCCTGCACGGCTGTGGCCTGCTCGAAGTCTGACCAGCCGGCAGGTGGGGGATACCCTGCGGACGGGGTTGTCCGGATCCGTCCCGCTGTGGCTGCACCTATGACCAGGGTGGAGGGGAGTACTGAATTCAGTGGTTCCCGGCTAAGGCTGGGTCTGTATTATGGGGAGAATGACCGGTACAACACGACCGCCCTGTGGAAGAAGGGTGCCGACGGTAATTGGAACTCCAGCTCTCCAGTGCTTTGGAGGAATGCTGAAGATGAGGTAGTGGTCTATGCTTTTGTGCCGGATGACAGCAGTTCCGGTTACAATTATGGTTATATAGCCCATAGTGAGGGAGTCCCTTCCGATCAGTCTAACGGGCTTGAGAGTGCCGACTGGCTCTGGTATTCGGAGAAAGTGAAGCCTGGGGAGGCTCTGGATGATAGCGGCAAACTCAAAGTCGAGATGAATCACGCTCTGCTCAAGCTTACTGTCAATCTGAGTTTCGGAGATGAGTTCGGGGGCACGGCACCTGCCATCAAGGAGGTCTGGCTCAACGGGACGATGCAGAAGGTTTATGTCTATTATAAATATGAGTCCAGAGGGCAAATCATATTCCCTACTACTCAGTTGCCTATGGACATCAAGATGCACAAGGCTTCTGACAACTGCTACGAGGCGATTTTTTACCCGTCCTCCGGACAGATGAAAGGCGGGAAGATGCTGACGGTGGTGCTTGCTGACGGTCGGGAGTTCTGTCTTACGCTTGCGGATGATCTGAATCTTGAGAAGTCGTCTGACGGCAATTATTATCTCGGCGGCTGCGCCTACTCGATGTCAGTCAAGATTGGCAAGGACAAGATTGGCAAGGACAAGATTGAGATGGGTAATATCGGTATCTATTCGTGGCAAAATGGGTCTGAGGGTAATCTCGAAGCCGAAGAAAAGAATTGAGTATGAAGAGGAAATATTATTATATAGGGCTGGCCCTGTCTATTGTGGGCCTTTCCGCCTGCTCCCAAAAGGAGGATGTTGCTCCGTAACTGGTCGGGCAGGCGATCAATGCATCTTTCAGCGTCGGAGGTGCTCTGACCCGCGTCAACACTTTGGATGAACACGCCGATGAATGGGAAGACGGTGACGAGATAAAGGCTGTTGTCAAAGGATGAGGGAAAACTTCTGAAAGCGTCCTTAAGGCTTCGGTTTCCGAGAACGGCTCCGTGATCTGGTCGCATCACAAGAACTTCGTGTGGCAGGATATGGGGGCGCACAAGATTTATGTCTCGTATCCGCAGCATCGAAAAAAATGAAAATGGAGAATTTTGCACGTTACCAAAATTCTCCATTCTATTTTTCCGATGCCCACCGTTACATCACTGCCATCTGCCTCTTCGCCCATTCATTCACCCCGTCCACTGCCCTCCTGCTTCTGTTGCTCACTGCCCATTACCCTCGGTCGCTGAACTCGTCGAAGCGACCGCACAAATCTCCTACCCCATCCACTTCGACGAGCTCAGTGACCGCATAATATTCCAGTCTTACAAACTATGGCCGCGAACTATGCCCCAGACGTCATTTAAAACCTTCTCGCAGGGCCAACCCTGTTTTTAAGATGGGACCGGCCCTGAAACGAGCCTCCTACCCATCTCTGAAGCCTCCTCTTCGGCCGTGCTTTGCAAACTCTTATTCCGTTAGATCGCTATGCTAATGCTCCGGCAATCTCCTGCTGACATAAAGCACTCCTAACGCTTTGCACAGAAGATCGATTCAAGCACGCTTTTCGGGACAAGTGTAACCCGACTCAATGCCGAAAGGGAATAGGTGCACCTGTCTCCCCACGCCCTTTGCGCGACCGCAATCCGTTCTTCCAGACTTGCGCGGGACAGAGTCGCTTTCCCGAACATATTCAGACACATTTTCTTGCAGGTAGCTCTCAACTCCTTTTCGCTGACGGTCCGGACATATTCCTTGGAACATTCCAGGTCAATCGCTGACTCAATGTTCTTGCTCTGATGCAGGAAAGCCAGAAACACTTTGGGCGACCGGAACAACATTTCCACTCTTCTCCAATCGACGTAGCTGTGCGGAAGAACCAGACCCTCGTCATTGTGCAGCCACCCTTCAGGAGGAATCTTCTTGCTGTGCAGCATTTCCCTCCTTTCGGTTTTGGACAACTCGCTTACTGGCTTCCCATTGACTTGATTATGGTCGATGAAGAATATATTCCCCGGCCCACCGATATAATCCCACGGCATCCCAGGGTAGCCTGCCGCTATCGCGTTCCTATAGACATACATAAATTTGTTCATCAACTCGCGCTCAGTCCTTATCTCATCGTTCCCTACCAAGATTCCTGAATGGACACTGTGTTTCTTCCAAGATGCCCAGAGCATCAATCTTCTCTTTAGTTCTCTCGCGAATCCTTCACGTTCCACTGCCTCTCCGCTCACGATCAGATGCACGTGCGTTGTCATAACTTGCTGCACCAGAATCCTGACATTGAATGAATATGCCAGAATGGCTATAATGTTCATCGCCGCTATCTTCTCCTCTCGCGTGTCAAACAGGCTGTTGACAGCGTTTCCGTCAGAGTACACGTGTGAGCAGTCCCGAACCGGTTTGTCAGCCCAGCTATTTTTGCCTCCTACCGGCTCTGCCAAGGGACCTTTTTCTGTTGCTTGCTGTGGAAGCCCATTGTGAAATCCCTGACAGGAATCTTGATGCCTAAAAGCTTCATTGTGATTGGTTTGAGTTGGAGGACCAATCCCTGTATCTTCACAGTTCCTTGAACCATCATTCTCCAAAGTCCCGATCCTTTGCCTTGACACCGTGCCGTCACATCTTCCCGATCCATTCCATTCAAATAAGTCTTTCATAATTTAAAAACACATTCTCTCACGTCCGAAGGTGATTGCCTACCCTCATATATTCACTTTATTCCTACCCTGAATCACATTCCGCAGAGGGGATGTTTAGCGCGTACTTCATAGGGACTTTACTTTACCACTGCCTAAACCCTCTCCTCGGTACTTGCTTCTTTCCCTCCCCCCCTTGTCTTACTCTCACTCCCTACCTTTTGTGGAGGGCCTTGCTTTCTCCGTAGGCAGTGAAGAAGGTAGGTTGTTTGACTGTTTTGTGCAAAGATTGAAAAACCTAACCGTTGACACAAATATTCAACGGTTAATTAACTGAAAGTGCGTCTGGCATAATTCTATGCCGTGTTTTCACTTTCCGAAAGATAACATTTTTGTGAATATTCCATTACTTTGAAGGATATTCTCGTTGATAGTTAGTGGATTATGACCATTATCCGTCTATCCCGAGATTGTTTGTTCAGGTAGAATATCCCTCTTGCCGGAAAGATAAACTGGAACATCTACCTCATTGTCATTGAATGAAAACCGAACTATATACTTTAGGTTTAGGCTTGCGCCTAATTACATTTCCTTACTATGACTTGCAAACCTAAAGTGATAAGTTCAAATGGAAATATGTATCAGAGTCATTAGTGGGGGGACGTGTGAGTAAGACTTATGCAAACCATAGCCGTGAGAAGTGCTCCAGACTTTATCCTGCGCACTATTTCAAGGCCGGTCCCGGTTTTAAAGCGGGGTCGGCCTCGTTACCTTGCGCCGCAGGGCGTGCAGGGCATAGTGTGCGGCTGTGGTTTGAAAGTGCTGGCGCTTCGATAAGCTTAGCGGCCGACCCTGTGAATAGGCGGTCACCTGGACAAAAAGTAGGATGACATATCCTTGAATGGGCCTTGTTTAGGGAAGAGGAAAACAAAAAACGGACAGATCATTCGAAACTGTCCGGTTAGTGTACGAAAAGGGTATGACCCCAAAAAACAGCCATACCCTCATAATCTTTCTGATGTGTGATAACCTTACACTCTCTGGCCGTAGGAACGGTCGGTGGTGTTGACGGTGATCTTGTCGCCCTGGTTGATGAAGAGCGGAACCATGATCTTGGCGCCGGTCTCAAGGGTGCACTCCTTCAAAGCGCTGGTGGAGGCGGTGTTGCCCTTCACGGCAGGCTCTGTGTAGGTCACCTCAAGGGTAACGTAGGTCGGGAGCTCGCAGGTGAGGCACTTCTCCTCAGGCTCAACGACGAACATCATCTCGACGTGCTGACCTTCCTTCATCAGGTCGGCGTTCTCGACAACATCGTGGGGCAGGTGGATCTGCTCGTAGGTCTCCTCGTGCATAAAGTTGAATCCGTCCTCGTCAGAGTAAAGGAACTGGTAAGGACGTCTCTCGACGTTGATGACATCGATCTTCATACCTGCTGTGAAGGTGTTCTCAAGGATCCTTCCGTTCTCAAGGTTGCGAAGCTTTGTCTTTACGAAAGCCGGACCCTTTCCAGGCTTAACGTGCTGGAAATAGACTACCTGGCAAGGCTTGCCGTTGTAGCTGATATAAAGGCCGTTCTTAAAATCTGCTGTTGTTGCCATAAAATATGTAATGAATTTGTTAACCGTTAAAACCTTGCCTCAACTTAAGCAATCTTCTTGATTCGGATTTCAAAAGATTGATGCGCAATCATTTCGACCGCAAATTTAACTATTTGTGAATATTCCTGCAAAAAATTCTTTCAGCGACCTGTTCCAGCAGCCATCCTGGCGTGGAGGTCGCTCCGCAGACACCGACCTTGTCTCCGTCCGAAAACCAATCCGACTCCAATTCCGAAGGTTCGGAAATATGATAGGTGTGCGGATTCCTGGACTTGCACAGGTCGAAAAGCACCTTCCCGTTGGAACTGGAAGCCCCTGACACAAAGACGATAACGTCGTGCCTAAGAGCGAACTCCGCCAGCTCATCGTGACGTGACGCCACCTGTGAACAAATTGTGTTATGAACCGTCAGACCGGCAGGGGATGATGTCGTGTCCGTCTCGTCCACTTTCATCGGTCGCTGAGCTTGTCGAAGCGCCTCCGAAAGCATCTTGCAGATCTCGGAATATTCCACCGGACTCTTTGTTGTCTGAGAGAATATCTCCAACGGCTTGTCAGTCCGGATAGAACCGTCCTCAAGGGCGGAAAGCAGCATCGGCATATTCTCAATCACCACCGCGTCGCCGCTGACTTGCCCAAGCAGACCAAGCACCTCGGCGTGCCCGATTTTCCCGAATATGACGATCTGTCCTCCGGCGGGCTTGACCCTCTCGTAGGCCTCCCTGATGCTCTTTTGCAGTTTCAGCACCACCGGACAGGTGCAGTCTATGACCGTCAAACCAAGTTTTTGAGCCAATGAATATGTCTGCGGCGGCTCGCCGTGCGCCCTTATGAGAAGCGTCTCCGAAGAAGGATCGGGAATATTCATAAGTCCGTCTTTGTCGACTGTGATCAGTCCTTTCTCTCCGAGCCTCCGGAGTTCCGCCTCGTTGTGGACAATGTCCCCGAGGGAGTATAGTGTTCTGCCGGGAGACTCCTCAAGGAACTTCTCGGCTCGGCCGATCGCCCTGATCACTCCTCCGCAGAAGCCGGAATGCTTCTCGATCTCAACCTGAAGAGCCATGACCCTCTATTCAAGGATTCCGAAACGGCCTTGCGCAAGTCCTTGGAACCAAACCAGTTCCTCGTGCAGGTTCATGTCCGAATTGTCCAGCACGAAAGCGTCGGCGGCCCTGGAAAGAGGGGAAACCTCACGATGGGAGTCGATATAGTCCCTCTCCCGAAGGTTTTTCATCACGTCCTCCAGTTTCGGGTCCTGTCCCTTGGCCTTCATCTCGTCGAAACGCCTTTGTGCCCGGACCTCATCGCTGGCTGTCATGAATATCTTGACCTCGGCGTCCGGGAACACCGTCGTGCCGATGTCCCTGCCGTCCATCACGATTCTTTTCCTCTGTCCGAAAGCGTGCAGACGCTCATTGACATATTCCCTGACAAACGGGATCGCCGAGATCGGACTGACGTGGCCGGACACCTCCAGCGTGCGGATCTCCTTTTCTATGCATCTGTCTCCGATGAATGTTCCCTCGGCCTTGAAATCCAGCCCCAAATCCGGTAGTGCAGCCTTGAGGGCGGCTTCGTCAATGGCTCCGTCCTTCCCGATGAACCCTTTCTCAAGGGCGTACAAGGTAACTCCGCGGTAGAGAGCCCCGGAGTCCAGATAAAGGAATCCGAAGTGTTCCGCTATCAGTCTGGCAAGCGTGCTCTTGCCTGTCGATGAGTAGCCGTCGATGGCTATGATGATGTCAGGTAATTTCATACGGCAAAATTATCAATTTTTATCTAAAGAATAAAGTTATCCTTTTCATTTCCCAAAGAAAGAAATTTGTCCGATATTTGTATTACGGAATATCATTCCAGAACAAGTAATATTACCGTTATCCGGAGGAGTGGGTTCCGCGGAAACGGGATGTGCGATTTATAGGTAAGAACAAAGACGAATTTCTATGAAGATATTGATTGTTGATGACGAGAGGTCCATCAGGAATTCCCTTAAGGAGATTCTGAGTGACGAGGGCTACGATGTGGATGTGGCCGAGGACGGCGCGACCGCCCTTGCGATGGTGGACAAGGAAAGATACAATGTGATTTTCTGTGACATCAAGATGCCGGGAATGGACGGAACCGAGGTCCTGGACAAGATGGTCGCCGAGGGCATCGATTCGGCCATTGTGATGATCTCCGGCCATGGAGACATCGACACAGCCGTGGAATGCATCAAGAAAGGCGCTTTCGACTTCATCCAGAAGCCTCTGGATCTGAACCGGATCCTGATCACCATCAAGAACGCCTCCGAGAAGGCCACCATAATCTCAGAGAACAAGACTCTGAAAAAGAAGGTTTACGGCCAACGGATGATAGGGGAGTCAGAGCCTATCCGGCATGAGCGCGACATCATTGCGAAGGTCGCCCCGACTGACGCCCGTGTGCTGATCGTCGGCCCCAACGGTTCGGGCAAGGAGCTGGTTGCGCGGAGTCTCCACGAGCAGAGTGCCAGAAGCGCGATGCCGTACATCGAGGTGAACTGTGCGGCCATCCCGTCGGAACTGATTGAAAGTGAATTGTTCGGCCACGAGAAAGGCGCTTTCACCTCGGCCATCAAGCAGCACAAAGGTAAGTTTGAGCAGGCTGACGGCGGGACTCTTTTCCTGGACGAGATCGGGGACATGAGCCTTGCCGCTCAGGCCAAGGTGCTGCGTGTGCTGCAGGAGCGCAAGCTCTCCAGGGTCGGCAGTGACAAGGACATAACTGTTGACGTGAGGGTGGTGGCGGCCACGAACAAGAATCTTCAGGATGAGATAGCCAAGGGCAATTTCAGGGAAGACCTGTACCACCGCCTGAGCGTCATCGTCATCAAGGTGCCGTCGCTGGACGAAAGGAAAGATGACATCCCTCTGCTTATTGACTATTTTGTAAATCAGATCAGCACGGAGTCCGGGATGCCGGTGAAAACATTTTCTCCCGAAGCGGTCAGGCTGCTCCAGGAGAAATCATGGACTGGTAACATCAGGGAACTCCGCAATGTCGTGGAGCGCCTGATGATACTTGGAGGGAATCCTGTCAGCGGGCAGGATGTAAAAGATTACGTGAGTCCGATTCAATAGCCTTCTTCAGCGTGACATCCACGTTGAGGTACATCTTGTAGAAGGCGTTCTCACCGAGTTTGGAATACCGCCCGACAAGGGCACGGAGTTGCGGGAGGAGATATTCAGAAGTCTCTTCCCATTCTTTTTGCGTGCAGGTGATGCCGTCCTTCGAGGAGGCATATTCACGGAATGCGGACGGGATATTCATTCTGTCCAGGAATATTCCAAGTTCGGCGTCACTGTCTATTTCGGAGAGCCGCGATTTGTATTTGTCGAACATCGCCGAGGCGAACCTCATCTGCGTCGCTTTCTTGTTGCAGGCGATGTAGAATTTCGTGGCCCTGGTGGTGTCCACCGGCACGAACACGTCCGGGATGATGCCGCCACCGCCATAGACCGTCCTTCCGGCCACTGTCTTGTAGGCGGCCGTGGAGTCAACCTTGATGCTGTCAGCGTCGTACATCTCTCCGTCGGCGTAGCGCTTGTAGATGTCGTACTGGTAGTCTTCTGAATATGGCTTCTGGATGCAACGGCCGGATGGCGTGTAGAATCTTGCGACCGTCAGACGCACTCCGGACCCATCGCTGAAATAGACCGGCTCCTGCACGAGTCCCTTACCGAACGAGCGCCGTCCGATGATGAGGCCACGGTCGTTGTCCTGGATGGCGCCTGCGAATATCTCGCTGGACGAAGCCGTGGACTCGTTGATCAATACTGTCAGGTCAATGCCCTGAAGGATTCCCTTGCCGTCGGCCTTGTAGTCGTCCTTCTTGCGGTGTAGTCCCTGCATGTAGACAATCTCGTCTCCTTTCTTGAGGAACATGTCGCAAAGCAGCAGTGCCTGGTCGAAATAGCCGCCGGTGTTGTCACGCAGGTCGAAGATCAGCTTCTTCATCCCTTCCCCGAGCAGTGTGGCGCTGGCCTGTGAGAACTCCGTGAATGTCGTTCTGGAGAACTTGGAGAGCTTGATGTAGCCGGTGGTGTCGTTGATCATAAACGAAGCGTCCACGCAGTGCATCGGAATCTTCCCTCTTGTGATCTCGAACGGAATTGTCTCGTTGCCTCTGCCGACTGTTACCGTGACCTTGGTCCCGGCCGGACCCTTCATCCTGCGGACCATGCTGTCCTGCGGGAATCTGACTCCCGCGATGTCCTTGTCCCCGACTTTGAGGATCCTGTCGCCCTTTTGCAGACCGACCTTCTCGGACGGACCTCCCGGGATGACTTCCAGCACGATGGCCGTGTCGTTCGGGACGTTGAACTGGATGCCGATTCCATCGAAATTGCCGGCCAGGTCGGTCTCAGCCTCTGTCAGCTCGACAGGTGGCATATAGACAGAATGCGGATCCAACTCTGCCAGCGCGGCTGTGATGGCAGCATCGGTGACTTTCCCTACATTGATCGTGTCAACATAGTTCTTGTCGATCTGGTCAAGGATCAGATTCAGCTTGCGCCAGTCTCCGTATTGTACACGGAGCATGTTCCTTTTCTGGCTGTAGGCGTTGTAGGCCAGCACAATCAGCGCGCCCACGACTATTCCCATAATGGCGATCCAGATGGAAGATATTCGTTTCATCCTAATCTATCTTTTCAACTTTGATTCCAGCCTTGCGGAGCAGGTCAACTCCGTCCGTGAGGCGATATTCATCCTTATAGACGACTCTTTTTATGCCGGCCTGGATGATCAGTTTCGAGCATTCGATGCACGGGGAGGCCGTTACGTAGAGGGTCGCCCCGAGGCTGCTGTTGCCTGACTTCGCGACCTTGGTGATGGCGTTGGCCTCGGCGTGGAGAACGTAGGGTTTTGTGGCCCCGTTCTCGTCCTCGCAGACGTTCTCGAATCCGGACGGCGTTCCGTTGTAGCCGTCGGAGATGATCATCCTGTCCTTGACCAGGATCGCTCCGACCTGCCGTCTCTTGCAGTAGGAGTTCCTGGCCCAGATCTCGGCCATCTCAAGGTATCGCTGGTCGAATTTCTCCATTATTTGTTTCTTTGGTAGAGGTATCTCTTGATGCTCTTCTTAGGAGTTCTCTCGAAATCTTCCGGCATAAACTCGATCTTCTTGATCTTGGCGTAGTTAGGGATCTCCCTGTTGATCTCCGGAAGCTGTGATGTCAGCGTCTTTTCCAGATCCTCACGGTTCATCCCGTCCAGCTCGCCCTGATGGTAGTCCGGGTAAACCAACGCTGTCAGACCTCCATTGTCTTCGATGACAAGCGAGTCAACGACATAAGCGAACGAGTTGATCACGGACTCAAGCTCCTCTGGATAGATGTTCTGGCCGTTCGGTCCGAGGAACATACACTTGTAACGTCCTCTGATGTAGAGGTATCCGTCCTTGTCGATGATGCCCATGTCTCCGGTCTTGAGCCATCCGTCCTCCGTGAAGAGATCCTTCGTTGCCTCCTCGTTCTTGTAGTAGCCAAGGGCGATGTTCGGGCCGTAGGCCTGGATCTCTCCCTCGATGTTCTCCGGGTCTGGGGAGTCAATGCGGATGGACATATTCAACGCCGCCTTTCCGCAGGAGAAAAGCCTTTTGTCATCGTAGTGCGCGTAGGTGATGATCGGGGCGCACTCCGTCATGCCGTAGCCGACAGTGTAAGGGAACGCTATGTCCCAAAAGAATTTCTCGATTTCCTTGTTGAACGCCGCCCCGCCCATAATGACTTCCACGAAGTTGCCTCCGAACGCGCTCACGAGCTCGCCGCAGATCTTCTTCTGGATCATCTTGTCGATCACCGGAACCTTGAGCAGGGTCTTCACGCTACCCTTTTCCACAATCTTCTGAATCTTGGACTTGTAGACCTTCTCGATGATCAGAGGCACTGCGATGATGACGTTCGGCTTGACCTCCGCAAGGGCCTGCATGATGATCTTCGGGCTGGGAACTCTTGTCAGGAAGTGGACGTGTGCCCCGATGGTCATCTCGAAAAGTAACTCGAACATCATTCCGTACATGTGGGCGGAAGGTAGCATCGCCACCACGTTGGAGTGGTTGTTCAGCTCGGGCATGACACTATTCGCGAACTGGATGTTGGAGCAAAGCGCCCTGTAAGGGATCATCACACCCTTGGAGAAACCGGAGGTTCCGGAGGTGTAGTTGATCAGCGCCAGCTCGTTGGGGGAGTCCTTGTAGTAGTTGAGGTCCTCCGGCTCGAAGCTGTTAGGATGGCGCTTGCCGAAATATTCATTCATGTGTTCCCTTGCCTCCGTGATGCGGGGAACCTTTGAATATAGCAGCTGGAAGGTGTTGATGCGCACCACCGCGAACAGTCCCGGCATCTCGTCGGCGCTGAGACCCTCCCAGACGACATCATCCACAAAGAGGACCTTGGCCTCCGAGTGGTTGACAAGGTAATGAATATTCCCGGGCTTGAACTCGTGGAGGATCGGCACCGGCACGGCTCCGTAGGTCATCGCGGCCAGATAGCTCACCGCCCAGTTCACCTGGTTGCGGGCGCAGATGGCCACCTTGTCGCCTTTGTGCAGAAAGCATTTCTCGAATGCGATGTGCAGTTTCTCGATGCGTCTTGCCACGTCCCTGTAGCAGAGGCTCACTCCCTGATAGTTGGAAAGCGCAAGCCTGTCCCAATTTTTTCTGAAGCTCTCTTCCAGGAGCTTGTTCACAGATTCGAATCTGAATTCGTTCATAATGTTCGTTTTTATTTGCCGGGCTTGAAGGTTCTTTCCTTGCCATCGTAACAAACCGCGCTGAACCCTTTGTCCGTAATCTCGATCTTGCTGTCAGGCCGGATCATCTTGTTGCCCTCGCCCTTTATCAAAGGCTCTCCGCCGCTGAACGGGAAAACCATGCTTTGGGCTGATGTCCTGACCACCCAGTATCTTTTACCATTCCCTTCCAGAAGTTCCGGAAGGCTCTTTATAGTCTCATCGGCCGTTATCCCTTTCCAGGAAGGAACCTGCTTCCCGTGCAGGTCATAATAGCCTACGGTGTTGTCTGTGTGAAGGAGCATCGCTGTGTAGCCTTTGGCTCCCGTGAAATCGTACACGGCAGGCCCTGCCGCAATTTTCTTGCCTGTCTCGGCTGGAAATCCAGAGACGAAGCGTCCGAGCCTGTCAATCAGATACATCTGTGATCCGGCCGCGAACAGGTACTGGATCTTTCCGTTGTTGTAGTAATCGACTTCCTGGACGTAGCCGCGGATCTTCGACTTGAACGGCACACCCCAGACATCCTTGCCGTTCTCGTCCCGCAGACATATTGAAAGATGGCTGTTCTGATAAAATGTGTTGATCTTGCCTGTCGCGCAGTTCCGTACCTTGAAAGGTCCTTCCGGTACGGTGACAGTCGTGTCTTTGCCTGCCGCGGGAACACTGCCTTTGCCGACTTCGATCCTGTCGAGGTTGATCTCAAGACCTATTCCGCCGCCTTCCGCGATGGCTGAGATGACAACCGGAACATACGATGCCCCTTTAAGAATATTCCTGCAACCTCTTGCCATCATTGGACTGAAAGTCGCGTCCAACAGTTCCGGATCGTTGCCAAGCGAGTAATATACCCAGGCCCCTCCGTTCTTCTGCGGCACCCTGTCGAGACCTTCTGCGTCAAGGCGGGAGGCGAGTGTCTCTCTCAAAAAATTTGTCTTTGAATATTCCGCCACGCAATCAGCCGCACCAATGACGATCCAACCATGTGCCAACGCGCATGTGCTTTCATCCTCGGCGGTGAATACATTCCCGAACACAGAGGATGCGAACCCGGCGCATTTCATTCCGCTGACATTCTCCGCCTTTGGTTTTTTTCCAGGACGAAGTGTCAGGATTTGACGGAGTTTCCCGTTCATCTTCAGATTGAGGACGGCGACCTCGTTTATGCCCAAGGATTCAGCCCATTCCTCGGCGTTCTGTCCGAATTCTTTTTTCTGAGCCTTGAGGATAGCCTCGTATCTGTCAAGGCTGCTTTTGGAGTCAAGGTAATTCCTGTATGCCTTTATGTAGGAAGTGATGTTGCCGATTGTGATGTCAATGATGAAGTCGGTGCTTGATGGTACAACCTCGGCTATCTTCATTTCAGAGGAGCCTGCGTGGCTGAGCACGTTGAGGTAGTACGATGGCTCGCTTCCGTAGAGGAGGGTACCATGCATGGACACACCGGCATCCGACCGTTTTGTGATGGTAAGCGCCGTCCATTCAGCCAGTTCCTTGAGGAAGTTTCTTGATTTGCGATGTTTTTTCGCAAAGTAGGTTCCGAGAAAGTTGTCCATGTAGGCGTTGGAAAGGAAGATGACATCATCTCCGTTTGCCGTACCTGTCGAGGCTATCTCCGCAAACCCTTTGGCTTCCAGTATGCTGTGTCCCTCTTCAAGATGTCTCACGGATGAGTTGATGACGGTCTCCGAGGTGGAGATCAGCAGCAAGTCGCCGTTGATTCTGGTCAGCAGCCCGGATGAGTCAGCGGCCGCGATAAGCGTCCTTAGATCCTGTGTCGTATCGGCTATTGCCTTGCCCGCTTCTATGATCATGAGAGGAGGCATGTCTTTGCTGTAGTGCACAGACATGATGGCCGGAGATTTTTTCAGGCTGCCTGACCGCAAGGACGTGATTCTGTCAAATTTGTTTGACGCCAGTTCCCCGAATACGGCCAAAGAGTCGCCAAGAATCTCGCATGCTCGTCCGAAATTCTTGAAACAGAAGATGATGGCCGCATCGGATGGCACTGCCTTGACCAGTTTGTGCGTTTCAAGAAAACGTGAGTCCGCGGCATTTCCGGCATCGTTCCTTGAATCCGAATATAACTTCATAACAGCGAAGGTGATTCCTCCGATTAGAATCACCGCCGTGGCGATCAGTATGGTCAGTGTCTTTCTGTTCATCAGCTAAATTGGCAAATATACGCAATATTATTGAGCAACGAACAAATATACGATATTTCCGGTCTGTCTTGCCGGAGCCGTTCCGGATGCGGAGAACCGTGAAAGCCTTGCCGCCCTTATCGCAAAGTCCCTCAAGCATTTGTCATCCGAGGACACCTCGTCCTGAACTTTCGCGTTCAGAACCTTGCCGGAAGGGTCCACGGTGATGATGACCGTGACATGACCAGCTCCCAGACATCTGTATGCCGGAATTGACAGTTTGCTGGCTTTCCTTCCATCGAGTTCATAAGAGACAACCGATGGCCCTTTGTAAGATGACTTTTTAGATTCCTCCTTTGGCTGGCTTGGCTTGCTGACTGCGGCGTAGTCCTCGTCCGGCTCATCAAGCTTAGGACCGTTCTTGAGTTCCTGCGCCAGTTTCTCGGCCTCCTTGTAGAGTTCCTCCGCATTGGTGTTGCGGTCGTCCTTGAGCGCGCCCCTGTCCACGGCCACATTCCTCACCGGAACGCCGGAAGCCGCCGCGAGCATCCTGTCGAGCCTCTCACTTACCTCTTCCTTGAGGTTGCGCTCCGCCTGCTCTTTCTCAACCCTCTCCTGTTTGGTGAAATCCAGCACAAAAGTGTTCTCCCTCTTCAGCGCGGAGGATATCTGACTGACCAGCAACACAATAATCACCATCAAATGGAATATGACGGTGATGTAAAGTCCTGCCTTGTCGTCGCTCTTCATAGATTCAATGAATATTCTGACCTGTGTGCGGTGCGTTTCCGGAAGTTATTTCGCCTCCTCCTGTTCTCTCAGTGATTTCTCGATCGTTGCGGAGATGATGTCTATGGCGACTTTGTTATGTCCTCCCTGCGGGATGATGATGTCAGCATAGCGCTTGCTCGGCTCGATGAACTGGAGATACATCGGCTTGACGGTCTTGGTGTACCTCTCGATCACGGTCTCCACCGTCTTTCCCCTTTCGAGAATATCCCTTGCCATGACTCTCATCAATCTGTCGTCGTCATCGGCGTCAACGAATATCTTGATGTCCATCTGGTCCCGTAATTCCTTACAAGTGAACACAAGAATCCCCTCGATGATGATAACCTCCGCAGGCTCGACCGTGACTGTCTCCGTCTTTGATCTTGAGCAAGTGATGTAGGAATATACCGGCTGTTCGATAGCCTTCCCGTTCTTGAGATCCTTGAGTTGATCGCAGAGGAGCTTGAAGTCGATCGCGTCCGGATGGTCAAAGTTGATCTGCTGCCTGACCTCCATCGGAAGGTGGCTGGAGTCCTTGTAGTAGGAGTCCTGAGGGATCACAACCACTCTTTCCTTCAACTTCTCGGTTATCGCGTTGACCACCGTGGTTTTTCCTGAACCGGAGCCTCCTGCTATTCCTATCACTAACATATTCGTTGATTTTTAGAATTCGGCGTTCTTTGGAGTCCTTGGGAACGGAATCACGTCACGGATGTTGGCCATGCCGGTGACGAAGAGCAGCAGTCTCTCGAATCCGAGACCGAATCCGCTGTGAGGTACGGTTCCGTACCTGCGGGTGTCGATGTACCATTCGAGGTTCTTGCGGCTCATCTTGAGCTCGTCGATCCTCTGCTCCAGTTTCTCAAGGGATGCCTCTCTCTCGGAACCTCCGATGATCTCGCCGATCTTCGGGAAGAGCACGTCCATTCCGCGCACGGTCTTTCCGTCCTCGTTCTGCTTCATATAGAAAGCCTTGATGTCCTTAGGGAAGTCCGTGAGGATCACCGGCTTGCCAAAGTGCTTCTCCACGAGGTAGCGCTCGTGCTCGCTCTGGAAATCAGTTCCCCAGTGAACCGGGTACTCGAACTGCTGGCCGTTCCTGACAGCCTCTTCGAGAATCTCCACGGCCTCTGTGTAGGTCACTCTCTGGAACTCGATGCCCAGGACGCTCTTAAGCCTTTCGATAAGTCCGTCATCGTACTTGTCGTTGAGGAACTTGAGGTCGTCCGCACAGTTGTCAAGAGCGTACTGCACAAGGTATTTCACGAACTCCTCGGCCAGCACCATGTTGTCGTTGATGTCGTAGAACGCCATCTCCGGCTCGATCATCCAGAACTCCGCGAGATGCCTTGGAGTGTTGGAGTTCTCAGCCCTGAAAGTAGGACCGAAAGTGTAGATCTCGCCGACGGCCGTCGCTCCAAGTTCACCCTCAAGCTGGCCGCTCACGGTAAGGCACGTCTTCTTTCCGAAGAAGTCCTTGCTGAAATCAACTTTCCCGTTCTCTTTCTTGGGAACGTTCTCAAGATTGAGAGTCGTGACCTGGAACATGTCTCCCGCTCCCTCTGCGTCAGATTCTGTGATAAGAGGAGTGTTGAGGTAAACGAATCCCTTGTCGTTGAAGAACTTGTGAATCGCGAAAGCCATGGCGTGACGGATTCTCAGCACGGCTCCGAACGTGTTTGTCCTCGGACGGAGGTGGGCGACTGTGCGGAGATATTCAAGAGAAGTGTTCTTCTTCTGGAGAGGGTACCTGACAGGGTCGCATTCTCCGAGCACCTCGATCTGCTTTGCTTGGATCTCGACTGCCTGTCCGCTTCCTACTGATTCGATCAGGTCGCCGGTCACGCTGATGCTTGCTCCGGTTGTGATCTTGGCGATGAGGGCCTCGTCAAAGTTGGCCATATCCACCACAACCTGAATGTTATTTACGGTCGAGCCATCGTTGAGGGCGATGAACTTGATCTGCTTGTTTCCTCTTTTGGTCCTGACCCAACCTTTGGCAAGGACTTCCTGTCCCGGCGCCGCCTTGAGTAGGTCCTTAACTTTACTCCTCGTTACCATATTTTTATGACATTTGATTCAATCTCACAAAGATAGTATAAAAAACAAAAAAAAGAAAGGGACCGACCCTTGGGGCAGTCCCTCTCTCGATATATTCAAGAATGTTTATTTCTCTTCTGTCTTTCTGGCAGCGTACATGATCTTGAGGGCGGAGCAGCGCCTGAGCTCCTGCTTCACGTCCGTCACGATACCCATTCTTGCGTCTTCGTCTGCCTTGATAGAGACCTGCATCAACTGGCGGTCAGCCTCGCTCATCGCGTCGCGCTCGGCGGCGATGAAGTCACGGATGTCGTTCGTTGTCTTGAAAGAGTCATTCAGCTGGATACGCGCCTCGGTACCGTACTGGCTCTGATACTGAGCGGTAGGGGAACCGATGTAGATGTATGAGGCCAAATCCTTTCTCTCAAGCTTGGCGACCTCCGTCGCTTCAGGGAGTCTTACCCTGACCTTCACCTCCGTTGAACGGAGCTGAGAGGTTACCATGAAGAAGAACAGGAACATGAACACGATGTCTGAGCTGGTTCCCAACTCCGGCATTTCTTTTTTACCGCTTCTTTTAAAATTAGGCATTGTTTGATCCTCCTGTTTTACTTTTTGGTGACGTCCTTAGGCTCTGCCTCGGAAATGTTCTGTGGAATCGCTTCCCTGACAATCTTCTGCTGATCTTCTGTGAGGAAGGTGTAGGCCTTTCCATAGTTTTGCTTGCAGAAGTCGTCACGGACTTCATTGATTGCCTTCACGAGTTCGTTCTGAACAGCGATGTAGGCCCTGTAGCTGGTTCCACGGTCATTCTGAAGAGAGATGACTCCTTTTGATACGGGATATTCACCGTAGCCCTCGATGTTCTTCATCTCCCTTTCAGGAAGGTTCGGGTCGTTGTTAGGGTTTGTGATGAACTCCTTGATCTTGTCCTTGAGCTGGCTAACATCCAAAAGCTGGTCACCGGCAAACAGTCTGTCGGAAGAGTTGATCTTCACGATGATGATGTTACGCTTGTTGACCTTCGTGTCTTCCGTTTTCTGATTCTGGTCAGGCATAGGAGGGAGACGGCGCTGCAAACCTGACTGCTGGTCCATAGTGGAGGTCATCAGGAAGTAGCAGAGCAGAAGGAACGCGATATCGGCTGTCGATTGTGTGTTCAGTCCCGGTGTTTTTCTTGCCATAGCTTACTTAGATGTTATTTGTTGTTGATCGCGTCTCTGACAGCGCCTACGATAATGGCGATGATGGCGGCACCACCGAGGACGTAGGTCAGAAGAAGCATTGTGTCAGTCAGTTTAAGCCACTGTGGAGTAGGCTGTGTCTTGACATTAAGAGCCGGTGCTCCAGCTGAGAGCACGTAGGCCAGAACAACCAAGACTGCGATACCGACCACCACACCGGCGGCCTTGAGCAGGTTCTTAGGGTTGTTCCTTCCGGCGATGAATATCGCGAGTCCGATCCAGATGACTACCGCCGCGAAGAAGAGGAAGTAGGTGTATCTGAGGAGGAGGTCAACGGAAGAGCCCTCATTGACGAAGGCCAGGATTCCGAAGACGATTCCGAGGAGACCCAATACCCATCCGGTTATTTTGAATATCTTATTCATTATAATCAGATTCTAAAAATTGTCTCTACAAATTATTTCTTCTCGTTCTTTGCAAGAACGTCAACGAGATCGATGGAAGCGTTCTCCATGTCGATTGAGAGAGCGTCGATTCTGGAAAGAATATAGTTGTAGAACACCTGGAGAATCATGGCGACGATAAGACCACCTACGGTAGTGATAAGGGCGACCTTCATACCTCCGGCAACGATGTTAGGAGAGATGTCACCGGCAGCCTCGATGGCGTCGAAGGCCTGTACCATACCGATAACTGTTCCCAAGAATCCGAGTGAAGGAGCAAGGGCGATGAACAGGGCGATCCAAGAGAGGTTGTTCTCCATAAGGCTCATCTGAACACCACCTGCAGAGGTGATTCTCTTCTCGACAACATCGATACCCTCATTGTAGTGGTTGAGACCATCGTAGAAGATGCTGGCGACAGGACCCTTGGTGTTACGGCAAACTTCCTTTGCCTTCTCAACGCCGCCCTGTGCGAGAGCTGCCTCGACATTCTTGATAAGCTTCTTGGTGTTTGTCTTTGAGAATGAGAGATAAAGGATTCTCTCGATCGCGAGGGCAAGACCGATGATAAGGCAGATGAGGATCATGGACATGAAGCCCGGACCTCCCTGGATGAAGTAGGTCTTGATCTGCTGGTGCATAGGAACGTCCTCTCCGGTACCCTTGAGAAGATCCTCAGCGGACATTGGCTGGGCTGGAGCGGCAGTCTCAACTTGCTCTGTTGCGGCTGCGTTGTCAGCGGCTGGCTGATCCTGAGCGGATGCGATGTTTGCAGTGAAGGTGAGAACACCGGCTACTGCCAAAAACATGAAAAACTTTTTCATAACTGTTTTTGTGTGTTTAATTTTAATTGATAATGTATTAAATAGTTATCTTTTCCTGTGGCTTCCCGAAAGCGTAAAACCTTCTAAAAAACCGTTGCAATTTACTAAATTATTTCCAATTGGCAATGTTTATAAGGAAATTTCTCCTTGCAGATTGTCGCCAAGCTTGGATTTCACCGATTCGTTGTCAGTGGTTTTCCCCATCAGGTAGAACAATTTCGCGAGCGCGCTTTCGGTCGTGATGTCAGCTCCTGAGACCACTCCGGCTTTCTCGAGGGCCTTGCCCGTGGCATAGATGTCCATGTTTACAGTCCCTGACAGACACTGAGTTACGTTCATCAACACCTTCCCCATCCCGGAGGCTTCCTTTACAATGTCCAGAAACCATTGACGCGAAGGCGCGTTACCGGAACCATAGGTCTCGATGATGGCGGCGCGGATGTCCGGCCCGCATAAAAAATACTTCATGACCTGCGGGGTGATGCCCGGATGAACTTTCAGAATCGAGACCCTGGTGTCCAGGTTGGTGCTGATCCTCAGATGTTCATCCCAGTCCAATGGCCTTCGTATGACGCTGTCGTTGTATTTTATGCTGATTCCGGCCTCGGCCAGCGGCGGGCAGTTCGGAGACTTGAAGGCGCTGAAATCCTCAGAACTGATCTTGATGCTGCGGTTGCCTCTCAACAATTTGGAATTGAAGAATATGCTTACTTCCGGAACCCGGGGATGACCTTCGGGATCCTTGGCCGAGGCGATCTCTACGGCGGAGATCAGGTTTTCCTTGCCGTCGGTGCGTGGCACCCCGATTGGAAGCTGGCTTCCGGTGAACACGACGGGCTTGGCCAGATTCTCCAACATGAAGCTCAGGGCCGACGCCGAGTACGCCATCGTGTCGGTTCCGTGCAGGACCACGAATCCGTCATATTCATCATAGCGCTCTTGGATCAACGACGCGAGCGACTGCCAGAAGGACGGCTCTACATCAGAGGAGTCGATCAGCGGGTCGAACGTGTAAGAGTCGATGCGCAGGGCGAACTTCTTCAGTTCCGGCACCTCATCGAGAATCTGGTGGAAGTCGAAAGGCTTGAGGGTCATGTCTTGCGGATCCTGCTTCATGCCGATCGTGCCTCCCGTGTAAATCATCAGGATGGAGGATCTTCTCATATTCCGAAAAGTGTTCATATTCCGAAAAGTGTTTTGGCGTTGTTGGTTGTGGTTTCCGCGACCTCCTCGACCGAGACACCTTTCAGTCCGGCGATCTTCGCGGCGATCAGCGGAATGTAGGAACTTTCGTTACGTGTGCCTCTGTGCGGGACTGGGGTCAGATAAGGAGCGTCGGTCTCCAGTACGATTCTGTCAAGGGGAACATTCCTGACAACCTCCGCGAGTCCGGCATTCTTGAACGTCACCACGCCTCCGACCCCGATGCGCCAGTCTCCCAACCTCTGGATTTCCTGAAATGATTCCAGGCTGCCGCTGTAGGCGTGCATATTCCCTCTCAATCCTTTGTGTCTCCGGAGAATCTCCAGAAAGTCACCCATTGCGTCGCGCAGGTGGATGTTGAGCGGCAGATCTCTTTCCGAGGCGAAATCCATCTGCCATTCCAACGCTTCTTTCTGTTCCGCGGCGTAATCCTTCCCCTCATGGTAGTCAAGGCCTATCTCTCCGACAGCCACGACCTTACGACCGGTACCCGCTTCCCATTCGTCAAGGAAACGGATCATGGCGTCAACTTCCGAGCGCCACTCCTTGTTCACGGAGCCTGGGTAGAGTCCGATCATCGGTCGCAGCGTGTCCGGGAACCTGTCCACAAGGGCGAACATGGCCTCCCTTTCCGAACTGTCGATGTCAGGTTGAAGCAGGAGGTTGACCCCGGCGGCCTTCGCCCTGCGGATGTAGTCTGCCTCCTCTCCGGAATAGGCCCTGTCACTCAGGTGGCAATGTGTGTCTATGAATATCATGGCGCCAAAGATAGTGAAATCCACCCGAAGAATGAAAATATTCAGCTGGCTTCGGCGGTCGAAGACAGCCCGTGATGATAAAAAAACAAAAATATTCATAAGAAACGTAAATAAATCCGGTTCATACCCCCTCGGTTCCCTTGAAAGACCGCAAATTGCGATGATGCTTCCCGCAGTGTCCGGAAGCGCGGCGATATTATGAATATATCAGAACAGAATATGTCGAAGATTGAAGGAGCGCCATTTGAGGAGAAGGTCGCGCTATGCGCCCTCAACAGGATTTTTGGATTCGAGCCGAAGATAGGCCTTAGGCTCGTCGAGACTTTGGGAAGCGCCACGGCCGTGTTCAAAGAACCTGGCGAAGTGGCGAGAGCTTTGGGTGTGTGCTCAAGGAACAGGTACGCTCCGCTGATTACGGGCAGCGCCTTTGAGTCGGCGGCGATCGAGCTGGAGTGCTTGGAAAGGGACGGCGGAACTTTCCTGGGAATAGGCGAGGAAGGCTATCCCGCCCTGCTCATGGAGTGTGAGGATCCTCCGTTGGGACTTTATTATAAAGGAATATCCCCGCCACGGGATGTGTTCGAGGGGCTTCCGCAGGTCGCGGTTGTCGGTACAAGGGGATTGACATACTATGGTAAGGACTGGTGTGGCCGGATTGTCCAGGCTATGTCTCGCGCTGCGATAAAACCTTTGATTGTCAGTGGTTTGGCTTTAGGTGTGGATGTCACTGCCCATAAGGCTGCACTTGATGCCGGCCTTCCTACCGTGGCTGTAATGGCCACTGGAATAGACGATTTGTATCCGTCCCGGAACAGGGATGTCGGAGAGTCTATAGCATCGACCCCGGGCTGTGCCTTGGTCACGGACTATCCTCCAGGCACGGCGGCGGTAAGAATCAATTTCCTGCGGCGCAACAGGATCATCGCCGGAATATGCAGGGCGACGATCCTTGTCGAGTCCAAGATCCGTGGCGGAGGTATGATGACGGCGCGGCTTGCGGCGTCGTACGGCCGGGATGTCTATGCGTTGCCGGGCAGGATAGACGATCCGGTCTCTCAAGGCTGCAATCTGCTCATAAGGGAGAATGTCGCCGAACAGATCGGAGATTTGGGCGAATTGATAGCGAAACTCGGACTCGGCAAGGCGGACATGAGTCTGAAAGAGGATTTCAGGACGGAAGTCGAGGTGTATTATAAAGACCGTATGTCAGACTCTGATTATGAGAATGTTGTCCGTGTCGCCCTTGCGGTGAAGGCACATCGTGGCATCTCGGTTGACGAACTCTGCGCGAAGCTGAAATGGACCTACAGCCATGTCAGCCGGCTTGTCACCACGCTGGAATGCGATGGATTCATCTCCGTGGACCTGCTCCAGCACTGTTGGGCCCGCACAAAAAAGCCGTCTCCCGAATAAAGAAAACGGCTCTATGTCATACAGAACTATTATAGTGATAAAGTCGGCGTAACCAGGATGCTATGCCAGTCGTCTATACGACCAGCATGGCGTCTCCGTAAGGACCGAAGCGGTAGCCCTCGTCAAGAGCCACCTGGTAGGCGTTCATGACGTGATCAAAGCCTCCGAAGGCCGCCACGGCCATCAGCATCGTGGATTCCGGAAGGTGGAAGTTCGAGACTACAGCGTCAGGCACCGAGAACTCGTAAGGCGGGAAGATGAACTTGTTGGTCCATCCATCGTAAGGCTTTACCTCGTGGGTCGTCGTGACGTAGGTCTCAAGCCCTCTGAGCACGGTCGTGCCGACGGCGAGAACCTTCTTGCCGCTGTTCTTGGCCTTGTTGATGATCTCGCAGGCCTCGGGGGTGATGATCAGCCTCTCGGAATCCATCCTGTGTTTGGACAGATCCTCCACATCAACCCTGCGGAACTGACCGATGCCCATGTGCTCGGTGATGAAAGCTTTGTCAATATCCTTGAGGATCATCATGTTGAACAACTCGCGGCTGAAATGTGTGCCGGCCGCCGGAACGGCCACCGCGCCTTCGTTCTTGGCGAAGATTGTCTGGTAGTTCTCGTTGTCCTCAGGAGAGATCTTGGACTTGACCCATTTCGGGACAGGAATCTCACCGAGGCTGAACAGGGATTTCTTGAATTCCTCGTAAGGGCCGTCGTAAAGGAAGCGCAGGGTGCGCCCCCTGGAGGTTGTGTTGTCGATGACTTCGGCCACAAGGCTCTGATCGTCACCGAAATACAACTTGTTGCCAATCCTGATTTTCCTTGCCGGATCCACAATCACATCCCACAGGTGCTGCTCACGGTTGAGCTCCCTCAGAAGAAAGACCATGATGTCGGCCCCTGTCTTCTCCTTTTTGCCGTAAAGACGGGCCGGGAAAACCTTTGTGTCGTTGAACACGAAAGTGTCGCCTTTGCCGAAATAGTCTATGATGTCTTTGAATATCCTGTGCTCGATCTCTCCGGTGTCCTTGTGGACAACCATCAGCCGGCACTCGTCGCGCCACCTTGTCGGCTCCTGAGCCACACGCTCCTTCGGAAGAAGGAATTGGAATTGTGAAAGTTTCATATTCGATAACAATCGTTATAGTCAATCTTTTAATATACGGCATCGACGCGCGGAAAGTTTCACAATCTTTGAATATCCTATATTTTGGCCTCTCGGAACACTTCCACGATTGACGGATAGGTGTTTTTCAAATATGGGGAAAGGCCGGACCGGGCCACCCATGCGGCCTTCATGATGTCCTCGTCCCGCTGCGGCGTGAGGTTCACGGGATCTGTGTACAGCATGTCGTACCACCATGTGTGCTTCAGATGCCATATTCCGTCACGCCGGTAGCAGTGGTCCGTGACGCAGATGAGCCCTCGGAGCTCCAGGTCTCCCACTCCGGTCTCTTCCTGAACCTCGCGCAATGCTGTCACCTTGATGTCCTCCCCAGCCTCCTGATGCCCTTTCGGCAGATCCCAAAGACCGTTGCGGCTTATGAGCAGAACATCATCCCGCCTGTTTGACACCAGCCCGCCGGCGGCGTTGACCTCCTTGAATCTGGAGCAGAATTCCCTGTAGGTCATCTCCACATTATCTGTAGGGATGTAGATTCTGGCCAGCGTGTCCGATGTCTCGAACATTGTCACCAGCGAGGTGATGTCCTCCGGATCTTCTCCGAGGTGCAGCTCGATGGAATTCGGGTCGGACAGTGCCTGCTCCTGAGGGGCGCAGATGATCATGCATCTCTTTTCAAGGTAAATCTTATGCATCCGATGAGTGAGATATTTGCGTAAAACTATTATATTTGTATGCTACGTGCAAAGTTAACAATCATTTTTCAATGAATATGGAAAACATCGACAGAAAACTCGCTTCCGAGCTTCTTCGCATAAAAGCAGTTCTGCTCAGACCTGACGAGCCTTTCACTTGGGCCTCTGGCTGGCATTCACCTATTTATTGCGACAACCGCAGGATACTTTCCGATCCGGAGCTGCGCTCCAAGGTCGCCGGCTGGCTTGCCGAGACTGCCGTCAGGGAGTGTCCCGAGGCTGATATAGTGGCCGGTGTGGCCACCGGGGCGATCGCTCACGGGGTTCTGGCCGCGGACAGAATGAAGAAACCGTTCGTCTATGTGCGCCCGAAGCCAAAGGATCACGGGACCGGCTCCCAGATTGAAGGAGTTTTGCCAAAAGGATCAAAAGTCGTTGTGATCGAGGATCTTATCTCGACAGGGATGAGCAGCCTGGCTGCTGTCAAGGCTCTCCGTGACGCTGGAGCCGAGGTGTTGGGAATGGTCGCCATATTCACATACGGATTCGACCTTGCCGCCCGTCGCTTTGAGGAGGAAGGGGTGAGGTTGAAGACTCTATCCTGCTATGACGCTCTGATCGAGGAGGCTACGGCGACGGGCTATGTCAAGGAGTCGGATGTCGAGATTCTGCGTCAGTGGCGGAATAACCCGTCGGAGTGGAACAAGTAATTTTAAGAATATAATATGACAGAGATAAAGAGCAAACACGGATTGGTCTCAAGGCAACCATTCGAACTATACATGGCCTTTGTGGACATGCGCAATTTCCTTCAGTTTCTTCCGGAGGACAAGAAAGCGGATGTGGAGGCGGATTATGACACGATCTCCACTACGGTGCAGGGCTTCAAGATCGGAGTGATGGTCAAGAACCGGACTCCGTATTCGAGCATCGAGTTCATCGACAACGGGGCTCCGTTCCAGTTCGGTGGCACGTTGCATTTCGACGCTGTGCCGAGCGACCCATCCAAGACAGATTTCTACATTGATTTCCACGCTGAGTTGAATCTGATGATGAAGATGATGCTCGGCGGGAAGATCCGTGAGGCTATGAACAAGATGGTGGATAGTCTCGTGGCGATGTCCGAAGGCAGGATGCCTGACGGAATCGATGAGGAGACTATCCGAAAGATGAAGGAGAAACTCGGCGGAAACCAGTAGATGCAAGGTTTGGACGACATTCAGCTTCGGGACATCCTGACCAGGGCGATCGGGTCGGATAGAGCCGGAGTCGCTTTGGAGGCTTTCCACCAGTCGGCTTCGGTGTCAGTCCGGATCAATCCTTCAAAAGTGGATGAGCCAGAGGCTTTTGCCGTGGAGCATTTCGGACATGATGTCCAGAGGATTCCTTGGAGTCCTTATGGGTTTATGTTGGGGGAAAGACCTAAATTCACGCTGGATCCGCTGTTTCACTGCGGGTGCTACTACGTCCAGGACTCTTCGGCTATGGTCATCGGGAGTATATTCAGAGATATGCTCCCAAAAATCGGGGATTGTTTCAGACCGGCCAGAGTCCTGGATTTGTGCGCCGCGCCAGGTGGAAAAAGTACCGATTTGGCTGCATCGCTTCGCCAAGCGTTCGGGGATGACTTCCTGCTTGTCTCGAATGAGGTCATGCGCTCAAGGGTGTCTGTCCTGGCTGACAATATTGCGTTGTGGGGCGATCCGAACGTGGTTGTCACAAGCGTGGATCCTAAGGCGTTCGCAAGGCTGGAGGGCTTTTTCGACATCATTGTCACAGATGTTCCTTGCTCTGGCGAAGGAATGTTCCGCAAGGATGCCAAGGCTGTCGAGGATTGGTCGGAAAATGTAGTGACCCTGTGCTCGGCGAGACAGAAAAGAATCCTGGCGGATGTCTGGCCTGCTCTCCGTCGTGGCGGAAGCCTGATATATTCAACATGCACCTTTGAGGACGCCGAGAATGATGCGGTGATGGAATGGACCGCGGACGAACTTGGCGGGACTGTTCATGAATATGATTATTCATCCCTCGAAGGGGTGATTCCTACAAAGACCGGCGGTCTGCTTGTCCCTGGATTCGTGAAGGGTGAGGGGCAGTTTGTCTCTGCCCTGATAAAAAATACAGGAGTTGATGGCTTCAGGCTTTCCGGCAAACCTGCCGTTGGCGCTGCCGAAAAGCGGAAAGGGAATCTGCTCATTCATATTCCAGGATCCATTGTCCGTGAGGTCGCTGCGCTTGAACTGTTGCGCCCGATTCAGACCGGGGTGGCAAAAGGTGAGTTGAAGGGGCGTGATCTGGTGCCGTCGGCGGACTGGGCTTTGAGTCTCGCTCTTCCTGATGTGGCTTATCCGGTGGCCGATTTGGATCGTGAGACTGCCCTGAGGTTCCTGCACCGTGACAGCATATTCCTGAAAGATGCCCCGAAAGGGTTCGTGCTGCTGCGCTTTGAAGGGCATCCGCTTGGTTTTGTGAAAAATCTTGGCTCCCGTTGCAACAATCTGCACCCTCAGGGACGGAAAATCAAAATGGATGTGTAAATCATTGAATATGAAAAAAATATTATTGACAATTCTGGCTGTTATGGCCTTTCTTCCTCTTTCGGCTCAGCCAAAGCCTACTCAGAAGGAATATCTTGACCGCTACCAGTTGCTGGTCTCCAAACTTGGAACCGATGGCGTGGGCATCGAGACTCTTCTTCAGCGTTGGGGAAAGGATTATCCAGATGACACGGACATGCTTTTGGGCAAATTCTCGTACTATCTGACCAAGAGTCAGTCCTCTTCGATCGAGGTTAAGGATGCCGCCAAATATCTTGGTAACGCTCCGGCTTTGACGTTGAAAGATTCGCTTGGCAAGGACGTGAACTATTTTCAGGTTATGTCATACGATGATGAGCTTTTCGGAAAGGCGACCCAGGCTATAGAGAAGGCTATTGAGTTGAATCCTGATCGCTTGGATCTGCGCTTGTTCAAGATCTCGTCCCTGATTAACTACGAGAAGGACAGTCCCGACATGGCTCTCGCCGGCTTGAAGGCACTGATCGATTACAACGGCCACAGCCACCCGAAATGGGAATATCCTGACGTGGTTGAGGCTGGCGATGATCTTTTCCCTTCCGTGATGCAGGAATATTGCTACGCGTTCTTCAAGATCGGTACTCCGCATTGCTTCGAGGCTTTCAAGGAACTGTCTGAGAAGATGTTGGGTTATTATCCTGACAACACTGTCTATATGACCAACATCGGTTCGTATTATCTTGTCTATAAGCATGACAGCAAGGCCGCTCTCAAGATGTATAACAAGGTCCTGAAGAAGAGCCCGGACGACTACACCGCCATCAAGAACTGCGTCCTGCTTGCCCGCAGCGACAAGAACATCAAACTGGAGAAGAAGTACCTTCCGATGCTCGTCCGCGTCACCCCCGACGAGACCGAAAAGGCTTCCGCCCAGGCCCGACTGAATGCGTTGAAGTAAATTTCTGCGCGTCTTTGGCTTTGTCCGGGATAAGCCGGTTTGGCCGGACAAATTGACCGTTTTTGAGGTTTTGTCCGGAATAATAAGGTTCTGCCGGACAAGTTTGGAAAAACTGGTGTTTGGTTTTGTCTGCGTGTACGCTACCTAAGTGTCAGGCTATTTTTTTACGTTGTCCGGTCCGGTGGCTCTGCTCGTAGAGCTCAAGGGAATTGATGATGTTCTGCCAGATGCTGTACAGGCCTCCGGCGACGGAGGTCACTGGCGTCATATAGGAATATCCCAGCCAGATCAGGAAGCCGGAGTTCTTCTGGCCGAGCGCCTGGCCTGCGGTGATTTCGTCCGGCCGTGTGATACGGTGGTCCTTGCTGCCGCTTGACATTCTTCCGGCCACCCTTCCGACTGCGAACTGGATTATCGTGCAGACAAGGGACAGGATTCCGATCAGAATTGCCGTCCAGGCAGATATTCCGCTGTTCATCAAGGCTCTGGTAGCAAGATAGATCGAGAACGCCAGCGACATTCCCCAGAAATAGAACGCCCAGTCTGTGTAGCGCATAAGCCAGCGTTGGAGCCTTTTAAGGGTGTAGCGTATCGCCCAGGCGAGGAGTAACGGCAGGACCAGCAGTGGGAACACCCTCATACATATCGCTATGAACCCGTCAAGGAACGAAGTGCCCGCATTCGGATTGACAAACGGGATCACAAGCGGGAGGATCACAGCCGCGGCGATGTTGATCAGCACTACGTAAGAAACTGTGTCCGAAAGGCTTCCGCCAAGCTTGCCGGTGATGACTCCCGCGGCGGCGGCCGTCGGGCAGATGAAGCAGAGCATCGCGCATTCGACAAGTATCCGGAGGTCGCCTTCGCTTGGCAGCATCGTGGCGAGACCGGTCAGTGCGATGAACATCACGATCTGGAACGCAAGCGCGATGATATGCCATTTCCTGAACTTGAGGTCGTGCGGGGAGATTGTGTTGAACTGCAGGAACAGCATCGTGGCCACAAGGATCGGCTGGATGTCCTTGGCGAACTTCGAGAATCCCGGCTCAAAGTTCCGGGCCAAAGGATTGACAAAGAACAGGATCAGGTACGAAAAGATCCCGATGATGATTGCCAGCGGCAACATCCAATCCTTGATGAATTTCACTATTTTCGCCATAATCCCAGACTGTGCTCGCAAACTTTCGTTTTCGGTGCGGTTCCCCACGCCACGGTTTGTGGCGACAAAGATAGTGAAAGCCCCCGACCAAAAAAAATCCGTTGACCCTTCGCACGGAAGAATCGCTAAGATATTCAGTAGAAGTTTTGTTTTTTATGGTGTCAATCATATTCCGTGGCACGTCATTTCTTTGCTTTGACTGAAAAGGCCCCGCCTAGGTCCGGCTTGATGCGTTGAAATGGGCATTACCTTGATTTCTATTTTGATCAGGTAAATATTTTCCTAAAGTTCACAACCTTGTGGTCCACAAAGTTGTGAACTTTGGGTTTGTTTGTTTATATTTGCGTAAAAATCAAGTTTATGGATAAGCCTTTTGTTTACGGAGTTGCGGTGTCCGGAGATAATTTCACGGACAGGAAAAAGGAGACCAAACGCCTGAAAATGAATTTCGAGTCAGGCGTCAACACCATTCTGATTTCGCCCCGGCGTATGGGCAAGACCTCTATTGTCGGCAAGGTTATGTCTTCTATGACTGATCCAAAGATCAAAGTTGTTATGATGGACATATACGATTGCAGAAGTGAATCTGATTTTTACGAGCGGTTCGCGGCTTCCATAATAAAAGGTGTGGCCGAAAAGGTAGAGAATATGATCGCATATGTCCGGGAATTTCTTGGACGCTTCTCTGCCAAGGTTTCGGTAAGTCCGGATCCTTCGCTGGATTATTCCCTTTCCTTTGGAATTTCACCCAAGGACACGGATGCCGATGAGATCTTGAATCTTCCTCAGCGGATAGCATCAAAGAGGGGAGTACATATTGTGGTATGTATTGATGAGTTCCAGCAGATCGGGGAATTTCCGGATTCGTTGACTGTCCAGAAAAGGTTGCGCGGAGTCTGGCAACATCAGGGAAATGTTTCTTACTGTCTTTTTGGAAGTAAGAAACATTTGATGGAAAAGATCTTCCAGAGAAAGAATATGCCGTTTTATCAATTCGGCGATATGATCTTTCTTGACAAGATCTCCACAGGCGACTGGATTGATTATATATGTTCCAGATTCGAGAGCCGTTCGATGACGATAACGAGAAGCCAGGCCGAAAAGATATGTATGCTTGTGGAAAACTACTCATCGTATGTTCAGCAACTGTCCTGGAACGTCATGATTGAGGCGGATAAGGTTGTGTCTGACGCTGATATAGACGCAGGGTTCGAAGAATTGCTTCATCAGACGTCATCTCTGTTTATGGAACAGATCGGGTCCCTTACTTCTTATCAGATGAATTTTCTCAAGGCGGTCGTTGATGGGGTGCATTCCGGTTTCACATCATCGGACGTTCTTGCAAGATATTCATTGGGAGCGAAATCAAATGTCGCAAGAATACAGAAGGCTCTGATTGAAAGGGAGTTGGTAGAGAAGAGAGGCAAGCTGATATTTGCCTCTGACCCTGTTTTCTCCACTTGGTTCAAAAGAGAATACTCCCGTTAGGAATATAGAAGTATAGAAGCGCGGACGACCGGTCTCCCTTCTGCTTGGCAGAGATTTGTGCGGGAATAGCCTTCCTCGTAAGAATCAGAACAAAACAGCAATGGCCTTGGCGAGGGACGAGGCGTACTCCGGTTTCTCCATACCGCAAAGATAATTATTCTTGCGGGATCGCTGTCTTGGCGCGACCTTTTTGTCCGGATAGGACAGTCTGCGCATTTTTTGTGCTATGAGTCCCACGCTTATAAATAAAGAGAGGATGCCGGTCTGACATCCTCTCTTCATCGTTATGTGCCTTCTTATTTGAGAGACCGCACCACGCGGAATCCCATGATGTCGTACACGACAGGGCCGCTGCCAATGCTCTGGTTGGTCTTGCAGTTCCCGTTCTGAATACGCCAGGTCTTGACCGCGCAGTTGTGGGTGTAGGTGCTGTAGCATCCGCCTCTTGTGATGACAAGTTGTTCGGTCATGTCGCGAGGGGTCTCCGGTCCCCAAGGGTCGGTCTCCTCGGCGTCGCTCGCGTAGTCCAATGAGATGTACCATTCGCCGGTCATCTCCTCGATGTTGCCGCTGAGGTCATACAGACCAAGGGCGTTAGGTTTCTTGAGGCCGACCACATGGACGTGCTTCTCCTCTCCTATCTTTGAATTATCCTCGAACCATCCAACCTCGTCAAGATTGTCGCTTCCCGCATAGTAGAAAGGATACTTCTCGTTTTCAGGCCCGCCTTTGGCCGCGTACTCGTACTCGGCGTTGGTAGGAAGGCGGTAGCCGTTGGCCTCCTTGTTCCTTGTGACCGTGGCTTCAAGCAATTCCTTGCCGGTCTCCCTGTCCCACTTCGTGTTGGAGAACGTGTAGACCGGAGTGTAGCCTTTCTGTTCGCTAAGCTTGTTGCAGTAGTTCATCGCCTCGTAAAGTGTCACTTTTGAGACAGGGTAGAGATCGTTGCTCTTGTCGTTGGACGGGTTGTAGCCCATCACCTGGAGGAACTCCCTCTGCGTGACCTCGTAACGTCCGATCTCGAAAGCCGAGATGTTGACCTTGTGGGAGTTTTTCTCGTCTTTGATGTTCTTGACGGTCAAGTAGTACTCGCTTGGCTGCTTGCCGAGGATGAACGAGCCGGCTCCGACCGTCACCATGTCAAACGGCTTGAAGTTAGGGTTGGTCTCCTTTCCGGTTCCAGGTGTAGTGCCGCCACCGCCTGTGGAGTTGGTGGTCACGACGGCGAAGTAGGTCTTGCTGTCATTCGCCTTCTCGTTGATGACCTGGTAGCGGACAGCGTCCGTGAAGTCTGCCGCGACACCGCTGCCAGGGGTCACCGTCGAGCCTTCCGTGACGACGATCACCGGCTTCAGAGCGGTGACATCCGTGCCTTCGGGCATCGTGATGGTGATTGTCGGGTAGTTGATCACACTTGAGATCTGTCCTGGGATGAGGAACTGCGTGATGGCCGCACCGGTTTCGGTGCCTGGCGTAGGATCCACGGTACCTCCGCCGCTCTCTCCGTTCTGCATGACGGTGATCGTGTAGGTGTCCACCTCGGTGTCGTTAAGGTAGGCTGTCACATCGATTGTGGTCTGGCGAGGATTCGCTGTAGTGTTCTTCGCCACGGAGAGGGACAGGCGTGCCTTGCTGCATGACGCCAGGCACCACATCTTGTCCGCTGCCGGGACATTCGTCTTGAACTTGTAGTCACCCAGGTCGCCGCCTTTGTCGTCGACAAATGAGATGGCGCTGGTCATGACTCCGGACTTGTCAACCGTGAGGATGCCGTTCTCCTGATCAAAGGAGATGATGCCCTCGGGGATCTGTGAGATCGTCGTGGAGAGCTCTACTTTGGCCACCGGATCATCGCCGCTTCCTTCGCATGAGGCGAAGGAGAAGGCGACGGTGAGAGCCGACAAAAAACATGCTATCTTTCCTAATTTCATAATCTTTTCACTTACTGTTACTTAATGCTTCTTACGACACGGAATCCGGTAGTGCTTCTGGTCTCGGCTCCGGCCTGATAGTTGGAATCCCAGAGCTTGCCTTTGTAATCCGATCCGGAGTAGTAGCCACCTCTGATGATCTTGCCTCCGTTCCTGCTTTCAGGAGCGCCGACGGGGTCTGTCTCAGGATCGGTGGTCTGGAGTTCATCCTTGTACTTGTAGGCCCAGTCAAAGCACCACTCGGAGACGTTGCCGCTCATGTCGTACAATCCAAGTCCGTTCGGCTTTTTCTGCGCTACCTCGTGAAGAGCCGGGGAGCTGCCTACTTTGGAGTTGTTTTCGAACCAGCCGACCTCGTCGGCCACATCGGAGCCGGAGAAGATTGTCGGATTCTTGCATCCCTCCTCACCGCCTTTGGCAGCGAACTCCCATTCGGCCTCGGTAGGAAGCCTGTAGCCGTTGCCGGCAGTGGCATGATCGTATTTGTAGTCCTGCATCTTCATATAGCTCCATCCGTCGGACACGGTGATGATCTCTCCAGGGGTGTAGACAGGAGTGAGACCCTCTTTCTCGCTGAGTTTGTTGCAGAACTCGCAGGCCTCGGACCAGGTCATCTTGTTGACCGGATAGTTGTCCCCGACGAATTTTGAATAGGAAGGATTCTTGCCCATGACCTCCTCATAGATCTTCTGCGTCACGACAGTCGTGGCGATGTAGTAGCCTTTGGTGAGAGTTACCTCGTGGGCGTAGCTCTGCGCGTACGTGGAACCGTCGGTCTTGTTCTTTCCTTCACCGAACTTGAATGTGCCAGGATTGACGATCACCATGTCGAAAACGGAAGCGAACGCATTCTGCTTCACGTTCAGTGTCAACGGGGTGAGCTCGGCGGTCTCGTCGCTGCACGCCACTGTGAGATCGACCGTGCCGGTCTTCTCCGCCTTTTCGGCGGTAGGCTTCACGGAGAGCTTAAGGACGTTGTTCTCGATGCCGGCGGCGCACCAGTCGGCGTTTGATTTCACGGAATAGGTGTAGACAACATCGGCTTCAGGAGCGTTTGTCGTCATGGTAAGCGGCAGGGCGATCTCTCCGCCGGCATATTCAAAAGTCACATCGCCACCGTTGACGGAGGCTCCCTCGGCGGCCTGGGGTTCGGAGAGCGTGATGCTCCCGTTGATGATCAGCTTCTCTTCGCTGCAGGAAGAGAAGGCGGCGCAGAAAAGCGCGCATGCGCAACTCAGTGCGTGGAATCTACTTGTTTTCATTCGTTTTTTTTGTTTAATTTGTTGAAGATAAGTTTCTTTAGTTGTTCAACGGATAGTACTGCGTGGCCCGGTAGACCGTGAAGTAGTTGGCCTTGTCGTCCTCGTCCGAGAATTTTATCCATTGAGGGTTCTTGATGTCATCGACCGTCAGGGTGAAGGTGCGGCGTTTGTCGTTGCCCAGCGGGGTGATGATGTAGTTGAAGTAGTGACCGGTGTAGTAGTCCTTGCCGATCTGACTGCCTTCCTGGCTGAATTTCAGAGAGATCCTGTCCTCACCTTTTATCTCGTAGTCAAAAGCCAGGTAGCCGCGGCCACCGGAGTTGGTGCAGTAGAAGTTGAAGGCGTAGAAGTCTCCGTAGTAGTTGCTGATGTTGCCGAGGTAGCAGTAGGTGATGTTGTCCCCGGCAGCCTTGAGGGATTCCGCCGCCTTGTCCCAGAGCTTCTTGCAATAGTCGCTCAACCCCTTGTAGGAGAAGAACCAGTTTTTGTCCATCAGGTAGTCGGTGATCGTCGGGTATGTCGGCACGAAGTAGCCTTCCGCCCCGTCGTTGACCGGGATGAACGCTCCGCCGTCCGCCATGTCCGGGTTGTAGACAAGTCCGTCGATCCTCTCGTCTCCCAGTTCGAGAGGCTTGTAGAAAGTCACTCCCATCAGATTGAATATGAATGGGTAGGATGTCGTGACCTGTTCGCCGTCAACCTCGCTGAAGATTTCCAGAGTCCTGCCGTTGATGCGGCCGTCGTATTTGTTGTCAGCTGTCTGGTACCTTATGCGGGTGTGTTTGGAGATCGCGCTCTCCTCTTCCTTCAAGGCGACGATGTAGTCATCCCAGGACATCGAGACGGGCATCGGGGTCATTGTCATCGTGGAGCCTGTCTTTCTGCCCTTGAGGGTAATCTTCTCGTCCTGAAGATCCAGCACGTTGAACTCGAAGTCGCCCTCGAATCCGAAGCCGGCTCCCTGTCCGCCGGTGGTCTCCGGATCAGCGAAGTAGTGCATCACTTCGTTGTAGGTGTCCAGTGTCAGCACGCAGCCCGCGCTCTGGTAGATGGAATAGGTGCTTGTCGCGGTTTTCCCCTTGCCGGCAACCTCGCTGCCGACCTTCACCTTGTTGCCCTCGCTGAAGGAGAGGAACACGTTGAATCCCCCGTAGTATTGCCCGGAGGAAGGGTAGTACTCAAGCAGCCAGCCGTTCGGCGCGCCGGTCAGGGTCTCGTTCAGCCTTTCGGCCAGGGCCTCGACACGGTTGGCGGAAGACTCGTCGAAGATCGGATCAATCTTCGAGACGCATGACTGCGCCGTCATGACGGACATGGCCGCTGTCAGTAGATATTCAATAAAATGCTTTGTCATGGTGTCAATCCCTAAAGTGTTTTCAAATCAAGTTGTGAGATGTTGGCGGAGCGTTTCTGCACGATGTCGCGGAGTTTGTCGATGTCGATGCCCCAGCTTTCCTGAAGGTAGTTCCTGACAATCTCGAACTTTCTCGCGAGCTTGTCCCCGCCTTCCTCCCCGGCGGTGGCGAGTACGCTTTCCCAGTAGCCTTTCGCATGGGTGACGTAGTTGGAGATGATCTCCACGAAGTCCTCGTCCGGGCTGTAGCTGGCATAGCATGTGACATAGCCCATCTTGTTGGCCACGGCGTCGCTTTCCAGATTCAGCCAGCTCGGTCCCTGGTAGTCGGTCGAGATCAGGTTGAAGTCCGTGGAGTAGTTCTTTGTCTGATGCAGGATGTGGGCGAACTCATGATGCATCGTCTTGAAGAACCACTCATTGAGGAAATCTATGCTCGGGCTGGACGGATTCAGACCGTTGATGTTGTAGAGGGTGATCTTCAGTCCGCCCTCCGCGGTTCCAAGCACGACGGATCCCTGGCTGTTGAAGGCCTTGGAGCCGATGAGCTGGATCATCCTCGGGCAGTATGTCTTTATGAAGGTGTCGCCGAGCAGCTCGTTGTAGGAGTCGATCCACAGGTACTTCGTCAGCTTGGCCATCGCCACGGCCTTGTCATATTCAGCCGGGACCAGGTTGTAGTTGTTGTCGGACTCACGGTCGATGTACTTGTAGTTGAACTGAATATTATAGGGTTCCACGTAGTTGAGCAGCAACCAGGTGTCAAACGCCCCTCTCTCCGGCGAGTCAGTGTCGAAGATGCTCTTTTGGTCAAGCTTTTCCTTTGAGCAGGACGCAAGGACCGCCGTCATGATAAAAAATGAATATATTAACTTTCTCATTTCGTCTTTCCTTTTAGTTGTTTCTCGGATTGGCCTCAAGTCCCGCCGCGATCACCTCCTGAGGGATCTGCACGGCCCTTCTCGGGTCGTTGACGAGCAGCTCGTCGTCGGCTTTTCCGCTTCTTGCATGTGAGTACTCGATGCCGTACCTTTTGATGTCGTTCCATCTCAGGCCTTCATGCACGGTGGTTACCCTCCTGAGATGCAGCACGCATTGGATCAGATTCTCCGTGGTGTGGTCCGGGATGGAGAATCCCTGAGGGTGAAGCTCCTTCTTGATCGATCGCTGGCTGTTCTTCTTCAAGTGCAGAGGCATGTAAGGCTTGGATGAGAAGTAGTTGACAATCTGATCCTTCGTCAGGTTTATTCCTGCCATGGAGTTGAGGAGGATGTTGATGTCCGCCACGGCTCCGTCGATGTCCTGCGGAGTCTTCAGCAGTTTGGCCTCGGCCCTGCAGAGCAGCAGTTCGTCAGTCGAGAAAGCCACGTTCACGAGGTGGAGGTAGCCGATGCCGGCGGTCTTGTCGGTATATTCAAAATAGCCGAGAAGTTTCGGCAATGAATATTTCTGCTCGAATCCCCAGATGCCGTTAGCCATGTTCAGCTTGTTGTAGCCGCCCCATGGTCCGGGAAGGATCTCGTTAAGCATGATGTCGTAGGCGCTGCCGTAGCGAAGACCGATGGCGTAAGGCCCCTGGACGTATGGCCAGGAGGAATTGGCGGTGAGGAGCATCAGGTTGCAGGCCTCGTTGCCGGAAACGTAGGAGTTGCAGCGCAACTCGAAGTCTGTCGCCAGCTCGCTGAAAGCCTTCCAGTTCCTTACGGTCGCCGAAGGGTCCTGCCCCAGGGTCTTGCCGGCATATTCAATCACCTTGTCGAATTTGTGATAGTAGAGGTTGAACCTTGCCGCGAAGGCGTAGGCGGCCTTCTGGTTGAAGTGGTACTTCGGCACAGAGTAGATGTTGTCGTCGATCAGCGGCAGGGCTTCCTCGATGTCGCTGTCGATCATCTCGTAGGTGTGGGCCAGGGTTCCGCGCTCGATTCCGTCCGGCAGCACGGTTGTCTCCGGTTCGGTGGTGTAGGGGATGCCAAGGGTGCTTTCCGCTGTTGAGGCATCGTATGGCATGCAGAACAGATTGGCGAGCTGGAAATGGGCGAAGGCTCGGCAGATGAGGGCCTCGCCTCTTTGCGCGTCATAGTCCGCTCCGCCACCGAGTTCTTCGATGGCCTTGAGCGCCTGGTTGGCGGCTGCGATGGCGTTGTAGTGTGCGTCCCAGACGCTTTTCGGCGCGTCGGTGTCGTCGGTGGTGATGTCTTTCCACTGGTATGCGTCCCCGCACACCTGTCCGTAGGTGTCGTACTGCGAGCCGTTGTCGGTCACATTGTCGGACGAAAGCTCGGAGATCAGTATGGTTGAGACGGTAGGGTAGGCGGAGACGAGCATCTTCGTCACCTTGTCCTTAGAGTCAAGCTCGATGCGGTCGTCCGGAACCGTGTCCAGAAATCCGTCGCAGGATGCCGCCGCCAGCGGAATCATCGATAAGTATAGTAATGCTTTGTTCATAGTATCTTGATGAGTAAATGTTTAGATTCCAAGTCTTAATGTCAGGGTGAACTGTCTCGGGACAGGGGAGGCCACGCCTCCGGTGTTGAAGAACTCAGGATCCTGGCCGTTCAGTTTCTTGTCCGAGTAGATCAGGAACAGGTTGGTGGCCTGGATCTTGAGTGACAGATCATTGACCTTCAGCCTGGAGATCATCTTCTTCGGGAAATTGTAGGACAGCGAGAGCTCCTTCATTCTGATGAAGTCGCCTTTGGCTATTCTCTCCGTGGAGTAGTTGTAGGCGTTGTAGGCGTAGCTCAGGTACGGATCCTGCTGGTTCGCGCGTTTGTCCGCGATCACAGGCACGTTGGTGACCTTCTCGTCGCCTCCCGTCGTCCACCTGTTGATGAACTCGCGCGGCATCGCATCCAGGTCGCTGTAGACATTGTGGAACACAGGGTCGAGCCTGATGACGTTGCCGAATGAGTAGGTGATGAACGCGTTCAGAGTGAAACCTTTGTAGCGGAATATGTTGCCGAGGCTTCCGGTCATCGTCGGATCTGTCGGTCCTTCGTAGACCAGATGGTCTTTCTTGAGCTGTTCCTGGAAGTTGATGTCGCTGACGGTAAGCTGTCCTTTCTCGTTTATGAATGTCGGGTAACCGTTTTCGTTAAGTCCCTGGAAATCCATCGAGAAGAGCGCTCTCACCGGATAGCCTTCCATGGCGAAACCGTTGCCGCTGATCATGTCCATCACGGATGCGTTTGACTGGAGGTCGGTGACCTCGTTCTTCGTGTGCGAGAAGATGAAGTCCGTGTTCCAGCTGAAATCCTTTGTCTTGATGTTGCGTGTGGAGACCGTGAACTCCACGCCGCTTGACTTCATGCTGGCCACATTGGCGAACTTCGCCAGTTGTCCGCCCGTTCCCTTCGTGTAGATCAGTCCGATAAGGTCAAAGTTGTTTCTCGTGTACCAGTCGGCCTCGATGTTGATCCTGTTGTCGATGAACCCGATCTCGGCCCCGATGTTGAGCTCATGCTTCTTCTCGTAGGTCAGCTCGCTGTTCTCGACGCTGGACAGGATGAGTCCGGACTCCTTCATTGATGTGAAAGGCCGCCAAGTGTTGTAGCTGTTGATGATGGCCTTGGAGTTGCTGACGCTCGCAGGACCCCTGTCAGCAGTCAGTGAATAAGATGCCTTCAGCGTCATGTTGGAGACCACGTCCCTGAAGGACTGCCAGAACTCCTCCTCGTGGGCGTTCCATGCGGCGGAGACGTTCCAGGTCGGCAGCCATCTGGCCTTGCGGCTCTTGCCGAGCTTGTTGGACCCTTCGTAGCGGACTGTTCCGTTCAAGGTGTATCTTCCTTTATAGGAATATGTTCCCGTCCCGAAGAAGGAGACTTCACGCTGCCTTGTCCTGTCAACGGAATAGTAGCCGGCGTTCTCCTCGTTGCCCTGTTTGAAGTAGAGATAGTCATAGGATGGCAGCATGCCCATCTCGTACTGCATGCCGACACCGTTGAACCAGGTCTTCTCCCTGTTCACGGCGTTGGTCTCCATACCTCCGAACAGATTGACGATGTGATCCTCGCCGAACACGTTGTTGTAGCTTGCCGTAGCTCTGAAGTCGTAGCTTTCCATCGAATATTTAGTCTCACGGTAGAAGCCTCCCACCGGCAGCACGGAAACCGGCAGGGAGTTCGCCTTGTCCGGATCGGTGTAGAGCCAAGGATTCGCGCTGCGCATCGTGGCGTCATCCATAGCCCGGAATGCCCAGGCCTGGTTCGAATAGTCCGTGATAGTGTGGCTCTGTACCGTTGAGGATGCCTTGTAGGCTCCCAGCACCGACAGCTCCAATGGCTTGACCGGATGCCATTTCAGCTCTCCCTGGAACTTGAGGTCGGTGACCTTCAGGTCAATGTAGTTGTTGTCAAGCTCGTGCAGGATGTTGAATGGCGCGTAGTTGCGGACATAATATTCATTAGGATCCAGTGTTCTGGATGTGTTGAGGGCGTAGGAGTAAGGGTTGATGTCGAAATCCCTCCTCACCTCTCCGCTGAGCGGATCCACTGATGAGCTCAATGTTCCCGGCGCTCTCTGCTTTCTGTAGGAGGCGTTGCCGATGAGGTTCAGGGACAAGGTCTCCGAGATGTGGTAGAGAGCGTTCAGGTTGGCGGTGTAGCGCTTGACCGAACTCTGTCTTGTCCATCCCGGGTCGTTCATCACGCTCAAGGATGTGTAGTATGACGCCTTGTCGGTTCCGCTTGACATGCTGACCGCATGGTTGCGGGAGATGTTGTCGTTGAACAGTATGTCGAACCAGTCGGTGTTGCGGTACTCGGCCTCGCGGAGGTAGGCGTTCCGCGCCTCCTCGGTGTTCATCAGTCCGAACGAGTCGCCGGTGGCGTCATACTGGTTGATCAGATGGTACATCTTGCCGTACACACCGCTGTTGGACGCGCGGTAGACATCGGCCAGGTTGAGGTAGCCGGCCTGCTCCATCTCTTTGTAGACACCCATCTGCTCCTGGGAGTTGAGGATGTTGAACCTGTTGTAACTTGGTTTCAGACGTACGCTGTACTCTCCCGTGTAGGCTATCTTGTTGCTTCCCGCATGTCCTTTCTTCGTGGTCACGACGATCACTCCGGCCATGGCTCTGGCTCCGTAGATCGATGTCGCTGATCCGTCCTTGAGGATCTGGAAACTTTCGATGTCGTCGGCGTTAAGACCTGCGATGGCGGAACTGATCAATGTCACCGCGTCTCCGCTGGAGAGGTTGTCGGCGTCCACTTCGGCCACATCCTCCATGATCACGCCGTCCACAACCCACAGAGGCTTGGAGCTGCCATAGATGGAGGTCGCTCCGCGGACCCTGATCTTAGGAGATGTACCGAATGTTCCGGACACGTTCTGTACGGACACGCCGGCGGCTCTTCCCTCAAGGGCTCGGCTGATCTCAGCCACACCGTCCAGTTTGACATCCTCGGCGCTCAGCTTGCTGGTGGCTCCTGTGAACAGGCGCTTGTCCATCTTCTGCATACCTGTCACGACCACGCCTTCGAGAACCTCGGTGTCAGCCTCAAGGGAGATCCTCATCTCCCCGTCAGTGATGCCCACATCCTTGGGCTTCATGCCAAGGCAGCTGATTTCCAGAGTTTTCGCTGACAGCCTGACTTTCAAGGTGAATTTACCGTCGATGTCTGTCATCGTGGCGTTCTTGGTCCCTTTCTCCATGACAGCCGCCCCGATGACGGGCAGATTGTCTTCGGAAGAAATGACCACGCCTTTTACCGTTCGGGTGTCTTGTGCGAACAAACACCCAAAGCCTGCCGCGATGCAGGCGATCATCAAGCATAAGAAGTGCTTCATGTAAAAATTTGATAAGTTAATAATTCGGATGCGTCCTATCCTGTCTCAGGACAGGCTCATCCATTTGTTAATGTTCGTGTGCCGTTCCTCTGTCGCGTCAAGGACATCAATTATTGGGGGAATATGTCCTCAGGCACCTTCAAGGCGGCATTTTACTCAAACCGCCGTGAAGGTAGCCAATAAACTTCTTTAAACAAAGGATAATTTTGAATATAACGTTTTTGTGAATAATTATCAACTAAATATTCATAAAAACTTAACTGTCGCAGTATAGGGAAACTTTCTAATGTTTATTTATTCTTTTCCCCGTCCGGTGACTTTGCTCGTAGAGTTCGAGGGAGTTGATGATGTTCTGCCAGATGCTGTAGAGGCCGCCGACGACGGAGGTCACGGGGGTCATGTAGGAGTAGCCCAGCCAGATCAGGAAGCCTGAGTTCTTCTGGCCGAGAGCCTGTCCGGCGGTGACACTTAAGGCGCAGACCGGGGCGTGGACAGGTAAGTTGAAGGTGTCGGGCGTGGAGCTGGCGCTTATATTCAATAGGGGAAGAGTCCGCCACGCTTGATGTGCCGGATCAGGGTGCGAAGGATATTCCGGTTGAGGTGTCGAGGGATGCTGTGGGTGGAATCACGCTGAATGTGCCGGCGATCAACGCTTCGTTCAAAGGGTTGTGGGCAGGGAAGGTCATCGCGGGGACTTTCACCCAGCACGGGATGTCGTTCCCGATGACGCTTACTCCTGATGCGCCGGTCGTCAGACGGCCTCAGACACCTGTGGGGCCATTCCCTTATGCTACCGAGGAAGTGTCGTTCACGAACGGGGACGCTGTGCTGAAAGGAACGCTGACGCTTCCTGATAACTGTGACCGGAAGACTCCTGTGCTGATTATGGAAACGGGCAGCGGTCTCAAAAACCGGGACGAGGAAATGTTCAGCCACAAGCCGTTCGCTGTCATTGCGGATGCTTTCGCGAGGGCGGGAATAGCCACGCTCCGATACGATGACCGGGGATTCGGGGAGGAGGGCTGTTTGAATTTTTCGCCAGAATGAGTATATTCGTGAATTAAATGTTTGAATATGAGAAGGATTTTGTTTGCCGTGCTGGTGATGGTCTGCGCCGCGCTGCCGCTGAGGGGGCAGGAAGGGGTCTGGACGGGAAAACTGGAGGTTTCCGGAACTGAACTGGCACTCGTGTTTAATCTGAGTGATGAGGGGGCTACACTTGATGTGCCGGATCAGGGGGCGAAAGGAATCGCGGTTGAGGTCTCACGGGACGCGGTCGGCGGCATTGAGTTGAATATTCCGATGATAAGCGCTTCATTCAAGGGGATTTATCTCGGGAAGACGATTGTCGGGACTTTCACCCAGCGTGGGATGTCGTTTCCGATGACGCTTACGCCGGGCGCTCCGGTGTTCAGGCGGCCACAGACTCCGGTCGGGCCGTTCCCTTACACTACCGAGGAGGTGTCGTTCTCCAATGGGGACGCTGTGCTGAAAGGCACACTGACAATGCCGGCGGATTGTGACAGAAAGACTCCGGTGCTTGTCATGGTCACGGGCAGCGGTCTCCAGAACAGGGACGAGGAATTGTTCGGTCACAAGCCGTTCGCTGTCATCGCGGATGCTTTCGCGAGGGCGGGGATCGCCACGCTGCGGTACGATGACAGGGGGTTCGGGGAATCGACCGGCGATGTGGTTCTCTGCACGACCGAGGATCTGAAGAACGATGCTCTGGCGGGAGTCAAGTTGCTGAGGAGCAGGTTTGAACGTGTCGGTGTGATCGGCCATAGCGAGGGTGGGACCATCGCGTTGATGCTTGCGGGCGAGAGGCAGGTTGATTTTGCCGTCAGTCTGGCGGGAATGATTGTCTCAGGAGCGGAGACGCTGCTGGCGCAGAACCGGCGTGCGTTTGAGTCCGCCGGCCTGCCCGAGAGCGAGGTCGAGGCCTTTGCCCGTCTGCTTTCCGACACTTTCACGGCGATCAGGACGAGGGCTCCTCTGCCTTCCGCCGACGACTATGACATCACAGACGCGCTGAGGAAGAACTATGCCGCCGCCCTGCCTTCGTTCCGTACCCCGTACATGGAGTTTTTCTTAGGTCTGGATCTGTCCGCCAGCCTTTCCGGCATAACCTGCCCTGTCATGGCACTGAATGGCACAAAAGACACTCAGGTTCAATGCGATAGGAATATTGCGGCTCTGGAGGCCGGCCTGCCTTCCAACAGCAGGAGCGTCATCCGTGCGGAGGATGGCCTGAACCACCTCTTCCAGCACTGCGTCACCGGCGAGGTCTCTGAATATAAAAGCATCGAGGAGACCTTCTCCCCGGAAGTCCTTTCCGAGATGATCGCCTGGATCAAGACGCTTTGATTGGCTGACACCTTGCGTTAGAACCTTGGTTCTACGCACGGAAGACGTGTTTAAGCACGTTTGTGCGTGGATGGGCTTGACTGCTCACGGACTGTATTCACTAAAGCTTCACGCCTTCAAGTTCGAGGAGAAACTTCTTTGCAGGAAGGCCGCCGCCATAGCCTGTAAGGCTTCCGTTGCTACCTATGATGCGGTGGCAGGGAGCGAAGATCGAAATGGAGTTCGAGCCGTTGGCTGTGCCTACCGCCCTTACTGCCTTCGGGTTACCAATCATCTCGGCCATCCAGCCATAGCTCCGGGTCTCCCCGTAAGGGACTTCCAGCAGGGTGTTCCAGACTTTTTCCTGAAACTCGGTGCCGACGAACAGAAGCGGCAGATCGAATGTCTTGCGTCCCCCGGCAAAATATTCATCGAGCTCTTGTGCGGCCTTTGCGGTGATCTCCGAAGGGATGTCTTTCATCTCCGCATTCAGACTCCGCTCCAATCGTCTGTCCGCCAGCAGCCTATGCTCTTCCGCCCTCCAGTCGCAAAGGCAGAGCCTGCCCTCGAACGACCCGAGCAGCAGGTCGCCGCACAGAGAATGATACGTCTGTGTGTTGATTGTCTTTTTCATTTTAATTAAACATATCATCTGATGATATGTCTACGAAGATAAGAAAATTCTAATAAGTTGTCCATTTCTGCAGTGCTGCATGAAATAATGAAACGTTAGAACAGGATTATGCTTGAATTCTTTTAATTTGGCGAAACTTAACAAAAAAGTGAAGTTTATTTGGCGGTGTGAGGAAAATAGAATACCTTTGCCACATAAATAACAAATGGTATGGGGAAGTTGGAACTTGTGTTGGAGACTGATAAGGTCTGTATGTATTCGCCTAAGTATGACGGTGAAGAACAAAATGAGTTTAGGAAGTTTCTTCTTGCCAATCGGTCTCACGGGCATCCGCAGTTGAAAAAATTCTTCGGTGCAATACTTTCTGTCATCGAGAAAATGGGAGAGACCGGTGCTCTTCAGCGATATTTTCGTCCCGAAGGCGGAAAAGTTAAGGCTCTTCCGACATATGTTGATATTCCTCGAATGAACAGAAAGATAGGAAAGATGAGACTTTATTGCCTTCGACTATCTGACAGAATCTTGATTTTAGGAGGAGGCGCGGTTACGACTTCGCAATCATATGAAGAAGATCCTGTCCTATTGGCGATTGTTGGAGATTTGCGGGATATTGAGTGCCAAATCAAGGCAATCGTTAGACAAGCGGATACGGATTTTGAAGACTTTGATGCACTCAAACGAATTGTTGAGACCATTACAATATAGATACCTTATGAAAATCGATCCTCTGTTTAAAGATTGCCTCGCTGATGTGGCCCCGGAGATACGGTCCGAGGTTCGCCTTAATATGGATATTGCAAATCGTATCTATGATATTCTTCAGGAAAAGAATATGACACAGCGTGAATTCGCTGCATTGATGGGGAAGAGCGAATCGGAGATCTCAAGATGGCTGACTGGAAGTCACGGATTCACGACTACTTCCATCGCGAAGATTTCGGCGGTTCTTGATGAACCGATTGTGGAAGTGAAGCATAAACCAGATGTCAAGTATGTCTTTGTCCCCATTAATACGTACATCATTCCTTCCGAATTTTCTGATGGGAACTATACGGATAGGAAAACCAATTCTTGTGTAATCTCGTATTCAAACTGATATATTATGGTGGATAATAATGTCAATATTCAAATGAGACTTACTTCCATTAGTGAAGAAAGTTTTATGATGTCTCCAGGCAAGATTGCCGATGATGCGAATTCGGAAGCCATACAACTTGGATTCTCCAACCAGATTCAACCAGATGTGGAGAATAATAAGATGACTCTTATTTTTGGTACAAAATACGAGTTGGAAGGAGAAGTTATCCTTGAAAGTGTTTATCGATTTGAATTTGAAGTAAAAGACCTTGCTCGGTTCATAAATACAGATGACAACAATAATATCACGATATCGCACATTATGCCTCACCTTATAAGTGTGGCTATCGGTACTATGCGTGGAATCTTGGTTGTAAAGACTGCTGGAACCAATTTGTCAAAGTTTCCGCTTCCTATGATTGATCCAAATCAACTAAGCGCGAATCTTTCAAGTCCTCAGGAATGATTCCCCGTAAGAATCAGAACGAAACCGCAATGGCCTTGGCGAGGGATGAGGCATCGGCCAGTTTCTCATCCACTTCTTCGGGTGAGAGGTAATCCAGATTCCAAGCGGCCACGGTGGTGATTTCTCCCAGACCCCAGAGCGATGACAGGGCCTGCAGATAGGTGCTGCCTTGCTCTCTGGTGCTGCCCGTCGGGATATTCATTCCTCTTGTGGTTATGTACATCACTTTCTTGCAGCGGCATAGTCCCGTGCAGGTCTGGCCGTTGTCCGTGAAGGTCACTCCGTAGAGGGACATATTCTCGAAAAAGGCTTTCAGGGCGGCAGGGAAGCTCATATCCCAGAAAGGCGCCGCAATAATGATCCTGTCGGCCGCCGCGATCTTTCGGGCGAGCGCGACTGTGGCTTTCGGGACAATCCCCGAAGACCTCTCGGCAAGGCTCTTGGGAGTAAGCGGAGGCAAAGCGGCCTCGTTAACATCAATGCTCTCAATGTCGTACCTTGACGAAAGCGCCTCTTTCGCCGCGTCGAGTATCCTTCTTGTTCTGGACTCCGGTCTCATACAGGAGTCGATAATCACCAGTTTCTCCATACCGCAAAGATAGTCATTATTGCGGGATCGCTGTCTTGGCTGCAATAGTCTCCTTTGAGTCCGCCTGAATCTCAAACGGGATGCTTCGACTGCGGACAACCGAGCGCGCGAAGATATTGAATGCTGTGTTGGCACTCATCCCAAAATCCTGACAAAGGGCATCGAACTGCCTTTTTATATCGGCATCCATCCTGATAGTAACCGCTGCTTGTCCCATAATAAAAAGATTATTTATGCAAATATATCATATTTGATTGCAAAATGCAATATAGATGCCATCATTGGCGCGCTTTGCTGAGGTTTGCATAATCAAGGTCATATAAAATCAGGAATTAATATACCCGTTGACTGTATTCCTCCGCATCGTACCAACGACCTAACGGTTGCGATCAGCGAATAATTGTGCTTGTTAATGGCATATAATGCTTTTGAGATTAGTCGGACATATATAGTGCTGCACTGATGTTCCGCTGACTATTCCAAAAAATGCCCATAACACTCAGGTGCGCAAATATATTCACACCTGGAATACCTACTTGCCGGCAGTCAAGCTGATGGTGTTTTAGGTGTGTATGGTTTTTCGCACCTGGAAGAGCGGTCTCCGATTGTTTCTTATAGGACAGAAAATGAACGGCAGAAGGCTTTTCCCTGTACCAAACGTCTGCCGTAACTTTGTTGGTATGCCAAACAATTTCTTAGATGAATATATCAGTTATCTCCTGTTAACCTTTCTCCGTTTTCTGCGACTATAACAGAAAACGGTGATAATGATCGCAATGATTATTTCTGCAGTTGTTGCAGCGGTGCAGGGCATCGGCGGGCCGTCGGAGGAACGGACGGCGGACATTGAGTGCGTGTATGAGTACCGCACATCTGATGACAAGGGACGGGAGGATGTATATTCCACAATCCTTCAGGTCGGGAAGCGGTCGGCGAAGTTCGTTGACTATTCCACGTTCCAGCTTGACTCGGCAAGAACGTCCGGTGCCTCGGAAGATCAGGTGGAGGCGTTCCGTCTGCGGGAGGAGAAGAAGGCGCAATATTTCGACTATGCTATCTTCCAGAACGAGCCGGCGGGGAATATGACGGTTTACGGGACGATAATTCTGGACAGATATTCATACACGGAAGATTCCAAGGCGATGAAATGGACTTTGGCGGATGACGAGAAAACTATCTGCGGCTACCAGTGTCACAAGGCCGAGTGTGAATATGGCGGAAGGAAGTGGACGGCGTGGTACAGCCAGGATATTCCCGTGTCGTATGGCCCGTGGAAATTGTGCGGGCTGCCGGGGTTGATTCTGGCGGCGGAAGATTCAGATGGAGCCAATAAGTTCGAGGCCATCATCCTGCGCAACGGGGCATCGGCCATAACCCCGGTTTCCGACAAGAATATTACCACCACGACAAGAGAAAAGTTCGTGAAAGCGAAGAATATGTTCGAGTCCGACCCGATGGGGAACCTGCCTCCGGAATCAATCAGCGAGATGTCCATCCATAAATATGACGACGGCAGCAGATCTATTCACATCAACGGTGTCCAGCTGCGCCTGCGTACCAACGGGTATGTTCCGCTTGAACTGAAATAGCGACTGCCATTGAATGTCTGAATATGAGACGCATAGTCACTTGTGTCATATTCACCCTCGTCTCTGTGATGGCCTTGGCGCAGCAGGATGCGATAAAAGGTTGCGTGAAGGACTCAGACGGGAATCCCGTGCCCGGCGCGATAATAAAGGCGACATCCTCCTCGACGATTCTTGGCTACACGACATCGGACGACAAAGGCGGGTATTCGCTTTCCGTTGAGAGGAAAGGAGATGTCGTCGTTTCCGTGGATTGCCTTGGCTATGAATCGTCTTCCGTGATCTTACACAAAGACACGTCCGGGACGTGCGACTTCTCCTTGAAAGAGAAGAGGATAGGCCTTAAGGAGGCCGTTGTCAGGGCTCCGGCGATCCGGCAGCTCGGCGACACTCTTTCCTATGCCGTCTCTGCTTACACCACACGGTCGGACTACACCCTGAAGGATGCCCTGAAAAGGCTTCCGGGAATCGATGTCGAGGAGTCCGGACGGATAAAGTACCTCGGCAAGGACATATCCGGATTTTACATCGAGGGAATGAACCTGCTTGGCGGCAAGTACAACATCGCCACTTCTGGAATCCCGGCTGCGTATGTGGACTTCGTCCAGGTTCTGAGCAACCACAAGGAGGCGGCCATTGACAGGAACACCTTCTCCGATGACGTGGCGATCAATGTAAAGCTCAATGACAAGGCCAAGATAAAGCCGGTCGGCTCATACGAGGCCTCCGCCGGTTATGGAGACCGTTGGCTGTATTCAGCCAAGGGCTCGGCGATGCTGTTCCGCGCGATGACACAGGTGATAGCGTCGTTGGATGTCGGGAACATCAAAGGGTTCGCCTTGGATGAAGGCACGGACTTCCTTAAATCGGAGAGTGACGTGACCGCCGTCAAAAGACTGGCCGGAGGCTTGTCTGCATCGCACCCTCCAATGAAAGCCGACAGGTACATCAGCCCGTCAGATATGGCCGTGACAGTCAATGCGATCCATAAGGTCGGCAAATACTCGACGATCAAAGGCAACGCAGGTTACAGTTCGGCGAGGAGTGACTATTCATATTCATTCAAAGGGCAATATTATGATGAGGGCAACGAGATTGTGATGTCGCAGACTACCTCTCCGAGAACGAAGACGCAGCGCCCTTGGCTTTCCCTTGAGTACCAGAAGAACTCCGACAAATGCTTCATCAGAGAGAAGTTGCACGGGAATATGGATTTTACCCGCTCCGCCGTGCCGGTTGAACTTAACGGCGAGATGTCATCCCAGTCCCAATCCCTCAACAGTATGGATTTCGGAAGCGACTTCAGTGCAAGATGGCGTAAGGACAAGCTGCTGTGGAGCGTATCTTCCGATATGGCATATTCCGCTTCACCGTCATATTCATTGAATATATCGTCAGGTGATGGCGGCATATTGCAGTCGGTTTCAGGTGAGGTGTTTTCTTCGGAGAACACAGTCTCCGCAGTGTGGGAAAAGCGCCATAACAGGATATATATACCATTGATATTCAATACTCAAACTGACTGGCTGAAAACGGACAGAACTGGCGATGGCTTGACGAACGAGGACAACGATTTGCACGTGACCAAGGCGGCGCTATCCTTCTCCCCTCAGTACGAGTACAGTCTGCGGGATTTTGTGCTGCGCGCGGAAGTGCCGGTCCGTGGCGACGCGATCTGGCGAGGAGGTGATATGACTGAATATTTTTCCGTATGTCCTGAGCTGTATCTCAACTGGCGGCTCTCCGCACGTTCCACTGTCAGGACTGAAGTGTCATATTCCAGAAACATCGGTGATGTCCTGGATTTCCTGACACGACCGGTTCAAATCGACAGAACTACTTTGCGGATGGTACCGGGGATGGCCTCGGACAGCAAATATCTGACAGCCAACGCTCATTACGATTTCAAGATTCCTTTGAGCCAATGGTTTGTCAATGCCGACCTTGCCTATGTCAGGAACTGGAGGAACCTGCTTCCGTCCGTCACGGTGAGCGGCGGCAGCATATTGAATGACAGCGCTCTTGTCCCCAATGTGTCGGACAATATAATCGCTCAGATCGGTGTGACCAAACAGATCGCGCCGATCAGGACCAAGGTGTCCCTGAACGGATCATATCTGCACAATGAGGGTCGGACAATGCAGAACGGGCAGGTGATGGATTTTACAGGAAACAGTCTGGTAATTTCGCCGTCAGTATCCTCACATCCTGTAGGTTGGCTGGAACTTAATTATTCCGGCGACTTCAGCCGTACATCGTCAAGATACGAGGGCGTGGCAAAAAGCTATGACTCAAGAAGTCACGAGATGTCCATCTGTGTGTCTCCGGCGCAATCCCTGATTCTCAGCGCGGCGACCGAGATCACCAGAAAACAACTCACGGACGATGTGTTCAAGACGATGACGCTGCTCGATTTCGGCCTTGTCTGGAAGCACAAGGCCTGGAAGTTGTCCCTCGACCTGCGCAACGCCCTAGACCAACGGAGTTACAGCTACACCCTCTACGACTCAATCAACACTTTCACCTACGAATATGCCCTGCGCGGCCGCGAGGTCGTCTTCGCTGCGGTTTTGACTATATGATATGTTATAAATTACTTATGAATATGTTACGTGCGATTATCATTTCGTTGGCCCTGATGCTGCCCGCAATAATGACGGCCAAGGAGAGCTATGTCATTCAAGACAGCCCGGACGGACCTTGCCTTGTGAAATGGATTGGAAAAGAATCCGTTGTTGATTTCAACCGTTCTCCGGCGCTGCGCTCGGTAAAGGTGATCGGAGAGATGGCCTTTGAAATGAACAACCATATTCGCAAGGTCTTATTGCCGGAAGGTCTGACCATAATCCGCAAGCGGGCGTTCAACACCTGCGAGAATCTGGTTACAGTGGAGATGCCGTCGTCTGTAAAGGAAATCGGGAACAGTGCTTTCAATATGGATAGGAAACTTGAATTGAAAGCGTTGCCCGACAGCCTCGTATCTATAGGAGAGTGGGCTTTCTGGGATTGCACTAAAGTGGCGATTTCTGTGATCCCGGAGTCGGTACAAGTCATAGGACGGCTGGCTTTTACCTGTTGTGAGGGCATCAGGACACTGACGTTTCTTAATAGGATGAGAGTCATCAATGACAGGACGTTTTCTGGCTGCAAGAATATTGAAAAGATCGAGTTCCCCGACGGTCTGGAGGAAATTTCTGATTTTGCGTTCGCGCGTTGCGTAAACCTCACGGAACTTCAATTTCCAGCATCATTGAGAAAAATAGGTTACAGGTCATTCGCGAACTGCTCCTCTTTGGGAAAGGTGATTTTCCAGTCCACACCAACAATTGACGACACCGCTTTTGACAATTGCGAAAAACTTTAGCGGAATCTTGTTAACTTTCGTCCTGATTTTGCGACTTGCAGATGAAGGCGGTCTGAAAGCCGCTTTGAAGGAATATGACAGAACAGGAATTCGGAAATATCGCACGGGAGCATAACGGCAGGCTGAAAGCGCTGGCAAGGCGTTTCAGCCGGGCGGCCGATACGGCCATCGACGAAGAGGACATTGTTCAGGAGGCGCTGCTCGCTTTCTGGAACCTCTCCGAGAAAGGCTACCCGGTGCGGAACACCGAAGCGCTTCTGGTCAAGATAACGAAGAACATCTGCGTCTCGCATTACCGGAAACGGCATCTTGATACTGAACCGATTGCGGGCGATGTCTTTCCGGGCGGAATATCCGCCACCGGCGAAGTCGAGCGGGAGGACGCGGCCAGACTCCGGAAAGAACTGTACGGCTGCTTGACACCATCTGAACTGGAATATACACGGATGAGGGAAGCGGAAAACTGGACTCTTGACGAAATGTCTGCAAACACCGGCAAGGACAAGTCAGTGATAAAGGCCCTGCTCTCAAAGGCAAGGCGCAAGATGAAGGAAATATTAAAGGAGCAATGAATATGATACAGGATAACAGAACATTGGCGGAACTTGAGAACGCTTACCTTTCCGACGCCTCCGCGGCCGAGTTCGACAGAATCGTGCGGAAGTCGGAATCCCGCAGGCGCAGACCGATAGTCTGGGGGACAATGCTGGCGGCAGCGGCCTCATTGGCATTGATCCTCACATTGAACCTCCGCGACAGCAAGTGCGGGTTCGACGGAATCGAGATAGCGGAAGGAATCCAGCAGATAATGAACCTCGACACTGACAACGTCAGGTCGGTCACCGCAACTCCCGAAGGTAACCGTGTCATTCTCACAGCATTGATGAAAGACGGAAGCGAGTGTTCTTACGTGATGCGCAGGGAAGACGGCGCCAGTGCGGTCTCTATCACGGCGATGAAATAAGTAGCTCTGCCAATGGGCTATATTTCTTTTCTCATCAGTCATGTGCCACCGGCACACTCCTTCTTCCAAAAGAAACCTACCCTCATAAATCTGACACAAAATTTAGTTCAACTTATTTTTTAACGCTTACTAAAAATCAATAAATCATGTTAGGAATATTTTTGAGTGCGATATGCGCGTTGAATATCAATGCCTCCGCGGTGACGGCAAGTGTGGACACGCTTGACAGGTATATTATCAACGATCAGTCAGTTGGCAGGTTTGACGGCAGCCAGCTTGTCGGCAAGACGATAAGTTATTACAAAATCGTTCTCACCAAAGGCAATTCTGAGAGCGAGATTGTAAGACTGCACGTAATCCGTACCGATGGCCGGAAAGCGAAAGTGATTGAGGTCAAGTCATCCGCCGACGGTGAAGAAGGGGGCGTTGGAAACGTTGAGACAGTCGTCACTATCGATGGTAAGACTTACACCAATGCGAATTCCACGATAATCTCGTCTAAGGCTGCGATTTATATCATCGACGGCAAGAAATGCGACAAGGAGGCCCTGACCAAAATCAAGCCAGAATCCATCTCCTCGATGACCGTCTATAAGCCCGGCTGCAAGGAAGCCGTGGAACTTTCCGGCAGGAAAGATGTCGCGGTCATCAAGGTCGTGACGAAGTGATCATAAGGCATAGGCTGTTAGTGAGTTTGTATATTCATAAAGAAATGAAAAAGGTTTGTATTGCGGTGCTTCTTTTGTTCGGCGCCGTTTGCTTGAATGCGCAGTCGTTGACTGATTGCGAGAATGTTGTAAAAGAGACGGTTAATGCCGTAAACAGTTATTCTTCGGAGGCTCTTCAGCCATACTTGGCCTCGGATTTTGAGTGCTCCGGTCAGAAAGGCGATGTCGCCAGTCTTGTGCTGAATGCCATCTTCGGGAAGTTGGAACAGTCGAATGACAGCATCGCTGAATATAAAAAGGTGTCCGAGCGTCATGGCGGCAATACGCTGACGCTGGTATATTCGTTCACATATTCAAAACTTGGTGAAAGGACCACGACCTTTGTATTCAACGGCGAGAATAAGATCAAAAGTCTTGAGTTGCTGAAGGCGACGGTCAAGCAGGCTGACAAGGGGTTCAAGTTTGAGAAACCTCAGTCAAAGGTGATCACGGTTCCGATAACATTGACAAAGAACAATATGATTGTCACTCAGGCTGCAATCAATGGAGAGAAACATAATTTCATCATTGACAGCGGCTGCCCTATACTTTATCTGAACAGCAAGTATTTCAGAGGAAATGATGACGAAGAGGGAGCGCGCATGAGTTCATCTGAGGACGTCAATGGAAAAATTAGCGGCGGTCAGGATGTCATTACTGCTGACTCCTTTGATTTCAACGGAATACGGGCAAACGGGATAAGGGTGATGGCATCTGACTTGTCTCATCTGGAGAAAGGAACTGATGTTTATGGACTGATCGGATATGATGTCTACAAGGACTATGATCTGATGTTCGACTACAAGAAAAAGACGCTGACTCTCATTGATCCGGATTATACGGAGACTTTCCTGAAGGAGCGCAAGTATGAATATGATGAAGTTCCTTTTGAGATGAGCAAGACTATGCGTCATATTCCTCTCATCAAGGCTCAGATAGATACGGCGAGCCTCACATTGGGAATTGACTGCGGAGCAGGAAATAATCTTCTTGACTCCAAGCGATGGGATGAGTTCGAGAGTATGTTGAGGAGAGTGAAGACGACAAAGCTGAAAGGCATCAGCAATGACGAGGGTGCGGAGGTCCACGTCGGAAAATTAAAGAGTCTCAAGATTGGTGGCAAAACCTTCCGGCACACTCAAACCGTGTTCAATGATGTCAGCCACTTCAACAGGAACAAGGACGAGAGAATCGACGGCCTCATCGGCTACGAAGTCCTGTCAAGACAGAAGACGATTCTGTCCTACAAGAACAAGAAGCTGATTTTCATAAAGTAACACAGGAGAGGCATTGATGAAACTGGCAGGCTGTGGATGACGTATGGTCTGCCAGTTTAATTATTGTACTCTTGAGGCGGCTTTTCTGTACCAATTCTTGTCCCACTCTCCGTTGGTACCCCGGAAGGCTATCCCCTGTACCAAACGCCAGATATAGCTTGGTTGGTACACCAGAAAGGTGTCTCCTGTACCAAACGCCAGACATAGCTTGGTTGGTACACCAGAAAGGTGTCTCCTGTACCAAACGCAAGATATAACTTGGTTGGTACACCAGAAGAGTGTTTCCTGTACCAAACGCCAGATATAACTTGGTTGGTACACCAGAAAGGTGTCTCCTGTACCGATGGTGTGCCTTAGTCCATTCGGTACACAGAAAGGCCTTCAGCCGTACGTTTTTCTGTCCTGTTATATCAGTTGGCATCCCACTTTTCTGGGTGTGAGAAACTAAGCGCACCTAGAACGGCATCGTCTTGATAACTATTGAGTTACACTTCTGGGTGCGATCATATTCGCACACCTGAGAGACGCTGACCTTGTTGCAGGGCGTTCTATTGGTACCTCGGCATTCCAGGTGCGCGAAACCATTCGCACCTAGAATACCATAGGCTTGATAGTTAGCGGGTTACCCTTCCAGGTGCGATTATATTCGCGCACCTGAGTGTTATGGGCATATTCTGGAATGGTATGCTGGGCATTCGGGTTGTTATTCCTTCCGCGTTTTTGGAAGACCGCGACGAAATTATCGAATGGATGAAGGCACAGGAATCTTGATTTTTTGCTATTTTTGCACCGCGGATTTGTAAGCGTCTGGAATAGCGTCTGAAGAATCCGGGCTTGGCAGAGCCCGTACTCCAAAGATGATATTCAATTAAAAATCAAAATTTTATGCAGACGAGACAAATCTCTGGACGGTTGACGTTCACTATCCTCTCAATCAGTCTTTTGACGGTTATGGCCGGGGCGGCGATGGCACCGGCGCTTTGGGCGGTGAAGGCGCATTTCACAGGCAAACCGGATCTCCTTATCCAATTCATTGTCAGCCTTCCGGCACTTTTCATCATTGTCACCAATCTTTGTTTCCCACTCTTGTGCAGAGTCGCGAAAACCAAGAGCATCGCCGTGGCGGGCCTTGTCTTGTACATCATCTCCGGCACTGGAGCGTTCTTCCTGGAAGACATCTCGGCGATACTCATCCTGCGAGCCTTGCTGGGCGTGTCTGTAGGAATGATAATGCCGTTGTCAACGGGACTGTTGTCCTACTATTTCCTGCCAGAAGACCAATCCCGCTTGATGGGACTGTGCGCCGCGATGAACCAGATCGGCGGAGTGATCGCCACGCTGATCGCCGGAGTGCTGGCCAAAGTCGGATGGAACTATGCCTTCCTTGTATATTCAATGGGACTTTTTGTGCTGGTTCTTGTGCTTCTGTTCCTGCCCAATGAAAGGCTGGACGCTCCTAAAGGTTCCGGAGGCTTCATCCACAATCTCAAGAGGTTCTATCCTTCCGTCCTCGGGATGCTGTTACTGATGATCTGCTTTTTCATATTCCCGACAAATTTTTCGGCTGTCTGTGTCAAGACGACAAATTTGGATCCGATAGCGGTGACGGTCATTATGGTCGCGCTTGATGTGGTGGCGGCGTTGGTCGGTGTTGTGTTCGGCGGGATGATGAGGTGGTTTCGGCTGTCAGTCAAGTACTTCGCCCCGATGTTCTTCTTGTTGGGCTACCTCTGTTTCGCTCTCTCCCAAAGCCTTCCGTCCCTGCTTGCCGGTTGCCTGTTCATCGGAATCGCCACCGGCATCGGAGTCCCTTATCTGAACACGATCGCCTCGATCAAGGCCGGTCAAGACGCCGCCACGACGGTGATGCCGCTCCTTTCCGCCGCGCTCTATGCCGGGCAGTTCCTGTCGCCGCTGGTGGCCACCCCGATCGCCGCCAAATTCTTCCCGGACAATCTTTCAGGAATATACTGGATCGCCTGTGCCTTCAGCGTTCTGTTCCTCCTCGAAGCCTTCGCCACCAGACGCTTCCAATCACTCCCTCCAAAAGAATAATCACTGAATATTCAGGATTGAGGTTTCGTCATAATGACGTCCACCTGCCACTGATTGTGGCGTGTTGTGTAACCAGTTGTTAATGAATATGTTCGTAAAAGCCTCCCTCCCATAATGACCGGCAGCTTTTTCTATATCCTTGAAAAAGAGTCTGTTGAGCCTCACACTCCGCTGAACTTGCCTATGAGGCGTTATATTAGTTATAGGGGGTGTACTATCGGGCAACGTTTTTGTGCGGTTTCGTTGCCACAGAGGGTCAATAGGTGTCCTTCGGCGACATTTTGGGGTGCAAACGTTGCCTGAGGGGCATGACCTTAGGAGGTGGCTGAACCTGCGACAAAAGCCCTGGGGTGCAAACGTTGCC
>ERZ1026848.28-NODE-28-length-76837-cov-24.000651_pt1 | contig 76837 bp, 69 predicted proteins | sample MGYA00380154_ERZ1026848 | MGnify/ENA primary metagenome ERZ1026848 (study PRJEB33269, sample SAMEA4719790) | human gut metagenome | biome: human-associated habitat; feature: organic feature; material: feces | place: Cameroon | collected 2013-10 ...
TTTCTCCGCCCACCCCTAAAACCTCACTGGACACAAAATTTCACACACTCCCTATGCAGGTCGTTAAAACATCCGTTTTTTCCGTTTGGTTTGACAAGCTCAAGGATCGTCAAGCAAAACGGATCATCGCGTCGCGAATCGACCAGCTTTCCTTTGGCCTTCTCGGTGACGTTAAACCAGTTGCCGAGGCGTTGGTGAGCTGAGAATCCATTATGGCCCAGGGTACCGCATTTATTGCAAGCAACAAGGCGATGTTCTGATCATCCTGCTTTGCGCCGGCGACAAAAACACTCAGGACAAAGACATCGTCAAAGCCAAGAAATTGGCGAAGGAACTGCAAAATGACTGAAAAACTGACACCGTTTGATGCTGCTGAATATCTGGAAAGTGAAGAAGACGTTGCAGTCTTTCTTAATGAGGCATTTGCCACCGGCAACCCCGGATACATTGCACACGCAATCGGGGTCGTCGCACGCGCGAAAGGCATGACTGATCTTGCCAATAAGACGGGAATTGCCAGGGAGCAACTCTATCGATCCCTCAGTGGTGACGGAAATCCAACTCTAAAGACGATGTTCCGAGTCCTGAATGCTCTTGACATCAAACTGACTGCTGTGCCTCAGCGTGCATAAGCTCTGCTCTCAAACATGCCAGGGGAGTGTCTCAATTTTGTCCGAGAGGTTTGGCAGGCCAATGCCGTGAGACGCATTTCGACGAAAAGCCGGATGCCGAGGAAGTCAGCTGCGTACGCCCCGGGACCAACTTAGAGTCAAAAGCGGCCGGCGGCAGCGGCAATGGGGGTCCGACGCAAAACGAAGGGGTGGCCGCTCCTGCGGGGCAGAAGGACGGCTGCGCGGACGGGCGCAAGCTCCAAAAATGGCATCTTCATTCGGAGGTAGTCACACCGGCCGGGTGTGCGATTTGTACGTACCTATGGATGAATATTGCGTTATCGGGTAATCGCGTACGAATGATTCAGGATAGCAGGGAAAAAGATGAAATAAAACAAGCAACTGCACGCGTTTGTCTGTAAGGGAAAACAGGGGGATTGTACGTAGGGGATTACCAAGCAAACATTTGATCTACATCAAATGAAGAGGCCGGTGTCGGCGCTAACGTATGGCGCTGAGTCTGGATCTGGGGATGGGGCCCCGGCCCGGTTGGCTCGCTTGTGAGTTCTGGAGATCGAACCATGAATCGCACCTACAAGACCCTCTGGAGTGACGTGCGGCAAAGCTGCGTCGTCACGCATGAAGCGTGTAAATCACACGGTAAGTCCAAGAAATGCGCCGTTGCGGCAGTTGTCGCAGCGGCTTTTTTCGGCGCCGCGGCAGCCTCGGGCGCCTATGTGGAGCAAGGTAAGCTCGGCAGCACTTCCTCGTGGGAGTCGGCCGAATACGGCAGTGCAAACGCCACGACAGAGGGCCAGCATGCCCTGACGCGCATCAATGCTTCCACGGCCTACGCCGAGGGCTACACGGGCAAGGGCGTTGTGGTCGGGGTCGTCGACTCCGGGGCGCTGCTTTCGCACTCGGAAATGAACGACGGACGCTTTTCAGGGGTGACGGCCACCGGCACCTATTACAAGACCGGCACGCGCTATCCCTTCGCTTCGCTGGGCCAGAAGGGGCAGACTCTGAATCCGACGGGCGAGTACACCAAGGGCGAAGCCTTCAAGGTGGGCGGGGACTGGATCCTCGGGCATAACGACTCGCACGGCACGCATGTGACGAGCGTCGCGGCGGGCAGCCGCAACGGCGAACTCTCGCACGGCGTGGCCTTCGAATCGACCGTGGCCGTGGGCAACACGGGCGGCACGGACAACATGAACTACGGCCCCTATCAGGACTACAACTACTTTTACGCCGTGTGGGACGCGGTCGGCAGCACGGGCGCCAAGGTGATCAACAATTCCTGGGGCACCAACATCCGCATCAACGATGACACGAGTCAGCATTTCGAGGTCGGCGCCATGCCCGAGGATAAGGCCGACGGCTCCAATGAGCCCAACTACGGCACCCTCGTCGGCATCGGCGGCTCGGAAAAGGAATACTTCCTCTTCATGGCGGACGCCGAAGCCAACGGCGGCAAGAACTTCATGGACGCGGCCTACGAGACGGCGACCAAGCACGACCTCATTCAGATCTTTACGAACGGCAACCGGCAGTTCCAAAATCCCTACTACCGCGCGGCCTACGCCTACTACAACCCCGAGGCCGAAACCTACTGGATCGCCGCGGGCGGCGTCGATGTGGATGCCGCCGGCAACGAAAAGGTGATGGGCTGGGGCCAGGCATACACGGGCACCGGTAAGCCGGCCTCGGGCAGCGCCTACAACCGCCCGGGCTTTGCCAAGTGGTGGGGCATCGCCGCGCCGACCAATGTGCTCGGCGCCAAAGTCAGCGCCGCGACGGGCGAGGCGGCCTCGGGCAAGGCGGGCGGCACCTCCAATGCGGCCCCGCACATTGCGGGCTCGCTCGGCGTGCTCTTTGAGCGCTTTGGCTCCTATATGACCGCCACGCAGGTGCGCGACGTGATGTTTACGACGGCTCGTCAGACGCAGTACAACAACCCCGCAGAGCGGCTGCCCGGCATTTCGGAGACCGAATTCGGGGCGCCCGAAGACGACTACGGCTGGGGCATCGTCGATCTGGGCAAGGCCATCTACGGTCCCGGACAGTTCTTCGGCACGTTTGACGTGACGATGGAGGGCATCGACGATCAGTGGGACAACGCGATCACGGAAAAGGCAATTGTGCTGCGCGGCGTTGAAGACACGGCTGAAAAGGGTCAGATCGAAACGCGTCTGGCCGAACTTGCCGTACTGACCACGCTCACGGATGAGCAGCGCTGGGAAAAGCAGTACAAGGAAAAGCGCCTGGCCGCCATCAATGAGCGAGAGGCTCAGGGCAACGTGGGGCGCCTCATCAAGCGCGGCAGCGGCACCCTGACTCTTACGGCCGTCAACAGCTACTCGGGCGGCACGGAAATTCACGGCGGCACGGTGGCCGGCCTGACCGAATCCTTCGGCACGGGCCCGGTGACGGTCAAAAGCGGCGCGGCCGTCGAGCTGCATGCGGCCTTTGACGTGAGGCACGCGGACGACACCGACTGGGTGACCACGCACGTGACGGGCACGGCCGACAATAGGGACGACGACGCCTCAATTGTGCTCTAAGACGGCTCGACGCTGCGCCTGGCCGATACGGACCTGCACATGAAGTCCCTAACGGTGAGCGGCACGGCCACCGTCTCGGGCGCCTTCACGGCCGAGCAGCTCGCTTCGTTGCAAAACGGGGAAGTTGGGTCTTTGGTCGTCAATGCCACCGTCGACACCCTTCAGATGAACGAGGGGGCGGCGCTCGAGGGTGAGGGCGGCTACGCCTTCTTTGATACGAACGTTGTGACGGTCGACAACAGCCGCATCGAGGCCACGGTCACGAGCAACGGCAAGACGGCGGCTTCCTTTGCCAACGGCACCAACGAGGCGGCCGTTGCCGCTGCCCTTGAATCGGCTGCGATGACCGAGCTGCTCACGGCCGATGCCGCAACGCTCAGCGCCACGCTCGCCTCCATCGGCAGCGATTTGCACCTGGCCGCGCAGAACGCCACGGCGGTCAATGCGGTCTCGGTCAGCCGCCTCGTCAAGGACCAGGCCAACGCCTTCGGGACGGCCCGGCGCGCCGAGCTTGAAAACGGCGTCACGCTCTGGGCCGCGGGCACGGGCTCGTGGATGAATGTGGACGCCGGCGGCGCCTCCGTCGACATGGACGTCGACACGTACGCGGGCTTTGTCGGCGGTGAATTCGAATATGCGCCGGGCCACAAGGCCGGGGCGTATTTCGGGTACGGGCAGACCGACTTTGACGCGGGCGGCGACGGCGACATGGAAAGCGACGACATCCACCTGGGTATCTACGGTCAGAACACCTGGAACGCCGTGGCCCTTACATACGGCCTTGCCTACACCACGCAGGATCGCGAGAGCGACCGCACGCTCTCGTATCTTGGGACGATGAGCCGCAATGCCGTGAGCTACGACGCCGACGTCCTGCAGGTATTCGGCGAGGTGAGCTGGAAGGGCTTTGACACCGAAGCCTATCAGGTCGAACCGTATGTCGGCCTGAGCTGGCTGAGGGTTTCGGCCGACGGCTTTACCGAGAAGGCCGGAGCGCAGACCGTCCGCACCGAGATCGACGATCAGAATCTCGGTCTGGCCACGGTGGGCGTGAGAGGGTCCGTGCCCTTTACTGCCGGCAGCGTCAACATGAAGGTGCGCGCCGACGTGGGCTACGCGCAGTTCTTCGGCGACACGGAATCGACGGCCACGGTGACGGTTGGCACCGCCGTTGCGAATCTGACCGGCGAAGAGCTCTCGGGCATGGGTACGGTCGGGCTCGGCCTTGAGGCCGCGCTCGGGGCCAACGCCACGCTCGGCGTGGGCTACACCGGGGCCTTTGGCAGCGACATCACCTCGCACGGCATCGCCGCCAAGCTCGGGATCGTGTTCTGACGACTGCTCGGGTGCTCCCTTGCGCCGTCCGTTGTGTGGACTGCGGTCCCGGGCGGACGGCCGCACAGGGAGTGTTTCCAAAAACCGCAGAATCGGGGGATCGGGCCGCTCTCAGGGGGCGGCCGCCCCCGTTTTTTGCTCCGTCGCCCCCGCTGGGCCGCCCGCAGGCCGCGGATGCGCACGGGATCGGCCGGCGTCCTCGTCGGGCCCGCCCGCCACGTGCGCGGCTTTTCGCGTCCGCGTCTGAGCCTTGGGCTTGGCCGCAGGCGCACGACAGGGCAAGCACTCTTTTTAAGGAGGATGCCCCCGGTTCCTTTTACTGCCGGGGACTACCTGGTGCCCGCCGCATTCGTGCCGACGATCCGGCCGAACACCAGCGCATCCGGGATGGCGTTGCCGCCGACGCGGTTGGTGCCGTGAATGCCGCCCGCGACCTCACCGGCCGCCCACAGGCTGGGGATGATTTTGCCGTCGGTGCCGATCACTTCGCCCCTGGTGTTGATCTTCACGCCGCCCATCGTGTGGTGCACGGACGGGGCCATGATCGTGGCGTAGTAGGGAGCCTTGCCGTCAAGGCGCACCTCCAGGTCACAGCTCGGCCGCCCGAACGGGTCATTCCTGGGGTTGTTGCAGAAGGCGTTCCATTCGGCCACCGTCTTTTTGAGGTTTTCGGCGTTGAAGCCCGCTTTTTGCGCGAGCTCATCTCAGGTGTTGCCGACGAATACCTTCTTTTGCTTGACAAGGTCGGTGAGCTTGATGCCGTACTTGTTGCGGCCGTTGGCGTCGATTTGGCTCGCGGCACTCGTGCCGATCAGTCAGCCGACCGAGGATATGTCGCGAAAGCGCTTGACAGCGCCGAACCACAGCGACAGCCTTGCTCGTGGTGGAGGGCCCTCGGCCATCCACCCGAGCCACGTGGCGGCGAACGCCGTGGGGGTCTGGGGGAGGCAGAGCCTACCCCAGCCGTCGGCTCGCTTCGGTCACCGTTTCCTAATCGCCCCCGGAATCTATACCAAAGTCCGGGGTAGTTAGCCACACATATGCACGAAGAGCCATAAAAAAACGGAGTGCCGAAACACTCCGTTTTTTTATGGCGCTCGGTTTGCTTGAGGGGGCGGCGTGCCGCCCCTTTCAAGACTCCCCGGCCCTTATTGGCAGTCGCTTTCCTTGCAGACTTCCACCACCCAGCCTTCGGGGGCTTCGATCTCGCAGGCCTGGATGCCCGTGAGGGTTTCGCGCAGCTTGCCGGAGATCTCGCCGATTTTGTCCATGCCCGAGGGCAGGGCGATCACGCCGTTGTGCGTGTGGATCTCGCCGATGGGAGCGAGCACCGCGGCCGTGCCGCACAGCGCGGCTTCCTTGAAGTCCTTGACTTCTTCGAGGGCGACCTTGCGCTCAATCACATTGAGGCCCAGGTAGTGCTCGCCCACGTACACCAGCGAGCGGCGAGTGATGGATGGCAGGATCGAGTCGGACTTGGGAACGATCAGGTTGTTGTCCTTGTCGACGAAGATCACGTTGGCGCCGCCCGCCTCTTCAATGTAGGTGCGGCTGGCCGGATCCAGATACAGGTTTTCGGCAAAGCCTTCGCGGTGCGCTTCCATGGTCGGATACAGGCTCATGGCGTAGTTAAGGCCCGCCTTGACGTGGCCCGTGCCGTGGGGTGCGGCGCGGTCGTAGTCCGACACGCGCACCTTCAGGGGCTTGACGGCGCCCTTAAAGTACGAGCCCACGGGCATCACGATGACGCGGAAAAGGAACTCATGCGCCGGGGCCACGCCGATCTGCGGGCCCGAGCCGATCATCACGGGGCGCACGTAAAGCGAAGCGCCCGTGCCGAACGGGGGCACCCAGGCGGCGTTGGCGCGCACGGTGTCCAAAACGGCCTGCACGAACTTGTCTTCCGGGAAGACCGGCATTTCCAGGCGACGGCAGGTGGTGGCCATACGCGAGGCGTTCAGGTCGGGACGGAACGTGACGATGCGGCCGTCCTTGGTCGTGTAGGCCTTCAGGCCTTCAAAGCAGCTCTGCGAGTAGTGAAAGACACAGGCGGCTTCCGAGAGCTTGATGTCGGGATCGGTGACCATCCCGCCTTCGTCCCAGGCACCGTCCTTCCAGGCGGACTGATAACGGTAGTCCGTCGGGCGATAGCAAAAGCCAATATTGGCCCAATCAAGCGGTTTCTTTTGCATGGCAAATTGTCTCCACAAACTTCTTTTTCTAAAAACGAATTCAGAGCCGTCCGAGAGGGGCTCCCAGCCGGATCGTGAAGAAAAATAATACTCCCGTTTGGGGGGTGTTTCCTCTAAGCAAAAGGGCGCAGGCGACATGACAAAAGCGGCCGAAAACGTCAAGTTTCCGACCGCTTGAAGTCTTTTGAGAGCGTTTGGCGCCTTTAGCCCGCGCGCACCTCCGCGACGACCTTGTCGAACGTCTCGGCGATTTCCTCGTCGGGCGCCTTGGTCATCAGGCTCACGACAAAGATCGCGAGGGTCCCCAAGACGAACCCGGGCACGATTTCGTAAAGCCCGAACCAGTTGAACTGATGCCAGATCAGCACCGTAGCGGCGCCTGTGATCATGCCGGCCATGGCGCCGTACTTATTCATGCGCTTCCACCACAGGCTCACGAGAATCACCGGCCCGAAGGAGCCCCCGAAACCGGCCCAGGCGTAGCTCACCAGAGAGAGCACCAGGCTCTTGGGGTCCATGGCGATGAAGATGGCCACAAAGGAGATGAGTAGCACCATCATGCGGCCGAACCACAGCAGCTCCCACTGATTGGCCTTGGGGCGCAGCAGGCCGCGGTAAAAGTCCTGCGTCAGGGTCGAGGAGCAGACCAAGAGCTGGCAGGAAAGGGTACTCATCACCGCCGCGAGAATGGCCGCCATCAGCACGCCGCCGATCCAGGGATTAAAGAGCACCTGCGAGAGAACGATGAACACGCGCTCGTGGTTCTGCGTCACGAGAGTGGCTTCATTGGGATTGGCGGCAAAGTAGGCCGCCCCGAAAAAGCCCACGGACACGGCCCCGCCCAGGCAGAACATCATCCAGAGCAGCGAAATGCGCGTGGCGCGCGAAATCACCTTGATGGAGCGGGCGGCCATGAAGCGCACGAGAATGTGCGGCTGGCCAAAGTAGCCAAGGCCCCAGGCCAAGAGGCTCACCACCCCGATGAAGGTCTGGTGCGAGAGCATGTTGGTCATGTTGACGTTGATGGCGCGCACCTGCTCGACGGCGCTCGTAAAGCCTCCGAGGTCACTCATCACGACGATGGGCGTCACGACCAGCGCCACGCACATGAGCGAGGCCTGGAAGGTGTCGGTCCAGCTCACGGCCAGAAAACCCCCGATGAACACGTACAAAATCGTGGCCGCCGCGCCGATCCACAGGGCGCGCTCGTAGCTCATGCCGAACGTGTTTTCAAAGAGGCGGGCACCGGCCACAACGCCGCTGGCGCAGTAGATCGTAAAGAACAGGAGAATGACGACGGCCGCCACGATGCGCAGCACACGCGTCTCGTCCTTGAAGCGATGCGTGAAAAAGTCGGGCAGGGTCAGGGCGTTGTGCGAGACCTCGGTATAGACGCGCAGGCGCGCGGCCACGAATTTCCAGTTGAGGTACGTGCCCAGGATCAGCCCGATGGCGATCCAGCTTTCCGTGATGCCCGAAATGAACACGGCGCCGGGCAGCCCCATCAGCAGCCAGCCGCTCATGTCCGAGGCGCCCACCGACAGGGCCGTCACGATGCCGCCGAGGCTGCGGCCGCCGAGGATATAGTCGCTGAAGTTGCGCGTGTAGCGCCAGGCGATAAAGCCCAGAGCCACCATCAGAATCATGTAGCCGGTAAAGGTGACGGCGGTTGGATTGGAAAACATTGCGTCTGAGGTTTGTCGTTGTGTGTGCAAGCCTTCGCCCGGCCCGTCGGAGAGGGGCGCGGGTGTCAAAGGCGGGAAAAGTCGGCGGCCGGGGCAGGCTCTGAGGGGGTGGCGTGCCCGACGCACAAAAGAAAATCGGCGGCAGCCTTACGGCTTGACCGCCGAGCAATGAGATTGTACCTGCCCCGAGGGTCGGTCCGCGCATTTTTGCGCGCAAAACCCGACCTGGGGCGGACGCCATCAGCCTTCGCCGTACAAATCCTTGTTCACAAGCGTGGCCACATTCGAGTCGCTCCACACATTGAGGGTCGTCTCGATGGCGTCAATGACGGCGTAGAAGGGCAGGATCACGCCCATGAGCAAAATGGGCACGTTCATGCTCGCCAGAAGGCTTGCCGACAAGAAAAAGCAGCCCATCGGCACGCCGGCGTTGCCCACGGCGGCGATCGTGGCGATGAAGATCCAGACCAAGAGGGTCGTCCAGGTGATGTCAACGCCCGCGTTTTGCATCAGGTACACGACCGTGATGAGAATGAAGGCGGCGCACCCGTTCATGTTGATCGTGGTGCACATCGGCAGCACAAAGCGCGAGACGTTTTCCTTGACGCCCAGGTTCACTTCCGCGCAGCGCATGGTCACGGGCAGAGTCCCGGCGCTCGACTTGGAAAAGAATGCGACCGTCAGAGCCGGGAGCATCCCCTTAAAGACGCGCAGCGGGTTGATGCCGCGTAGCAGTAAGAGGGCCGGCAGAATCACGAGCATGTGAACGAAGTTGGCCGTCAGAACCGTCGCAAAGTACGTTCCCAGACCCCCGACGGCCACGCCCGCGTTGATTTCCTTGGCAAGGACCGTGAAAAAGCCGAAGATCCCCAGGGGCAGAATCATGATGATCCAGCTCACGAGGGAAAAGAGCACGGACTGCAGGCCCGAGAAGAAGGCCATGAGGGTGCGCTGTTCGGGCGACTCGTGCGGGAGTTTGGCGATGGCGATGCCCACCGCGGCGGCGATCAAAAGCACGGAGAGCACGTTGGCCGACAGGAACGGGGCGATGGCGTTGTCGGGCACCACGCTCGTGATGTAGTCAAAGTAGCTCTTGCCCTGGATGCCGGCGATGGCGGCCGAGGCTTGCGTCGTGTCCGAGAGTGTGACGTTGGCCGGCGCAAAAATCTCAAAGAGCACGGCCGCGAGGCTCGCCGCCAAAATGGTGGTCAGCAGGGTGTAGAACACGCTGTGCTTGAAGATGCGCCCGGACTCGCGGTTGCGGGAAATCTGCGAGAGGGTGGCAATGATCGAGACGGCGATGATAGGCACCGCGATGAAGCGAAAGAGGCGAATGAAGATCGTCGAGATGAATTCGCCGGCCTGAATCCAGAAGGCCGAACCGTAAAACCCGTTGATCAGGCCCAGGACGATGGCCAGCACATACAGAACCGCCTGAATGGTCTGCATGCGCTTTTGCCGCGGGTCCATGACCGGGCGATCAATGCGTGCGGTAGCTGCGCTCATAGTTGTGTTTTCCTTTTTTCAATGCCCTCAAGCGTAAGGGCTCGCTTGGGGGCTTGAGGGGTTGTTTTTTCAAAAAGTCAGGCCGCGGGCACCGAAGGTTTAACCTTGAGCGCCCTGCGGCCGTTGACTCGGTTGGGGCGCTTTGAGGGCGCCCCGGCACGTGCGGTGTCAGTCGATCACATAGGTGGCGGTGATCCTGGCGCTTGCCAACGCCATGGCGTTGAGCATGAAGCCCGCGTTGGCGGCCGTGGCCGTATCGGGCAGGTTGAGTTTTACCGCCGGCAGGGCCCACACCGTAAAGACATAACGGTGCATGCCGTGGCCGGCGGGCGGACACGCGCCCCCAAAGCCCCGACAGCCGTAGTCGGTCACCAGCTCGCGCGCGGGGGCGGCCAGTTTGGCGCCCTCGGGCAGATGCGTGACGTCGGCCGGAATATCCAGGGCCACCCAGTGCCACCAGCCCGAGCCCGTGGGGGCGTCGGGGTCATAGCAGGTGACGGCAAAGCTCTTGGTGCCTGCGGGCGCATCGCCCCAGGTCAGTTCCGGCGACAGGTTTCCCCCGTTCAGGGATTGCTTGGGGCCCATACGGGAGCCTTCTTCAATGCTTGACGACTTGAGAAACATCGCGAGTCCTTTGCAAGAGTAGCGGTGCGAAACACCGCAGCCATTTGTTTCGGATTTTATCCGAGCCGCAGGAAAACGCCGCCGTATCTCATCCGAAAGAAACGGCGTCTAATCCGTGAGGAGTAGACGCCGTGTGATCAAAATCAAAAAGCTTGAGGACTTATTCCCACTCGATGGTGGCGGGCGGCTTGCCCGAGACGTCGTAGACGACGCGGTTGATGCCCTTGACCTCGTTGATGATGCGGTTGGAGACGGTCGCCAGAAGCGAATACGGCAGCTCGGACCACTTGGCCGTCATGAAGTCGCTCGTTTCGACCGAGCGCAGGCTCACGACCCAGTCGTAGGTGCGCCCGTCGCCCATCACGCCCACGCTCTTGACGGGCAGGAACACGACGAAGGCCTGGCTCACCTTGTCGTACCAGCCCGCGCGGCGCAGCTCTTCGATGAAGATCGCGTCGGCTTCGCGCAGCAGATCGGCGTATTCGCGCTTGACTTCGCCGAGGATGCGCACGCCCAGACCCGGACCCGGGAACGGGTGACGGTAGACCATTTCGTGTGGAAGGCCCAGTTCGACGCCCAGTTCGCGCACTTCGTCCTTAAAGAGCGAGCGCAGCGGCTCAAGAAGCTTGAGGTGCAGGGTGTCGGGCAGCCCGCCCACATTGTGGTGGCTCTTGATCGTCTTGGCCTTCTTGGTCTTGGCGCCGGCCGACTCGATCACGTCCGGATAAATCGTGCCCTGCGCGAGCCACTTGGCGTTGGTGAGCTTTTCGGCTTCTTCCTGGAAGACGTTGACGAATTCGCGGCCGATGATCTTGCGCTTTTGTTCGGGATCGGTGACGCCCGCAAGCTCGCCCATGAAGCGCTCGACGGCGTCGACGACGATGAGTTTCAGGCCCATGTTCTTTTCAAAGGTTTCGCGCACCTGTTCGCGCTCGCCCTTGCGCAAAAGACCGTTGTCGACGAACACGCACGTGAGCTTGTCGCCGATGGCGCGGTGAATGAGGGCCGCCGCCACCGAGCTGTCCACGCCGCCCGACAGGCCCAGAATCACTTCTTCGCCGTTGGTCTGCTTGCGGATCGACTCGACCGCTTCGGCGATGTAGTCGCCCATGACCCAGTCGGGCTTGCAGCCGCAGATGTCGGTCACGAAGCGCTTGAGCATGCTGCTGCCCTGCACGGTGTGCGTGACTTCGGGGTGGAACTGCACGGCGTAGAAGTGACGCGTTTCGTCGGCCATGCCGGCGATCGGGCACGAGGGGGTCGAACACATGAGCTTAAAGCCGTCGGGCATCACGGTGACCTTGTCGCCGTGGCTCATCCAGACCTTGAGCATGCCTTCGCCTTCGGGGCCCTTGAAGTCTTCGATGCCTTCAAGGAGCTTGGTGTGGTTGTGCGCGCGCACTTCGGCGTAGCCGAACTCACGCTTGGTGCCGCCTTCGACGCGGCCGCCCAACTGCAGCGCCATCGTCTGCATGCCGTAGCAGATGCCCAGCACCGGGACGCCCGCGCTGAACACGGCGGGGCTGGCCTGATCGGTGGACTCTTCGTAGGCGCTCATGTGAGAGCCCGACAGAATGATGCCCTTGGGGTTGAATTCGCGGATGAAGTCGGCGGAAACGTCGTTGGGGTGCACTTCGCAGTACACGTGTGCTTCACGCACGCGGCGCGCAATAAGCTGCGTCACCTGGCTTCCGAAGTCAAGAATAAGAATGCGATCGTGTTGCATGTTCGGCTGATAGTGGTGCGGTTCGGGGCATGGGCCCACGAATGCCGGAGGGGCGCCGCAGCGGCGGCGCATAAAAGAAACGGCGCGGGCATCAAACCCGCGCCGTGATATTTTACAGGAATTGGTTAGTTTTCCTGACGGTAGTTCGGCGCTTCCTTGGTGATCTTGACGTCATGGACGTGGCTTTCGCGCCAGCCCGCGGCCGTGATCTCGACGAACTCGGCGCGCGTGCGCATTTCGTCGATCGTGCGGCAGCCGCAGTAGCCCATCGAGGAGCGCAGACCGCCGGCCATCTGGTAAAGGATGGTGACGACCGAGCCCTTGAAGGGCACCATGCCTTCAATGCCTTCGGGCACGAGCTTGTCGAGGTTGCCCGAGTTGTTGTCCTGGAAGTAGCGGTCGGCCGAACCCTTGAACATGGCGCCCAGAGAGCCCATGCCGCGGTAGCTCTTGTAGGAGCGGCCCTGGTAGAGAATGACTTCGCCCGGTGCTTCTTCGGTACCGGCGAGCATGCCGCCCATCATCACGCAGTTGGCGCCCGCGGCGATGGCCTTGGCGATGTCGCCCGAGAAGCGGATGCCGCCGTCGGCGATCAGGGGAACGCCCGTGCCTTCGAGGGCTTCGGCCACGTTGCTGATGGCCGAAATCTGGGGAACGCCCACGCCGGCCACGATACGGGTCGTGCAAATCGAGCCCGGGCCGATACCGACCTTGACGGCGTCGGCGCCGTGTTCAACGAGCGCGCGGGCCGCGGCGCCGGTGGCGATGTTGCCGCCGATCACCTGCAGGTTGGGATAGTTCTTCTTGACCCAGGCCACGCGGTCGAGCACGCCCTTGCTGTGGCCGTGGGCCGTGTCGACGACCACAACGTCCACGCCGGCTTCGACGAGAAGCTCAAGGCGCTCTTCGGTGCCCGCACCCACGCCGATGGAGGCGCCCGCAAGGAGCTTGCCTTCGGCGTCCTTGGCGGCAAACGGGTGTTCCGTGGCCTTGATGATGTCCTTGACGGTAATCAGGCCACACAGGTTGAAGTCCTTGTCGACGACGAGAACGCGCTCGAGGCGGTTTTCGTGCATCAGACGCTTGGCGTCATCAAGGCTCGAGCCTTCCTGTACGGTCACGAGGCGATCGCGCGGGGTCATGACTTCGCGCACCGGGGCTTCCATGCGGGTTTCAAAGCGAAGGTCACGGTTGGTGACCATGCCGAGAACGCGACGGCCTTCGACCACGGGCACGCCGCTGATGCGGTGTTCCTGGCACATACGGATCACGTCGCCGACGAGCATGTCGGGGCCGACGGTGATCGGGTCGCTCACGACGCCCGATTCATGGCGCTTGACCTTGGCCACTTCGGCGGCCTGCTGCTGGGCGGTCAGATTCTTGTGAATGATGCCGATGCCGCCTTCCTGCGCCATCGCGATGGCCAGATTGGCTTCGGACACGGTGTCCATGGCGGCCGAGACCATCGGAAGATTCAGGGTGATTTCGCGGGTCAGGCGGGTGCGAAGCTGAACGTCGCGGGGGAGGACTTCGGAGTAGGCGGGGACGAGCAGAACGTCGTCAAAGGTGAGTGCCTTCTGCAGGAGACGCATTTGGTAACCTCAAAGCAAAAAAAAAACGGGTCGCAGTGCCGGACGTTCGCCCAAGAGGCCCCGGATGCTTTTGGTTAACCGCGCATTATAGATAAAAAGACGTAGAAATTGTGATCCAAATGGAGAAAAAGACGGACCGCCTCGTCGCCGGCGGCGCTCGAGCGAGCGTCCCTGTTTGTCTTTAGAGGATGTTATGCTTGACGCAAAGTTTGTTGCGACAAGTTTTTCGACTTTTTATTGACGCAAGGATTCGCCCGACAGCCATGTCCGATCTTGCCCTTGCACTTGCCCTGCCCTTGGCCGGTGAGCCGCTTTCTTAAAGCGTGCTTTCCTCAAGCGGTTTGATGAGCTGGTGAATGCCGCCGTGACGGGGCTTGGGCACGCTCGTGCGCTCCTTGTTTTCGGCCCGCAGACGGCGCACGTCCATGGGCGAAAGGCGCAGGGCGACGGCCACGTCGAGGCGGTCGCCCTCGTGCAGAACCATCTCGGCCGTGGTCTTTTCGCAAAACAGCCCGCATTCGGTCTCGGGCGGCAGACCCGCGTCCGTCAGGGCCTGCGCGACGGTGGCGCCCTCATTTAAGGTGAGTTCACGGCGGGTAAGGCCCCCGTTTTTCAGGGGGGTGCACAGGGTCACGCGCATGTCGATGCTCTATTGAAAAAGGAGATTGGCCTCAAAAAGAAAAAGCGCGGATCGGACGAGAGGTCCTCAGCCGCGCTTTTCATGAGAAACGCTTCGGTTTCTTAGATCACCACGCAGGCAGCTTCACCGGCGGGCAGTGCGCGGATTTCGCCGATCGTGTAGACCGTTTCGCCTTCGGCTTCAAAAAGAGCCTTGGCGCGTTCGGCGTCTTCGGCGGCCACGACGACGGCCATGCCGATGCCGTTGTTAAAGACGCGGTGCATTTCGTGCGCGTCGATGTTGCCCTTTTCCTGCAGCCAATCGAAGATGGCCGGGCGCTTCCAGCTGTCGGCGTGCACGACGCACTGAGTGCCTTCGGGCAGCACGCGCGGAATGTTTTCAATGAGGCCACCGCCCGTGATGTGCGCCATACCCTTGATGGTGATGATCTTCATCACGTTGAGGACCTGCTTGACGTAAATGCGGGTCGGTTCCATGGCGCGGTCCGCCAGGGTCGCACCGTCAAAGGGCATGTTCCAGTCGGCGCCCGCGACCTCCACCACCTTGCGGATGAGCGAGAAGCCGTTGGAGTGCGGGCCGGAACTGGCCAGACCGAGCACCACGTCGCCCGGCTTGATCGTCGAGCCGTCGATGATCTGATCCTTTTCCACGATGCCCACCGCAAAACCGGCCAGGTCGTATTCGCCGGCCGGGTACATACCCGGCATTTCGGCCGTTTCGCCGCCGATGAGGGCGCAACCGGCGAGTTCGCAGCCGTGCGCGATACCCTTGACGACGCGCTCGGCCGTATCCACGTCGAGCTTGCCGCAGCCGAAGTAGTCAAGGAAGAACAGGCTCTTGGCGCCCTGAACGAGAATGTCGTTCACGCTCATGGCCACGAGGTCCTGACCGACCGTGTCGTGACGGTTGAGCGTAAAGGCGAGCATGAGCTTGGTCCCCACGCCGTCGGTGCCCGAGACGAGCACCGGATTCTTGTATTCCTTGCTGATTTCAAAAAGTGCGCCGAAGCCGCCGATCGAACCGAGCACGCCCGGAATCAGGGTGCGCTTGGCGGCGGGTTTGATGCGGTCAACGAGTGCGTCGCCGTTGTCGATGGAAACGCCGGCGGCGGCATAGGAAAGCTGAGTCATGGCTAAGACAAAAGGCAGAGAGAAGGACAAAACGCCCGAGTCGGCTTCGCGCTAAACTTAAGAAGCGTTGCCGACGGTTTTCGTAAACACACTATTTTAGCTTAAGTTGCACCCGGGCAGTCTGTCAGAGGACGTGTCCGAGACCGCCGTTTGCCGCGCCTTGCCTTTCGTCCGAATTCCTTTTGTGTTTTGCCCAGAGCCTTGAACGCCCAGCCGACCGAACAACTGCTACTCAATCTGCTCGAGCCCGAAGCGCCGACACTGGACAATTTCCGCGCCGGCGGCAACGCCGAGCTCTTGTCGGCCCTGCGCGAGTGCCGCAAGGGAAGGGGCCCGCAGTTCATCTACATCTGGGGTCCGTCGGGCAGCGGCCGCTCGCATCTGCTGCGCGCCATCACGCCCACGCAGCGCATGCGCGTGCCCGAATTCGACGATCACACGCTCTTTTACACGGTCGACAACGTCGAAAAGCTCGACGACGAGGACTTTGAGCGCCTCTTTTTCCTTATGAATGACGTGCGCGCCCACCCGGCCGCCCGCATCGTGTGCGCGGGCACGATTCGCCCCGCCGAGCTCAACATCCGCGAGGACGTCAAGACGCGTCTGATGTGGGGCCTGACATACCGCCTGCAGTACCTGTCGGCCGATGAAGCCGGCGTCGAGTTCCTGCGCTTGGCGCGCGAGCGGGGCATTGAATTTGACGAGACGCAGCGCCGCTGGATTGAGGCGCGCTGCCCGCGGGACATGCGCGGCCTGCGAAAGTTTCTCGACGCCGTCGACGAGCGGGCCGTGCGAGAGCAGCGGCGCATCACGACCGCCCTATTGGATGCCGCCCTCAAGGCCGTCCTGGCCGAAAAAAAGGTAACTCAATGAAGCTGGTTGTCTACGACCTCGATCAGACGCTGATGCCGATCGACACGGGAGACGTGTGGGTCAGATGGCTCTTGGCCTCGTGCGGGCACGCGGCGCGCCAAGAGGCCCTGGCGACCCTGGATCGCTTTGCGCGCGAATACTGGGCGCAGACGCTGTCGATCGAAGAGTTCGAATCCTGGCAGATGCGGTTTTTGGCCGGCTTTGAGCGCACATTCCTCGAGCAGGCCCGAGACGACTACAAGCGCGAGATTCTCGCGCCCATCGTGCCGCCCGAAGCGCGCGCCATCGTTGAGGACGATCGGAGAGCCGGCCACATCACCGCCATCTGCACGGCCACCTATGCCTTTGCCACGCAGCCCTCGGCCGAGCTTTTCGCGGTCGACCATCTGCTGGCCGTGCGGCCCGAAGAGAACGAGAAGGGCGAATTTACCGGCGGCTGGATCGCTCCCATGACCTACCGGGAAGGCAAGGTGCTGGCCGTTGAAAATCTCGTCGGGGATCTGGCCGCGCGCGGCATCGCGATCGAGGCCTACGCCTTCTGGTCGGACAGCACGGCCGACCTTCCCTTATTCGAATACACGGCGCAACGCGGGGGCGAGTGCCACGTGGTCAACGCGGGTGAAAAGCTTCAGGCCATCGGCCGCGCGCGCGGCTGGTCCGTGGGGCGCACGTATGACGCCTCGCACGAGGCCTTTGCCCGCGGCGTTGTTGCCAAAGCGCTGGCAAAACGCGAAAATGCGTTAAGTTAATAAAATTGTGGGTTTTTCCTAGGAAAATCAGGATTCGCGCCCAAGAGAAATCCGGGGCGGACGAACGGAGTAAGAGTTAAGTGTTTGATTACGTCAAGCGCGTGGTTGCCAGCCTGGTCGGTCGATCGGGCGCCGACGAGACCATCAACAAGGAGCCGCGCATTATCAAAGCGAGCGAACACGGCATTGATCCCAAGCTTTTGAGTTTCGGGGCCGTGCGCACCTGCTCGGTGTTGCAGCAGCGCGGCTACAAGGCCTACATCGTGGGCGGGGCCGTGCGCGATCTGCTGCTCGGCGTCAAGCCCAAGGACTTTGACGTGGCCACCGACGCCACCCCCGAACAAGTCAAGCGCTCGCAGCGCCGCGCCTTCATCATCGGGCGGCGTTTCCGCCTCGTGCACGTCGTTTTCGGCGAGGAGATCGTCGAGTGCTCGACGTTCCGTGCTTTGGACGCCTCGGGCGTGCGCAAGGACAGCAACGGGCGCGTGATTTCCGACAACATCTTCGGGGAGATGTGGGAAGACGCCGCGCGGCGCGACTTCACGGCCAATGCCCTCTATTACGACCCGAGCACGGGCGACATTTACGACTATCACGGCGGCTACGAAGACATCCGCTGCAAGACGCTGCGCATGATCGGCTGCCCGCAGGCCCGTTACCGCGAAGACCCCGTGCGCATGATGCGCGCGGTGCGCATCTCGGCCAAGCTCGGCTTCAAGGTCGAGCGCACGACCGACAAGGCCATTGCGCAAATGGCCGGCCTTCTGGGCAACGTGCCCTCGGCGCGCCTTTTTGATGAAATGATCAAGCTTTTTACCTGCGGCCACGCCGAGGAGTGTTTGATCAAGCTCCGAAAAGCCGGTCTGCACCGCTCGTTGCTGCCCATGCTCGACGTGATTTTGGATGAGCCCGACGGCGAGCGCTTCCTGATGCTGGCCCTGCGGCGCACCGACGAGCGTATTGCCTCAGGTAAGAAAATCTCGCCCGCGTTCCTTTTTGCCACGCTCTTGTGGCCGCAGGTCAAAAAGCGCTGGGACGCCTATCAGCGCGAAAGCGCGGGCAAAAAGCGCGGCATGACCCGCTCGCAGGCCCTTTTTGCGGCCGCCGACGACGTGATCGCCACGCAGACGTCCAAGCTGGCGATCCAAAACCGCTTCGTTTCCGACATGAAGCTCATTTGGATGCTGCAACTGCGCTTCGAGCGTCGCACGGGCAAAAATCCCTACACGCTCGTAGCGCATCCCAAGTACCGCGCCGGCTACGACTTTATGCTGCTGCGCAGCCTTTTGGGGCACGTGCCCGAAAGTCTCGTGCACTGGTGGGAAGAGTTCGTCGAGGCCGATCCGGACAAGCGCGCCGAAATGGTCGAGGCCGCACAGATTGAGGCGCGCAAGACGGCCGACGTGGCCCGTGCCGGGCGCCGCCAGAGCGAAGACGAGCGCTTTACCGATGCCGTCACGCGCTACAACCCGCAGCCGACGCGCTCGCGTCGCCGCCGCCCGAGCGCCAAAAAGGCTGGGGAAGGCGAGTCTGAAGGCCTTGCGTCCGTCACCGAGGAGGTGAGCCTTGAGGCTGCCGCCGGCACGGACGAGCAGCCCTCCGAGGCCCCCAAGCCCAAGCGCCGCCGCCGTCGTCGTCCGAGTCAGCCCAAGACGGACAATTCGGACGCGGGCTCCACGCCTACCGGACAGGCCTGATGGTTCGGGCGGCCATTGCCCTCGGGGCCAATCTCGGCGACCCGGTCAAAGCCCTTGAGGCGGCCGTTCAGGCTATCGGGCGCCTCCCCGAAACGCAGGTGGTGCGGGTGAGCTCCTTTTATTCGACCGAGCCGATTGACTCGTCGGGGCCCGACTACGTCAACGCCGTGATGACGGTGGACACGACTCTGACGGCGCCCGATTTGCTGCGCGCCCTTTTTGCCATTGAAGACGCCGCCCACCGCGTGCGGCCCGCGGGTGTGCACAACGCCCCGCGCACGCTCGACTTGGATCTGCTCCTTTACGGGGACACGGTCTCGGACGATGCCTTTTGCACCCTGCCGCATCCGCGCATGCACGAGCGGGCGTTCGTGCTCGTGCCCCTCGTTGAAATCGCTCCCGCGGTCGAGATCCCGGGCAAGGGGTGGGCGGCCGACTTTTTGCCGGCCGTGCGCGATCAGCGCATCAGCCGCCTGCCCTGATCGTCCGACCCCGCATCTTTAAGCGGTTTGCCGCATCGCACAAGGTGCGGCGGCCGCACTATGGTACTATCCTCAGACAGTACGAACCGCAACGTCTTGAGGCCTGACAGGAAAGGCTCGCAAAACGCGTGTTCGGCCGCTCCGCGCTCCATGCTGCCGTCGGCTTGGGACGGGGACGGGAGGCTGACATCCAGCACATTTCGCCGACGGGTATGTCGTAAGGAACCAAAAAGTGAATCGTAAGATTGTTGCCGCGCTTGCCGCCGGCGTCATGGCGCTCGCCTCGTTTGCCGCTTCGGCCGCCGATGCCCTGCGAGTGGGCACGCACCCGACCTTCGCCCCGTTTGAATTCTTGGACAGCGCCAGCCGCGAATACGTGGGCTTTGACATGGACATGATCCGCGAAATCGGCAAGCGCATGAATACGCCGATCGAATTCGTGAACATGGGCTTTGACGGCCTCATTCCGGCCCTCATCACGGGCAACATCGACATCATCGTGAGCGGCGTGACCATCACGGACGCCCGCAAAAAGCGCGTGGACTTCTGCGACCCGTACTATCAGGCCGGTCAGGGGCTCATGATCCGCGCCGGCGACGAAGCCAAGTACACCAAGATTGAAGATCTGCACAACAAGACGATCGCCGTGCAGATCGGCACGACCGGCGCCGAAGTGGCCAAGAAGCTGCCCGGCGTCAAGATCAAGGCCTTCAACACGGGCGCCGAAGCCTTTATGGACCTCAAGGGCAAGGGCTGTGACGCGGTCATCACCGACCGTCCCGTGATCGGCTACTTCTTCGTGGCCAACGCGCGCGCCGCCAAGGGCCTCAAGCAGCAGCCCATGCAGTTTGACAGCGAATACTTCGGCTTTGCCGTCCGTAAGGGCGACAAGGAGTTGCGCGACAAGGTCAACGCCGCCATGAAGGCCATGAAGGACGACGGCACCTATCAGAAGATTTACGCCAAGTGGTTCGGCGAGTCCTAATCGGATAAGCCGCTGCGGCGCCTGCCACGGGCACCGTGTCCACCACCTTGCGGCCGCTGGTGTAAAGCCCGGCCGCTCGCGGGCGCTTGACGAGGGCGCCCGTTTTTATTGAAAGTTTTTTCCATGCAAAGCACGACGAAAATTCTGGCGGGCGCCACCTGCGCCCTGGCCGCCTCGGCGGTTCTGGGCGTGTGGGGCTACGGCACCTACACGGCGGGCAGAGCCTTTGACGAGGCCGCGATGAGCAACTTCGAGTCGGTCCTGCCCGATCCGATTACGGCCCGCGTGACGCATTACGAAGGCGGCTTTTTCCGCAAGAACTTTCGCGTGACGCTCGAAGCCGAGGGCATGACGCAGATCGGCACGTATGAGGGCGTGGCCAAGCCGGGCCTGACGACCACCGTGTCTCTTAAGCGCGTGCACGACTCGGTGCTCGACGAGCGGCTGATGGCCGCCGGCGTCAAGGGCTTTGACGACGCGATCGAACTCGAATACTCGGCCTGGGACGCGCTCACGCAAAAGGCGGAAGCACTGCCCACCTCAAGCCTGACATACACCCTCAAGCCTTTCTCGATCGAGGAAATCGACGGCAAGTGCTCGTTTGAAAAGCTGAGCCTATCGATGACCACGGGCGAGACGATCGACGTGTCGGCGGCCACGCCCGGCTTCATCTGCCAACCCGTCAACGGCCCGGAATTTAAGTTCGGCGCCTTTGACCTGACGTTCAAAACGGGGTCCGAGCCCATCGTACAGGCCATGAAGGGCGAGGAGCTGGGTCTGGCGGCCACGTCCTTCACGCTCAAGATGGGCCCATTGGAGAGCGCCGCCTACCGGCACGAGGGGCTTGAATTTTCGACGAACCTGACGGCCGACAATGATCAAAAGTCTCTGTGGACCGAATCTCTGGCCTTTACCCTTCAAAAGCCCGCCTCGGCCGAGCTCTTTTTCTGGCTGCCGCAGGCGGGCGTCCCCGATTACCTCAAGGTCGACATGAAGATCCGCGGCATCACGCTCGAACTCGGCAAGGCCCTCGATGCGGCTCTTTACAGTGGTGACGTGGAGTTGCCGCTCATCCTGCTCTCGCAGGCCATGCAGGAAAAGAACCTCGTGATGGAGCTCACGAACCTCGCCCTGTCGGTCAACGGTAAGGAAGCCACCCTCAAGGGGCAGGTAGCCAACGAAATTCACGACGGGCGCGGCGAGATCGTCGGCCGCTTTGCCTTTGCCTCGCCCGAAGGGGTGCTGCCTGCCGACTCGCTTGCGCAGGCTCTGGCCGCGGGCTGGGTGAAAAAGGACGAAAACGGGAACCTCACGAGCGATTTGGTGCTCTCGCTTCGCGGCGGCAGCGCCAACGGCGTGCCGCTTCACTATTAACGGGGGTGGTAAATAGTTAAGGTTTGGCTGCTGCGTAGCGGACGTGTTCATTCGAGAAAATCTGCAAGATCTTGCTCACGCTGTTGGACATCCTTTTCATGAAGTGATCAACCCGTTTCTTGAGTTTGTCCGTCATCGTCGGAGCGCGGTTTCATATATCCGTCTTGACGGCCCGATTGACATACTCATCCGGATTCAATTCGGGGCTGTACGGCGGCAAGAAAAAGAGCTCGATCCGATCCTTGTGTGCCTCTGTCCACGCCGGCACTTGCTTGCTCGTGTGAACCCTCGGATAGTCGACAATCAAAAAGATTTTCCGCTGCTCATCTTCAATCAGATCCTCCAAGAATTCGATGAAGCTTTCCCGGTTCATTGCATGATCCTGAATCTTGAATCGCAGTAAGCCCTGATTGGATATTGCCGAGATCATCGTGGCCGTGCGACAACGTCCGTCATGAGGCTCGAGAATCGGTGTCTGCCCCTTAGGCGAGTACCCGGTCACCCAGTTGGAGTCGTGCTTGACCGCAGTCTCGTCAGACCAGTAAATGACTGCATTTTCCAGAGCTGCACGGGTTGCAATCTCCGGGTAATCGTGCTCCTTCCACTTCTTGACGCGCTCGCTGTCCTGCTCAATGGCTCGGAGGGCCGGACGTTGCACGGTCATGCCCCACGAGCGCAGGTACACGCCGACTCGAGATAGCGACAGATCGATACCGAATTTTCTATTGATCAACGCCCTCACAGCCCTTCGAGTCCAAAGTGCAAAATCGAATTTCAGCTGCTTGGGATTCTTCTCAATGATCAGCTTGCGCAGAAGGCTTTTCTGCTCGACCGTGAGCTTTGCCCCAATGCCCTTCGGACGACCGCGCTGACCGCCTTTGGTGGCCTGCTCCTGGGAGGTCTTCCGAGCATTGCGCAACCACTTGTACACGGTTCCTTCAACCACGCCAAGGGCGCTCGAAATATCCGTGATCTTGCTACCGGCCTTGCGCATGGCAAAGGCGCGTTCACGGAGGACTTCGAGTTGCTCTTTTGAGTGTCGGCGGGCGTCTGTGGCTTTCATTTCACGATTATTACAGAACCTTAACTATTTTGCAATCTTGTTAATAGTGCCGAAAGGCCCGGGGAAAAGGGCTTTAGGAGGCGTTCGAGCACTTTTTTCAAAAGTTTGCGTTTGCCTCTTGCATTTTTTAAAAGCCCATGTAAAATACGCATTTCTTCGAGACAAGATGCCTCGAATCGAAGAGAAAAAATCAAGTGTGCCGGTGTAGCTCAGCTGGTAGAGCAGCGCATTCGTAATGCGAAGGTCGGATGTTCGAATCCTCTCACCGGCACCACTTATCTCCTCGTTAAGAGGAAAGCAAAGATGCCTCAGTCGCCCCGTGCGTTGAGGTTTTTTTGTTGCCTGAAATTCTTCAAGGCGCCGGCCCCCTCAATTTGCTTGCACGGATTTGCAGGAGAGATCTGATGCTCTCCCTATAATCTCAGACGTTCAAAGCTCTTCTCACGGGCGCCGTGCTCTCCGCTCAAGAGGAACGCAAACATGTCTCAATTGCTTCCAAGCGTTGAGTTTTTTTGTATTTGCCGCCGCCCTCGCTTCGGCTCGGATTTCCAAGAGCCGGTCACAGCGTTGAAACGCAACGAAAAATCTGCCCCTTCAGGCTTGATTTTTTTTCAAAAGTTGAATAAGATACCGCGCTTTCATATCCTTGCCGCACCGATACGACGCTCGGGTGGCTTATTTCCGTAAGGAGGAATCAATGCGTCATTACGAACTGTGCGTCATCGTGCACCCGGACCAGTCCGAACAGGTCCCCGCGATGATCGAACGTTACAAGAATCTCGTCCTCGAACAGGGTGGTCAGATCCACCGTGTGGAAGACTGGGGCCGTCGTCAACTCGCCTATCCGATCCAGAAGCTCGTCAAGGCTCACTATGTTCTGCTGAACATCGAATGCACGGACGCCACGCTTGCTGAAATCGAAAACGGATTCCGTTTCAACGACGCCATCCTGCGTCACCTCGTCGTCAAGACCAAGAAGGCCGAAACCGCTCCTTCCGTCATGATGAAGAGCGTTGAGAAGGAAGAAGCCAAGAAGGCCGCCGCGGAATCCGCCGCTGCCGAAGCCGCGCAGGCTGAAGAAGCCGACGCTGAAGAGCAGGCTTAATCCCAACAGATTTACCGATCGTCGCAAAAAGTGGATGCGGCCAACGGCGTCGTGATGGACGCCACCCTGACGGAGAAAAAGGACCTTTGCTACACACCTGCGGGTGTGGCGGTTTTCGAAGCCCGGTTTCATCACGCGGGCGAACAATTCGAAGCCGGCGCCATGCGCAAAGTGGAATTCGATTTCACGGCCATGGCCTTCGCCGAGACGGCGGTGCGCTTAAATAAGCTTTCCGCCGGCCAAGCGCTCTCGATCAAAGGTTTTCTCTCTCAGCGCTCAATCCGCAGCACGAAGCTGACGATCCATATCACGGAATTCAAAATTAGGAGTTGAAAAATGGCTTTTGGTGCAAAAGGTAAGGGCAAGCCCCGCCGTGCCAACCAACAGAATGCGCTCTTCAAGCGCAAGAAGTTCTGCCGCTTCACGGTCGAACACGTCGAACAGATCGACTACAAGGATATCGAAACCCTGCGTGACTTCATCCAGGAAAACGGCAAGATCATGCCGGCTCGCCTGACCGGTACGAAGGCGCACTACCAGCGTCAGCTCGACACCGCGATCAAGCGCGCCCGCTTCCTCGCTCTGCTTCCCTACACCGACAACCAGGGGACCCGTTAATCATGCAAGTCATTCTTCTCGAAAAGATCAATCACCTCGGTGATCTCGGTGCCATCGTTAAGGTTAAGGATGGCTACGCCCGCAACTTCCTGATCCCCCAGGGCCACGCCAAGCGCGCGACCAAGGCCGCGATCGAGGAATTTGAAGCCCGCCGCGCCGAACTCGAACGCGCTCAGGCCGAACGCATCGCCGCCGCTCAGGATACGGCCGCCAAGCTCAACGGCCAGACGATCGAGATCGCCAGCAAGGCCGGTGTGGACGGCCGCCTGTTCGGTTCCGTCACCAACGCAGACATCGCCGAAGCCGTCGACAAGCTCGGCTTCCAGATCAAGAAGAGCCAGGTTCGCACGCCTCTGGGCGCCATCAAGAGCCTGGGCGAATTCACGATCACCATCGGTCTGATGACCGACATCACCGCCGACGTCGTCGTGCGCGTGGTCGCCGAAGCCTAATGAAGCGTAAGCCCCGAGACGCGGGGCTTGCCCTCAAGGCATCAAGCCGGATTTTCTTCTTCGGACGGAATCCGGCTTTTCTTTTTGGGGGGCCGAGTAAAAGAGAGTATCGGTGTGATCGTGTAACGGCGCGTTGCGGCAGAGGCAAAACCCGAGCGTCGCCCGGCAACTTCCGATAAGATTTCATCCACCGTCCGACGGCCGCCGACGTGCGTTTCGGCGGCTTGTCTTTTGCCGCCGGGCGCCCTCCCGCGCCCGCGCGACCGACTGCGAGAATTCCCCTTATGACCAAGACTGACGAAGACATCCCTGCGGCCGTGCCTGCCGCGGCCGACGACGTGCCGCCGCCCGACGAAATGGCCTCCGCCGTGCACGACGAGGCTTTGATTGATCTGCCCGTGCCCGAGGATCTGCCCGAGCCGCCCCCGGCGGCCATGGCTGCCTCCGCTCCCTCCCTGCCCAACACCGGAGCCGCGCCCCTGGCGGCCATCTCGCGCCTCGGGGACGTGGATCTGCAGGCCGTGCGCCTGCCGCCGCAGTCGGTCGAAAGCGAACAGAGCGTGTTGGGCGGCCTCATGCTCGACAACAACGCCTTCGATCAGGTGGCCGACGTCGTCACGCCCGAAGACTTTTACCGCCGCGAGCATCGCCTGATCTACGAAAAGATCGCGCAGATGTGCTCGGAAGGGCGCCCCGCGGACATTGTCACGGTCTACGGCGAATTGGAGGCCGAGGACAAGGCTCGCGAAGTCGGGGGCCTGGCCTACCTCAACAGTTTGGTCAACAGCACGCCTGCGGCGGCCAACATCCGCCGCTACGCCGAAATCGTGCGAGACCGCTCGATTTTGCGCCAGCTCATCAGCGCGGGCGAAGACATTGCCACGAGTGCCTTGTCGCCTGAGGCAGCCGACGTGCCCACGTTGCTTGATCAAGCCCAGGCCAAGGTCTTTGCCATCGACGAAAAGTCCAACAAGGGTAAGCGGGGCTTTCGCGTCCTCGAGGATCTTGCCGGCGAAGTCACGCAGGAGATGCAGAGCCTCTACCAAATGCGCGACTCGAGCGACGTCACGGGCCTGCCCACGGGCTTTAAGAAACTCGACATGATGACGAGCGGCCTGCAAAAGGGCGACCTCATCATCGTGGCCGGGCGCCCGTCGATGGGTAAGACCTCCTTGGCGATGAACATTGCCGAGTACGCGGGCCTGACCCTGAAGATGCCCGTGGCGATCTTCTCGATGGAAATGAGCTCGGTGCAGCTCTGCAAGCGCCTCATCAGCTCCGTGGGCCGCATCGACGCGCAGAAGATGCGCCGCGCCCGCTTTAACGACGGCGACTGGTCGCGCTACACGGAAACGGTGAGCCTGATGAGTCAGGCGCCTTTCTACATCGACGACACGGGCAATTTGTCCGTCAACGAATTGCGCAGCCGCGCGCGGCGCCTGGCGCGCAAGACGGGCGGCTTGTCGCTGATTGTCGTCGACTACCTGCAGCTCATGCGAGGGTCTACGAAGAGCAGCATGGACAACCGCGCCACGGAAATTTCGGAAATTTCCCGCGGCCTCAAGGGGCTGGCGCGTGAAATGGAAGTGCCGATCATTGCCCTGTCGCAGCTTAACCGCGGCGTGGACGCCCGCGCCGACAAGCGCCCGATGATGAGCGACCTGCGCGAGTCGGGCGCCATCGAACAGGACGCGGACATCATCATGTTCATCTACCGCGACTGGGTCTACAACAAGGAGTCCGGGGATCCGAACGTGGCCGAAATCATCATCGGCAAGCAGCGCAATGGCCCCACGGGCGTCATCAACATGCGCTTTGACGGGCAGTTCACGCGCTTTGACAACCTTGCCGAAGAAGGCGACGTGCCCGCGGGCTACGAGTAACAAGGAGGGGCCAACCCATGATCGATACCCTGATGTCCGTGGACTGGATGGGCATTTTTCTTTGGATCTGCGTGGCCGCGCTCATCGTGGTTGGCGTGGCCGGCACCGTGGTGCCCGCGCTACCGGGCATCCCGATGATTTTCCTAGGGGCTCTGCTGGCCGCTTGGATCGGCGACTTTGAGCAGGTCACCTGGGTGCCCCTGGTGTTCCTGGGAATCCTTACCATCGTGGGTCTGGCCGTCGACTGGGTGGCGCAGACGATGGGGGCGCAGAGGGCCGGCGCCTCCAAATGGGGCATTTTGGGAAGCCTCATCGGCACCGTCGCGGGGCTCTTTATGGGCATCTTCGGGATCCTCTTCATGCCGCTTGTGGGGGCGTTTATTGGCGAATACATCGCCCAGCGGGACCTGAGAATCGCCGGCAACGTGGGCTGGGCCACTTGGGTCGGGATGATGGTGGGCACGGTTGTCAAGCTCGCCCTGTCCTTCATCATGATCGGGGTGCTGATCTTTGCCCTGTGGTTCTGACCGGACCGCAAAAAACGATTCCCGAAACGAAATGAGGAGCCGTAAGGCTCCTCAATTTCGTTGCACAGGCGTTGCGCCTTAGAGCACTTCGGTGGCGTAGTCCGCCAGGCGACTACGTTCTCCCCGCTGCAGCGTGATGTGCCCGGCGTGGGCCCAGCCGCGGAAGCGCTCGACGACGTACGTCAGGCCCGAGCTTCCCTCGGTGAGGTAGGGCGTGTCGATCTGTGCGATGTTGCCCATGCACACGATCTTGGTGCCCGGACCCGCGCGGGTGATGAGCGTTTTCATCTGCTTGGGCGAGAGGTTCTGCGCCTCGTCGATGATGACGAACTTATTGAGGAACGTGCGCCCGCGCATAAAGCTCATCGACTTGATGCGGATGCGGCTGCGGATGATGTCGCCCGCGGCGCTGCGGCTCCAGCCGCCCGCGCCCCGATCGCCGCTCTTGTTGAGCACCTCGAGGTTGTCTTCGAGGGCCCCCATCCAGGGCGTCATCTTTTCTTCTTCCGTGCCCGGCAAAAAGCCAATCTCTTCGCCCACGCTCACCGTGGCGCGCGTAAAGATGATTTCCGAAAAGCGCCGCTCCTCGAGCGTTTGGGATAGAGCCGCGGCCAGCGTGATGAGCGTCTTGCCCGTGCCCGCCTGCCCCAATAGCGTCACAAAGTCGATGTCGGGGTTCATCAAAAGGTTCAGCGCCAGGGACTGCTCGAGGTTGCGCGCATGCACGCCCCAGACGGCGTTGCGCGGCTGCATGTAGTCGCGCACGGTCGAGAGGGTCGCCGTGCCGCCCGACACGCTCTTGACCTGCCCCACAAAGGAGCCGTCCGAGGCCGTGACGAACTGATTGACCGTCAGGCTTTGGGCCATCGGGCCCTCAAAGCTGTACCAGACGGCGCCGTCGCCCTGCCAGCTCTTGAGGTTGTCGGTCTTCTTTTCCCAGAAGTCGGGCGAAACGGTCACGCGCCCGGTAAAGAGCATGTCCGTGTCGTCGATCGTCTTGTCGTTGAAGTAGTCCTCGGCCGTCAGGCCCATGGCCGTGGCCTTGATGCGGATGTTGATGTCTTTACTGACCAACACCACATGCTTGTCGGCAAAGCGCTCGGGCAGCGCCTTGACCACCGCCAGGATCATGTTGTCGGCCTTGTCGTGCGGCAGGCCTGCGGGCAGATCCGTGGGATTGAAGTCAAAGGGCTGGAAATAGAGGCGCCCGCGCGCTTCCTTGTTGCCGATGCAAGAGAGCGCCACCCCTTCCCGGATGGGGCCGGTGGAGGCTTCGACCAAGCGATCGATCGTGCGGCTCACCTGACGGGCATTGCGCGAGATGTCACTTGTGCCCGTCTTGTGGTTGTCGATCTCCTCGAGCGTGACCATCGGCAGGTAAACGTCGTGTTCCTGGAAGCGAAACAGGCACGTCGGATCGTGCAGCAGCACGTTGGTGTCCAGTACGAAAAGGCGCGGCAGATTGCCCGCCGAGCTCGAGCGCGGCGAGCGCAGACGCGCGGCCCCGCCCGCGGCAAGCTCTTCGGCGCGGCTGAGGGCTTCAATCGGAGTTTGATCATCGGCCGCTTGGACGGCCCGGCTTTGGGGCTGCGCCTTGGCTTTGCCCTTACCCTTGACCGCGGGGGTCTTGACGTCGGGCTTGGCCGCCGCCTTGGTTTTTGTCTTGGAGGGCGCCTTGGGCGTCGCCTTGATCGCGGGCTGGACTTCGCTCTTGCCCTCCCACTTCACCGGCGCTTCACTCTTCCCGGATTCGGGAGCCGTGTCGACGATGGGAGCGCGCATCAGGGCGGCGGTCTTGGTCTTTTTGCCCACGCGCGTCTTCTTGGCGGCGGGTGCGGAGGAGGCGGGAGCGGCAGCGGCAGTCACCGCTGCCGCGGCGGGGGTGACGTCTTGCGCCCGGGCCGCCGGGGCGGTCACGTCCGCGGTTTTCTTGCCGTAGGCGCTTTTATCGAGAATGGTGCCGCGCTGAAGCGGCGCTTTGGGCAGAGGCATGGCAATTGCTCTTGGTTTGAATGGTCACGAGACGGCCGACGAGGGCAGTATGCGTTTGGTTTGTGACGCGCCCGTTTCGAGCCGGCCGCCCGCTCTGATTAAGTTTGTTTGAGAATCGAAGGGTCTTTGCGCACGGCGTTGCGGATGCCCCGGAAAATGGCGTCGGCTAGGCGCGCCTGCTGACGGGCGTCCCGCAGACGGTTTTCTTCCTTGGGGTTACTCAAAAACGCGGTTTCCACGAGAATCGAAGGAACGCCCTGGGCCTTTAGCACGGCAAATTCGGCGTATTCGACCGAGGACTTGTGCAGGGGCCCGAGTTTGGACAGTTCCGAGAGCACCTCGTCGCCCAACTGAATGCCGTAGCGCAGCTTGGTTTCGGCGAGCATATCCACGACGGTGCTGCGGGCCTGCTTGGCCACGTCCTTAAAGACGGTGCCGCCGATTTCGTCGGCGCGGTTCTGGGTTTGCGCCAGCCACCGGGCCTGCAGCGAGGAGGCGCCGCCCACGCTCAGCGTAAAGACCGACGAGCCGCTCGCATCGGGCTTGATCCAGGCGTCGGCGTGAATGCTCACGAAGATGTGGGCCTTGTTTTTGACAGCCACGGCCGCGCGCTTGGAAAGCGGCAGGAACACGTCGCGCGTGCGCGTCATCACGGCGCGCATGCCGCGGGTGCGGTTGATCTGCGCCTGTAGCTTTTTGGCAATTGCAAGGACCACCGTCTTTTCATAGGTCTTGCGTTGCTTGCCCACGGCCCCGGGGTCTTCGCCACCGTGTCCGGCGTCGATCACCACCACCAGGGTTTCGGTCTTGCCGGTGCGCTTGGGAGCCGAGCGCGTCGTGCGCCGCTCGGTTTCCTGCACGGTGTTGGGGCGGCTTTGGCCGCTTCGTACCTGTCGCACGGGCTTGTCGTCGGCATCGGCCTGCTCGATCACACGCCGCATCGTGTCGGCGTTGGTCGGCTCCATGTCGATGATGATGCGGTGGCCGAACTGCGCCACGGGTTTGGCGTAGTTAACGTCGGCCTTCACATCGTCCTTGAGGTCAAAGACGATGCGCAACACGTTGGGCTTGAACTGCCCCGGGCGGATGGCCGAAATGAAGTTGTCGCCGCTCTTAAAGTCCTTGAGGGTCTTTTCGAGGTTGGCCGTCAGGCGCAGCCCTTCAATATCAAGCACCAGTCGGTAGGGCTTTTTGCCTCGCAGGACCATGTAGCTGTACTTGAGCCTGCGGTCGGATTCCACGGACACGCGGGTGCTCTCGTCGCCGGGCCAAATGCGGATCTGCAGCCGGGGGGCCGCCAGGGCCTGCAGCGGCTGCAGCGCCAGGGCGCCCGCGGCGGCCAGCACAAATTCACGGCGGCTCGAGCTCATGCCGTCACCTCCGAGAAAACGGCGCGGCCCAAAGGAGAGAAGGCCTTGAGTTCGGCCTTGCGTGCGAGGTTGTCCACCGTGAGCGAAAGGGTGAGGTCGGCGGCGGGCAGATAGGGCCCGGCTTTTTGGCTCCACTCGCAGGCCGTCACGCGGCCGGCCCCGAAAAGCTCACGGAACCCCGCGTCCTCAAACTCTTCGGGCGCCTCAAAGCGGTAAAAGTCAAAGTGGTGAAACGCCAGGCCGTTGCCGATTTCGTAGTCTTCGACGAGCTCAAAGGTGGGACTGCGCACGCGCCCGGTCACGCCGCAGGCGCGCAAGAGCGCGCGCGTCAGGGTCGTTTTGCCCGCGCCCAGGCCGCCTTCGAGGCGAAGGTTAAAGCCGCCTTGGGCAATGTCCTTTTCGTGCGCGAGGATGGCGTGCGCCAGACGCACGGCAAAAGCTTGCGTGTCGGTCTGGGACTGAAAATAAAGCGTGGTGAAATCGGCCGTTTCTTGCATGAACCCAAGTGTAGAGCATGCTCGGGCAAAAGAAGTGATGTCTCAAGCACAAAGGCCGCGTAAAGCGTTGAAAAAATTTGTACCGCGCGCCCTATCGCATGGTCTCGCGCTGGTCGATGCGCGCCAGGGCCTGCGGCCGCAGCCGCATCGACACGCCCCAGAGCACGAGCACCAGAGCGGCGCAGACGGCCGAGGCCAGGGCATAACGCGCGGCCGAGCCCATCACCAGGGGCACCAGCAGCGCGGCGGCCACGCAAAACGAGCTCGTGACGAAAAACTGCTGAATGGCGGCGGCCATGCCGCGGTTTTTCGGGAAGTAATCAAGGTTCATGGCCATCATCACGGGGCGCAAGAGGGCCATGCCCAGCGAATAGACAATCGGGCAGACGAGCACAAGCCAGAAGGCGTCGTTCTGCGTGACGGGGGAAAGGTCAAAGGCGGCACAGGCTAGGCACGAGACAAAGGTCAACACGGCCACTGTCCAGAGCATGCGTTTGGGTCCGAGAAGCCGCGCCAGCCTCACCGAGCCCCAGGCGCCCGCAAAGGAGACGACCACCAGGGGAATGGAGAGCCACCCAAAGCCGTCCACATTGAGGCCCATGACGGTGATCACGAAGTCCGCCGAACCCGCCGAATAAAGGATCCCGCCCATAAAGAGCACGCCGTGCGCGAGGACCCCGGCGAGGAACGCCCCGTGCGTCAGCCCCCGGCCGTAGGCCGAGAGCATCGCCCGAGGCTTGGCCGAAACCCGGTCGGAGGTCTTCAGAGTCTCGGGCATGCACCAAAACACAAAGGCGGCGATGCCCAGGGCATAGGCAATCAGAAAGACGAAGACCGCGTGCCAGCCCCAATAAAGGACGATCTGCCCGCCAACCACGGGCGCCAGGGCGGGGCTGGCGGCAAAAAAGAAGGCGATCATGCCGTTGACGTTGGCCGCCTCCGGGCCGCTCCAGCTGTCGCGCACGATGGCCTGCGTGACGGTCTGCCCGACGGCGGCCCCCACGCCCTGCAGCATGCGCCAGAGCAGCAGAGCCCGGAGCGATTCGCTCAAGGCCGCTCCGAGGCAGGCGGCCGCAAACAGCAGCATGCCGCCGATGAGGGTGGGACGGCGCCCATAGCTGTCCGAGACGCTGCCCGCCACCAGGCTAAAGAGCGCGTAGGTGATGAGGTAGACGGTGAGAGACTGCTGCACGGCCACAAAGCTGACGCCGTAATCGAGCGCCATCTCGTGGAACCCAGGCATGATGCCGTTGGCCGCAAAGGGCCCGAGGCTCGAAGTGAAGCCTAAGGCGGCCGCGTCGCGGGCGCGGGGATGAGCGGGGAAAGAGGCGATGACGGACATGCGCGGCAGGCAGAAAAAACGTGCGCCAACTATAGCGCGCAGGGAGCCGGACACGCGCGTAGGCCTGACGGAGGCGGCGTAAAATGAAAAGCTTTCCGACAACCCCTTACACGAGGAGCGGCCCGGCGTTCAGGCGCGGGCCGGCCCAAAGCCATGCAGCGACTGACGATTTCCGTGGACGATGATATTGCGCAGGCCTTTGAAGAGCTCATCGCCAAGCGCGGCTACAAAAACCGCAGCGAGGCCTTCCGCGACCTGCTGCGCCGCGAGCTCTCGCAGGAGGCCCTGACCCGGGGCCTGCCCGGCAAGGACGAGTGCATGGCGGTGGTGAGCTACGGGTTCGATCACCACAGCCGCAACCTCTCGGCCAAGGTCAACGAACAGCAGCACGCCCATCACGAAAGCATCGTGGCGAGCATGCACGTGCACGCCAACCACGATCACTGCGTTGAAGTGGTGGTGATGCGCGGCGCGTACGAGGCGGTGCGGCCCCTCGCCGAAGAAATGATCGCCGAGACGGGCATCGAAAACGGCGCCGTGCATTACGTGGCGCTGCCCGCCGACGGCGGCCACACGCATGCGCATGACCACGCCCACGCCCATGACCACGCTCATGATCACGGCCACGAGCACACTCACGATCACAGCCACAATTCGGAAGAAAAGAACACCAAATGATCGAGAGCCTTCCCAAAATCGCCGCCTTCGTGTTCTTTATTGGGCTCGGGTGGTTCCTGCGCCGCAGCGGCATGCTCAAGCAGTCGGCCTTTGACGCCGTCAGCGTTCTGGTGCTCTACGTCACGCTGCCGTGCATCATCATCACCAACCTCAACGGCATACACATCGAGGGGATCATGCTCCTGGTGGTGCTCTTGGGGTTCCTCTTTAATGCCGCCATGCTCGGGTACGCCTGGGTCGTGAGCCGGCGCCTGACGGACGAGAAAAAGCGGGACTTTTTTCGTCTGAATTTGGGCGGCTTTTCGGTCGGGCCCCTGGCGGTGCCCTACATCCAGGCCTTTTACCCCACGACGGGCCTGATGACGGCCTTTATGTTCGACGTGGGCAACGTGATCATGGCAGGCGGCGGCACCTATGCGCTCCTGGCGGGCGCCCACGAAAAGGACCGTTCGTTTTTCAAGGTGGCCAAGGCGATTTTGGCCCGCATGGTGCGCTCGGGCCCCCTGGTGACCTTTGCCGTGGTGGTGGGCATGAGCGTGGTCGGGCTCAAGTTTCCCGACGCGGTGACCACGGTCACCAAGGTGGGCGCGCAGGCCAACACGATGCTCGCGATGATCATGATCGGCGAGTCGATTGAACTGTCGATGAGCCGCGACAAGTTCGTGCAGATTTTGAAGATTTTGTCCAACCGGTGGCTGCTGTGCATCGTCTTTGCTCTGACCTGCGCCTACTTCATGCCCTTTGAGGGCGAAGTGCGCATGGCCATGGTCCTGGTGTGCCTCTCGCCCGTGCCGGCCATGAGCCTGATTTACACCGCGCAGCTTGGCTGCGACGTCGGCATGGGCGCCAACCTCAATTCGCTGTCGGTGATCCTGTCGATCATCGTCATGTCGGCGGCCCTGCTGGTCATGCAGTCGGCGGGCTTTTAAAGCGCGAGGCCGACCGCATGGGCCAAGCCATCAGGCCTTGTTGGCCTCTTTGTACCCGGCTTCGGTGATGGCCGCCAGCCACGTCGCCTTGTTGTTGGGCACGTTGGTTTCAATCGAAATGTGCGTCATGGGGCTTGCGGCGCAGGCCCCGTGCCAGTGCTCGACGTCCGGCTTAATGAGAACCACGTCGCCCTTGCGGATGCGGCGCGCCTTTTGGCCGCGTTCCTGATAGAGGCCTTCGCCCGCAAGAACCAGCAGAATCTGCCCGCCCGAGTGCTTGTGCCAGAACGTGCGCGCTCCCGCTTCAAAGGTTACGCACCCGATCGGGCAGTTAAAGGTCTCATCGGCTTCGTTGAGCATGGTCAGGTACGAGGTGCCGGAGAAAAAGCGCCCGTACGGGTTGACGGGGCCCTTTTCAAACACGGTGTCGAAGTCCTCGGGGATGGGGGCAGAGGAGGCCGAGGCGGCGGCGCCCGCCAAAGCGGCCGCACAGGCCGCGCTGAACTGTCGACGGGAAATCATCTTTCTTCTCCTTTTGGGAATGATCAATCGGTACCGACATCCTGACGCGCTTTGCCCGAAGGCAAGGCCCATCCCCCGTCTTTTTGAGAAAAAACGGCACGACTTTGCCCGCCGGGCGCAACGGGGCGCAGGGCGGGGGCCGTCGGGTGAGGCAAAACCCGTTTGCTAAAATGTTCCACCCTTTGCCCAAACGGGCAAAAAATGTCGACGGAACAAACGAGAAATGGCAAAAACGAAGAACAACGCCACGCCGCTCATTCGCAACAAGCGCGCCACGTTCGACTACACGATCGAAGAGCGCTTTGAGGCCGGTCTTGAGCTGCGCGGCTGGGAAGTCAAAAGCGTGCGCGCCGGCCGCAGCACGATCAACCTCTCGCACGTGTACGTGCGCGACGGCGAGCTTTTTTTGTGCAACGCGAGCTTTACGCCCGCCGATCAGGTCTGCACGCACGAGAAAACGGAAATCACCCGCACGCGCAAGCTTTTGATGCACCGCAAGGAAATCGACCGACTCATCGGCAAGGTCGATCGCTCGGGCTATGCGCTCGTGCCCCTTGATCTGCACTTTAAGAAGAACCGCGTCAAGCTTGAACTGGCCCTGGGCCGCGGCAAGCGCGAGTTTGAAAAGCGCAGCGATGAAAGTAAGCGCGAGTGGAAGCGCGATCAGTCGCGCCTGATGAAAAACGACATGAGAAGCGGCAAGCCGCGTCAGAACTACAAGGACGCCTAAAGGGGGCGGGGATGGACACCAAGAGTTTGGATGCGGCCCTCGAAGAGAAGGTCCTGACGGACGAAACCGTTTACGAAGGGCGCCTTTTGAAGGTGCACCGCCGCGGGGTGCGCCTGCCCGACGGGCGTCAGAGCTCCCGCGAGATGATCGTGCACCCGGGGGCGGCGGCGATCGTCACGCTCGACGAGCGGGGCCTGACGGTGCTCGAGCGACAGTGGCGCAGCCCGATGGATCAGGCCTTCTGGGAAATTCCGGCGGGCAAAATCGATCCGGGCGAAGATCCCTTTGAGACGGCGGTGAGGGAACTGGCTGAAGAAACGGGCCTTGCGGCCGATTCGTGGGTGGAACTCGGCACCATTCACAACGCCATCGGCTACAGCAACGAGCGCATCGTGATTTTTCTGGCGCAAGGCATCCATGCGGCCGAGGGTGGTCAAAAGCTCGACGCCGGCGAGTTTTTAACCCTCCGGCGCCTCTTGTTTGACGAGGCGATGGCGATGACCCGCAACGGTGAGATCACCGACGTCAAGACCCTGGTGGGCCTGACTTGGGCCCGGGACTGGACGAACGGACAACTGCCGCAGGCCGTGGTCCGAAAGTAAATCCCAAAACAACTCCCCAAACGCAAACGCCCCGCATCAAGCGAGGCGTTGCCGCTGGGCTTTAAGGCTCCTGACGGAGCCCCAAGCCATCCGTTATTTGAGAAGGCTCGGGAACCAGGAGTCTTCCTCCTGAGGTGAGGCCTTGATCTTGTTGAGCTCGATGACGCGGCGCGTGTCCTTTTCCAGATCGTACATGCCCAGTTCATGGTAGCAGTCGGCAATCAGGATCAGCGCGTCGTCACGGGCGGCCGTGGTCTGAAAGTCCGAGATCACCACCTTGGCGCGGTTGATCGCGGCGATGTAGGCCTTGCGGTCGTAATAAAAGCGCGCGGTGCTCAGCAGATGACGCGCCTGGGCGTTCACAAGCTCGTGCATGCGGCGGCGCGCTTCGGGCGCGTAGCGCGAATCGGGAAAGCGAGCCGCGAGTTCCTTGAAGATATCAAAGGCGTCGCGTGCGGCCTTGGCGTCGCGGTCGGCCAAATCCTGGGTCGTCAAAGACGCCAGCCAGCCATCGCGCTCGTTGAGCGTTGCCAGGGCCTTGAGGTACAGCGCGTAGTCGCTGTTGGGATGATTGGGGTAGGCGCGCAGGAAGCGGTCGAGCTGCTGCACGGCGGCCGCGGCATCGTCATCCTTGTAGTTGACGTACGCCAGATCAATCTGCGCCTGCTGGGCGTAGGAGCCGAAGGGATAGCGCGCCTCGAGCTTGGTATAGTAGTCGCGCGCCACTTCCCAGGTGCCTTCGTTCATGGCACTGCGCGCTTCCGCGTAGAGCTGATTGGCCGTCCAATCGCGGGTCGGGTCGATTTCGATCGACTGAAGCCACGAGCAGCCGCTTAAGGCGGCGGCGGCACACAGCAGGGAAATTTTTGTAAGACGCACTAAGTGACTGGAATTCATGACCACGAATAAGCAATCTGAAAAGCAATTGGGCGATTATATCTGCGAAGACCCCGCTCAAGCGCTTGAATTTGAGGATGATGCTGATCATACAGCAGAGCCCGATGTCTACGAAATTGAAGGTTTCCCTTCGGGCGAGCGGCTCGATAAGGTGCTCGCCGCGCTCATTTCTTCGGTGAGCCGCGCGCGGCTTCAAAAGTGGATTGAAGCCGGGGCGGTGCGCGTCAACGGCGAAGTGGCCTCGGGCGTGCGCCTGAAGGTGGCCGACGGCGACGAAGTCATCGTCACGCCCCAGCCCGCGCCCGAAGACACGGCGTACGTGGCCCAAGACGGCATTGCCTTTGACGCCGTTTATGAGGACGAGGACATCATCGTCATCAATAAGCCCGCGGGGCTGGTGGTGCACCCGGCGGCCGGCCACTGGAACGGCACGCTTTTAAATGGCCTCTTGTTCCGCTATCCGGAACTGACGCGTGTCAGCCGCGCCGGCATCGTGCACCGGCTGGATAAGGAAACCTCGGGGCTGATGGTGGTGGCGCGCAACGAAGCCTCCCGCACCGAGCTCGTGCGTCAGCTGCAGGCGCGCACCGTTGGTCGCGAGTACTGGGCGATCGTGCTGGGCCTGGCGCCCGAAGCCGGTTTTGTGGACCGCTCGATCGGGCGCGACCCGCGCTCGCCCATTAAGTTTTGCTGCCGCGGCGGGCAGGGCAGCCGCCCGGCGCGCACCCGCGTGCGTCTGGTGGAGTCCACGCGCATTGCCGGCCGTACGGTGAGCTGGGTGGCCTGCCGCTTGGAGACCGGCCGCACGCATCAGATCCGCGTGCACCTCACCAGCGTCGGGTTGCCGCTCTTGGGCGATCCCTTGTACCGCACCAACGCTTCCGCCCTTCCGGAAGAGGCGGGCGTGGCCGCGCGCTTTAACCGTCAGGCCCTGCACGCCAGCCGCCTGATTCTCAAGCACCCGGCCACGGGCGAAACATGCGAGTGGTTTGTCGAGCCCCCGCAGGACATGATCGAACTCATGGATGTTCTGGACTTTGGGCCCGTGGACGAGCCCGTGCATGTGTTTGAGGACAATGCGTGCCCGGCGGTGCCCGATTTTGGGCCCGTGGTGTACGAAGGCGAGTTGGACGACTCAATAAAGTAAGACAAACGAAGGCGGGGCAAGGCTACTCCGTCTCGGTTGGAGACAAGACAATGATCAGCTGGAAAAACGAACTGGCGGTGATCCGCCCGCGTCTGGGCGAGAAAATCGGCGCCTTTTTTACCGAACGCGTGGGCGGCGTCTCCTCGGGCCCCTGGGGCGGCCCGGAAGGCATCATGGGCCTGAATGTCGGCAGCCGCGTGGAGGACAACGCGGGCTGCGTGCGCATGAACCGCTCAATTGTCGCGGACCTGTGCCCGAGCGAGCCGCGCTGGATGACGCAGGTGCACGGCGTTCGTGTGCTCGAGGCAGAGAGTGTGAATGATGAGGCCGTGGAGGCCGACGCGCAGATCGCCGTCACCGCGGGCATCGTCTGTTGCGTGCAGGTGGCCGACTGCCTGCCGATTCTTTTGGCCGATGCCAACGCCAACATCGTGGCGGCCGTGCACGCGGGCTGGAAGAGCCTGGCGGGCGGTGTCATCGAAGAGAGCGTCAAGGCCATGAAGGCCAAGTGCCCCGACGCTCAGCTCAAGGCGTGGCTGGGTCCGCGCATCGGCTTTGACGACTTTGAGGTGGGCGAAGAGGTGGCCGAGATCTTCCGGCAAAAGTACCCGTCCGTGACCGAGGGCATCAAGATGGTTCAAGGCAAAGCTCACGTCGATCTGGCCGGCTACGCCAAGGCGGCTCTGGCGGCCGTGGGCGTCACCGATGTTGAAGACTGTGGCCTGTCGACGGTCGCCGACCCCAAGCGCTTTTACAGCTACCGGCGCGACGGCGCCCACACGGGGCGTCACGCCGCCGTGATCTGGATTGAAAAATAAACGAGGAGCATTCCCCAAGATGGCAGGAGAAAAGAAAGGCCGCATCGGCCGCGTGGGTTTTGTGAGCCTGGGCTGCCCCAAGGCCCTGGTGGACACCGAGCGCATCGTCACGGAACTCAGAGCCGAGGGCTACATCATCGCCGCCGACTATAAGGAAGCGGATCTGGTGATCGTCAACACGTGCGCCTTCATCGACGCGGCGGTGGCCGAAAGTCTGGAGGCGATCACGGAGGCCCTCAAGGAAAACGGGCGCGTGATCGTCACCGGGTGTCTGGGCGGCAAAAAGAAGGACAACGGCGAGAGCTGGCTGCAGGAGCGCATCCTGCAGGTGCTCGGCATCACGGGGCCGGACTCCTGGAAAGAGACGCTGGCGATCGTGCACGCGCATCTGCCGCGCCCGCACGAGCCCTTTGACGATCTGGTGCCCGCGGCGGGGCTCAAACTCACCCCCGCACACTACGCGTATTTGAAGATCAGCGAAGGGTGCAACCATCACTGCACCTTCTGCATCATTCCCGATCTGCGCGGCACCCTGGTGAGCCGCCCGATCGGCGAGGTGCTGCGCGAGGCCGAAAACCTCGTCAAGGGCGGCGTCAAAGAGTTGCTCGTCATCAGTCAGGACACGGCCGCCTACGGCGTGGACGTCAAGTACCGCACGGGGTTTGCGGGCGGTCGGCCCGTCAAGACGCGCCTGCTGGAGCTCGCGCGCGAACTCGGACAGCTGGACGCCTGGGTGCGTCTGCACTACGTCTATCCGTACCCCTCCACGGACGCCGTTGTGGAACTGATGGCCGAAGGGCTCATCCTGCCGTACCTTGACGTGCCCTTCCAGCACGCCCATCCGCGCGTGCTCAAGGCGATGAAGCGCCCGGCGAGTGCCGAAAAGAACCTTGAGCGCATCGCCGCCTGGCGCGCCCTGTGCCCGGACATCACGATCCGCTCGACCTTCATTACGGGGTTCCCGGGCGAGACCGAAGAAGAGTTCGAGTACCTGCTCGAGTTTCTCAAGCAAGCGAGTCTTGATCGCGTCGGCTGCTTTGCCTACAGCCCCGTCGAGGGGGCCCGGGCCAATGCGCTGCCCGGGCAGTTGCCCGACGCGGTGCGTGAAGAACGTCGCGAGCGCTTCATGCAGGTGCAGTCGGAAATTTCCGCCGCGCTTCTCAAGGCCAAGATCGGCACGGTCAAGCGCGTCATCATCGACGAGAGCGAAGACGAGGACGGCGTGGCCGTCGGCCGCACCACGGCCGATGCGCCCGACATCGACGGCGTGGTGTATGTCACGACCGATGAGCCCCTCAAGCCCGGTGACTTTGTGGACGTACGCATCACCGACAGTCGCGAATACGACCTCATCGGCCGCCGTGTCAAGAGCGAATAAAGCGGGCCAAGGACTAGGTCAAGTTCCCCCGACAGGGGCATAACTTGGCCTAGTCGCTTGCCGATGAGTGGGATGATACTGGTAATTACCCCAGGCTTAAGCGCCGCGTAAGGAGACGATCCCTGCGCGGCGTTTTTGTCTGAAGTCTCGCTTAACCCTGATTTTTAGAGGGTTTTAAGGCAGACCTAAGGAAAGTTACAAAAAACCGAGAAAAACGCTCGGATAAAGGAGGGTGTTACCTGTGGAGGCTACACCTTTTACAGCTTGTGACAGAATCAGGTCAGCGATTTTCAATGAAAAGGCTGGGGGGCAATGTCTGCCCGCCGACAAGCCCAAGAACGAACAAGCGGAAGGTCGCTAAAAGGAGAGTCACGATGAAAAAACACAATTTCGTCAAGGCCTGTGTCGCGCTTGCGGCGGCTGTTGCCCTCGCTCCGGTCGTCAACGCCGCTCCGGAAAAGGTTGACACCAGGATGTGCACGGCCTGCCACGCTAACATCGGCGGTTTCCATAAGTCGGGCGCCCACAAGGACGTGTCCTGCACGAGCTGCCACAGCGGCCTTACCAAGCATCTGAGCGCCCCGGGCAAGGCCACGCGCCCGGTCACGAGCATGGATCCGCAGACCTGCGGCTCGTGCCACCCCGCTCAGTTCAAGAGCATGTTCAAGGTCAACGAAGAGCGCACGCCGCGCTATTCCAAGAAGAACAGCGACTCGGTCGCCCCGAATCCCTTCTTTGACCGCGCTCTGGGCACCCACGGCTTTACCAAGGAACACGATCTGCCGCGCAGCCACACGTTCGCCGCGCTTGACCAGTACCTCGTCGACCGCGCCTTCGGCGGCCGCTTCGAGCCCAAGGAAGGCTGGCTGTATCTGGGCATGAACGAAGGCCCGGTCCGCGTCTTTGACGTCGTCGAAGACAAGTACCCGCAGGACAACCTGCACAAGCCGCGCCGTCTGGGCACGGCCGCCGCGGCCAACCCCGTGTGCTGGACCTGCAAGTCGACCGACCTGATGCTCGACTGGGCTTATCTGGGTGAAAAGCATCCCGAAGCCAAGTACTCGCGCCAGTCCAACGTCGTGGATGTGTTCCGCAACATCAACCACGCCCTGAACTGCAACTTCTGCCACGATCCGCACAGCACGCAGCCGCGCATCGTGCGTGACGGCCTGATTCAGGCTCTGACCCGTACGGACTTCCCGACGGTCTACAGCCAGGATCCGAAGGCCACCAAGATCAACGTCATCGATATGGGTCTGCGCGGCTTCACCCGCAAGATCGCCACGATGGAAAAGGCCGACAGCAAGCTCATGTGCGCCCAGTGCCACGTCGAGTACAACTGCAACCCCGGCTTTGATCCCAAGACCGGCAAGAAGATCGGCATGGCCGACGCCCGTACGAACCTCTTCCCGTTCGTTGACGTCACCAAGATCGATGAGTTCTACGCTCACGCGAGCTTTAAGGACTTTAAGCACCCGGTGACGGGCGCCAGCCTGACCAAGATGCAGCACCCGGACGTGGAAACGTTCTGGAACAGCACGCATGACAAGGCCGGTGTCCAGTGTGCCGACTGCCACATGCCCAAGGTCAAGGACGAAAAGACCGGCAAGACCTACACGAGCCACTGGGCTACGTCCCCGCGTCACTACATGAAGGAAACCTGCCTGCAGTGCCACAAGGACAAGACCGAAAAGCAACTCAACACCGTGATCGACGGTATGAAGGCCTACTACGACGGTAAGCTGCGCGAAGCCGAAGGCCGTATGACCGACATGTTCAACGCCTTTGATCTGGCTCTGGCTATGGGCGTGAGCAACGATGTTCTCAACAAGGCCCGTGAGCTGCACAGCGTTGCTCACACCAATTGGGAATGGTGGACGGCTGTCAACGGTGCGTACTTCCACAACCCCGAAGCCGCTCAGCTCTCGCTTGCCAAGAGTGCCGACGCTGCTCAGAAGGCCACCAAACTTCTGCGCGACGCCATGGCTGCCAAGGCTGCCAAGGCTAAGAGCAAGAAGTAATGCGGCTCTGACGACGTAACCTGCGCAAAGGGTGCCCCGTGACATTTAAGCGGAGCACCCTTTTTCTTGCCGTAAAATTGCCCGCATGACTTACGAAACCACTTTCTGGATCGCCGCCGCGCTGCTGGCGGCCGTCGCGGTCTTTGCCGTGCTCAAGGCGCTGCTCTCGCCCCCCGGGGCGCAGGACGCCGCCCTCGGGCGAGAGCTCACGCGCGAGGCCCTCTCCGAGCAGCTGCGCCTTCTCAACGACGAGAAGACCGCCGGCCTCATCTCGGACCGTATTTTTGAGGCCAGCGTGGCCGACGTCGAGCGCCGGGCGCTTGAGGAGATGGCCGACGAGGCTCAAAAGGAGCCCCGGAAGGCGCCGTTGGGCAAAGCCCTGACGGCCGCGGTGGCCTTGGCGGTCGTGGCCGCCGCCTTCGTGCTGTACCAATTGCTGGGCTCGCCCAACCTCATCAACTTTGTTTCCGAGCCCCCTAGGCCCGGCATCATGCGCGCCGACGGCTCTCTGGGCAGCACCGAGGGCCTCTACAACGAAGAGTCCCTCGCGGCGTACCTCAAGGACAACGCCAAGGACGAGCGCGCCTGGGTGCTCTATGCGCGCCTGCTCGTCAAAAAGCAAGCTTGGAAGCAAGCGGCCGAGGCCTACGGCAAGGCCGTGGCCCGAGACGGCTTTGTGGCCAAGGACTCCGACGTGCTCACCGAGTATGCCGCCAGCCTCATCAGCCAAAAGACGCCGCAGGCTTACCGCGAGAGCCTCGGGGTGCTCGACCGGGCTCTGGCGCTGGACGAAAAGCACATGCCCTCGCACGAGCTCTATGCGATCGTAAGCCTCGAGCTCGAGCACTGGGCGGATGCCCGCGCGCATCTGGAAATCCTGCTCGGGGCCATCGACATGAACGATCCCGTCTATGAGCGACTGGCGCAGACCGCGGCCTACGCGGCCGAGCGCGAGCGCGCGCAAAAGGAATCGAAGACCGAGCCCGATCGGACGGCTCCGTAGCCGCGTTCCCGTCCTGTGACACAGCCGCACACGACAACGCCCGCCGTTCCGGATGCACTGCGGGTGTTTCGCTTTTCCAGCGGATCCCTTACTTGTTGCCGGGGTGTCGCCGGCGCTTGGTGATGACGCTGGCGGTGATGCCCGCAAAGAGAATAAGCAGCATGCCCGTCAGGGCCACCGGCGGCAGCGTTTCGTTGAAGAACACCACGCTGATGATTTCGGCAAAGGGAATGACGGCGAACTGAAAGCAGGCCGTGAGCATCATGTTGCCGTAGGCGAAGGCGCGGGTCATGGCGATCTGGGCGATCACCGCGGTGACGCCCACGCCCAAAAGACCGAGCCAGACGTTCGTCTCGTGCATTTTCAGGCCCCCTTCGAGGAGGTAGCAGCCGCCCAGGCCCCAGACGACGCCCACCAGCGAAAAGTAAAAGACGATGCGTAGCGAGGGCTCGCGCAGACGCCCCAACTGGGCGATCTGAAAGAAGATGAAGGGGCCCAAGGCGCCCCCACCGAGCCCTATCAGGGCGTAGGGCAACTCGTCGGAGGCCACCGACGGCTGCAGGATGAAGCACACCCCGATAAAGCCCACCGTGATGGCCGCGGCCAGCGACCAGGGCGCCTTTTGCCGGTGCATGATGGCCATCACCACGAAGGTGGCCGCAATGAACAGGGGCGCCGTGTAGTTGAGCGTCACGGCCGTGCCCAGCGGCAGGTGGCCCATCGTAAAGAACCAAATCGTAAAGGAGACGGTGCCGAGCACCGAGCGCTTGATGTGACCGAAAAGGTAGTTGGTGGCCGGCGTCTGCCCCTGCACGAGCATGACGCACGAAATGAACGCCAGACCGATGAGCGAGCGCCAAAAGACGATTTCAAAGGTGCCGACGTCGGCGGCCGAGACCTTGACCAACGAGCTCATTGTCGCAAAAAGCAGCGCCGCGACGAGCATCCAGCATGACTGCAGCATGGAAAAAAGTGGCTGAAAATTAAAATGAAAATGAGGCTCGAGATTATAGACCCGAGCGTTCGCGCTTCCGGCAAAGGTTTCGGCAATGAAAAACCCGCTCCGGCTCAAACCGAAGCGGGTGGGTTCAGCTCCTAGATCTCGAGGGGGATCGGATTAGAACTTGTGACGCAGACCGACCATGGCGCCGAAGACGGAGGCATCCTGGTCAGCCGCCCTGGAGTGGGTGTAGGAGATGTTGTCCTGCATGTAGGTGGCGGCAACGTAGATGTCCGTACGCTTGGAGAGGACATAATCGTAGCCGGCGGACACGACCCAACGCTGCATTTCGTCGCTGTCGTAGTCGGTCGAGTCGCTGTCGGCAGCCTGAGCGTCCATGTAACCGGCGCCAACGAGCACGGCACCCGGGCCGGCCGGGATCAGAGCGGACACACCAATGCCCCAGCCTTCCATCTTGGAGGCGAACGTGCCGGCAAGCACGCCGTCCGTGCCGATGAGGCCCTTGAGGTTCTTCGTCTCAATTTCGTCGAAGTACTGAGCGCCGGCAAAGAGCTTGACGACTTCGAAGTCGAAGTTGCCGCCCAGGGTAACGGTCAGGCTGTCATCCACGTCGGCGACTTTGGTCTCGCCTCCCACCGTGGTCGCGGACGCGTAGTTGATCGAGTCAACGGCGAAGTACAGGTTCATGGGGCCGTTGGCGTAGGTGGCGCCCAAAGCGTAGTAGCGGTTGCTCGACGATTCGTTTTCAGCGCCGTACTTGCCGGCAGCTTGATTCCTATTCGTGCCATCAACCTTATTGCCCATGCCGTACTGGGCGTAGACGGTGAAGCCGGCGAACGTCGGGGTCTGGTAGGAAATCATGTTGTCCCAGGAACCGGCGCCGACCGCGAAGGAGCCGGCCTGAGCCGAGTAGTCGGTAAAGCTCGTGCCGAAGGCCGAGATCATGCCGTACTTGGCCCAGGAGCTCTTGCCGCTGTTGAGCGAACCCATCTGGCCGAAGGCGACCTTACCGAAGCCGCCTTCGAGGAACAGGCTCGATTCACGATCGAAGAACACGCCGCTGTCGGCGCCAGTGTCGGAGTCAAAGCCGTTTTCGAGAACGAAGCCGACCGTCAGGCCGTTGCCGAGGTCTTCCGTGCCCTTCAGGCCGAAGCGCGAACCGGAAGCCATGCCGGACTTCATCTGGAAGGAATCCGTGGCGTCGATGTCGGCTCTATCGGCGTCGACGTGGGAATACAGAAGGCCCGTATCAACGATACCGTAGAGCTGAACGTCAGCGGCCAGAGCCGAGCCGGCAAAGGCGCCGAGAACGGCGACAGCAGCCAAAGTCTTTTTCATGTGAAATCTCCTAGTCTGTAAAAGACACGCAAGAAGTTTTGGTTTTGTGCGGAACCGTCGAAACAAGCGGGACGAAAGCTCGTTCCGTCTCGACGGGGTCCTTGCAGGACAGGGCTGATCATGACATTGAAAAGAAAGGCCCGACGGAGGACTAAGTCGAAAGATGATGAAAAATAAGTACAAACCTTAGTAATAATTACAACACAACTGGCTTTTGGCGAGGCCGGATAAGCAAAAACCCGCCTCAGCCGAAGCCGAGACGGGTGTTTTCAAATCCGAAATCTCAGGAAGAGATCAGATTAGAACTTGTGGCGCAGACCAACCATCACACCGTAGACGGACGGATCGCGGTCGTTGGCGGCGTTCTTGGAATCCATCTGGTCCTGGTTGTAAGTCACGACACCGTAGACGTCCGTGCGCTTGGAGAACGGATAGTCATAGCCGGCGGACACGATCCAGCGGTTCAGTTCGTCGTCCTTGGCCTCGCCCGTCACGCTATCGGCCGCTTCAGCGTCCAGATAAGCGGCACCAACCAACACCGTGCCGCCCGCAGCCGGGATGGAGGCGGACACGCCCAGGCTCCAGCCTTCCATCTTGGTGGTAGCGAAGTCCGTATTCTCGAGCTGCACGGCGCCCTTCATATTGGAGAGCTTGATTTCGTCAAAGTACTGAGCGCCGGCAAAGAGCTTAACGACTTCGAAGTCGAAGTTGCCGCCCAGGGTAACGGTCAGGCTGTCGTCCACATCAGCCGTGCCGCCGACACCGGCGGAAGCGTAGTTGATGGAGTCCACGGCGGCGTACAGGTTCAGCGGGCCGTTGGCGTAGGTGGCGCCCAAGGAGTAGTAGCGGTCGCTCGTCGATTCGTTTTCGTCGCCGACCTTCTTGTCTTTGTTCTCGAGGCTGGTCACCTTATTGCCCATGCCGTACTGGGCGTAGACGGTGAAGCCGGCGAAGGTCGGGGTCTGGTAGGAAATCATGTTGTCCCACAGACCGGCGCCCATGGCCCAGGTACCGGCCTGAGCGGCGTAGTCGCCCCAGCTCGTACCGAAGGCGGAAATCATGCCGTACTTGCCCCAGGAGCTCGTGCCGTTGTTGATGGAGCCCATGCGGCCGAAGGCGACCTTACCGAAACCGCCCTGCAGGAACAGGCTCGATTCACGATCGAAGAACACGCCCTTTTCAGCGCCGTCATCGGAGGTAAAGCCGTTTTCCAGAACAAAGCCGACCGTCAGACCGTTGCCCAGATCTTCCGTGCCCTTGAAGCCGAAACGGGAACCGGACGCCATGCCCGATTCCATCGAGAAGGAATTGGTGGCATCCTTGTTCGTGTCGGCATCGGAATGCAGATACTGCAGGCCGGTATCGATGATGCCGTAAAGCTGAACGTCCGCAGCCAGAGCGGAACCGGCAAAAGCGCCGAGAACGGCGACAGCAGCCAAAGTCTTTTTCATGTTGATCTCCTGGTCTTTTACAAGACTGGTTAAAGAGTATTGCCTTATTGCAACAAATCCCGGCGGATGGATGGATCCAATCTTTTTAGGACACAGACCCCGCCGAGGAATTGGTCAGGCCGATCATGGCACCTAGCCGAAGGGATGGGCAAAAAACAAAAGAATTGGGTCGAAGAAATAAGTGATAACCCTTATAAAAAATACAACAGAAATGTGTTGTCGGAGGGTTGCGGCGCACCGACCGATGCCGAACGCCGTGCGATTGGCTTGAAACGGACCTTGTTTCTTGTGGTGGGGATACTCCGTTCGGTAAGCAGGGAGTAGGAGCCATGCCGGGAGCCTTTCCCCATTGCATGCTCCGTCACGGGGGTGATTTCGAGCGCACGAACCACAAAGGACCTTACAAGAAGGGAGGCGGGCCGAGAAAAGGTTGGGGGCGCCCTCAGCGCTTCGGGCCGGCTCGAGCCGTCGTCCGCTCGCCGTCGATGCCCGGGAGCGTCACGGCGTCAACGTCCCGAGCACCGAAGGAAACCTTGGTCCTTTCGAAGGCATCGCTGTCGCCCAAGATCACCGTCAGGCTGTCGCCGACGGCGTCGGCATAGTCGGCGGTCCCGTCCGGCGGGCCAAAGGGCGGGGCAAACCGGGGCGCGAAGCCCGAACGCAAGTAGGCCAAGCGACTAGGCCAATTTAGCCCATCAAGTCTCAAAACTCGGCAAACAAGGATGACTTAAGGCAGGCAAGATAGATTTGCCGTTGAATAAACATCGGGGTTACCCGCAATGGCTGTCGGTTGAAAGGATAGACATGTCGGACAATCAAACCACGGAAAATCCCCGCCTCAAGCGTCTTGAGACGGGAGCCCTCAGTCGCGAGGCCGAGACGGTGGGCGCCATGATCGCCATTTACTGCAGGGCGCACCACCGCACGGACGGCAAAACGCTCTGCCCAGAGTGCCGGGAGCTGGCCGCCTATGCCTTCAAGCGTCTGTCGTGCTGCCCTTTCGGCCACGACAAGCCCGTGTGCGCCAAGTGCAAGGTGCACTGCTACAAGCCTGCATATAAGGAAAAGATCGCCGAAGTGATGCGCTACGCCGGGCCCCGCATCGTGTTCAAGAACCCGATTCTGGCGCTCGAGCACCTGTGGAAGTCCGCGACCGTGACGCCGCCCGAAAAGCCGCGCGCCAAGCCGCGCGTCAGACCCGCCGCGGCCGTCCCCGGCGCCGACGCGCGGGATAACGACAAAACCCAATAAATGATCGGGAGACTTTGATGATTCGTTTGGCCTTGCTTTATCCCGTGCTCTGCTTTGTGCTCATGGGGGCGCATCTAATGTTTCACGGCTACGGACTGGCCGTGGCCCTGCTCACGCTGATTCCGGCCGCGCTGCTGTTCGTGCGCAACCGCCGCTGCGCCCTGGCGTGTGCCGTGCTGCTGCTGATTTCGGGGTTGGAATGGGCCTACACGGCCTATGACCTGGCGCTTACGCGTCAGGCCTACGGGCAGCCTTGGATACGCGGCACGGCGATCGTGGCCGGCTGCGGCCTGGCCGCATGGCTGGCGGCCGCCATGCTTTTGTGGCGCAGGTTAGACGACTTTTACAAGCGCTAGGCCGACCGAACGGCCTGCGTTTAAACGCTGCTTCCCTCAAAACGGCGCCTCGGGCCAATAAGTCCGGGCGCCGTTGCGTATGCGCAAAAGCCGCGGGCGGCCTTACTTGCCCGCGGCGGTGCCGAAGACGCCGTTGAGCGACTCGATCACGAGCGAGGAGAGGGCTTCCTTGGCCTTGTCCCTGGTTTGGCCCGTCACCCCGAATTGGCCGTCCTTGTAGACGACGTTGGAGATGGAGATGTCGGACGAGACGACCTTGGCGGCCTGCTCGGCACGGCGGGCGGTGTTTTCGTGGCCCGTGAGGGCGGCCACGAGCCCCACGAGGCCGGCGGCCTTCGTGACGGTCTGCGTCACGTTCTTGGCCGGCTCCCTGACGGTGAGGTTTGTTAGGGCAATGTGCACCGGCGTGATGCTCTTGACGTCCACACCCGTGGCCTTGGCCTGCGTCCAGCTTATGAGGGTCTTGCCGGCGGCATTGCGCGCCTGCAGGTTGGAGACGGCCAGATCCCCCTTCCAGGAGAGCTCAAGTTTGCGGCCGGAGCTCATCGCGAGCCTGCCCGTCACATCGGCCGTCCCCTTGGTGAGCTTTGCGCCCGCCAGGGCGTTGATCCAGGGATTGAAGGAGGTAAAGGCCAAGCCCTGAACCCGCGTGTCGGCGTTGATTGCAAGGGGCGTCACGGACAGCGTCCCTTTGGAGGAGAGCTTGCCCTGCGCCAGCGTGGCGGCGGCCTGATACGAACCCGCCTTGCCCTTGGCCGAGGTGAGGTTCGAGGCGGTGAGGTTCACGTTGGTGGCTGCCAATGTAGCCGCGGGTTTGAGGCTCGTGTCCGTCACGCGCACCGCGCCGTTGATCAGTTCAGCCTTGGTCAGCGACCAGCTCCAGGCCTCGGACGCTCCGGCGCTTGAGCTTCTGCCCGAGACCGCGGCCTTGCCGGCGGTGGCCTTGGCTTGCGAGGCCACGCAGAGGCGAATGTCCGGATTGACCACCCTGACGGAGGAGATGTCGGCGTGCCGCGCGGCCACATCGAGGTTTTTGACCGACACCGCGGCCGATTTGACGCTCACGAAGGGCTGCTTTTTGTCGTTGCGCACATCCACGCCGTCCGCCCGAGCGCTGCCCGAGAGGCGCACGGACGGGCTGCCCGATTCGGGCAGATCAAAGGCCAGCGCCAGATCACACGAGGCCGTGGCTTTTTCCACGGACACGGGCAGCGTCAGCGGGGCGGCCTTCAAAAGGGAGGCGACATTGAGGTCGTCGACCTTGAGGTTGAGCGATGCCGTGCGGCCCTTGAGCGTCCCCTGAGCTTTGATGGGCTTGCCGTCTATCTTTAAAGACAGTTTGGGTGCGGCCGAGGGCAGAGCCCCCGGGCCCGTGCCCGAAAGGGTGGACAAAAGCGGCAGGGCAAAATCAATGTCCGTGATGTTGACGTTTGCCCCGTATTGCGGATTGGTCAGGCGCACGCTGCTGTCGGTCACGCGCACGTTCGAAAGCGAAAAGGCGGGCAAGCCCCCGGAGGAAGATTCGAAGGCCGCATCGGCATTGACGGCCGAGCGCGCTTCCTTGTTGTTGGCCGCGTTGGCCGTGAGCGTGACGTTCAGGCCCTCAACCGTGACGGCTTCGAGCACCGGAGCCATTTCCGCAAGCGTGCGGCCGCTCACGTCGAGCTCGAGCAACCGAAGAGCGAGCAGGTTGTTTTGGGGCGCACGAGCCGACTTGATCGACAGATCGCGTACCGTCAGTTTCCATGTCCATGGATTGAAGGACACTTCGCCCACACTCGCTTGGCGGCCGCCTAGGGCATCGGACAGCATGTTGGAGACGGCCCAGCGCACGCCCGCGGGTACGCCCAGGTAGCCTGCGGCCGCATACAGCCCCAGAAGAATGACGACGCCCGCCGCGGGCTTGAGAATTTTGCTTGCGGCCATGACAACCTCCGATCAAAACGCAAAGACCGCCGCCGCGAAAAGCGGGCGGCGGTTCGAACTCCGAGTCTTTTCTCACTCAGAGTGTACAGGCCCCGGAAGAAGACGGGTGTCTCAAAAGGGTTCGCACTGCAAACCGTTTGTGCCGCCTTGCTTCAAAATCAGCGCTGTGCCAGCACGATCAGGCGCGCGCTTTGCGGCGTAAATTCCGTAAAGCCTTGGCCGTAGAAACTCACGAGCTTAAGGCCCGCGGCTTCGAGCATCGTGCGGTATTCGTCGCATGTATAGACGCGCACGCTTGCCGAGACCGGTCCGCGCAATTCCGTGGCCGGGAAAATCACCGTGGCGCGGCGGCTCGTTGCATCCCACGTTTCGCACACCTGTTCGCCCGAGGCGATGATGCGGGTGGCTTCGCCGGCCAGAACACGCGAGGGGTTGGCCACTTCGATGAGCAGGCGTCCACCCGGCACGAGACTTTGGGCAAAGCGCTTTAAAAGATCCGTGTTGGCTTCGTCGGAAAAATACCCGAAGGAACTCGCCCAGTTGACGATCAGATCCATGCCTTGCGGGAACGAGGCCGTGCGCATGTCGTCGGTCTTGAATTCCCCGGGTAGGCCCGCGCGGGAGAACTTGTTTTTGGCTGCGCTCACGAAGTGGGCGTTAAAGTCCATGCCTTGTACGAGCGCGCCGCTGCGCGCCAGCGGAAAGCCCAAATCGGCTTTGCCGCAGGGACACTCGAAAACGTGTACGCCCGGCTTGAGGTCAAGCTTTTCCCAGATGGCCTTGGCGTCGGCACGGCTTGCGGCCGGATCGCGAAGCCACTTTTCTTCGGGGACGTGACGGAACCATTCGGTAAGCGTATTGGGCATCGGAAAACCACCTCTGAACAAAGGCGCGGCAAATGCGGCGCGCGCCGCTTTGATTAACGACTTTTGCGATTGTAGCGCCGCGGGGCGTCTTTCTCGGCCGCGGCCCGAAACCTGCGCCGCCCAAACCGAGCGGCGCGCCCGTAGGCATAATGCGCTGGTTGTTTGTGAGCAAGGATTCGGGCGGCATATGGCTCTGGGCTTTTTATACGGCGTTTTGGCCTGCATGATCTGGGGCTTCGTGTACCTCGTGCCCGAGGTGCTGCCGGGCTATGCGCCCGAACTGATTGCCGCCGGCCGTTTCGTCAGTTTCGGCCTCGTGGCCGTGCCGCTGGCCTGGATGGAGCGGCGCGAGTTCTCCCGCTACAGCCTCAGGGACTGGTTCATCGTCTCCAGGCTGGGCGTCATTGGCAACATTGCCTACTACTGGTGCCTCATCGAAGCCATTGAAAACGCGGGTGTGCCCGTGGCGGGCATGGCCATGTCGGCCGTGCCGGTGCTGGTGGCGGCCGTCTCCAACCGGCGGGATCGGAGCAAAGGCACGGCCATTGCTTGGAGCCGACTGATTCCGGGCCTGACGCTCATCATCGCGGGCTTTACGCTGGCGAGTCTGACCGAATTTGAAATGATCGTGCGGGCTACGGCCGACGGCGGCCTGCGCTTTTGGTACGGCGTTCTGATGGCCGCGGCGGCGCTTCTTTTGTGGACCTGGTACCCAATCCGAAACGCCGACTGGCTGCTGGCGCACCCGGATCGTTCGCCGCGGGCCTGGTCTACGGCGCAGGGGCTGGCGACTTTTCCCTTTGCGCTCGTTATGTATCTGGCCTTTTGGAGGATGGAGCCGGCGGGCACACCCCTTTTGGGCGCCGACCCCGTTTGGTTCGCCGTCGTGATGGTGGGCACGGGGCTGATGGGCTCCTGGGTGGGTATCATTTTCTGGAACGCCATGAGCCAGCGTCTGCCCACGGCACTGGGCGGCCAGATGATCGTCTTTGAGACGATCTTCGCCGTTTTGTACGCGCATGTGCTGCGCGGGGCCCGGCCCGAGTGGAATATGATTGCTGGCATCGCGCTGTTGCTGGCGGGCGTGCTCTTTTCCCTGAAGGTCTTTCGCAGTGTGCGCGTGCCGGCCAAGACCGAAACGCGAAATAGTTGAGCGCGCATCGATTCCCCGTTTGTCAAATGAAAGTACATCGTTATGCCTGAGTCCCGGGAAAAGACTCCGAAAGCGTCCCATCCTTCCGTCTCCGTGGTCGGCGCGGGCACCTGGGGGACGGTTCTTGCTCACGCCATGGCCGCCTGCGCAGACGTCGCGCTTTATTCGGCCACGGGCCGCAACGTCGAGGTGCTGCGCCAAGAGCGGCGCCACCCCAAGCTGCCCGGTTTTATTCTGGATGCCCGCGTGCGGGTGAAGGACCGCGGGGGCGAAGAATTTAAGGCGGCCGGCATCGTGGTGCTGGCCGTGGCTTCGCGCTTTGTGCGGGAAACGGCCCGCCGCCTATCGCCGCTTATCGATACGGGCACGGTCGTGTGTCTGGCCGCCAAGGGCCTGGAGGAGGGTAGCGGCAAGACGCTCTCGCAGGTGGTCGCGGAAGAATTGCCGCAGGTCGACGTGTGCGTTTTGAGCGGCGGCTCTCACGCCGAAGAGGTGGCCAATAACCTGCCCTTCGGCGTCTGCATTGCCGGAGATCCGCGGGCCCGCGGCGCGGTGCGCGCCGTTTTAAGGGGGGCGAGGGCCCGCGTGGCCGAGCAGGACGACGTCGAGTCGCTCGAGCGCTTCGGGGCCGTCAAAAACCTCATCGCCATCGCTGCGGGCATCGCCGAAGGCTTGGCCTTGGGCGACAACTTCAGGGCGTGTTTTCTTACCGATGCCCTCGCTGAGGCGCGCCGCTTCGTGGGGGCCAAGGCCGAGGACGCTTTGAGCTACGGCGCTCTGGGCGACCTTTTGGCCACGGCCCTGAGCGCACACAGCCGCAACTTTCGTTACGGGCGCTGGCTCGGGCAGGGGCTGTCGCCCGAAAAGGCCCTCGCGCAGGTCGACATGGTGGTCGAGGGGCTCGGCGTGGCGCACGTCTTTGACGAGTTCCCGCGGACGGACTGCCCGCTGCTTACACGTGCCGCCCACATCGTCGTGCACCACGAAAATCTCACCCGCGAAAGCTTTTTGTTGCGGCTGGGGTATTGATTTTTCACGGCAAAGAAGTAAAATTGCGCATTTCTCACGGTGCAGGCTCGACACCCGCACCGCATGTGTTTAACCGCCTCTATTTAGGTGAATAAATGTCTGAATTCAACAAGGCAGAAGTCATTGCCCAGTACGCCCGCGCCGAAGGCGACACCGGTTCTCCCGAAGTTCAGGTCGCGCTCCTGACCGCTCGCATCAACTCTCTGACCGAGCACTTCAAGGAACACAAGAAGGATCACCACTCCCGTCGTGGTCTTCTGAAGATGGTGAGCCGCCGCCGCAAGCTGCTCGACTACCTCAAGGGCAAGGACGTGGCCGCCTACCGCAAGCTGATCGATTCGCTCAAGCTGCGTAAGTAAGAGTCACCGATTCCACGGCCTGTTTGCTTAAACGGCAAACAGGCCGTAAGCTTGTTTGAAGCGACAAATTTTCCCTTTCTCATCAACCCGCTTTGCGCCGATTGCCACCGGCTTTCGATTGACGGTAACGCGCGTTGCGACACAAACTTCCGACCTTTCTCAGGCCCGAGGCGGTTCGGAACTTTGTGCCGCAGCGTGCCCTCAAGCACCAGCAAGAGCGATAAGCCCGATCGGATGCAGAGCTCAACCTCAAGGAATACGCACCATGAGTATGTTCAACAAGGTTTCCAAGAGCTTCATGTTCGGCGAACACGAAGTGACGCTGACCACGGGTGAGATCGCCCGCCAGGCCTCCGGCGCCGTCGTCGTGCGGATGGGCGACACCGTGATTTTGGCCACGGTCGTCGCCAAGAAAGAAACCAAGCCTGGCCAGGACTTCTTCCCCCTGACCGTCGACTACATCGAAAAGGCCTACGCCGCGGGTAAGTTTCCCGGCGGCTTTTTCAAGCGCGAAGGGCGCCCGTCCGAGCATGAAACGCTCACGAGCCGCCTCATCGACCGCCCGATCCGCCCGCTCTTTCCGGATGGCTTCTTCAACGAAGTGCAGGTCATTATTCACGTGCTGTCCGTGGACCCGGAGATCAATCCGGACATCCCGTCCATGATCGGCGCCTCGGCCGCTCTGACGATTTCGGGCATCCCCTTCAAGGGCCCGATCGGCGCGTGCCGCGTCGGCTACATCAACGGCGGCTTTGTGTGCAACCCGACCGTCACGCAGCTCAAGGAATCGCGCCTTGACCTCGTCGTGGCCGGCACCGAACGCGCCGTGCTGATGGTCGAATCCGAAGCCGACCGTCTGCCCGAACAGACGATGCTCGACGCGGTGATGTTCGGCCACCAGCAGATTCAGGTGGCGATCAACGCCATTCACGAACTGACGGCCGAGGCCGGCAAGCCTGCCTGGGATTGGCAGCCCGCGCCCAAGAACGAAGCGCTCATCGCGCGCATCGGCGAAATCGCCCGTGCCGAGATTGAAGAGGCCTACACGATTCGCTCCAAGCAGCAGCGTTCGGAAAAGCTGCGTGAAATCTACGAGAAGGTCGAAGCCACGCTCACGGCCGACGCCGAAGCGGCCGGCACCGACGTGCCCGACATGAACGAAGTGCACGGCATCCTCTTTGAGATGGAAGCCCACGTTGTGCGCACGAACATTCTCGAAGGCAAGCCTCGTATCGACGGCCGCGACACGCGCACCGTGCGCCCGATCGAAATCCGTCAGTCGGTTCTGCCCCGCACCCACGGTTCCGCCCTCTTCACCCGCGGCGAAACGCAGGCTCTGGTGCTCACGACTCTGGGTACGAAGCAGGACGAGCAGATCATCGACAACATCATGGGCGAAAGCCGCGACCGCTTCATCATGCACTACAACATGCCCCCGTTCGCCACGGGCGAAACGGGCCGCGTGGGCAGCCCCAAGCGCCGCGAAATCGGCCACGGCCGCCTTGCCAAGCGTGCTCTGAAGGCCGTGCTGCCGAGCCCCGAGGAATTCAACTACTCGATCCGCGTCGTCTCCGAAATCTGCGAATCGAACGGCTCCTCGTCAATGGCTTCCGTCTGCGGCGGGTGCCTCTCGATGCTCGACGCGGGCGTGCCCCTGAAGGACTACGTGGCCGGCGTGGCCATGGGCCTGATTAAGGAAGGCAACAAGTTTGCGGTTCTGACCGACATTCTCGGCGACGAAGACCACCTCGGCGACATGGACTTCAAGGTGGCCGGCACCGAAAACGGCGTCACGGCCCTGCAGATGGACATCAAGATCGAAGGCATCACGGCCGAAATCATGCAGGCCGCTCTGGCTCAGGCTCACGAAGGCCGCATGCACATCCTCGGCAAGATGCACGAGATGGCCGGCGACGGCGCCAAGGAACTCTCCGTCTGGGCTCCGCGCATGATCACCATCAAGATCAATCCGGAAAAGATCCGTGACGTGATCGGCAAGGGCGGCGCCACCATTCGCGGCCTGTGCGAGGAAACCGGCTGCCAGATCGACGTCGAGGACGACGGCACCGTGACGATCTCGTCGAACGACACGGAACGCGCCAACCTCGCCAAGAAGCGCATCGAGGAAATCACGGCCGACGTGGAAGTCGGCAAGGTCTACGAAGGCCCCGTGATGAAGATCCTGGACTTCGGCGCGATCGTCGGCCTGCTGCCCGGCAAGGATGGCCTGCTGCACATCAGCCAGATCGCCAACGAGCGCGTCAACCAGGTGACCGACTACCTGCAGGAAGGTCAGACGGTGCGCGTCAAGGTGATCGGCTTTGACGACAAGAACCGTCCGCGTCTGTCGATGAAGGCTCTTCTGAACGAAGAGTAATCGGCACTCGCCACAGACAGGCGGCGTTGATTTGAGTTCTTCGCCGTCTCTGAAAGAGCGGACAAAAGCGGATCCTTTTCGGGGGTTCGCTTTTGCCGCCTCAGCAAAGGCCAAAGCGCAAGGCATCCCGGCAGAATCGGGTACAATGCGCTTTTGCCTTTGATCAGCGCCCTTGGAGAACACCGGCATGCGCACCAGACTCGTCGTTGCCAATTGGAAAATGAACGGCTCGCTCTCGGCCAACGCCGACTGGGCGAAGACTTTTCTGTCCCTGGGCAATGTCGGCTGCGAGGCGGCCGTCTGTGCGCCGCACGTGTACCTGGCTCAGATGGCCGGCCTTTTAAAGGACAGTGCCGTGGCGCTCGGTGCCGAGGACGTGAGCGAATACGCCGCGGGCGCCTACACCGGTGAGGTGAGCGCCGCGATGCTCGCCGAGATCGGCTGTCGCTACGTCATCGTGGGACACTCTGAGCGGCGTGCGCTTTTCGGGGATACCGACGCGCGGGTGGCCGCCAAGACCAAGGCGGCGCTTGAAGCGGGCTTGTCGCCCATCGTGTGCGTGGGCGAGACGCTTGAAGAGCGCGAATCGAGCCAGACGCTGCGCGTGGTCTCCGAGCAGCTTGCGGCCGTGATCGGCGTCGTGGGCGTCGAAGGCTTTGCGCGTTGCACCCTGGCCTATGAGCCCGTCTGGGCCATCGGCACGGGCAAAAGCGCCACGCCCGAGATCGCGCAGCACGTGCACGAGGCCCTGCGTCGGGAACTGGCGCTTCGCTCGCCGCAGCTCGCGCAAACCGTGCGCATTTTGTACGGCGGCAGCGTCAAGCCCGAAAACGCCGCGTCGCTTTTTGCGATGAGCGACATCGACGGGGGCCTCATCGGCGGAGCGGCGCTCAAGGCACGGGATTTTTACGCCATCTGCACGGCCAAGTAGGCCTTGTTAGGTGAGCGAGAGCTTTTTTCATAACACAATCAGAACCATCACGGAAAACACACAACCATGCAGATGTTGATGAGTATCGCGATCGTCGTGCAGATCATTGCCGCGATTGCCGTCATTATTCTGGTGCTCCTGCAGCACGGCAAGGGTGCCGATCTTGGCGCCGCCTTCGGCTCGGGCGCCTCGGGCTCGCTCTTTGGTGCCACGGGTTCGGCCAACTTCCTGTCGCGCTCGACGGCCGTGGCCGCCACGATTTTCTTCCTGGCCACCATCGCCATCACGCTCGGTTCGGGTGCTTTCAACAAGCAGGCCCAGCAAAAGCAAGGCGGCGTTCTGAGCACGGTCACCACCGAACAGACGACGGCACCGGCTGCCGGCGCCGCCTCGCAGGTGCCCAACGGCAAGGACGATTTGCAATCCAACCAGATTCCGCGCTAAGATACGCGGCCTTGCGGCAGATGGGTTCGCCCATTTGCCGCAGGACACGTTGATTTTGAAAACGTTCGTTTTCGAGCGGGCGGTCGTGGCGAAATTGGTAGACGCGCAGCCTTGAGGTGGCTGTGGTGAGAGCCATGAGAGTTCGAGTCTCTCCGACCGCACCAAGCACTGGGGTATCGCCAAGTCCGGTTAAGGCAGCGGATTCTGAATCCGCCATTCGTAGGTTCGAATCCTACTACCCCTGCCAACGCTTCGTTTGAGAGCGAAACCGTCGAAAAAATCAAAAAGGCCTTGCAAAGTTCGAAAGCCTATGTATAATTTCGAACTCTCAGCAAGACGCAAGTCGAACTGAGGCATAAAAATCCGAAAATGCGGTCGTGGCGAAATTGGTAGACGCGCAGCCTTGAGGTGGCTGTGGCGAGAGTCATGAGAGTTCGAGTCTCTCCGACCGCACCAGGTGCTGGGGTATCGCCAAGTCCGGTTAAGGCAGCGGATTCTGAATCCGCCATTCGTAGGTTCGAATCCTACTACCCCTGCCAACGCACTTCTCGGAGAATCGAAAATGGCCGCGCCGCAAGGTGAGCGGCTTTTTTCATATCTGCGTCCGCCTCAGCGCTCCTTTTCCTCCGCATCCCAAACCCCGATCTGCGGCAAAGCAAACGGGCGAAACCGTTGCCGATTCCGCCCGTCCGAGGCAATCCTACTGGTCCAAGAAGCGTCAGCTGCGCGGCGGCTTGTCGAGCGTTGGCTCCGCTTCGTGCTACGCCCGCTTGGCGCGCTCCTTTTCTTCGCGCTCGATTTCACGGCGCACTTCGCAGCCGTCTTTCGTGAGGGCCTTGGGCATACCCGTGGCCGGTGCCGGCGCCTTGGGGCGGAAGAAGTACAGCACCGCCACGAGCGGAAAGAGAATCGCACCGGCGGCCGCCAGCGCCATCTGGTTGTTCGAGTAGGTGGCGATGGCCGCCCCGAGAACCGGTCCGATCACGCTGCCGAACTGCTGCACGGAGTACGAGTAGGCAAAGACTTTGCCGCGGTCCTTCGGGTCGCTCGATTGCGTCAAGACGGCATTGATGGCCGGGAAGATGCCCGCAAACGCCAGGCCCCCGATAAAGCGCCAGCCCGTAAACCACGTGAGGTCATGCGGGATGGCCTGCACAATGCCGAAAATACCGCTCAGGAAGATCGACACGTACAGGACGGGACGGTAGCCCCAGCTTTGTCCGAGCATGCCCCAGGGCGGGGAGGCGATCACGCCCGAAAGACCCACCACCGAGAAGACGACGCCCGAGATGAAGACGATGCGGTCCATCGAGCCCTGCAGCTCGGCGATGTAAAGCGGCAGCACGGGCTGGACCATCAGCACGCTCATCTGCACGACGGCGGCGGCAAAGAGCATGCGTAAAATGACCGGATTGTGCAGCGGCGTGACGCGGTGCTCATTGGCGGCGCCCTTGACGCCGGCGGCCGCCCGCGGCGGTTCCTTAATGAAGATCGCCAGCGCCACGGTGATGATCGCCAGGGCCACGCCCGCGAGCTTAAAGGTCATACGCATGCCGAAAACGTCGGCCAAAAAGCCGCCGATGAGCGGCCCCAACACGTTGCCCGCCGTCAGGCCTGCCTGCAGCAGACCCATGCACAGACCGATCTTTTTATGGGGAATGACCGAGGTGGCGATCGCCAGTTGCGCCGGCCACAGACCGGCCGACAGGCCCTGCAGGACGCGCACGGCAAAAAGCTGCCAGGGTGTCTCGACGATGCCGCCCAGAAAATAGGTGATGGCCAGACACGAGGCCGCACGCAAGGCCATGAGCTTTCGAGAGCCCTTGTCGGACATGGCGCCCCAGATCGGCGCGAAAATGCCCGAAATCAGAAAGCTCACGGCAAAGATGATGCTGCTCCACCAATTGACCTCAGTGGTCGACACGCCGAGCTCCTGGATGAGGTACATCGGCAGGAACGGCACCAGCATGGTGTAGCTCGCGGACATGAGGACCGTGCTGCAGGTGAGCACGATCATGACGATGCGCCAGTTCATAGAAGTACCTCAGGAAACCTCCGTCTTCAGACGGGGGAGGAATGAGGTGCGCGGCGCAGCCACGCATACCCGTATCCGTCGTTGTAGGAAAGCAGTTGACAATGACGCCAACTAATGCCTTGAATGACGCCTCCGGGCGTCTGAATGTTGAAGCTGCCCGACGCACGAACGGCCACGCGGCCCCGATAGACACCGGCCTTCTTCCCTGATGGGACGATGGCCTTGACCATGTCGCCCGTGGCGAAGCCGTGAATGCGTTTTTGGCGCATCAGAAAGCCGCGCGGGAACCCGTGCTTGGTGAGCCTCGTACGTTGATAGCTCCCCCGACCGGTGCATCGGACTTCAAGGACGCCCATGCTCTTGGGATAGTGCGCTGCGTTGATTCGACCCGCGCAGAGCGCATCGAGCCAATGTTCTTTGGCAATGCCCAAGGAACTTCGATTGAATTTCGTCAGTGCGCCGGAACCCGTCTGCACGGGCAGTCCAAACGTCTTGAGCGCATTGAGAAGCGACCAGCGGGTTGCGTTGACCGCCGCCGCGTCCGAGAGAGAACGCCTGCATTGCTGCTTGAGGCGCTCAAGTACCTCAGGGCGGTCTTTGAGGAAAACTTCAACGGGCTGCGCCCCCTTCTTTTGGTTGCAGGCCGCGCGGGCGAGCGCGAGGTTCGAGAGGCGGTTGGATCCGCCTCGTGCCTTCGGCACAACGTGCTCGATGTTGAGCGGCACGTTCTCGGCTGAGCAGTAGACGCACTTCTTGCCGAACTTTTCCAGCAGGTACTCTCGTACCTCATACCCGAAGAGCGTCCCCTGCTGATACTCGGCGCCCGAAATTTCCGGATTCTGCAGCTTCTGCGCGTCGAACTTGACGAGCTCTTCCACCAATCCCGTTGCGGGGACGAGACGGATGAGCTTGGCCGCCCATGCGGCTACGGCATCCACGCGGTGTCGAAGCGACGGTGCCGGCCAACCCTGCGGCTTGGTGCGATTGAGAAACCGTGGGGCTCGATAGCGCAGATTGCTGCGCCGCCGACGGCCAAAGGCACGACGAGCGCTCAGGCATTCCCGGATGACCGATCCGCGATGAACGAGGTCAATGAAGAACAGCGCATGGTGGCGCCTCTTCCCGTCGGCTCGAACAACGGCGATGCCGGTCTCGCGTGAGCCCGGATCGAACTTGACGAGGACGGGCTGAACGTCAGAGTTCTCGATCAGCCGATCCACCAAGCGGATCGTGAACGGGAAGCGCTTGACGACGCGGGCTCGGCCCGATTTCAGGAGCCTTCGCGCCCGAGCGGGTCGGCACGGCATCAGAGGCCGGTGCTTCCTGTCCAGAACAAAAACAGAAACTGACATGGTGTTGAAACCTTACGGTTCGAATCGGGGTTGCCCCCGTGACATCAACAAAGTTGAATTCCCCTCGCCAATGTTGCCGTCCGGCATTGCAACGGCAGACCGTTTCGTGCATACCCAAAGCTTGTCTGCTTCTGCCGTTTCCGGAGCTCGGAGCTGAGGAAGCCCCCCGGGGCGGGTCTTGTCACCTGACGACAACGTAGTTCTCCTTTCGGATCACTGAGGCTGGTCAACCGGCTTGATGGCTCAGGCCCCTCCTTTTAAGGAGGGGTGGTTGACGGGCGTAAGTCCTTTGGATTTCTTGATTCGCTTCATAATTTGAGTGTACGCCCAAATGGGGAGGGTTTGTCCTAAAATCGCGCGCACTACGCCGTTCGGAGAAGGGAGGTCCAAGGTGGCCGGCCGGGCAGGCGGCACGGCGGCGCCGCATTGACCACTTTGCCGGCCCCAAGACTTCTCGCCATTTTTTGTGAGCGTTTTGTTTCGACCGTCGCCGGTTTGTGCCGCTTCGTCTCAAAAGCACGATGACAAAACCAAGTCTCTGTAAAATTTCGCTCGGCCGAGCCCCATGCTTTTTTTCTTTTTCAGGGGCCGCCCGCCCGTCCTTTCCCCCCATTCATTGAGATTTCGCCGCCGTGAAAGTTCCGCGCACTTTTCTTGTCGCTTTGCCCTTAGCCGCCGCCTCCTTCGGGGCCCTTGCCTTTGATCCGGACCTCAAGGCCATGGAGGACGGCGCCATCTTCGAGCGCTTCCCCAAGGGCACGATCAGCACCCGCGAGACGGCCGACCAGGCCCTCAAGGAAGTGCGCGCGGCCAAGAGCCGCCTCAAGGAATTGGCCGAGTACTCCAAGCGGCGCTGCAACGAGAACATTTTCGTCAACAGCTGCATTGAGAACGTGCGCAAGGCCGAGCTGCGCCAAAGCCGCAAGCTCTCGGCCATTGAAACCGAAGCGCGCCGCGTCGTGCGCGAGGACGAAACCCGCAAGGAAGCCGAGCGGCAGAAAAAGCGCGATGCGCGTGCCGCCCAGCCGCCCAAGCCCGTGAAGAAGGCCACGCCGCGCAGCGCCACGAGCGCGCAGAAAAACGCCCAGGAAAACCGTGAGGCCTATGCTAAGCGCACGAAGGCCCTCGAGGAGCGCAAGGCGCAGGCCGCCGAGAAGGCCGCCAAGGAAGCGGCCAACCGCGCCGCCTATGAAAAAAAGCTCGCCGAGCGTGAAAAGCGCCGCGCCGAACGCGCCAAGGCCCTCGAAAAGCGTGCCGCGCGCAAGGCCAAGCAAGCCGACGCCAAGACGTCGGCCGCCCAAAGCGGGAAGCAGGCCAAGTGAAATCGGGATTAAAGAGTGGTCGGGCCGATCAGGAGCTCGACGAAATCGCCCGCAGCATGCTCGCCGACGAAGGCTTTGACGCGGACGACTTTGAGCAGATGGCGCATGTGACCTCTCCGCTTGAGGGGCCGATGATTCCGTTTGTCGAATTTCAGGAGGACGGCCCAACGCACGCCGAGCAAACGGCCGCGGCTGAGAGTCACAGCCAGACTCTGAGCCTCGAGGACATGCCGAGCGTGGGCGAGGGGGCGGCCTTTCCGCCCGACTATGAAGAGCGGGTGCGCGCGGCCTTCGGGCCTGAAGGGGCGCTGGCGCGGGCCACCGCGGGCTTTGTCTCGCGCCCGCAGCAGATCGAATTTGCCCTGGCCGTGGCTCGGGCCTTACAGTCTCGCGGCAAACTCATCGCCGAGGCGGGCACGGGCACGGGCAAGACCTTTGCGTACCTGACGCCCGCCCTGATTGCCGGCTGCCGCGTCATCGTGAGCACCGCGGGCAAGTCGCTGCAGGAGCAGCTGTGCCGCAAGGACATTCCGGCCCTGATGAAGGCCTGCGGGCTGCCCGCCAACGTCGCCCTTTTAAAGGGGCGGTCCAACTACCTGTGCCGCCACCGCATCGCAGCCTGCGAGAGGGGCGAGATCACGTTGCCCTCGCGCGAAGCCGTCGAGGACTTCCGGCGCATCCGCATCTTTTTGGATAAGACCCGCACGGGCGACGTCAATGAGGTAAGCGGCGTTTCCGAAGACAGCGCCGTGTGGCCTTCGGTGACGAGCACCGCGGGCAATTGCCTCGGCAAACACTGCAAGTTTGCGCGTGAGTGTTTCGTGACGCGCGCGCGGTTGCGGGCGCAGAAAGCCAACGTGATCGTGGTCAACCATCACCTATTCTTGTCGGCCGCCGCCATGGAACTCGAAGGCGGTGCCGACGACGGCATGCTGCCGCGCGTGGACGCCGTCATCTTCGACGAAGCGCACAAGCTGCCCGAAATCGCGACCAATTATTTTGGCAGTGAACTCTCGACTTCGGCCATCCGCGAAGTGCTCGAGAGTCTGCGCGGCGTGCTGATGACCAAGTTCAAGACGCTGGCGCCCAAGGGCGCAAGCTGGGACGACATCACGCAGACCATTAAAAAGTCGCTCTACGACTTCGTGCTGGGCCTCGAGGGTGCCGGGGTGTTGGAGGGCGACAGCCGCAACATCGAAACCCTCACGACCATGCAGGGCCCGACCAAGCACCTGGAAAACGCGAGCCTGGTGCTCGAGATTCTTCTGTCTTCGGCCGAGCCCTATCGGAGCATGAGCGACGATTTGGCCGCGTACCTCGACTCGGCCAAGGACATTCTCTCGGACCTCAAGCAATGGGTGCACTGGCTCAAGGGCGCGGGCATGCCGCTGCCGCCGACCGACAAGCCTCTGGTGCGATGGATTTCGCGCTCGCGAAGCGAAGCGCGCCTGACGGTCACGCCGCTGGACATTGCCGAGCCCTTTGCGCAGATGATGAACCTGCGCAAGGAAACGGCCTGGATCTTTACCTCGGCCACGATGGCCGTCGGGCACGGCGAATTCAAGCACTTTACGCAGGCCCTTGGCATTGCCGGGGCCGAGGAGCGGGCCTGGCACTCGCCCTTTGACTACGAAAACCAGGCCATGCTCTACGTGCCGCCCGACATGCCCAACCTCAAGACGGGCGTCTCGCGCGACGACTTTACCGACGAGCTTATCCGCCAGGTTTGGCCCGTGATCGATATGGTCGGCGGTCGCGCCTTTGTGCTGTGCACGAGCTATCGGGCAATGGAGCGGGCGGCCGAGCAGATCCGCGAGTGCGTCTCGGCCAACGGGCGCGACTACACGGTTCTGGTGCAGCGCGAAGAAGCCAAGGAAAAGCTCCTCGAGACATTCCGCAGTGACCCGCACCCGATCCTGGTGGCCACCATGAGCTTTTGGGAGGGGATCGATATCAAGGGCGAGCAGCTCTCGCTGGTGGTGATCGACAAACTGCCGTTCCCCAATCGGGACGATCCGGTGTTTGACGCGCGCTGCAAGTGGCTCGACGCGAAGGGACAGTCCTCCTTTAATGTCCTGTCGGTGCCGGCGGCGGCCATCGCTCTCAAGCAGGGCACGGGCCGATTGATTCGCAGCGAGGCCGACCGGGGCATTCTCATCATTGGCGACGTGCGCATGGTGCGCGCCAACTACGGGCAGAAGATCTGGCAGAGCCTGCCGCCCTACACCAAGACGATGAAGCTCGAGCGGCTCATGCAGTTTTGGTGCGATCCCGAGGCCTGGCAGTAGCTTCTGGCGGCGAGGGTTTTCGCACCGGCGTCGTGCGCTTGGCCGCTTTGGCCTTGGAGGAGGCTGCCCGGGGGGCTCTTCTTTTTGCCCGAGGCGGCCTTTTTGCTCGTCTAGCGGTGCCGCACGCGCTTGGGCAGGCGAATGTGCGCCTGACGGGCCAGCTGCACTTCTTCGAGAATTCCTTCGCAGCTTTGCAGATTGTCGAGGCAATAGAGCACGCTTAAAACCGTGCCGATCGACACCGTCGTGTCGCCCTGCTCGATGCGCTTGTAGGTCGACAATGACGTGCGGCTTTTCTGCGCGAGCTCTTCCTGCGTGAGGTGACAGGCGCGGCGGGCCGCACTGATGCGCTCGCCCAACTCTTCGGTGAAGCTTTGGACGGGAAGAATGAAAAAGCGCTTTAAGGGCGCGCGCACGGAGACGGAGCTTTTGGCGGGAGCGGGCATGATCGGACGCAGGGCTATGTTGCACCCCATTTAGCTTAGCAAACCGCGGCGAGAGCAACCAACCCGTTTAGAGTAAACCCGCGAAAACGTCGTGCTCGACCAGGATCTTGATGCCGATGATCATCAAAACGGCGGCACCGATGAGCGAAAGTTTGTTGCTGTGACGGGCGGCGGTTTCCGACAGGCTGCGGCCAAGGAGAACGCACAGAGCCGTGAGAATAAAGCACACCACGCCGATGACGATCGAGGGCCACAGGATCGGGAACTGCGCCATGGCAAAGGAAAAGCCCACGGCCAGGGCGTCCAGGCTCGTGGCCACGGCCAGGGTAAAGAGTCGGCCCCAGGAAAGGTCGGCCGTCAGGGGGCAGGCCTCACCGCAGCCGTCCCCCTCAAGGCCCTCCTTGACCATCGAGAAAGACACCCAGGCCAGAAGCGCGAAGGCGATCCAGTGGTCCCAGGCCGAGACCAAGTCGGAAATCGTCTGGCCGATGAAGCCGCCGATGAGGGGCATCAGGAACTGAAAAAGCCCGAAGGCCACCGCAAACTTGACCACCACCTTGCCGGTGATGTTGCGGCAGCAGGCGCTGCAGCACAGCGCCACAACCATGGCATCAATCGAGAGCGCAACGGCTATTCCGAGCACTTGCAGCAGCATGACGGGTTTCCTGTTCTTGTAAGGGGGTGGGGTCGGTTGGGAGCGCCATTTTACCCGAGCCGGCCCCGGGCAAAAAACAAGGAACGGGGTGTCTGACTTTGTGTGCCGTACCTGAGTCTCCTGCGGCCTTACAGAGGTCATAAACCATTCGCACGGATTCCCTCTCTGTTAGCAAACGTAAGAAAAGATTGAAAAATCAGGGATTTCGATAATCGTTTTGGTTACATCCTCGGATACCACCAGCGGATTATGGTGATTTCCAGACGGGACAATAAGTCCTCGCGTTCGAAGCGGCACACCACGGCCGTTTCCGGGATGTGGCCTCGCCCGACACCGTCAGGCGGCCGGCAATGCTCCCCCAGACCCCATTGCCCCTGCCCAACGAGCGGCGGCCGATTTGAGATCGTGCAACGTCATCGAATTCAAGGGCGGGGCGGGGAGCCCGGCATCTCTACCGCATTGAAGCCGAACTCAGGCGCCAAGATGAAGAAACCCAGGAGCAGTGGCTCGAACGGGTGCGGGAGCGCAGGGTGAACGACTCGATGAAACATCTCGAGGCGCTTGACGCACTGATGCTCGAATGTGCCCACCGTCAGATGACGCAGGACGCAAAGGGGCGGTGGAAGGCCAAGTCCCGCGACACGGCGCAGAGCAAGGCGCTGACCTACTACATGAACCTGCGGGAGAATCTGCGCGTGTTTGCCGAGGAACCGAACGTGCCGATCGACTCGAACTGCGTCGAGCGCTCCATCCGCCCGATTGCGGTGCTGCGTGCCGTGACGCACTTTAAGCAGTCTCGGGAGCACACCCGGGCGCTGTCCGGGTATCTGACTCTGTTTGGGACGGCCGATGCCTGCGGCATCGCCGACCCGGTGCAATGGCTGACCGACTACGGTAAGGCCAGGTACTCGTACGCCTACGACAGAGCCCTGGAGCGACGCGCCTGGCTGGGACTGCCGCTGGACAAGCAGCTGGACTTTACGCCGCAGGACTCGGAAGGATTTGACTATACGCCTTGGCTGCCGCAAAACTACGCGGCCGCACAGGCCGGACGGTAATCAACCCTCGACCGGATATGGAAACGGGCGCCGCTTGGCGCCCGTTTGCGTAGGAGTTGGCCTGAAAACTAAGCGATAGGCTGCTTACGGAGTGTCAGAGCAAAAGCGGTGTTGAAGGCACAGAGCATCAAGAGAACAGTAATAATTATCGCTTTTTTGCTATAATTCTGGGAGTCAATCTCCACGGGTGTTTCGTGGCGACAAAAGCTCAAGAGCAAGCCTCTACGTCTGCAATCCGTCCAACTCAAACAGTTGCGACGACCAGCTACGTTATTGAGTTCTTTAATGAAGACGTGCGTTTGTTGGTAGAAGCTTTCCCTGACGGGATTCGAGCTCGAACTTTTGCGTTGTTTCAAAGAATGGAAATCGTGGGGAGTTACCTTCCCAACGAACTCACGAAGGCAATGGGTGATGGCCTTTTTGAATTGCGAGCTAGAGCGAAAGAAGGGATAGGACGAACCTTCTATTGCACTCAGATCGGGAAAAAGATTGTGGTGTTGCTCGCATTTGTAAAGAAGAACCAAAAAACACCGCAAAAGGAGCTGGAGATTGCACGGTCTCGTATGAAGGAACTGAAAAATGAAAGCGACTAAGACTTGGCGTGACATGCTGAACGAATCGCTGGAAGATCCGAACTTTCGTAAGGAATGGGAGGATGCCAACGCAGAGCTTGCCGAACTCGACAAGATCATCGCGGCTCGTGCATCGGTTGGTCTTACGCAGGCAGATGTTGCTGCTCGTATGGGGACAACACAGTCTGCGGTTGCACGCCTCGAAAGTAATTTGATGCAAGGAAGACTTCCTTCTGGGCGCACTTTGACGCGATACGCCAAAGCATTAGGCAAGCGCGTGCAAATTTCGTTCGTTTGATTCATGTGGATGCTCACTTAAGTTCCTGATCGACGCGGTAGGTCGTGGCCTTGAAGCCGAACGGGTTGATGAGGCGCTTAGCCTCCTCCACCTTGAAAGTCGGCACGTATTCGTACCCGATGCGCGCGGTCCGGACGTTCGCTCCTTCGGGCTACCCGGTCTGCGTATCTACGAGCTTTTTACGAAAGCGCACGGTCGCGATTCCGTTTCGTAAGCACCCTATCACTTTGAACGCCCTCTGAAAGGCTCGTCTATCGTCGTGGTATCAACAACCACTTCGAGAGAAAAGCATGAGCCAAGATTTCTCCTACCGTTGGGAGCAAGCCTACGAGGCCCATAAAGCCAGCGGCTTGATCATCCGTGAGTTCCATCGCACCCGCGCCGCCGAGTTCTGCGACGGCAGCTATCTGCCGACATACGTCACGACGACCGGACACTTCCGTCGCCTGCGTCTTCGTGGCGTTCAAGCCGCGGGGCAAGGGCGGAGCCTGCACCTGTTTGCCTCGCGCGGCCGGATCGCGCACTTCGCGCAGCCACCGGTAAAGGCATCTCTCGGCAATGCCGTAATCGCGATGAGCCAGCGCCACGGAGATCTCCTTGGACAGGATCCGACCGAGTACTTGATTCTTCTTTTCTAAGGTGTGAGCTTTTGCCGCGGGATCTCTCCATGCCCTCCTGAATTTAGGTTGGGAAGTATTTTGACATAGAGGGTTCCGCCTCGCGACGGACATCCTTGTCTTTGGCTATGCGCTTGGTGCTGCCTCCTGCGCTCGGGACTTTCACCGTTAGAACGCGCTCATGCCGAGCGCACCAAAGAAAAACCCCGCAGGACGGGCGTCCTACGGGGCGAATGCGATGGCGGAGAAGGAGGGATTCGAACCCTCGAGGCCAGTTATATTTGACCTGCACCCTTAGCAGGGGTGTGCCTTCAGCCACTCGGCCACTTCTCCGACCGCGACTTTTCAACATCGTGAAAAGACACTGCGGTGAGCGCTGAATATTACAGAAAACTTTTCGCGATTGCAAAACTTGCCGCGGGCAAAATTTTTCTACGCCCAAAAAGTGAGCCGTCAGGCGGCTTCGCGCCCGCTTCGAAGGCAATACAATTGCCGCACCTCATAAGAACACCAACACCATGAACCGCCTTTTCTTCCTGGGCTTTTCCTTCATCGTCATCGCGGCCGTCTTCTGGGGCGCGATGGGCACGGCCGTGCAGCATCTGTTTTTAATCAAAAGCGGTTTTTCGGCCCTGGGGCTCGTGACGTTGCGTCAGGTGGCGGCCGGTCTTCTCTTTGTGGCGGTCTGCTCGGCGGTCATGCCCAAAAAGCTCTGGTCGGTATTCACCGATCGCGAGCTCGTGCGGGATCTTCTGATCAGCGGCGTGCTGGTCTTTTTTGCGCACTACAGCTTCTTTCAGGCCATCGCCTATTCCAATGCGGGCACGGCGGCGATCTTTCTGACCTTAACGCCCCTGCTGGCGGCCGTTTGGCTGGCGCTCACCAAGGGGCGGCGCATTTCGCCCGTCGAGTGTCTGTGCATGGTGCTGGCGGCCATCGGTGTGGCCCTGATGGTCACCGACGGCAGTTTGAGTGAATTGAAGTTCTCGCCCCTGGCGGTGGCCTGGGGGCTTTTTTCGGCCTGCGTGGCCACGGCCTTCAGCATTCAGCCGCAAAAGCCCGCGGCCAAGGTGGGCGTGACGGTGGTGATGGCCTGGGCTTTTTTGCTCGGCGGCATCATCGGCATGGTGCTGTGCCCGCCCTGGACGCTGCAGGTTGCCTGGAGCTGGACGGTGATCGGGGACTTTGCCTTCATCGTGCTCTTTGGCACGGTGGCGGCCTTTTGGCTGTATCTGACGGGTCTGCGCTACATCTCGCCGGTGGTCTCGGGGCTCGTGGTGAGCCTTGAGCCCCTGTCGGCCATCTTCTTTTCGATGATTCTGCTCAACGACGTGCTGGGCTTTTGGCAGACGGTCGGCGTCGTCTTCGTCGTCGCCAACCTCGTGCTGCTTGCGGTGGCCAATCGCCGTTAGGCCTTTTTAACTTCGCCCTCGGCCGAAGGTTGCGCGGCCCGGGCGGCCACAACGCCCGCCTTGATTTGTTCGGCCACGCGCGCGGCGGCCTCTTTGGCGCGGATCTTGCTGTCGCGCAGCGAGAATTCGCAGCCGCAGTAGGTCTGGTTGTAGAACTCGTAGGTCTTCAAAAGGGCGTTGCGCCGATCCTGCAGACCGTCCTTGCGCCAGTTTTTGTCCCAGTACTCGACGTCGTCAAACTGAGAGGCCGCGAGTTTCCCGGCGCGGCTCACCTGCTCCAGGGACTTCCAGCGGCTCGAGGCCAGGGTCGTCGTGAAGAGGGGGATGCCGCGCTCGTGTGCGCAGCGCGCCGCCTGCATCAGGCGCACGTCAAAGCACACCTGGCAGCGCGCACCGCGCTCGGGTTCGTGCTCGAGGCCGCGCACGCTCGTGAGCCAGTTTTTGTGGTCCCAGTCGCCGTCGATGATCTCCACGCCGAGTCGGGCGCAGTGCCGATTGATCTCCTCCTTGCGCTTTTCATATTCGTCGCGCGGGAAGATGTTCGGGTTGTAGTAATAGACGACGGGTTTGTAGTCGTGCTTGAGCATCCACTCGAGGATCGCCGCCGAGCACGGGGCGCAGCAGCTGTGTAGAAGTACGGTTTGCATAATGAGCCGAAGTTTAGCGGCGCCAAATGGCGGCAAAAGACTGAATTGGCAAAAAAATATTGCTCAGCCATGTTTACTTTGCCGACGATTTGTGTCAGAATGCGGTCTCTGTTCAATTTTTTGGCGCACCGGATTTGCGCCCGCGACCGCTCGAGATACGACGGTGCCGGCGATCCCGTGCGATGTGTTAAACAACTAATTCCCTCTAGGATCAGGTGCTTATCAATGCCCACCATTCGCGTTAAGGAAAACGAACCCTTTGAAGTTGCGCTGCGTCGTTTCAAGCGCACCATCGAGAAGTCGGGTCTGCTGACCGAACTTCGTGCCCGTGAGTTCTACGAAAAGCCCACGGCTGAACGCAAGCGCAAGAAGGCTGCTGCCATCAAGCGTCACTACAAGCGTCTTCGCAGCATGATGCTGCCCAAGAAGCTGTACTAATCGCTCCCGCGATACAGATTCAAGCCGGTCCCCTTCAAGCGACCGGAATCAGCTTGATAAGCCAAAAAGGCGGCCGTCTCGATCGTGAGTCGGCCGTTTTTACATTTTTCCGTCCGGAGATTTTTGCATCATGACGATCAAGGAACGTATCACCGAAGACATGAAAAACGCCATGCGCGCCCACGACAGTGCGCGTCTGTCGGCTCTGCGTCTGCTTCTGGCTGCCATCAAGCAACGTGAGGTCGACGAGCGCGTCGAAGCCACGGACGAACTCGTCACCGGCGTCATCGGCAAGCTCGTCAAGCAGCGCCGTGACTCCGTGCAGCAGTACACGGCTGCCGGCCGCGCCGATTTGGCCGCCAAGGAACAGTTCGAGATCGACACCCTCAACGTGTATCTGCCCGCGCAGATGAGCGACGAGGAAATCAAGGCCGTCGTGGCTCAGGCCGTGGTCGGCACCGGCGCCACGGGCATGGCCGCCATGGGCAAGGTCATGGGCATCGTCAAGGGCAAGTGCGCCGGCAAGGCCGATATGGGGCGCGTCTCGGCGCTCGTCAAGGCCGCCCTGTCGGCCTAAGCGCCAAGCCCTCCTTAAGCCGCCCTTTGCAGGGCGGAGCGCCGCCGGAAAAGGGCATCGTGCTCTTTTCCGACGTTTTCGTCTTTACCGCTCCCGTCGCCGCCCATGATCCCCGAAAGTTTTATCCAAGAGCTTTTGAGCCGCATCGACATTGTTGAGGTGATCAACAAGGTCTCGCCCTTAAAGCGCACCGGAAAGAACTTCATGTGCTGCTGCCCGTTTCACAAGGAAAAGACGCCGTCCTTTTCCGTGAGCCAGCAAAAGCAGTTCTTCAAGTGCTTCGGCTGCGGGGTCTCGGGCAACGCCATCGGCTTTGTGATGCGCTACGAGGGGCTCACGTACCCCGAGGCGATCCGAAAACTGGCGGACACCATCGGCATGACCGTCCCCGAGGCGCCGGGCGCCACGCAGGCGCGAAGCCGCGCCCGGTCCCTCTCGGACAAGATGAAGGCGGCGGCCGACTTTTACACCGAGTGCCTCAAAACGAGCATCCGCACGATCGAATACCTCAAGGGGCGCGGCATCAGCGGCGAGACGGCCGCCCGTTTTGCCCTCGGTTACTCGCCCGACTCCTGGCAGCCCCTCAAGGACGTGTTCGGGGAGCACTACACCGACAAGGACCTCGAGGAAGAAGAGGGGTGCGGTCTGGTGATTCACAACGGCGACAAACGGTACGACCGCTTCCGCGGCCGCCTGATGTTTCCGATCCGCAATCCCCGCGGCCAGGTGATCGCCTTCGGAGCCCGGACCCTGAACGGCGACGAGCACCCCAAATACCTCAACAGCCCTGAGACGGCCCTCTACCACAAAAGCCGCGAAATCTACGGCCTGTATGAGGCCTCGGCCGCCATCCGCACCAAGCACCGCGCCATCGTGTGCGAGGGCTACATGGACGTCATTCAGCTCTCGCAGGCGGGCTTTACCGAAGCCTGCGCGGCCCTCGGGACGGCCGTCACGGGCGAGCACGTGCAAAAGCTGCTGCGCGCGGCCGACACCGTCTACTTTAGCTTTGACGGGGACTCCGCCGGTCAGCACGCCCTGCGCCGGGCCCTCGAAGCGGCTCTTCCGGTCGTCGGGGACGATCAGAAAATCCGCTTTGTGGTGCTGCCGCCCGAGCACGACCCCGACAGCCTGATTAAGGAAAAGGGGGCGCACGCCTACGAAGACGAGCTCGAAAAGAGCCTGACGCTCACGCAGTACTTCATCAAAAGCGTCTCCGAGGGCAAGGACATGAACACGGCCGAGGGCCGCAGTCAGTTCGTTGCCGAAAGCAAACCCCTCGTCGTGTCGATGCGCTCGGCGCCGATTCTGCGCAAGCAGCTTGTCGGGGAGCTCGCGATGCACGCGCGCATGGGGCCCGATGAGTTGGAGAGGTTGCTGGGCATCGCCCCCACGCGGGTGCTGCCCGCCATGGGCAACGCGGTCACGGGCATGCGCTTTGACGCGCGCCGCAGCCGCAGCATGACGCCGGGCTTTTCCAACGGCAACCGCCGCCCCGGGTTCTTTAAAACCGACAACGCTCCAGTGTCGCTGGCGCCCACCGTCGACATTCGCGAGCGCATGGTGCAAAACCTGTTGAACTATCCGGCACTGGCCGTGGAATTTTCCTCTCGCATCGAAGAGGAGTTCGTGGGGGCCGACACCGACGCCGCCCGTCAGATTCTGGAAGTCTGGCGCACGATCACGGCCGGCGAAGAGCCGCTGCTGCAAAGCCAGCTCATTCTCGAGCGGCTGCAATCGAGCCCCTTTTACCAACAATATTGCGATCTTCTCGCGCGTGAAATGACGCTGCAGACGCCCGAAGGTGCGGCCCGCGTGGAAGTGGAGCTCACGTTCGATCGGATGGAGCTGCAACGGGTGGAGTCGGGCCTTACCAAAGAAACGCTGCAGAGCAAACCCGACATCCAACGGGTGATGGCTCTGGACGGCCGCCGCAAGGCCCTCAAAAAACGCATCGACGAAATCCAGCGCCAGTATGCGCTGCACCACGCCGTCGAACTCTGACGGCCCGCTTGCTTCTCACTTTCCTTCAGGAGAAGGCCAGCGTCGCGGCCGTCGCCCACATGACGAGCGCCACCAGGCCGTCAAGCACCCGCCAGGCCGCAGGCCGGACGTCAGGGCCTGGATCTGTCGCAGCACGGCGAGCAGATCGAATAACGACGCCACACGGTTTCAGGTGATCTCTTGAAAGGCGGTCTTTTGTCGGGGTTTGTTTGGAATCTGCTTGGATTTCAACGCGAAAAACTGGATTCTTGACGGCGCTTGCAATACAATGTCAAACTCGTGTAGGAGTCTTTTTCAAACCGGTAAAAGACCGCCCAGGAGACGAGAGCAATCCGTCGGAGGCAGGCTGCACGAAGAAAAAAGGCGACCCCCAAAAATCAGCCACGATCGCTTCGGCCCAAAGGGAAGAGCAGTTTCCCGCCGAAAAGAATCGGATGCGATCGCACTGTCGGCAACAGCTCAAGAAAACGAACGCGGGGGCGCAGGTTCGGCTCGGCGAAGCGATTCGCTCCGAGCCCATCCACAACACACTGACCGGTTTAGGCAAAGCGGGCCGAATGGGGCGCGCTTTGAGGGAAAAATTAGTCGACTTCAAAAGAAAGGCTCGAGCGACTTTGCCAATCTCCGAAGAAACATCAACCGCCCACGTTCGTCCAGTGAAAGTGCCGCGGTTTTTGTCGTGCGCTCCCGATTCCGTTGGGTCGGGGGCGATTCGTGTTGCCTAAAGGGAACGCATCCGAGAGGCTTTCTTTTCCAGACTGAGCTGAATTTTCGAACTGAGTATGACGAAAAAACTCGAAAAAATTGTCGATGAGGTGGTCTTCCCCGATTTTGAGGCCATTTCGTGGCTCGCCAAGGCGGGCACCGTCAAGGTGGGCGGCGATGTGAAGGTGGTGAGCGACGAAGCCGCCGCTGCGGCTCCGGCCGTTGAGGAGGCCGCCGCCGAGCCCGCGCCCGCCAAAAAGCGCAGTCGCGCCAAGAAGGCCGACACGGGCGACAAGCCCAAGAGCGCGGGCCGCAAGCCCGGACGCAAGGCCGCGGCCAAGAGCGACGATGAAGAGCTCGGTGATGACGAGGTCATTGATCTGGACGATATGGGCGGCGACGACGGCGACGACGGCGACGGAGACGGCGAAGACCTCACCGAGCTCGACGAGCTCGACCGCGTCGACGAGGGCACGGAAGCCCCGATGGGCGCCGGGGACGATCACATCGTCAACGGCTACAGCTCCCTGGTGCGCCTGGGCCGCCAGCGCGGCTGGGTGACCGTCTCGGAAATCAACGACCACCTGCCCGACAACGTCGTGCGCAACGAGGAGTCGCTCAACGAAATCACCGAGCAGCTACTGCGTCTGTCCATTCAGGTGTTCGAGCAGCCGCCGAGCGAAGACGACATCCTGATGAACGAACCGGTGAGCGATGACGAGGACATCAGCGAAGAAGACGCCGCCGCCATGCTCACCCCCGAGGAAAGCGCCGGTCTTTCCAAGGATCCGCTGCGCGCCTATCTGCGCGGCGTGGGCTCGCACAAACTCTTGACGCGCGCGGGCGAAATTGAAGTGGCCAAGCAAATCGAGCAGTTCACCGCCAAATTGCTGTCGGCCATCATTCAGCACCCGATGGCCGTCGAAAAGCTCATCGAAATCGCCAAGGGTCTCAAGGACGACGATGCGGCCATCGATCAGGTGATCGACGGCTTCACCGACAACCAGGCGCTGGCCGAAATCGGCGAAAACGAAGAGATGGGCCGCGACGAGGTGGCCACCGACATCGGTGCGGCCGCCATGACGACCGATCAGCTCGAAGAGATGAAGCAGCGCGCGATCGAAATGTTCGAGTCCTGCGAGCGCTATCTCGAAGAGGTGCGCAAGAACTTCGGTGACCCCAAGAAGCTTCAGGCCTACAAGGACGCCCGTGCGGCCATCGCCTACGAGCTCGAACCGGTGCGCTTTGCGGTCAAGACCGTGACGGCCTTGACCGAGCACATCACCGCCCACATGAACGCGGTCAACGAAAACATCCGTCAGCTGCGCGCCCTGATGGTCGATCGCTGCGGGTACCCGTTAAAGCAGTTCCTCGAAGAGGTCAATACCCGCATCACTGATCCCACCTGGATCGACGAGGCGGCCAAGTCGGGCAAGCCCTACAGCGCGCGCATTGAGGAAAACCGCCCGTTGCTCACGCACATTCAGGATCAGCTCAGCGTGGCCGAGAGCACGGCGTTGCTCTCGATCGCCGATCAGCGCGACTTCGCTCGTCAGGTGCGTCTGGCGCAGACGAACCTTGCCAACGCCAAGGCCAAGATGATCGAAGCCAACCTGCGTCTGGTGATTTCGATCGCCAAGGGTTACGTCAACCGCGGCCTGGCGATGACCGACCTCATTCAGGAAGGCAACCTGGGTCTGATGAAGGCCGTGGACAAGTTCGAATACCGCCGCGGCTACAAGTTCTCGACCTACGCGACCTGGTGGGTGCGTCAGTCCGTCACGCGCGCCGTGGCTGACTACGGCAACACGATCCGCATCCCGGTGCACATGACCGAGTCCTACAACAAGATCCGTCGTGTGCGTCAGCGCATTCTGCAGGAACGCGGCCGCAACCCGACCGACGCGGAGCTCTCGGAACTCTCGGGCGTGCCCCTGGCGAAGGTCCAGCTTCTGACGCAAGCCATGCGCGGCGTCGAGTCGATCGACGCTCCGATCGGGGACGATGAGGACGCCAGCCGCCTCGACTTTGTCAAGGGCGACGACGCGGACGATCCGCAGCGCAAGTTCCTGCGCATGGCCATGGAAGAGGAGATCAAGCGGTCTCTGAATGAACTCATGCCCCGCGAAGCTCAGGTTCTGCGCCTTCGCTACGGCATCGGCACCAACCATGACCACACGCTCGAGGAAGTGGGCCAGGCCATGGGTCTGACGCGCGAGCGCGTGCGCCAGATCGAAAGCGCCGCCATCCGCAAGCTGCGCAGCCCGGACTTCCAGGAACGTCTGCGCGACTACCTGCAGGTGGCCAACTCGCTCGACTAAGCGAGCGGTTGTCCCGGCAACCGGCCGCCCTCTGAAGGCGACCCCGAAAAGCGGCTTTTTCCTTCTCGGAAAGGCCGCTTTTTTGCGCGCGTGCGTTTTTTCTTGCCTTTGGTGTCAGGGCGAACGCATGAGCTAATACAGGGTTAACCCCTAGAGATCGAGCGAACCTCCAGTTAAAACAAAGGGATTTCGCCCATATTTTCTTGTATTACTGCCTATTCTATGGTATAAGATAGGCAGTGATTGGAGACCCATCATGGCACGTACTTTTCCCCGCTACATTCCCAAGGTTCTTAAGCTCACCGA
>ERZ1026848.29-NODE-29-length-75685-cov-35.514954_pt1 | contig 75685 bp, 74 predicted proteins | sample MGYA00380154_ERZ1026848 | MGnify/ENA primary metagenome ERZ1026848 (study PRJEB33269, sample SAMEA4719790) | human gut metagenome | biome: human-associated habitat; feature: organic feature; material: feces | place: Cameroon | collected 2013-10 ...
CCTCCGGATGCTCCTTCACCCACTGGTCTGCGGCAGCGGCAGCTTCCGGGTCCATAGAGTGTATCCAGCGCCAGTCGGACTGAAGTTCTTTGTAAGACTGGGTATCCTTGAAGGACATAAACTCACCGCCTTTTCTACGTTCGCAAAAAGTTTACAATTATCGACCTTCCGATTTTACAATTTTTCTCTAAGTAATAGTAGAAGGACAATTTCACCCGGGTGGAGTTTCCTTCGGTTCGGTACGGCACGGTCTCCGCGCTGACGAACCCACAAGGCCTTTGACAGAGCACCCTATGAGAGCATGAGCACTCTTCGCCATACGGCAACTCGCTCGGAAGGCCATTCCTTCTCTGGCCGTGTTCCCGGGAGCACGGCCTTTTGCTATGTGCCGTTTCCAACGGCACGGCTATATAAATCATTCTAACACGGAGGAGGCGAAAAAGATAGCTCACAGATGAAAGTAAAAGACTCAGCTGCAAAGCAAAGGAGGGGTGCACACCAGTACGACCGCAAAACAAAAACCGCCGTGACTGCGGCAACAGTCCGGCGGCTCGGCGCACACACAGGCACGCACAAATTTACTGATAAAAGTATATCAGGTAAACAGCAGAAAAGCAATGAAAATTTTTCTGTTCCCTGTGTGAGCGTCATCGGACTCTACGACAATACAGGAGGTATGAATTGAGTTTCAACAAATGGCCCAAGCGCAGCGCAGAGAAAAACTATTTTATGGTACCAAACGAGATATTCAGCGTCGGTCTGGATTTTCGTGAGATCTCCATCTATTCCTATCTGCTCCGGTGCGAGAATCGTAAGACCTACCAGTGCTACCCCAGTTACAAAACCATCGGCCATGCGATCGGCATGAGTGAAAATACGGTGGCAAAGTATGTGCGGCAGCTGGAGGAGAAAGGTCTCATCTACACGGAGCCGACGATGGTACGAAGCAAAGATGGCAGACCCCTGAACGGAAATCTGCTCTACACCATCCGCCCTATCTCAGGTGTACTCGAAGCGTTCTATGAGCGGCAGTTCCGGCAGGCAGAGGAGGCTGCCGCCCGCTATCGTGCGGCGCAGCTCCTCGAAAAGTCCAACGCACAGGGCCGCCAGAACGCCTTGTGTGCGCCTTTCCGGGAGGAAGAGAGTCCCAGTCCCAACCAGGGGGTTGAAGCCGGATGTGAGCCGTTTTCGGAGGGATTTGAGAGGACGAAAGAAAAAGCAGGATAAAGGCATGGCGTCGCAGGCGTCGCCGCAGCCGCCACTTCTGCCCGCAGTGCGGGCAGTTTCGGACGCTTGAAGCTGGCGTCTTTGAGAGACAAAAAAAGCGCCGATGGCGTCAGCTTCCCCGAAAAGCCCCGTGTTGCAGGGTTTTTCAAGGATGTCTTACAGCAAAAAGGAGGAATTGAATGAGTAAAGAAACCAGAGAGCGCATTGCATTCCGGATGCAGCCGGAAACCAGAAGAAGGATCGAGCAGTGGTACGCCGCCGACAACTGCCAGAGCAAAAATGAGTTCATCGAGAAAGCCGTGAACTTCTATGTGGACCATCTGGAGATACAGGACAACCAAACGCTTTTGCCTATGGCGATCCAGTCTGCCATTGACGGCAGACTGAGCAGAATGGAGGACTATATCGCCCGCAGAGATTTTACCAGATGCGTGGAGCAGGACATGACCAACGGCATCATCGCGGAAGCGTTCGAGATGGATCAGGATGATCTGAAGCGCAGGCGGGCACAGAGCGTCCGGAATGTGAAGACCACAAACGGTCTCATCTCGTTGGAGAAATACGCACGCTCCCGTCAGGAGCAGGACTGGGATGATGATGAATGGCAAGACTGATCCTCAAGAGTCCTTATATCAAAAGCACCGGAGGAGCCTCCGGATACCTTCGCTACATCGCAACGCGGGAGCGGGTGGAGCTTATCCCGGATGACCGTCCGCCCACACGAAAGCAGGAGCAGCTCATCGCCAAACTGGTCAAGGACTTCCCGGACAGCAAGACGCTCTACGAGTACGAGGACTACCTGACGAAGCCCACGAAAGTCAACGCCTCTGCGTTCATCACGCTGGCGCTGGAAGCCAACTGGGATGCCATCCACGAGTCAGACCAGTACATGAAGTACATCGCCACCCGGCCTCGTGCTGAGTGCATCGGTGCTCACGGCCTGTTCGGTGATGACGACGCCGTTTCGCTGGAGAAAGCCATGGCGGAGCTGGAGCGCTACACCGGAAACGTGTGGACGCACATCATCTCCCTCAAGCGTGAGGATGCTGCCCGGCTCGGCTTCGACAACGCCACGACGTGGCGAAATCTCATCCGCGCCCACCGCAACGACATTGCGGCGGCGATGAAGATCCCGCCCGGCGACTTCCGATGGTACGCCGCCTTCCACGACGAGGGCGAGCATCCGCACATCCACATGATGGCCTGGTCCGCCAAGGCGGGGCAGGCCTACCTCTCCAAGGATGGCATCCGTCAGATCAAGTCCAAGTTGACCAATGATATCTTCCGCAACGAAATGCTGCACCTTTACGAACAGAAGTCGGAGTCCAGAGACGAGCTGGTGCGCCAAGCGCGGCGGGCGATGCTGGAACTGGTGCGTGCCATGCAGGACGGCATATGTGACCACCCGGATGCCGAGCAGCTCATGCTGGAACTGGCAGCGCAGCTTGGTACGGTCAAGGGCAAAAAGTCCTACGGTTATCTGCCAAAGCGGTTGAAGCAGATGGTGGATGAGATCGTGGACGAGATGGAACGGCTCCCTGTCGTGAGCAAGTGCTATGACCAGTGGCTGAGGATCCAGGGCAAGGTGGACAGCTACTACCACGACAAGCCCCAGAAGCGCATCCCGCTCTCGCGGCAAAAGGAGTTCCGGCAGATCAAAAACGCGGTCATTCAGGAAGCGGAGTGTCTGCGGTTGGGTGAGATCGGCTTCGAGGAGAAAGACATGGGCCAGTATGATGAGCCGGAGGAATACTGCAACGCCTCCTACGACTACTGGGCGCTGCGGAATATCATACGGGACGAGCGCCTGACCATGGAGGAACGGAGCGACGCCGTCTCTGAAATGGACAAACTGGCAGAGAACGGTGATATGTATGCCCAGTATCTGATGGGAAAGCTCTGGCGGGACGGTCCTCTGCTGATACCGGACTCGGTGAACGCCCGGTACTGGTTCGAGCAGGCGGCGGAGCAGGGCCATCTGGCGGCGCAGTACTCTCTGGCCAAGCTGTACCTCTCCGATGATGTGGAGGTACGGGATATCCGTTTGGGGTTGAATTGGATCTACACCGCCGCGGTCAACGGAAGCAGCTATGCCATGTACCGGCTGGCCAAGGAGTGTCTCAAAGGCGAACTAATCGAAAAGGATACTGAACACGCCATAGAGTGGTTCACCAAATCGGCAGAAAGAGGAAATCCTTACGCCCAGTACATACTGGGCAAGCTGTACCTCACCGGAAAAGAAATTCCCTACGATGAAGAGCGGGCCGTACACTGGCTGACCCGATCCGCCGAACAGAACAACCAGTATGCACAGTATCTCCTGAACCATCTGGAAGAAAACCGTCCTCCCTCTGCGATGCTGGCGGTGACTCGGCTGCTCCATCACATGAGCCGGATCTTCCGGGACAACTCCGTCCCTAAGTCCCGCCCCGGCGGAATCCAGATCGACCGCAAGCGGCTGAAAAAGCTGCAGGAGAAGCGCATGACCTTGGGTCATAAACCGGACGACCACGAGGAGCAGTGGCCTGACATGACCATGTAAGCGGCGCAAAAACTGGGCCGCAAAACAAAGAATAAAATCCTTCCGGGCGGAAGGTAGAAAGGAACTGAATGAGAAAATCCAAATACAATTCGTTCGATGAACTCCCGCTGATGCTGACCGTGGAGGATGTGTCCCATGTGCTGGGCATCGGCCTGGCCCACGCTTACGAGGTAGCTCACCGCAGGGATTTCCCCACCATTACCCTGGGCAGCCGCATCATCGTCCCCCGTGACAAATTCATGGAATGGATCGACGAGCAGGCCGTGAAAAAATCTGAGATATTATGATAGCTATTTCGGAGATTCTGTGGTATGTGTTTGTGTTAAAAAGGAGGGATCATAAATGGCCAAGAAACGAGCCAACGGCGAGGGCAGCATCCGCAAAAAGCCCAGCGGCCGCTGGGAGGGCAGATATACCCAGGGCATCGACCCGGTCACCGGCCGAGCCATCCAGAAAAGCGTGTCCGCCAAGACCCAGGCGGAGTGCAAAGAAAAGCTGGCGAAAGCCATTCGGGAGAATCGCGGCGTGCCGCTCAATCACACGGGCGACTACACCGCAGCGGAGTGGTGCCGCCTGTGGTTTGAAACCTACAATAAGCCCAACATCCGCTACAACACCGCCAAGGGCTATGAGGGGATCATCGAGCACCACATCATCCCGGCCATCGGCGCGATCAAGCTCAAGCAGCTCTCGTCCATCCACATCCAGAGAATGTATAACGATCTGAAAGAAAACGGCAGGATGCCCCGTGGGGCGAAACAGAACGACAAGCCCCTGTCCAACACCTTCGTGCGGCGTGTCCATGCGGTGCTGCAGGCGGCGCTGAAGCAGGCGGTGAAAGAGCGGCTCATCCCGTACAACCCCTGCGAGAACTGCCGCATCCCGCCCAAGGACAAGAAAGAGATGACCATCCTCCCGCCGGAGAAGATCGGCAGATACCTCCAGGAAGCGGAGAAGTACGGCGTCCTGCCTATGTTCTATCTGGAGTTGTCCAGCGGCCTGCGCCGGGGAGAACTGCTGGCGCTCCAGTGGGAGGACTTGAATGTAAAAGAGCGCATCCTGACGGTGAATAAGCAGGTCACCCGCATGGAGGGCGAGCTGGATGTGACGGAGCCGAAAACGAAAAACTCCGTCCGCAAGGTGGCGCTGTCGCAGCAGGCCGTCGACCTGCTGGTGCAGGAACACGAACTGCACCCGGACAACCCTATCCTGTTCCCGTCGCCCCGGACAGGCGGCTACTGGAGTCCGGACGCCGTGTCGAGGATCAACCGGAAGCTGCTGAAAAACGCAGGCATCGAGGAGCATGTACGTTTCCACGACCTCAGACACACATTCGCGACCATGGCGATCTCCAGCGGCGTGGATGTAAAGACCCTGTCCAGTATGCTGGGCCACTACAGCGCCGGGTTCACTCTGGACACCTACACGCATATCACCAACGATATGCAGAGAGGTGCGGCAGAGAAGATCGGCAGCTTCATGGAATCGGCAACGGCAACCACCACGCTGGAACCTCCCGACCCGCCGGAGGAAAGCCGGTGCAAGGTGATTCCGTTCGAGAAAGTGGGATAAAACAGACGACGCCCAAGGGACAAATCACAGTCCCTTGGGCATCTGTTTGTGTATGCGTGGCGTGTTTACGTTCTTTCAGAATAGAATTGGTTAATATATGCGTTGCTTGTTAGCGCATTGATGTAGACCTCGTCGTGTTGCAGTATGTTATCCCCTTCTTGTTCTGCTTCCTCTTTTGTTTTAAATGCAGAAAAGGAAATATACATAGGTTTGCTATCGGTATCGCCATACAGAATTTTAACTGTTCCATCGTCACATTCTTGAATATCCTTCACAAGTGCATTTACTAATAAGTTGGCGGTGTGAAGGGTGACGGTCTGTTTTAAGAAGTTGAATTCTATGGTGCTCAAGAAAGTCAACGCAATTTTACCACCAATACTAAGAGGGGTATCCGTATGGTTCATAGCTACTGATGTTAAATTAGTGGAAGTCAGCTTGGCATTCAATCGTACAACTTTTTTCTCACATAAGAGCAGATAAAGCTCATCAATATCCTGTTGTTCTTCACGAGGCAAGTCATTCAACAAACTCGGTGAAATCGAAAGTGCAAGCATACTCTCTATTGCCCTCAAACGCTTAAAGAAAGATTCATAGCAGCGGAAATATTCTTTTACATCCGATAAAGAAACCTTACCTGCTTCAGCAGGGGTATTATCCTCTTGCCTATAAAGATATGCCAAGAGTGCCGTAGCAAGGCTAAAACTATCAGCAATCTCTTCAATGTTTTTAGCCTTCTCAAATTGCACCTTATAGTTGACGGTGTGCCTATTTTCACCAAGCAAGAACGTAAAATTAAAAGTAATAATAGATTCCGGTTCAGATCTCAAAATTATTTTATCTTTTGTTCGACTGCGCAAAAGAGTTATAGTTCTTTTTTCTCCACCCACATCGAGTGTAATAGGCACAGGCTCAACTGCGGGTCCAACAAAAAATTGGGTTATGTTAGTATATTCTTCTAATGGAAATTTCGCCCCCAGATGGCCAACGGTTGTAGCGACTGAAGTGACACCTTCTACTTGAACAACACGCCCTTCGGCGTATGCGATTTCCATAGCGGCTAAGAAGTTTTTATATGCTTCGTCATCACTAAAGCGCAAAGTACCGTTGATATTAAACATGTCATCAGAAAAAATATCTTTGATTTTATTTGCCATATTACCAATCCTTTCTGATTTCCGCCAATACAAGAATTTTACTAATTAGAATATTTTTCTGCATGGGGATATCATCCTGGTTATCAAAACAGCTATCAGGTAAAGCAGTTATTGTCTTGATAATTTCGATTCGGGCATGGATATCCGGGACAATGATATACCGTATATCATCATACGAAAACTCCAACCAAAGTTTTCTGTATTTCTCATGTTCTAACCCTTTGCTGATTTCGTTGGCAAACGGAATCACATGAGGATTCGCTATGATGCTTTCTGTATTCAAAGAAGCAAGAACATCAGCGGCCGGAACATATCGCCATTCTCGTTCGTCATGGAAATTTTTGCAGATTTCAATCGTAGCAGAACTTGAATCACTACGAGTGAACTTTCTTTGCATGATTCCTCGCAACGGTTTGATATATGCCAAGCGATTGATTACATCCTGCGAATACTCTTCCGGGGTGTCATCGTCTCTGAAGATTCGTTCAAATAGAGCGGAAAAGTCCTTGGCGTATTGTGAATCTTTGTTAAGATAATGAACTGGTTGCAGGTTTTTTCGCTCGCCCCAACTCTTAGAAAAAGCAACTGCATATTCCCCATAATAGGCAAAATGAGTGTTATTCTTTTCAAGGTCTGCCTGCTCATCTTTACTTAATGACTCATAGACTTCTCCAACACCGTTTACGGAAAAAGTGTCTGCAAGTTTATGAAAAGGAATATCGCAAAAGCACTTTTGCAAAATAGCAGCTTCGTTAAATGCGCGAGTGCCATTATGGATGTTTAAGTAATCAATGGTCTCAACGCAATACCGTGGAATAATGGCCCTGCGGCGAAGAACAGAGTCTAAGTATTCTGGTTTTGTCATGAAATGAAAGAGCGTGTTGGCGCTCTGAGCGTAATCATCATATGGTAAATAGGAAAACTGACTGTTAGCGAGCATCACATCGTCTCCATCCTGTTTAGAAAATCAGAAAAGCCGCATGGGAATACACCCACACGGCTGCCTTGGTGACGCAAAGGCTCACCGTAGAAATATTATAGTGTATAACGCCGAAAAATTCAAGATTATGTCACACCTACGCACAAAAATGTTAAGAATGCTCCCGTTAGGGATGGGTTAGGGCTTTTGCTGATTTCGGCGTTCTTCTGCACCGTGACCAGAACCGCCATTTTGTCCCTCTGTCCACAGTTGAAATGTGGCCAAGCGAAGCTCAAAATCGAACTATTAACGCAGAAAAACCGCCTTTTCAGACGGTTTTTCAAAGAAAGGTGGTCCGAGTGACAGGATTCGAACCTGCGGCATCCTGCTCCCAAACTTATCGGGAATACTTTTTCCGCTCGTTTATAGCGGTTTTCGGTGCTTTTTAATTTGTTTTACTTACTCTTTGGCGCTCTTATCTCCACTGTTTCCGAGTGTTCCAGAGCCGTCTGTGGTAATCTATGTGGTCAAAAACGCTTCCCGCCCGGTTTCCGGTGAAGATTCACCGGTGCCGGACGGGAAGCGTTTTGCATTTCTGTGTGGTGTGTATTGTAACTCTGAGCAGGGTGTTATGCAAGTGGTTTCTGCGGGGTGGCGGCTCAGAAGCTGCGGGGCAATAAACGGGGGAATAAACAAAGAAATAGCGAAAATGGATTCTTCAAGAACATATAAGGGGGATTGCTTTTACTACCCAATCGCTATATACTAAAAATGCCGTGTGACATATTTCTCTGAAATGAGGGTTATAGACGCAGAAAAATCTTTTGATTTCAACGGCTTTATAAACATCAAAAAAATCTGCGCAAGCGTTAATTATTTATTATAAATAGTGCAGTGTGACATCTTCCAATGGGGGTATGTGTGTATGTCCAAAAAGGTTGTGACGCTTTTAAATAAATATGGCCCGATGCTTTCTGGCGAGCTTGCCAGAAAATTTGAGCATGAATATGGGGTTTCCAACACGGCGGCGCGCCAAGCCCTATCGCGCGCAAAAAAACCGGTCAATAAGATATGCACCCTTTCGTTTGATAAGAATCAGAAATTCTTTTATCTTGAGAGCCAATATATGTCTAACCGCTATATTAAGCGCTTAATAGATGCCATAAAGCGGTCATCCAAAATTAACTGGATCTATATCTGTGCATTTCAGTCTCAAAATGGTTTTGTGGCCAAGAGCATTTTGCCTTCTCTGGTATCATCCCCGATCAAGAATGTAAAAGGGCACAAGCTCCACCAGAGAGTGATTGACGATTTGCTGAAGTGCGGTATTATCGTAGAGCATAATGAGACACATTGGATGCTTGCCGAATGGGTCTCTATACAAAATCGCAGTATCGCCCGCGCAGCAGGTCTTGAGACCGTAAAGAAACAAGTTGTGAACGACTTTGCATCTTGGGCGCAGAACATTAACTTAATCGGTTATGGTTCAGCCAAAGTGCTTTCTGCATCGGCGGAATTTGCAAACTTTCAGTGGGCGCTAACAGCCCCTGCATACATTCAACCTCTATATGATACCGAGAAAATTCGGCCGGGTTTTGTTGTGGCGGATATCTTTTATGGACGTACGGCCACGGAGGAAGACATCAATTTTTTTCTGGATAAGCTCTCTGTGATCCGAACCTTTAAAAAACTACCTGCATTTATGCCTGTGTTCTTGGTTGAAAATATAACTCGGGAAGCATTGATGGTGTTGAAAGAAAACAAAGTGATGGTAGCCCTCATAAAAAATGTATTTGATGAAAAGTATGCCGAGCTGTTAGCGGAAATTGTTAGTGTATTTTCACACTCCAGCGCAATTATTTCCAAGAACCCAGGAAAAATTGAAACGCTATTCAGCGAAATCGCAAAGGCAGAAGGCCGGTATAATGATATTATCGGAGATATGTTTGAACTCCTTGTTGGATACTACTATCAGCACATCGGTTACCGTTATTTGGAAATCAGAAAGCTAATACAAATCCCTGATTCAAATGATAAAAACGAAATCGACGTTTTGGTTGAACGCGATGGCGAAATCATTATTGTTGAATGTAAAGCAACACAGTCTGCTCTTGACCACATCTATGTTGAAAAGTGGTTGTCTCAGACGATTCACCGCATTAGAACTTGGGCATTGAGTCGGTACCAAGATGGGCAAAAATTGAAGTTCCAGTTGTGGTCATTGGGAGGATTTACACCAGAGGCAACTTCCTTATTAACTTCAGCAGCAACTCGCACCCGAAAGTATAAAATCGAGTTTTTCGACAAAAGTCAGATCATTGATATGGCCAAGGAACACAAAGTGCAACCGGTGGTAGAGGTTTTGCAACAACATTTTCAAGCACCGCTTGAAAAAACAATTAAAAAGCATTTAAAGTAGACGTTGCTTACTATTTTACGTCATGGATAAAGGACTCAGATAGAGCTGTTAAAACTTTATCTGAGCCTCTGCGTACGCCGCTCAAAAAGTGCAGCTTGACCGCAGATGATGGTGCATCGTCGAATCTCAAATACGAAATTTAAAATCAAAGACCGCCGCCTAACGCAAACCCTAGGCGACGGCCTTTTGTTGAAATTGTACCACTAATTTATCACTCTTTTATTGCGCCAGATACCTGCCCCGCAACGAAATACTTGTTGAGCAAAGTAAAAATAACCAGAGGAGGTACTGCTAAAAGCACTCCTGAGGCCATCAGCTCACCCCACCGAATCGAAAATTGCCCAACAAACGCCTTAACAATTCCAATAGGAAGGGTGGTTAGATGCTCCTTTGTAACCAAAGACAACGCAAGAACATACTCATCCCATGAAATAATAAACGCCATAAAGAACGTAGCAATGGAACCTGTAGAGCAAAGCGGCACACAAATCCTATAATATGCCTGAAACCGCGTACATCCGTCTAGACAAGCTGCATTTTCTAAGTCTTTTGGCAAATTGTCATAATAGCCCTTCATCATATAGGTTGCATAGGGCAGAGCCAGACTTGTGTTCGCCACAATCAGAGAAAAATAGCTATTGAGCAGCTTCGCATCTGCCATAAGCGAATAAAAGGGAACCGTCAACATCACAGAGGGAAACAGCTGTGCAATAAGAAACAGCGTCAAAATACCGTCCCCATGTTTTGGCATATATCTAGAAAAACCGTACGCTGCTAAATTCCCGAACAAAATGGCAATCAGGCTGCTGCCGCACGCAACGATTAGACTGTTTTTCAACAGTGTAAAAAAGGGAACATCTTGAAATAAGACCGCATCGTATTGTTCCAGCGTAACCGTTTGAGGCAGCAGGGATGGAATTCCGGAAACAATCTCTTCATTGCCCTTCAAAGAGGTAAGCAACATCCACAGCAAAGGCAGCGCCATAATCACAGCAGCAATAAAGACTGGGATCAGCAAAAGATTTCGATTTTTTCTCATCTGCTATATCTCCTTCTCTTCACACCATTTTTGGTTACCAGGAGGATTGTTCCGGCAGCTAACCCTACAAGCAGCATCCATACAACAGAAACACTAGACGCATAACCGAAATCGTACCGTTTGAATGCTACCGTATTCCCCATAATGATTTCCTCACTTATAAAGTTGCAAATTAAATTCTTCCTACAACAAAGTGTCCTTTAAATATCAGTAGGACAGCATCACAGGCTGCATGTGCAGGCAACCATAGCTATCGGTGAATGCATCCTTTTGTTGTTCATTTGGCTCCTGCTCACTGTGCACCTTCAAGTAGCCATAGCCATCATAGGCAAAGATGCCGAGCTCTCCAACGGCCAAGGTCTCGCACTCCTCGCCCCAGACGATCTGACCGTCTTGATAAACAGGCTCCATACTATCGCCAGAAACACGTACGCCAAAATCAGCACCCTTTGGTACTGACTTCTCAGGGAAGCTAACCATCTCAAAGTTGCCCTCATTGAGGAATTCGCTGGTACCAGCGGATACTGCAAGATTACTCACAGGCACCTCTATGTACTTGAGAATACTGACCACCTTTGGTTACGGCTTATACTTCCCTGACGCAATCAGGTCATCCTTGTACTCCCTGACTTTTGCCAAGCCTGTATCATTAAGCACCGGTGTATGACTGCTGCAAAAATAAGAAACATCCACATCCAGATCAAGTGCATGACAGACAGCCACCAGCTGATAGGCGTTTGGTAAAGCACTGCCCTTTGCCCACTTATTGATGCCGCTGGGGGACATCGTTACCCCATACTGCCGCAAAAGCGCACTGAAATCGACGAGGCTGAGGCCAGCCTTGCGTCGTGCTTCATCAATGCGGCCCCCAATAACATTTTCTTGACGCTCTGTCTCTGCATTATAGTTCGCGTGATTTGTTATCGGGAGAGAAAGAATTTTTGCTTTGCTCTTACTCATAATAGCAACCGCCTTTTCTTTTTATGGCTTCAGTATATAGTGGAAAAGACTCACCGTCAAGGAAAAATTGACCATTACTCCACGAGTTTGGCGTTAATACAGATAAATAGTCCATTCGCGATAGAGGCACACGAGCAAGATAAGAGGTGAATACGCATGGATAATGAGCGTGTCATCCTACACAGCGACATGAACTCCTTCTACGCATCCGTTGAAATGATGCTTAACCCAAGGCTCAAAGGAAAACCTGTCGCGGTGTGCGGATCGGCCGAAGAACGTCATGGTATCGTCTTGGTCAAATCAGACTTGGCCAAGAAAGCCGGAGCGAAAACGGGTATGGTGAATTGGGAATCTCGGCAGCTTTGCCCAGGACTAGTCGTTGTGCCGCCCCAGTACGACCAGTATCTCAAGCATTCTAAGCTGGCCCGTCAAGTCCATCGGGCAACGGAATTGCCTGTACTGCTGACCTGCAAACGCCGGAAGAAGTGTTTCGTGTTATACTGGAATTGAGCCAGGATGTCGGGCATCGGCTCTGCGTCCACGAGTTAATGACCCGTGGTGTTCAAGTCTCCATCCAGACAAATGACCTATATGGCTCACAGTACCAGTGTACCGTCTGCCCGTCGATGAACAGGGTCAGGGAGAACAGTGTCAGCACAATGCGGCCCAGTTCACATACGGCGGACGCCACGCCGAACAGGAATGTGACCATAACATGGTATCGCAAAGACCTCCCAAAAGAAAAGTGCAGGATACACAGAAACTCTCTCCCAAGCAAAAAATGCTAAACGGGGTCTTGTTGTCAAATACTCGGCCCATGTGTCGAAGTCAAACCACAGGCAAAAACCGCCGCCGCACAAAGTCTTTGGGAGAAAAGGCCCGCGAACCCCCCCGGCTTTGGATGGACAAGCGGGGAACCCTGTGCTAAAATGCTAAAATAAAGGGTACTACGGTCTTTGGGAGGTGCACCATGCCCCTTATCATCGTTCGCAACGACATCACGAAAATGAGCGTGGACGCCATCGTAAACGCGGCGAAGGAATCCTTGCTGGGCGGAGGCGGCGTGGACGGCTGCATCCACCGTGCGGCGGGGCCGGAGCTGCTCCAAGAGTGTCGGACGCTGGGCGGCTGCAAGACAGGTGACGCCAAGATCACCGGCGCGTACCGCCTGCCGTGCCGCTACATCATCCACACCGTCGGCCCTGTGTGGAACGGCGATAAGTGCGGAGAGCGGGAAAAGCTCGCTTCCTGCTATCGCACCAGCCTTGCGCTGGCGAAGGAGCGTGGCTGCGAAACGGTGGCTTTTCCGCTGATCTCCTCCGGCGTTTTTGGCTATCCAAAGGATCAGGCGCTCCGCGTGGCGGTGGACACCATCGGTGAGTTCCTGCTGCACAACGACATGACGGTCTACCTCGTCATTTTCGACCGCAAGGCCTATCAGATCAGCGGCAAGCTGTTTGCCGACATTGCCGAGTACATCGACGACCACTATGTGGACGTTCACACAGATTCCCGGCGGGAGCGTATGCGCCGAATGAGCGTTTTCGAGGGCCATGCGGAAGCCATCTGTGAGAGCGCAATGCCTGCGCCGATGATGACCCCCAAGGCTGTCGGTGGACTTGACGATATGCTGGCGCATCTGGACGCCGGATTTTCGGAGACGTTACTAAAGCTCATCGACCGCAGCGGAAAAAAGGACGCAGAGGTCTACAAGAAGGCCAACGTAGACCGCAAGCTGTTCTCGAAAATCCGCAATAACCCGGACTACAAGCCCTCCAAGCCCACGGCGGTGGCCTTCGCCATCGCGCTGGAGCTGAGCCTGCCGGAGACCCGCGACCTCATCGCCCGCGCGGGCTACGCACTCAGCCCCAGCAGCAAGTTTGACGTCATCATCGAGTACTTCATCATGCAGCGGGACTATGACATTTTCAAGATCAACGAGGCGTTGTTCGCGTTCGACCAGAGTTTGCTGGGGGCGTGAGGAAAATATACTTTCATAACAAGGAGCGTAACACCATGACTTTTATCTGCTACCCCAAATGCACCACCTGCCAGAAGGCGCAGAAGTGGCTGGACGAGAACGGCGTCTCTTATACATTTCGGGACATCAAAATGGAAAATCCTACTTATGAAGAGCTGTCTGCGTGGCATCAGCGCAGCGGGCTGCCGCTCAAGAAATTCTTCAACACCAGCGGCCTTCTCTATAAGTCTATGGCGCTGAAGGAGAAACTCCCCGCCATGAGCGAGGACGAGATGCTGAAGCTCCTTGCAGCAGACGGGATGCTGGTCAGGCGCCCGCTGCTGGTGGGCGATGATTTCGTGCTGGTCGGCTTCAAAGAAGCCGAGTGGGAGAGCCGCCTGAAAACCCAATAAATGTCGCCCCACAGGCGACCAACCCCTCCTTCGGATGCACTACAATGGGAGCGTAATCAAACGAAGGAGGGCTTTTTTATGACGGAATTGGTTTTTATTTTGGATCGCAGCGGTTCTATGTCCGGGCTGGAATCGGACACCATCGGCGGCTTCAACTCCATGCTCGCACAGCAAAAGAGGGAGGCAGGCGAGGCGCTGGTCTCCACGGTGCTTTTCGCCAACGACAGCACGGTCATCCACGACCGTCTGCCGCTGAGCGAGGTGCCGCCCCTGACGGAGCGGGAGTACTTCACCCGCGGCTGCACGGCGTTGCTGGATGCCGTGGGCGGCGCCATCCACCACATCGGCAACATTCACAAGTACGCCCGCCGGGAGGATGTGCCGGAGAAGACGATGTTCATCATCACCACCGACGGCTACGAAAACGCCAGCCGCCGCTATAACTACGAGACGGTGCGGCGCATGATCGAGCGTCAGAAGGAAAAATACGGCTGGGAGTTTTTGTTCCTCGGCGCAAACATCGACGTGGCAAAGGAGGCGGCACGCTTCGGCATCGACGCCGACCGGGCGGTGAACTACAAGTGCGACGAGGAGGGCACAGCGCTCAATTACGAGGTCATCAGCGAGGCGGTGTGCAGTGTCCGCGCCGCCCGGCCGCTCAGCGCCGACTGGAAGCGCCGCATCGACGAGGACGTGCAGAAAAGAGGGAGGTAAGCGCATGTACGGCGCGATTTTGAAGACGCGCTGTGCACAGCGGTGTCCCTCGGCGGCGACAGCGACACCCTCGCCGCCATCACCGGCAGCATCGCTGAGGCGTTCTACGGCGTGCCGGAGGAACTGCGGCATGAGTGCCGCAAACGTCTGACGCCTGAGCTGTCGGAGATCCTGCGCCAGTGGGAAAGCGAGCTTTACAACGAAAAAATATGTGGTAGAATTTGAAACAGAGAACAAAATAAGGAGGGGCTTCCATGGCGATTTTGAACTTCGCCGATGTGCTTAAAAATGTGGGGCTTGACCCGAAGCGGGTAAAGCTGATCCGTCATTCGCTGGGTGACAAGGCATTCAAGAAATGCTATGACAAGAACATGGTGGAGGAGTACACCCGCGTACAGAGTGAAACTTTCAGCAACGGGTATGATTATTGGTGCGTATTTATCAGCGACAAGAGTACGACGGCAAAGTTTTTCGCCTGCTACAAGGTAAACGGCGGCGTTATTGACACGCAGGACACGAAACCAAAGGGTTTCCCGCTGGAGGATTGGTTCCAAGGGCAGCGTATGTTTTACAATCTGGAGCGCATTGACCTGCTGAAGGAATACGAAGGCAGGCTCTTGATCGAATGGGGTAAAAGCGCGCTTGCCTGGGCGCAGAAAGGCACAAACGAAAAGCCTATTGTGGCCATTCGGGACAAGAAGATTTTTTCCGGCTACGAAAACGCGATCCTTACCTATGAAGAGCTTCGGGAGATCGTGCAGGATCCCACGGCATACGAATCGTGGCACACGGCGCTTTCCACCGTCAACGCGGTCTACCTCATTGTTGACCGGGAAAACGGACGGAAGTATGTTGGCTCCGCTTACGGCAAGGGCGGCTTATTGGGGCGCTGGACACACTATGTGAAGTCACTGCATGGTGACAACAAGTTGATGAAGGAGCTGCTCTGCGACTACCCGGATAGGTATACGCACTTCCAGTTCTCGATTTTGCAGCTCCTGCCAAAGGCCGTGACGCCCGATGAAGTGATCCAAACGGAGACCCTTTGGAAGAAAAAGCTGCTGACCTATGAGCCTCTCGGTATGAATGCAAACTGACTGTTCGAATTCTCCTACCATACACCTGGCGCCTGACCCACTTTTGACCCAGAATCCGAAAAAAGCAGGCAAGTCTGGACGGAAATAATGGAAGATCCGCCGAACGAATGGTGGTAATATGATAAGCTCCGGCATCCATGGCGCGATGTGCTGCTGATTTTTTTCAATTTGCTTGACAATGCTTCTCCGTCCTTTCTGCCTGCGGTTCGGCTTCTGTGTCCTTGCTTTTTGGGGGAACGCAGGCTATACTGAGAACAAAAAACGAGGTGTGCCTATGGATCTGCTGATGACACTGGATCGAAACTACGTCCCGCAACTGAATGTGATGCTGTTCTCCGCACTGCATGGCGACAGTACTGCGTATTTCGACGTATATCTGCTGCACGATGAGGGACTGTCGGAGGCGGACGTGTCGGAAACGCGGACACTGCTGGGGCAGCGGGGAACGCTGCACCTGATACGAGTGGACGAGGACGGTCTGGCGGACGCGCCGACCTCCGACCGCTATCCGAAGGCCATCTATTATCGCATCTTCGCGGCAAAGTATCTGCCGGACACGCTGGATCGGGTGCTGTATCTCGATCCGGATATCGTGGTACGCCAGAGTCTGCGGGAGCTGTACGAAATGCCTATGGACACGGCGTTTTTCGCTGCGGCCACCCATATCCGCGGCCTTTTGCACCGTCTCAACGAACTGCGGCTGGATATGGACGAGAACAGCCCCTATATCAACTCCGGCGTCATGCTGATGAATTTGCAGGCACTGCGGGCGGAGCAGGATATGGAGGCGGTGTTCGGCTACATGGAGGCGCACAAGGGGCGGCTCATGCTGCCGGATCAGGACATCATCAGCGCCCTGTACGGGCAGCGCATCCTGCCCTTGGACCCCATCCGCTACAATATGACGGAAAAGCTGTTTTCGCTCCATCGATATAACGGGGACGGCATGACGCTGGAGGATGTGCGGCAGCAGTCCGCAGTCATCCACTACTGCGGACGGAACAAGCCGTGGAAGCCGGGGTATTTGGGGGAGCTGAATGTGTTCTATGAGGAGACCGTCTCCCAGATGGCAGAGAGCGGTCTGCATTGAAAATTTTTTCTATCGCATATCGCGCAAAACAACAGAGTACGGCAGCGTCATGGCGCTGCCGTACTCTGTTGTTGCGTCTGTTATTGCGATGGTCACATGCTGCTTCTGCCGCGCAGACAAACGGAGCCGGCTGAGGGATGGCGCGCCGATAGGAGAGAGAAATTTGTATATGCGCCATTGGCACGGATAACCGCATGATACGCTGACACATGATACAGCGAAGCGGCTCTGCCATTGGCGGAGCCGCTTTTTTGTATACCTCCGGCGACGGAGTGCATTTTATCAAACTGATGAAAAGGAGAACAAAAACATGAAAAAGAGAGCATTTGCCATGTTGATGGCTGTTGTGATGGCGTTCAGCCTGATGGCCTGCGGCAATGAGGCCGATAACGGCGGCAGCGGCGGCACGGATGACGCCGCCGAGACGATCAAGCTGGGCGGCGTAGGCCCCCTGACCGGCGGCTACGCCAACTACGGTCTGTCCGTGCAGCACGGCGCGGAGCTGGCTGCTAAGGAGATCAACGCCGCCGGCGGCGTCAACGGCAAGCAGCTGGAGGTCAGCTTTCAGGATTCTCAGGGTGACCCCGAGAGCGCCGTGGCAGCCTACGGCAAGCTGATGGACTGGGGCATGAACGTATGTCTGGGCGGCGTGCTGTCCGGTGAGACGGCCTCTGTGGTAACGGCGGCCAAGGCCGACGATATGTTCATCATGGAGACCACCGGCTCCGCCGACAAGTGCATCGATGGCAACGACAAGGCCTTCCGTATCTGCTTCTACGACTCCTATCAGGGCACGGCCGCGGCGGACTATCTGAAAGACAGCGCGCTGGCTGATGAGGTGGGTGTGCTCTATCAGAGTGACAACGATTATTCCGCCGGTCTGTACAGTGCATTCGTGGCCGAGTGTGAAAAGGCCGGCGTGACCGTCAAGGAGACCCAGACCTTCACCGCCGCCACCGCCACCGATTTCTCCACGCAGGTGAACGCGCTGGTCAACTCCGGCGTGAAGGTGGTGTTCATCCCCATCTACGCGGAGGAGGCCTCCACGTTTCTGACCCAGACCAAGGGCAAGTTCGCGGAGGACGTGTACTTCTTCGGGGGCGACGGTCTGGACGGCATCCTGGGCAAGGTCAGTCAGGATGTGAGCATCGCGGACAACGTGCTGATGATGACCCCCTTCGCGGCGGATTCCGCCGACCCCAAGGTGCAGGCCTTCGTCAAGGCGTATGAGGAAAGCTATGGCGCCACCCCCGACCAGTTCGCTGCCGACGCCTACGACGCGGTGTACACCGTCAAGGCCGCTGTGGAGGCCGCGGGCGGCAGCACCTCCGGTGCGGATCTGGCGGCTGTGATGACCTCCCTGACCGTGGAGGGCGTTACCGGCACCATGACGTGGAACGCCGACGGCAACACCAACAAGGCCGCCAGTGCTATCCTCTATAAGAACGGCGTGGGTACGCTGTTCGGTCAGGAGAGCGCCGGCGCTGCGGCATAACCAAGCCTTATTCTACCTACCTCACATAAGCCCTCCGTCCTCCCGGCGTGTGCCGGGAGGACACGCCGGGGCGACGCAAAGGAATAACGACTATGACGAACCTGATACAAACCTTGATAAGCGGCCTGAGTCTGGGGAGCATTTACGCATTGATCGTGCTGGGCTACACCATGGTCTACGGCATCGCCAAAATGCTGAACTTCGCCCACGGCGACGTGATTATGGTGGGCGCATACAGCGGCATTGTGGCGGTGGCGCAGCTGGGGCTGTCCCCGTGGGTGACGGTGATCGTCAGCATCGCGGTATGCGCGGTGTTGGGCGTTGTCATCGAATTCTGTGCCTATAAGCCTCTGCGGCAGGCTGCGCCGCTGAGCGTGCTCATCACCGCAATCGGCGTCAGCTACCTGCTGCAAAATGCAGCGCTGCTGCTATTCGGGTCGCAGCAGATGGCCTATCCCAAGCTGCTGAAGCTGCCCATCCTCACCGTAGGCGGCGTGCAGATAGACGGTATCACGCTGCTGACGCTGGCGGTGACGGCGGCGCTGATGGCAGCCCTGACGCTGTTTATCGACAGAACGAAGCTTGGCAAGGCCATGCGCGCCGTGTCTGAGGACAAGGACGCCGCCACGCTGATGGGCATCAACGTGGACAGGACCATCACGCTGACGTTCGCCATCGGCTCGGCGCTGGCGGCCTTCGCCAGTATGTTCTACGGCATGACCTATGTGTACATCAAGCCCACCACCGGCGCCATGCCCGGCATCAAGGCCTTTACGGCGGCGGTATTCGGCGGCATCGGCTCCATCCCCGGCGCCATGATAGGCGGTATCCTGCTGGGCCTGATCGAGCAGATGTCCAAGACGTATATCTCCACTCTGTGGGCGGACGCCATCGTGTTCGCCGTGCTGGTGGTGGTGCTGGTGGTGAAGCCCACCGGTCTGCTGGGTAAGCCCATGCAGGAGAAGGTGTGAGGTGAGGAAAATGCAACTGACACAGAAAAAAAGACGGCGGGGCGACCTGCTGACAGCGTCGGCAGTGGCCGTGCTGCTGGCGGTCATGGCCGCGCTGCTGTATAGTGGGAGTCTGACCCGGCAGGTGACAAATATGCTGATCCCCACGGCAGTATATATCGTGATGGCGGTATCGCTGAATCTGGTGGTAGGGCTGCTGGGCGAGCTGAGTCTGGGGCACGCCGGGTTCATGTCCGTGGGACTGTTCTCCGGCTGTCTGGTGGCCATCGCGCTGGCGGATACGGCGCTGCCGCTGGCGGTGCGTCTGCCGGTGAGTATGCTGGCAGGCGGTCTGACGGCAGCGGTGTTCGGCCTGCTGGCGGGGTTGCCCACGCTGCGGCTGCGGGGCGACTATCTGGCCATCGTAACGCTGGCCTGCGGCGAGATCATCAAGAACATCATCACCAATCTGCACATCACCGGCGGGGCGCTGGGTCTGAATACCGCCGCCATCTATGCCGGAGCCAAGGAGTTGCTGCCCTATGGCGCGGTGCTGGTGCTGCTGACGGTGGCGGTGATGCTGAATCTGAAGCGCTCCAAGTACGGCCGGGCGATCATGGCCATCCGGGACAACCGCATCGCGGCGGAGTCTGTGGGGCTGAATATCACGCGGTACAAGCTGGCGGTGTTCGTCATCGCGGCGTTTTTCGCCGGGTGCGCCGGTGTACTGTATGGCCACTCGCTGGCCAACATCAAGGCAGCCGCCTTTGACTACAATATGTCCATTGAGATCCTGGTCATCGTGGTACTGGGCGGCATGGGCAGCGTACCCGGCTCGGTGGTATCCGCCATCGTGCTGACAGTGCTGCCGGAGGCGCTGCGCGAGGTGGCAGACTACCGGATGCTGGTGTATGCCGTGGTGCTGATTTTGGTGATGCAGGCCACAAATAACCCGGCTATGCAGCGGTTCTTCGGCTCCGTCCGTGAGAGACTGACACCGGTGAGAAAGGAGCGTGCGGCGCTATGACAACAAAGGCAAAGCTGGTGAAGCGTCCCTCCTCCGTGCTGCTGCCGGAGCGGGACGCAGACAAGTCCCCGGTGCTGGAGTGCGTGGGGCTGGGCGTGACCTTCGGCGGGCTGAAGGCGGTGGAGGACTTCGACCTGACCATCGGCCGCACGGAGATCGCGGGGCTGATCGGCCCCAACGGCGCAGGAAAGACCACGGTGTTTAACCTGCTGACGAAGGTGTATCAGCCTACGGCGGGCGCCATTCTGCTGGACGGCAAGGATACCCACAGCATGACCACGGCGCAGGTGAACCGGGCGGGCATCGCCCGGACGTTCCAGAACATCCGGCTTTTCAACGATCTGACGGTGGCGGAAAATCTGATGGTGGCCATGGGAGACTCTGTGCGTTATGGGCTGGCAGGCAGCATTTTGCACTTCCCCCGGTACGCCCGGGAGGAGCGGATCGCCCGGGAGCGGGCGGAGGAGCTGCTGAGCATCTTTCACATGGAAAGCCACGCCGATGAGCGGGCGGGCTCGCTGCCCTACGGCGCGCAGCGGCGGCTGGAGATATTGCGGGCGCTATCGTCCAACCCGTGCCTTCTGCTGCTGGATGAGCCGGCGGCGGGCATGAATCCGTCGGAGACGGCGGAGCTGATGGAGAACATCCGCAGGATACGGGATACGTTTCAGATCGCCGTGCTGCTGATCGAGCACGACATGGATCTCGTGATGAATATCTGTGAGGGCATTTGTGTGCTGAACTTCGGCCGCATCATCGCCAAGGGTACGCCGGAGGATATCCAGCGGAACGAGGCGGTCATTGAGGCGTATCTGGGCAAGAAAAAGGAGGCGGCGTCATGAGCAGCGTGCTGCAGGTGGAGAACATCAATGTGTATTACGGCAGCATCCACGCCGTAAAGGACGTGTCCTTTCATTTGGAGCAGGGCGAGGTGGTAACGCTGATCGGCGCCAACGGCGCAGGTAAATCCACCACGCTGAACACCGTGGCGGGACTGCTGCACAGCAGGGCGGGCAGCGTCCGTTTTTTAGGCGAGGAGCTGCGCCATGTACCCGGTCACAAGCTGGTGGAGCAGAACGCACAGGCGGCGCTGGCGGTGGCCGACCGGGGCTATGTGCTGGAAACGGGGCGTATCGTCACCGAGGGTACCGGCACGGCGCTGTTGGAGAGCGACGCCATCCGCAAGGCATATCTGGGCGATACAGGCTCTTGAATGTCCCGTCAGTGTCCGGAACCGCGTGACCGGGCCCGTGACTTCGCTGCGTCATACATGGCAAAAACCACTGGTTTCGTGAGAAGCTGGTGGTTTTCCTTTACTTTTTGGCCGCAAGGAGCCCTCGTCAGACTACGGAGAGGCTGCACGGTGACTTTTCAAGAGTCCCTCCCCGCAGAGCCGCATCTTTTCGCCGAGCCTTTCACCGAACATCTTGCGTTTCCGCGGATATTCATATATGATGGAAAATGGTGGGTGGTATCCATTCGCCCCCGCCTTGGGAATATCCGCAAAGAGGAGGTGAACGGTATGGCGTGCGACGAGACCTTATACCGTCAATATATAGACGGCGACGACGAGGGGCTGGACGCCCTGATGAAAAAATACGGCGATCCGCTGACCCTGTACATTGACGGTTACCTGCACGATGTCCACGAAGCCGAGGAGCTGATGCTGGACGTCTTTGCCTACCTGTTCACCAAAAAGCCCCGCATCCGGGACGGCGGGCTCAAGACGTATCTATACAAGGCGGCACGGCACATGGCGCTGCGCCGCAAGAGCAAGCGGAGACACCTGTTCAGTCTGGACGAGCTGGCGGAGGAGCCGGACGGACGGCTGCTGGCGGAGGAGGTCATCCGGACGAAGGAGCGGGACCGTATTCTCCATTTCTGCATGGCAGAGATGAATCCGGATTATCGGGAGGTCCTGTATCTCACCTATTTTGAGGACATGAGCTATGCACAGGCGGCGGAGGTCATGGGAAAAACAGTGAAGCAGATCACCAATCTGGTGTATCGCGGAAAAGAGAGCCTGCGCAGGCTGCTGGAACGGGAGGGCGTCACAAATGCGGAGTCATGAGGAACGGGTGGCGGAGGCAAAGCGGCGGATCGCCGCAAGCGAGCATATGGACAGACGGCGGCGCGACAGGCGCACCGTGGCACTGGCTGCGGCGGCGTGCCTTGCGCTGCTTGTAGGCGCGTCCCTCGCCATGCCCGGCATCGCCGCACGGATACAGGTCAACGACTACACCGGCTTTGAAACGGCTGCCAGCATCTTTCGGAACAGCGCCGCCCTCGGCTATATCGTCATCGGGCTTTTGGCCTTTCTTCTCGGTGTGTGCGTAACGGTTCTGTGCTTCCGTCTCCGGCAGATGCACCGGGAGGACACGCAGGACGCGGAAAGCGAGGGGCGGCATGGAGCTGATTGAGAACCTACTGCAATTACTGGCTGCGTTCTCAGGTGCGGTGCTTTCGGGCATTGCCTACTGGAAAAGCCGCAGGCAGACTCATTTTCTGCTGCTGCTTTGCTTTTACGGCTGCTTTGCGCTGGGCGCCCTCTACTGGACGCTGTACCTGCTGCTGTTCTCCACCACGCCGCGGGTCTTCTATGTGTCGGAATTCGGCTGGATCGCCAGTGTGATCTTCCTGCGGATCCTGCAGGCCACGCTGTCCAGTCCGGAGGAGCGCGCCTTCCGCTGCCGGGAGGCATGGCTATCGCCGCTGGCCGGTGTGCCGCTGCTGGTGTTCTACTGCACCTACGGCGACATCCTCTCCAACCTGATCTGGTGCGGCATGATGATCGTACTCTCCTTCTGCGCTATCCGCGGGCTTGTGTATGCAGCCGGACAGACGGGGGCGGCGCGGCATATGCGGTACTTCCACATCGGAGTACTGTGCTTTGTGGGCGCGGAATACCTGCTGTGGACGGCGGGCTGCTTCTGGCCCAACACCTCCCCGGCCAGCCCCGCCTTCTGGTGCGACGCACTGCTGACGCTGGCCATTCTGGGGCTGCTGCCCGCCACAGGAAAGGCGGTGGAGGCATGACCTACATTGAGAACATCTTTCTCTGCATGGTGTCCCCCCTGCTGGTGGCCGCCCTGTGCATGGGCAGGCGGCAGCTCCGCTTTTTCCTGTTCTGCATCGCCGGGATGGGGGTGTGCCTGCTCTCGGCCTATATCAACACCTTTCTCGCAGCGGTGTATCAGGCGGACGCTCTTGCCGCCACGGTGGAGATCGCGCCGGTGGTGGAGGAGGTCATGAAGCTGCTGCCGCTGGCCTTTTACCTGCTGGTGTTCGAGCCGGAGGGGGAGCGGATCAAGCCCGCCGCCATCACCGTGGCCCTCGCCTTCGCCACCTTTGAAAATGTCTGCTATCTCATTCAGAACGGTGCCGACCGCTTCTCCTTCATTTTCTTCCGGGGCTTCGGCACGGGGGCGATGCACGTGCTGTGCGGTCTGATCGTCGGCGGCGGGCTGGCGTATGCGTGGCAGCGGGCATGGCTGAAGGTGGCCGGCACCTGCGGACTGCTGGGCGCGGCCATCACCCTCCACGCCACCTATAATTTGCTCATCGCCTACGGCGGTGCGGCGCAGTACATCGCCTACGCCCTGCCGGTGCTGCTGATCGCGGTGGGAAAGCCCTCCATCTCCCGGTCTGTCCGGCGGGAATAACCGAATATCCACTCCTTGAGAGCCGCTTTTTGGCGGCTCTCAAATTTTTTTGGAAAATTTTGCGTGTGGGGTGAGAGTTTTCCCGATATTTTGTACCTATATGAGTAAGAGGCTTTTTAAGCCGCCTTGTTGAAAAAGCAGAGAGGAGGTTGCAGACGATATGTACGATACCGCAAGACGGGTCGCCCTTGTCAAAAAGCGGGTGCGTGACAACACCCGCCGGAGGCAGCGGCGCAGCGTCTACGGGCTGTCCGCCGCGTGTATGCTCCTGTTCGCGGCGCTGGTGCAGGCGGAGGGCATCGCCATTGAACGGGGACAGACCGCCGCGCAGGGCGCCTTCGGCGCCATGCTGCTGCGCGAGGACGCAGGCGGTTACGTGCTGGTGGCCGTTGCGGCGTTCGCGGCAGCCGTCGTGCTGGTGATGGCCTGTGTGCGGCTGCACGAGCGGGAGAAGCGAAGAAACCGCAGCAAGGAAAGAGAGAAGGAGAATACACCATGAAAAAAATACTATCCCTATTGCTGATACTATGCCTGTTCCTCGGCGCGCTGCCCACGCAGGCGCTGGCCTATGTGGGTGATATCCAGCCGGTAAGAAGCAACGCTGTGAAGCAGGCCAAGCTGAACAGCGGGTCGCTTGCGCTGCAAAACGACTATATCCGCGTGATCGCGCGGAAGGACGGCACACTGTCAACGGCTCCGGCGACGGAAAGCGCCGATCCCACAGACAGGCAGACGCCGTACTGCTACTTTGTCACCTATGGCTCCAGGCACATCACGCACCCGGCAAGTCTGCGTCTGAAAAGCCTGACCTTTGTGAACAAGACGCCCAACGGCACGGCGAAGGCCATCAGGGCGGACTATGACCTGACGGTCGATCTGACCAAGCTCACCGTGAGCGGGACGACCTCCGTGTATTATGAGCTGGTGCAGCTTAAGGAGAACGAGTTGTCCGCCGGGAGCTGGGGTGTGATGGTATCCGTTGACAATATCCGGATCAACGCGCAGGACAGCGAGGCGTTCTTTCAGACGCTGAACACCGATGTGGGCATTTTCTGGGGCTATACCCTCAGCGGCTTTACCGCCATGGGGCATCCCAAGGCCGCGGACGGCCCCGCCCTCAAGATGGGACGCACCACTTTTAATTATGATAAGCAGACGGTGCTTTCCACCGAAAGCTCCGTCATCACCGGTAAGCTGGAAAATGTGTCCACATATGAGGGCTTCCCACAGGGCCGCGACTGGTGCTACGACTACATCACCGAGGTCTATACGGACGGCTACACCTGGGCCAACCCCTTTGTGGGGCTGTCGGCATACTATAGCCACAACAAATCCAACACCATCAAGGTATATCTGCCGGACACGGTCAGCGTGACGCCGGCCAGCCGCCCCGCCAATACCCAGGTGGTGTGCGAGGACAGCTTGGGGCTTGTTTTCGAAAACAACGAGTCCTATCCGAGCTCCCATCGCTACCTCTGGGGCTTCCGCGATCTGGTGGTGAAGGCATCGGAGAAGCCCACAGAGCCGGATAAAGTCGATCCCTCCATTCAGGCCAAGCGGTTGGCGGTCTTTGCCAAGGGGAACGGCGTGGTGGTGGAGCCTGTGCCGAATAATACGGCGCTGTCGGTGCTGAAGATGCTACACGGCGCCTCCCCCATCGGCTTCATTAACGGCGACTACGAGAGCAAGAACGGCTTGAAATTCGCCTTCACCGGCGGCGCGGCGCTGCTCTCCCCCTCCGTCGCCGCCACATGGGGCAGAGGCGGAAGTCTGGTCATCCACCGGGATGGAACGGTGGAGCAGCGGGGCGTGCATCTGAGCGCGCCGTCCTTCAAGTTCTATCAGCCGAAGAGCGGCGCGGAGAGCAATTTGAAGATCAAGCTCACGAACAAGGGCTTCTCGTTTGGCATTGATCCCGCCAAGAACGACGCCATCATCTTTGTGGACATCCCCTACGCCTCGGTGAAGCTGGAGCAGGCGGCGGCGGACGCCGCGGGCAACCTGATCTTTAACGGCAATATCGGCTTCCAGACCCTCTTTAACGGCGCGGCCTTCTCGCTGGAAAAGCTGGGCTTCGGCTTGACGGAAAAGACGGCAGGCGGCCGGAAGACCTACGAATTCAAGGTCAACGGCGTACACGCCAAGGGCAGCTTCGACACTGCGAAGCTGATGGCACTGGAGCTTGCGAAGGTCGAGGGTGAGGTCAATACCTTCAAGGGCGAGGAGCGCTACGCCTTCGAGCTGGAACTGAACGTCTTCGACCTCTTTGAGACAGAGGCCAAGCTGGCGCTGGAGCGCAGCAAGAAGGACGGCTCGCTGATCCCCGACGAGCTGTGGTTCTACGTCAAGGCAAACCCCGGCATCCCCATCATCCCGCCTGTTCCCATCGGACAGCTCAACGGCGGCGGCGCGGGCTTCAAGGATCTGGCGGCCACGGTGAATGGGGACTATTTCGCCATTCCGCCCCTCAAGCTGCGGGGCGCGCTGACGGGTACATACCTGCATCTGATCCAGGGTACGGGCGACGTGGTCCTCGGGCCCAGTGAGATCTCCCTCACGGCTAAGGACGTGGGCATTGTCGGTCTGGGCAAGTCCGGGAATATCATCGAGGAATTCGGCTACTCCCTCAAGCTCAACGGGCAGGTGCGCAATTACAAGGGGACGGACTACAAGGGCTTCTACCTCGTCGGGTCGAAGTTCCTCAAGCTCAACCTGCCGAATAATGAGATCAATGCCCTCGTGTTGGGTTCCTCCATTGATGTGGGCGCCTTCGGCGGTGTGACCGCGGCGAAGGATCGGCTGTACCTCGGCGTGGGCGCCAACGCCATCGTCAAGGGCCGGGTGCAGGTCCCCGACGACATTCGTGTAATCGGCGGTATCGGCGTGGATGTCGGCAACATCAACCTTGTTGTCGGCGGGCAGACCACCTTCCCCATCAAGAACGTCAGCGTCAGCGACGGCATGAAGCAGGCCTTCAACAACATGGACGTCTACCTCGGCGCGATGGTCGGCGTGAACATCAGACTCTTTGATACGCGGGTGTGGGTGCTGGTGCCGCAGATCGTGCAGACCAACTTCAAGCGGGGCGAGGGCTGGGACTTTGAGTTCCGCTGGATCAAGAGCCTGCCCACATGGAACTGGGCGGATCACGGCGTTGAGCCGCTCGTGCAGGCGGCACTCTTGGAGGAGAACCCCGCGCTGCTTTCCGAGACGCCCGCCATGCTTGCAGGCGCAGGCGGCACATCCTCTGCGGCGATCACCGTCAACGCCGGCCCGGGGGAGACGCCGTATATCGTGCTGGCCTTTGACAACAGCATCACCGAGGCGGAGATCCAGGCCGCCCTGTCGGTCACGCAGAACGGCGCCGATCTTCCCATCAACTGGCTGGCCGAGGACGGCGAGATGGATCCCGCCGCGGCCATCAACGCCACAAGTATCGACGGTATGCAGAAAACAGAGGACGACGGCAAGGAGTACCGGCTGGCCATTCTGCGGCTGAAGGACGGCGGGACCTATTCCGTCGATGCAGGCGGGCTGACCTTCTCCGACGAGGAAGGCTTCAGCGTTGAGCCGTTTGAGTCGCTGGTTATGACCCAGAACGGCTACGCGCTCTCCGGTGAGGTGAAGTATCCCGCAGCGGGGACGGCCTACGTGCTGCGTACCTATCTGGGCAACGCCAAGGGCGATGCGGCCTACCTCGTGGCGGAGGACACCTTGACTGACCCCGCCAACATTTCCCTTAGCATCCCGGACAGCGGCGCACTGGTTCCCACAGGTGAATACTACGTGACCTCGTTCCTGATGACGGAAAAGACGTTCACCCTCGCGGACGGCTCGACGGAGACTGCGCTGATGCCCGTCGGCAGCCAGAGCTTTGACACACCGCTCTCTTACACCAACACCAACCAGCCGGACGCCCCCGCCAATGTGGAGCTGACCTTTGCGGGCAATGAGGTGATGCGAGCCGCGTGGAACGCGGTGGACGGCGCCGACGGCTACCACGTGGCGATCTACCAGCAGGATGGCGGCAATTGGATCGATACCGGGTATGGCTACGACCTTGACCGGAACACCACCTCCCTCGACATGGCTCTGACCGTGGGCGGCAACGCCGTACAGGTGTCGGAGTCGGGCGCATCCTCTGTTCCCGCCGAAAACCTGTCCGCCGACAAGACCTATAAGATCGGCGTCCGCGCTTACAGAACCATCGAGGACGGAAAGTATTACAGCACGGAGGCAGAGTCCGGCGGCGTGTTCCTGCCGAAATACACCCCGCTGCACCTCTCCCTCAACGTGAACGGCGTGGACTGCGAGGCGGATGACAACGGCGTCTACCACGCCTATGTGGGCGGCGACGCCAGTCTCCTCAACGTGACCTGCGCGGAGGCCGACAGCATCCGGGTCACGCGGATGGATACCAATGCGCCCCTCACGCCAGATGCGTGGGGCGGCTTCCCCCTCCCCGCGTTCACGGGAAGCCTGATGCTCCGCGTCAGCGGCGTCAAGGGTCTGGATGTGACCGACGTATTCCTGCTGGTGAGCGTGGATGAAACGCCTCCCGTGCTCACGCTCTCCGATCCGTTCTTCTATGCCGATGCAGACAGCGGCGCGTACACCATCACCGGTACGGCGGATGCGGGCAGCCTGATCCTCTACGGCCGCAATGAGAGCGTCTACGCCGGAAGCGACGGCAGCTTCGAGATCCCCGGCGCACTGGACGGCGATCTGAACACCAGAGTCCTCCCCCTCCAGGCACAGGACAGCGCGGGCAATCTCTCTGCACCGCAGTTTGCGCTGGTGACACGGCGCGGGACGACATACACCGTCACCGTCACGGACGACGGCAATGGCACCGCCACAGCGTCCGCCCCCATCTCGGAAGCGGACATGGAGATCACCCTGCGCGCCACGCCCAATACCGGCTATCACTTTAAGGAGTGGCAGGTCGTCAGCGGCGGTGTGACCATCACCGACAATCGGTTCATCATGCCCGCCGGCGATGTGACGGTCAAGGCGATCTTTGAGGAGAATACCGCCGCCTCCGAATTTACCGTCACCTTTGACGGCAATGGCGGCACGCCCTCCGTGGGCAGCATGACCACCACCGGTCAGAAGCTGGCGTCTCTGCCTGACGTCTCCCGCAGCGGCAGCTACCGCTTCGACGGCTGGTATACCGCGGCCAGCGGCGGCACGAAGATCACCAAGGCCACTACCTTCTCCGCAGACACCACCGTGTATGCCCAGTGGACCTATACCGGCAGCAGCCAGCAGGATACCTACTGCCTCGTCACCGCAACGGCCGGAGCCGGCGGAACCATCTCGCCCTTTGGCAATGTCCGCGTCCGGGAGGGCGAGAGCCTGACCTTTACCATCACGCCGGACAAGGGTTACGTCGTTTCCAGCGTCAAGGTCGACGGCAAGAGCGTGGGTGCGGTAAAATCCTACACCATTATGAATATCCGGGAGGATCATACGATTACTGTCGTCTTCCGGAAGGCCGGCAGTCCCGTCAGCGGTGACAGCGGCGGTCTGCCTATGTGGAGTGCCCTGCTGTGCGCCAGCGCCTTCGGACTGGTGTGCGCCGTGTTCCCCAGAAGGAAACGGCGGCTCGGATGACAGGACAGCAGGCGCAATGCGCCTGTCCTACCGTTCCCCGAACGCACAATACAGCAAAGCGCCCGCGGCCAGAGGCCGCGGGCGCTTTTGCCGTCTGTGTATCAGCCGTTCCGGGAGACGGTGGTGATTGGAACGTGGGAACGCCCCGGCAGCTGCTTCCTTACTGCACCGCCGCGTTGTGGGAATAGTCCCGCAGCCGCCCGGTGTACAGCCGGGTATGGGGCAGCTTCAGGAAGTGGATGGGCTGGACGACGCGGGCGCGCAGCTCACCGGCTCCGCGCACCTCCGCGCGCAGCAGCATATCCTCCACAAATTCCGAGCAGTAGTAGCAGTCCGACCGCTTCCAGAGGACGTGGAAAAACGCCAGCAGCAGCCCCAGCAGGTTATAGGAAAACTGCTCCCGCCGTGCCCACATGGCCTCCAGCGTCGTCTCCAGCGCGGCATACCGCTCCTCGGTGATCTCCACCGCAAGAATGACGGCGGTGGTATTGGAGAAGCGGCGGAATGTCCCTGCATGGGGAGATTCGATGACAAAACCGCCCCAGAAGGGGTTGTAGGGGTGCCTGCGCCCGAAGGAGTACATCTTTTTCAGATCCGGAGACAGGCTGAGGGAGGCGTGGTTGTACTCCGCGCCGGTGACACGCTTCAGGATACGGGACAGAACCGTACCCGTCTGGCTGATGACGATAAATATCTGTTTGTTGTTTCCGTTCATATCGCACCTTCGCATTCCGGAGGGCTTATAGGTCTCCGCGATGTTCGGTCTGCCGGACACGCTTTCCGGCGCTTTTTTCATTGGCTTTCTGGGCATGGCTTGCCTATTCTACAAGGCCGTATTTCGTCTTGATACGATCCAGCTTCTCCAGCATTGGCTCTGCCAGCACCCATAGGAAAAACACGGTGGCAGCGGCGTGGACGCAGTCCACAGGGAAGCCGGTGATATAGTAGCTCATCAGCACCTGCCAGCTCAATTCCCGGCTGGACAGCAAGGCGGCAACGGGGTTCATCAGCCCGCCGTATAGGACGATGGCGGCAATAGCGCCGTAGCTGCACAGGGCGGCGCGGCTGCGGCGGAGCCAGCCCTTGCGGAACAGGACGCCCGCCAAAAAGCCGATGATCCCGGCGGCAAACATCTGGAAGGGCGTCCACGGCCCCTGCGAGAACAGGAAATTGCTGGCCAGCATGGTCATGGCGCCCACCAGAAAGCCCGTCTCACCGCCGAAGGCCACGCCGGAGATGATGGTCAGCGCCACCACAGGCTTGAACTGCGGCAGCATGAAGAAGGCGGCGCGGGCCGCCACACCCAGTGCGCACAGCACGGCGATGATGGTCAGCTCCCGGGCTTGGGGCTTCCGCCCCTCAAAGACCATGAAGAACGGCAGCATACAGGACAGCATGACCAGCAGTGCCATCAGGTAGTAGTTCTTAACGTCGAAGTAGTAGCTGCCCACGAATAATATGGCGGGAACGCCCACCAGAATCAGGGCGGCCGCGGCCTTCGTCCGCTTGGAGAGCTTCCGCCGCTCTACCGGCGTCTGCACCTGTACCGGCGGCGGTGAGCGCCGTCCGATAGCGGCGGCGGTGACGAACAACGCCGCGATGAACAGGGCATACTCCCACAGCGCCGACCAGCCGGCAGCGGACACAGCGCCGCCGCCTACCAGCGCCGTCAGATCGGTATTTTTGGCGGCGTGCCAGAAAATGACCAGCGCCAGCAGCCCCGACACAAGGGCGATCGCTCTGCGCCACCACGGCAGCCTCGGCGGCTGCCACGCGGCGGACTCCTCCGCCACCGGCGGCAGCGGCGCATAGACCTGCTCCAGCACCGGCTCCGGCGGCACGGTGCCGCCGATGACCGCCATCACATCCTCCGCCGTCACCGCCTGTGGGCAAATATCCCGCGCCATGCGGTCAGCGGAGGTGGTATAGAAGCTGTTGCCGGAGAAAAATGGCCGGGGCGCGCCCTCCGTCACCACAGCGCCATCGAAAAACAGGGCGCAGCGGTGGGCGTAGCGGGCGCAGAATTCCACGTCGTGGCTGACCATGACCACGGTGACGCCTCCCGCCGTCAGAGAGCGGAGAATGGCGGCCAGCTCCTGCTTGAACTCGGCGTCCAAGCCCTTGGTGGGCTCGTCCAGCAGCAGGATCTCCGGGTCAAGGAGCAGCACCTTACACAAGGCGGCACGCTGCTGCTCGCCGCCGGACAGGTCATAGGGGTGGCGGTCCAGCAGCGCCGTCAGGCGGCAGAGCGTCACAGCCTGCTCCATCCGCTTCTCCCGCAGGGCGGCGGGTATCCCCTGCCCGTCAAAGGCCTCGTACATGTCCTCGCGGACGGTCTTTTTCACAAACAGCGCACGGGGATCCTGGGGCAGCACGCCCATGCGCCCGGTACGGCGCACCGCGCCGCGATAGGGTGTCAGCGCGCCGCTGAGCAGGTGGAGCGTGGTGGTCTTGCCTGCGCCGTTTCCGCCCAGCAGCGCCAGCAGCTCCCCCTGATACACGGTGAGGTCAAGCCCCTTCACCACGTCCGGGGCCTCCGGCTCATAGCGGAACCACAGGCCCTCCGCCGTCAGCACCGCGCCGCCGCGCCGATGCTGTTCCTCCGGCGGCAGGGGCAGCAGCGGATGGTCTGCCCGCCAGCGGTGCAGGAAGTTCCGTCCCTCCCGGACGGTGACGGGCGCGGGATCGCCGCTTGCCACCGAGGCCCAGATCCGCATGGCGGCAGGCATGGCGAGGAACATCTCGTGCCCCCGGCTGCGCAGGGCGCGTCCCACCTCGGCGGGGCTGCCGGTACACAGCAGGTGCCCGCCGTCCAAAACGGCGGCATGGGTGGCGAGGGGCAGCGCCTCCTCCAGCCGGTGCTCCGTCAGGAGGATGGTGGTACCCAGCTCCCGGTTGATGCGTCCCAGCGTTTGCAGGAAGTCGGCGGCGGCGATGGGGTCCAGCTGACTGGTAGGCTCGTCCAAAATCAGCACCTTGGGCTGCATGACCATGACGGAAGCCAGGCTCAAAAGCTGCTTCTGACCGCCGGACAGCTGCTCCACAGACTTGTGGAACCAGTCCTGAATGCCGAAAAATGACGCCATCTCCGCCACGCGGCGGCGGATGGATGGGGTGTCGCAGCCCAGACTCTCCAAGCCGAAGGCCAGCTCGTGCCAGACCTTGTCCGTTACCACCTGCTGCTCCGGTGACTGGAGGACGAAGCCGATGTCCGCCGCCTGCTGCCGCAGGGGGATCTCCCGCAGGGGCGTACCCTGAAAGTACACCTCCCCCTCGGTGGCGCCGTGGGGCGCAAGAACGGTCTTGAGCTGCCGCAGCAGCGTGGATTTGCCGCAGCCGGAGGGGCCGCACAGCACCCAGAATTCACCGCTGCGGATGGTCAGCTCCACATCGGTCAGCGCCGGGGTGCGCTGCTGCGGGTAGGTAAAGCCGAAGCCGGAAAGGTGAAACAGCTCGCTCATATCAGGCCCCTCCTTTCTTGAGACGGCGGAAGCGGCGCTGCGCCGCCCACGACATCCCGGAGGGCGTCAGGCACAGCAGCAGATACACCGCGAAAAAGCTGGCGGTCAGCGGCCGGGCGGGTGCGCCCAGCAGCATGGGGTAATACTGGAAATACAGACCGCCGCCCAGCACGCCGGACAGCAGGTACAGCCCGCAGAAGCCCAGCCACAAAAGGAGGCTCCTGTCCCGGTCGTCCAGCCGGTAGATGGAAAAGGCGGTGCGCCCCGGCTGGCCGTAGCCGCGGCTGCGCATACTGTCCGCCGTGTCGATGGCGCTCTCCAGACTCCATGTGACCATGATGGAAAAGACCTTCATGGCGTTTTTGCACCGCTGAAGCAGGCTGCCGTTTTCCGTATCGCGTCCCATAAAGCGCTGGGCCTGCGCCACCGTGCGGAATTGGCGGCGAAAGCGGGGCACAAACCGCAGGGTCATGCTCAGCACCAGTGACAGCGCCGGGATGACGCGGCCAAAGAGATAGATGAACTTGTCGGAGGTCATGACCGCGCTGAAGCAGCGGAACCACAGCACCACCGCCGCCAGCAGCAGCGCCGCGGCCAGACCGTAGAGGATGCTCTCCAGCGTCAGCGGGTTGCCGGAGGGCAGATAGGTCAGGATGGTGACGCCCTGATGGACGAAGGCGGGGTTCACCACCGCCGCCAGCAGCGCCATGGGGATGAGCCAGCGGGCGCTGCGCCCCAGCTCCCGCAGGCCGTAAAGTCCTGCCAGGTAGCAGCAGGCGCCGGTCAGAGAGATCACCAGGCAGGCGGGGTGCATCAGGCACATGGAAAATGCCAGTACCAGCGCGAAATAGAGGAAATTCACCGCCGGATGGCAGTCGGAAAACGTGTCGCGCACGGTCGCACCTCCCTCCCTGTTATTTTAGCGCATACAAAGGAATTATACCGTGTTCGCCGGAATGCGTCAATCCCCGAAGGGCGCGGAGTTTTGGGGGTTTGTATTTTCGGCGGGATATGCTATAATCCTCTCTGTAACATTTTTTGCAGGGAGGCGAACGCATGGAGCGAAGGGAGCTGCGGCAGAGGCTGCACCTGTCCGGCATGGACAGCCGCGCCGCGGACATGGCAAGGGCGCGTGGTCTGGGCTTTGAGATCACCGAATTCTGCTGGGCGCCCCGGCTGGAGCAGCCGGACGCCATGGCGCTGGTGCACCGGCAGATCGAGGGCTCTCGGCGTCTATGGCTCCATGCGCCGTTTGCCGAGCTGTCCCCCTGCTCCATCGATCCGCTGGTGCGCGCGGCGGCGCTGCACCGGTTCCGTCAGACCATCGAAACGGCGCAGGCGCTGGGTGTGACGCGCCTTGTGGTACACGGCGGCTTCATCCCACTGGTGTACTTCCCGGAGTGGTTCGTGGAACAATCGGTGCTGTTCTGGCGGGAGCTGCTGGCGGACGTACCGGAGGACATGGTGCTGGCGGTGGAGAACGTGATGGAGCCGGGGCCGGAGATGCTGGTGCAGATCGCCGGGCAGGTGAACGACCCCCGGTTGGGGCTGTGTCTGGACGTGGGACACGCCAATGCCTCCACCAGCAAAACGCCGCCCTTGGCGTGGATCGCGCCCATGGCGCCGTGGCTGCGGCACATACACCTGCACAACAATCTGGGGGACTGGGATCTCCACGACCCGCTGGGGCAGGGGACGATCCCCATGGAGCAGGTGCTGGATACGCTGCTGGATCAATGTCCGGCAGCCACCTTTACCATCGAAAATCAGGACTGCGCGCCGTCTCTCGACTGGCTGGCGCAGCGGGGATATCTGGAGGAATGAGCATGACAGAGCAGGAACTGCGGGCATATATCGAGGCCATTCGTCCCGCCGACGAGGCGGCCATGGACGCGGCGCGGCGGCGGCAGGCACAGCTTGCCAAGCCGCCGGGCAGTCTGGGGCAGCTGGAGGAGCTGTCCATCCGGCTGGCAGGCGTGACCGGGCAGGTATGCCCCGCCATGGACAAGTGCCGCGTGGCGGTGTTCGCCGCCGACAACGGCGTGGTGGCCGAGGGCGTATCCTGTACACCGCCGTCAGTGACCTTGCAGCAGGCGGTGAACATGACCTTCCGCAAGACCGGTATGTCCGCCATGGCGGCGGCCTTCGGCGACGATGTGGCGGTGGTGGATGTGGGCATCGACGGCGATGTGCCGCCGGTGGGCATCCTCGACCGGAAGGTACGGCGCGGCACCGGCAACATTGTCCGGGAGGACGCCATGACCCGCCGGCAGGTGCTGGAGGCCATGGCCGCCGGTATGGAGCAGGCGGCGCTTGCCAGGGCCGACGGTGTGACGGCGCTGGGCATCGGCGAGATGGGCATCGGCAACACCACCACCTCGTCGGCGGTGCTGGCAGCTCTCACCGGCGCGGATGTGGCGGCCGTGACAGGCCGGGGCGGCGGGCTGACCGACGAGGGCTTCCTGCGGAAGAAGGAGGTGCTGCGGCAATCGCTGGCGCTGCACCGCCCGGACAAGAGCGACGTGATCGGCGTGCTGGCCGGGGTGGGCGGACTGGATCTCGCCGCCATGACCGGCGCGTTTCTGGGCTGCGCCCATGAGCGGGTACCGGCGGCGGTGGACGGCTTCATCTCCATCGCGGCGGCGCTGTGCGCCGTGCGGCTGTGTCCGGCGGTCCGGGACTACCTGTTCCTGTCCCACGACTCCTACGAGGTGGGCTACCGCATTGCGGCGGAGGAGCTGGGTCTGACGCCCTGCCTGCATCTGGGGATGCGGCTGGGCGAGGGCAGCGGGTGTCCCCTGCTGTTCCGCGTGCTGGAGGGCGCCTGCGGCGTGATGCGGGGCATGGCCACCTTTGACGAGGCCTCCATCGAGGACGGCTATCTGGACGAGATACGGGCGATGGACGCCTTTACCGTGGAGGCGACATGAGACTTCTGTTTATCGGCGGCTGCAAAAGCGGCAAGAGCAGCACCGCCCAGCGGATCGCCAAGCTGCTGGGTGAACGTGCGCCGCTGTACTACTGGGCCACCATGGAGCCCCACGACGACGAGGATCTGGCCCGCATCCGGCGGCACATCGCCGACCGGGACGGCTGGGGCTTCACCACGGTGGAGCGCGCCCGCGACCTGACGGCGGGACTGGCTGCCATCAACCCGGCGGGCACGGTGCTGTTTGACAGCGTAACGGCGTGTCTGGCGGCCCAGATGTTTGACGGCGGCGATATGGACATGGACGCACCCCGGCGGGTAGCCGCCCAGCTTGCGGCCATCAGCCGCCATCCGGCCAACTTTGTGTGCGTATGCGACGGCATTTTCGCAGGCGGCGAGGACTACGACCCGTGGACGGCATCGTATGTCGGCGGGCTGGCGCACATCTGCCGGACGCTGGCGGCGGAATTCGATGTGGTGTGCGAGATGACCATGGGGCTGCCCCATGTGTGGAAGGGGGAGCTGCCCCGTGCGTGACTGGGTATACGGCTTTTTCATGGCGTGGGGGATGTTTTTGGCCATCCCCTGCCCGAAGAAAATATGGAGTGAGACGGCGCGGCGGAAAATGCTGGCCTGCCTGCCGCTGGTAGGCGTCGTGGTTGGCGCGGTATGGGCGCTGTGCGCGTGGCTGGCGTGGTATCTGCCCCGCCCGCTGGGCGCGGCGCTGTGCGCGGCGGCGCCGTGGCTTGTGACAGGCTTCCTCCATCTGGACGGCTTTATGGACGTGTGCGACGGCGTTCTGTCCCGCCGGGACTTGGAGACGCGGCGGCGCATCCTGAAGGACTCCCACTGCGGGGCCTTCGCAGTGATCTGCATGGTGCTGCTGGCCATGACCCAGTGGAGCGCCTTTTTGTCTATGGAGGCCGCTCCCCTGCTGCCGCTGGCGCTGATCCCCGTGGCCAGCCGGGCGTCGGCGGCTATGGCGGTGCTGACGCTGCGGCCCATGAGCACCAGCCAGTACAATGCCATGGAGCGGGGCGGCGCGCCGGTATTTGTGGCGGCGGCGCTTCTGGCGGCGGCGTGTGCGCTGCCCATCGTCCTGTGGGGCAGCTTCGCCCCGCTGGCGGCGGCCATCGGCTACGGATTGGCGGTGTGGTACGGTTTCCGGCAGTTTGACGGGATGTCCGGTGATATCTCCGGCTTCGGTCTGGTGCTGGGCGAGCTGTGCGGCGCGGTGGTATTGGCGTTAGGGAGGTAAAACGATATGGAATTGGTGATCGGCGGGGCGTTTCAGGGCAAGCTGACGTGGGCGCTCCGACACTATGGGCTGACCATGGACGACGTGTGCGATCTGGCGGTATCGGAGCCGCGGGCAGGCGCGAAATGCTACTGCCACTTGGAGGCGCTGAGCCGCCGGGAGGCGGACATGACCCGGTATCTGCCGCTTTTTGAAAACGCGGTGGTGGTATGCCGGGAGGTCAGCGGCGGCATCGTACCCATGGACGGCGAGGAGCGGGCGTGGCGGGAGCGCCACGGCACCCTCATGCAGGAGCTGGCCCGCAGGGCTGACCATGTGACCCGCGTATTCTGCGGACTGACGGAGGTATTGAAATGAAGCTGACGCTGCTGCGGCACGGCGACACCGCCGGAAGCCGGGACGATCTGTACTACGGTGCGGCGGATATTCCCGTCCTGCCGGATTCCCTGGAGATGCTGGCGGAGCGCGCCAAGACCGGCGTGTACCCCACGGCGGCACAGTACTACACCAGCGGCCTCCTGCGGACGGAGCAGACCATCCGCGCACTGTACGGCGACGTACCCCATACCCAGCTGCCGGGTCTGCGGGAGATGGACTTCGGTGATTTTGAGATGAAGAGCTACGCCGAGCTGAAGGATGACCCGGCGTTTCAGACGTGGTGTCAGGACGCGGAGCACAACGCCTGTCCCCATGGGGAGAGCGCACCGCAGGTGCTGGCACGGAATCTGGCGGCCATCCAGCCGGTGCTGGATGCAGGCGAGGACGCAGTATGCGTCATCCACGGCGGCGTCACCGCCGGGCTGCTGATGCAGTGGTTCGGCGGCATCCGGTACGACTATCCGGTGGCGCCGGGTACCGGGTATCAGGTGACGTTTGAGGGCGGCAAGCCGGTATCCTACCGGCCCGTGCCGTAAAAGCACGAATAAGGGGAGCGGCGGGCATAACCCGCCGCTCCCCTTCTGCTATCGCACCGGCTTGCGTCCGGCGGCATAGGCCGCGTTGATGTCGGCCAACTCCTTTTCGCCGTCGATATACGGCTGATAGATACTGTCCACTCGGCCGCCGCCGGTATTGCCGCAGCCGTTGCAGCCGTCGCAGCCATCGCCGCAGACGCTGAGCGCCCGGCGCACGATCTCCTCACGCTGTGCGCGGGTGGTGTCCTTGATGAGCAGAGACTGCATAGGCGTGTCCCCCCTTTATCCCGCCATGGCCAGCATATTCTCCATGAGAATGCCGTAGCCCTGTGCGGGGTCGTTCAGCAGCACATGGGTCACAGCGCCCACGATCCGTCCGTTCTGGAGGATGGGGCTGCCGCTCATGCCCTGCACGATGCCGCCGGTGGTGTCCAGCAGCCGCTGATCCGTCACGCGGAGCAGCAGGTTACGGGTGGACTGGCTGCCAGGGAACACCCGGACGATCTCCACCGTGTATTCCGCCGTGTCATCATCGGAGATGGTGGCCAGAATGGTGGCAGGGCCGGGCTTTACCTGACGGGCTGTGGCGACGGGAACGGGCGTACCCGTCTGGAGGAAATCAGGATCCGCCACCGTGCCGAAGATACCGCCGTCGCTGTTGATGGAGACGGTACCCACGTCACGCTGGACGGAGAAGTCGCCCTTCAGCTCGCCGGGGTCGCCCTTGACGCCCTTTTTCACCGCCTTCACCGTGGTCTCCATAATGGAGCCGGAGGCCAGCGGCATCAGCTTGGCGGTGTCCACGTCGGTGATGCCGTGGCCCAGCGCGCCGTAGCTGCCGGTGGCCGGGTCGTAGTAGGTCAGCGTGCCGATACCGGCCATGCTGTCGCGGATCCACGCCCCCAGCTGCCACGCGCCGTCAACGCCCTGTGTGGGCACGGCGGTGACGGTCAGCGTCCTGCTGCTGCGCCGGACGGTCATGACCAGCGGCTCGCAGCCGTTGTCCTGCAGGAGAGCGCGTACCTGCTCGGTGGAGGTGATCTTCGTGTCACCCATGGAGAGGATAAGGTCTCCTTCCTTCAGGCCGCAGTCCTTTGCGGGACAGGGATCGCCCTCCGACAGTCCTACCACCAGCGCGCCGTCGGCAAACAGCTTGATGCCCACGGCCTTGCCCAGCGGGATCACTGTCCGCTCTCCGGGGGCGGCCCAGACCAGCTGGAGACACAGCGAGAGGGAAAAAACCAGAGCGAGCAGCCTTGCGGTGCCTTTGCGGAGGCTGCCTGTGCGATGCGTTTCACGCAGTTCATACAAGCGTCTCACCCCTTTGTGGAATTGTCGCCGGCGACAGCGTTACTTTGTGCCGGAACGGGGTGGGTCATGCGGTGTAAATTCAGGGTGAATTGCCAGCGGCAGCCCGGTATTTTATGGTTTTTCAGCTGTTGTCCCTGCGGATGGGAACACGGTGCAGCAGGCGCTTTAATTTTTTGCCGTCAAAGGGGATGAGTGGGTAGAGGTATCCCTTGCCCACCAGCGGCTTGGTGACCGCCATCATCACCAGTATGGCCGCCACGCCGGCGAGCAGCCCCCACAGGTCAAAGAGCCAGACGAGCAGGAGCAACAGCATCCGGCACAGCTTGGTGGCGTAGCCCATCTCGTAGCTGTGCTGGGCGTAGTTGGCGATGGCTACAAAGGCCATGTACACCAGCACCTCCGGCACCAGCCAGCGCGCCTGCACCGCGAAGTCCCCTAAGATCAGGGCGCCGATCATGCTGAAGGAATTGCTCAGCACATCCGGCGTGTTGAGGGACGCCAGCTTCAGTACATCGATGATCAGCTCCACCAGCAAAAGCTGGAGGATGAGCGGAACGTAGTATTCGTCCTGTATCAGCAGGAAATGCAGGTTCTCGTGGAGGGTATCGGGGTTTTTCACCAGCAGGTACCACACCGGTGTGACAAACAGCGTCAGCAGCAGCACCGCCATGCGGACGATCTGGAGATAGGAGCCGATGAGGGGCGGGAAGTAGTAGTCGTTGATCTCCTCGGTGAACCGCAGCAGCGTGGTGGGCAGCAGCAGCGCCGACGGGGAGTTGTCCACCATCACCACCACGTCGCCCTCCATGATGCAGGCCGTAGCCACGTCGGGGCGCTCCGTATACCGTACCTTCGGAAACGGGTTCCAGAACTGCCGGGGCGACAGGGCCTCCGCCACCGATTCCTGGCTCATGGCGATGGAGCCCACCTGCATATTTTTCAACTTTTCCCGCAGCTCCGCCAGCAGCTCGGGGTCGGCCTCCCCGTCCATGTAGCACAGCACCACATCGGTGTGGGAGCGGTTGTCCAGCTGCAAGCGCTCCAGCGTCAGGCGGGAGTCGCGGATGCGGCGGCGCAGCAGGGCGGCATTCTGCATCAGGTTCTCCACGAAACCGTCGTGGCTGCCCCGGAGGACGCGGCTGGTGTCCGGCTCTTCAATGGAGCGGGTGGGAAACTGCTTCACGTCCATCAGGATACCGCCGTCCCAGCCGTCCACCACCAGCAGCGTCTTGCCGGAGAACACGCCCAGCACCGCCTCCTCCTTTTTCAGGCAGACGGCGGCGTCGCAAGCGGTGACAAAGCGCCGGAGAAATGCATCCGGCGTTTTCATCTCCGTCAGGTCGGGCGCCGCCAGCCACTGGGCGATGATACGCTCCAGAACGCCCTCCTGCGCGTAGCCGTTCACCACCCACAGCCGGGCGCGGCGGCCGCCGATGGTCAGGTCGCGGGCCGTCATGTCAAAGCAGCGCCCTACGCCCAGCGCATCGTCCAACGCCGCCGTTCTGGCGGAAAATTTCTGTTTCATGCCTTGCGTCCTCCCCGCACATTTTCGGATAGTATGGGAAAAACGGCGCAAAAGTATGCAAAAACGGCACGCCCGCGGGCGTGCCGTTCTTTGCGTGAAAATCAATTTTCGTATAGAATGTCACGGGCCACCGGCTGGTAAAACAGGCGCTCCGCCTCGTTGAAGTCCCGCGTCTGACCAAGGATCCACATGAGCTTGGCCACCGCCGACTCCGTGGTCATGTCGTAGGCCTCCAGCAGCCGCAGGGTGCTTTTCAGGCGGCCGCCCACATGGTACACCGTCAGGTCGCTGCCCTCGTTGGGTACCTGCGTGGTCATCACCACGATCTTGCCCCGCTCCACGCCGCGGCGCACCGCGTCGTAGAAATCGGCGCCCTCGTAATCCGGCAGGCCGCCCACACCGAAGGACTCGATGATGAGGCCGTCATGCCGGTCCAACATGAAGTCGATCAGCTCGCTGGACGTACCGGGGATCAGCTTCAGCAGCCCCACGCGGCTGTCCAGCGTATCGTAGAACAGCGGACGGGGATAGCAGGCACATCGCATATATTGCAGCAGATGACCGTCCTGCACCACCGCCAGATCGGGATAATTCACGCTGGAGAAGGCGTGAAAGCTCTTGGAGCAGGTCTTGCGGGCGCGGGTGCCAAGGATCACCTTGCCGTTGAATACGATCTGGACGCCGCCGCAGCCCCGGCAGGCATACAAAAACGCATCGGTCAGGTTGCGCTTGGAGTCGGTGCCGTCAAACCAGATGGGCTTCTGGGCGCCGGTGAGCACGATGGGCTTGGGGCTGCCCTGCACCAGATAGCTGAGGGCGGCGGCGGTGTAGGCCATGGTGTCGGTGCCGTGGGCGATAACAAAGCCGTCGTAGTCGTCGTAGCGGGCACGAATGGCGGCGGCGATACCCAGCCAGTGCTCCGGCCGGATGTTGGTGCTGTCCAGACTGTACAGCTGGAGGCAGTCCACATGGCAGAACGCCGCGATACCGGGGATGAAGGACAGCAGCTGCTCCGTGGTCAGCTCCGGCGTCAGGCCGGAGGGCGTCTTTTCGGAGGCAATGGTGCCGCCGGTGCCGATCATCAGGATCTTTTTCATGGTCTATACCTCCCGGTCGTCGATGGCGGCCAGCCCGAAGGCAGCCGCCTGCTCCATCAAACGGCGAGACTGTGGATCATCGCCGCACCTGTCCCGCAAATTCTGGAGGAACAAGCCCCGCAGGGTGTCTTCGCCGCACTTGTCCCACAGCTCCTGCCGGGCCGTGGTCTTATCCCGTACCTGCAGGGCGTAAAAGCGCCCGGCCAGCGCGGTCTCGATCCGCTCCGGACGCACCGGCGCGGCGGGGCTGCCGGTGAGGACGATGCGGCACACATCCTCGCCCCACCCCTGCGGGATGGCGGCCAAGGCCGTCTCCGCCGGGTCGCCCTCGGTCACATCCACCTCCATGATGCGGTAGCGGCGGCGGGCAAAGGGGATGAATTGCAGCGCCGCCCCCTCCGGCGACACCTCGCCGACGAGAAAGCCCTTGTCCCCCAGCTCGTCAAAGCCCCGCCCCTCCAGACAGCCGCAGTAGCCGTATGGCACGGTGCCGGCGCGGAGAACGCCGGAGCAGCCGTGGACATGGCCCAACGCCAGATAGTGCAGGCCGGAGGCGGCTACGGCGGCGGTGGTCAGCGGGCGGTAGCGGCTCTCAGAGCCGGTCAGTTCCCCGTGGATCAGACCGATATGCACCAGTCCGTCATCGGGGGCGGTAAAGCCGGACAGTACCCGATCCTCCGGCTCCTCCGGTGCGGTAAAGGCAGCGCCGTGGACGGCGCAGCCGTACTGGGGAAACGGGATGGCCTGCATCCTGTCCTCTGTAAAGATATGCACATTGTCAGGCCACAGTGTGCGGGCGTAGGCGCTGCGGGCGGTGTAGGGGTCGTGGTTGCCGGGGGCGACGACCACCTGCCCCCGAAAGCTGCCCAGCGCCTCCGCCAGCAGGCGGGCGGTATCGCCGCCGATGGCGGCGCCGTCAAAGAGGTCGCCGGCCAGCAGCATCAGCTGTATGTCGTGGTCGTTGGCCCAGTCCGCCATACGCTGCACGCTCTCCCGGCTCTCGGCACGGCGCTGGCGGGCCTGTTCCGGTGTCAGGGCGCCGAAGGCACTGTCCAGATGGAAGTCCCCGGCGTGCAGAATGCGCACCATCACGCCTCCTCGTCCTGCCAGCCCTTGCACACATCCACCCACTGGACGAAGTTCTTCCCGCAGCAGTGCTCCAGCTCATCGCAGGTCAGCTCAATGGCGCTGGCGGCGCTGCCCACAGCGGGGAACACCGTCTCGAACCGCTTCAGGGACACGTCCAGATAGGTCTTGACATCGTCGGGCAGGGCAAAGGGGCATACGCCGCCTACGGCGTGGCCGATACGCTCCACCGCCTCCTCGGCGGTGAGCATCTTGGCCTTGGCGCCGAAGAAGTGCTTATATTTGCTGTTGTCCACCTTGGCGTCACCGGCGGCCACCACCAGAATGGGGTCCTCCCCCACCTTGAAGCTCAGGGTCTTGGCAATACGGGCGCCCTCCACGCCCACGGCCAGCGCAGCCAGCTCCACCGTGGCGCTGGACACGTCGAACTCGCGGATACGATCGTTGACGCCGTAAGGCGCCAGATAGGCTTTTACTTTTTCCACAGACATGATGCAGCTTCTCCTTTTATTTGATCTCTATACGCTCCACACCGGTGCAAAGGCCGGTGTCGCTGTTTAACGTAAAAATGCAGCCCTGCGCCGAGCAGGGGCCGTCCGCCGCCTGATAGCGGCCGGGCTGCCCGCCCAGAAAGAACTCCATGGACTGCTCCGGCCGGACGCCCAGCACGGACTCCACCGGGCCGGTCATGCCCAGATCGGTGACGTAGCCGGTGCCCTTGGGGAACACCCGGGCATCGGCGGTGGGCACATGGGTGTGGGTACCCCACAGGGCGGCGACGCGGCCATCCAGATAGTAGGCCATGGCCAGCTTCTCGCTGGTGGCCTGCGCGTGGAACTCCACCAGCGTGAAGGTGGGCTTGTCCAGCGTTTTCAGCAGGCGATCCGCTGTAGTAAAGGGATTGTCGGCGTTGAAATCCAAGTCGCAGCGGCCGATGAGCACCAGCACCGCCACGGAGAACGCGCCGCAGTCATAGACGGCGCAGCCCTGTCCGGCGGCACGGCCCGTAAAGTTGGCTGGGCGCAGAATGTAGCGGTTCTCGTCCAGAAACGGGGCGATCTGGGGCTTGCCGAAGGTATGGTTGCCCAGCGTGACCACGTCGGCGCCGGCCGCCAGCAGATCCTCCGCCTGCGCCCGGATCAGGCCGGTGCCGGAGATGTTCTCCCCGTTGACCACGGTGAAGTCGATGCACTGTTCCCGCTTGAAGGTGCGCAGTTTCTTTTCCAGCAGCGTAAGCCCCGTCTCGCTGGCCACGTCGCCCAGCGCTAAAACACGGTATTCCATAGTATTTCCTCCTTTGAGGTCAGTCGTTCCAGCCCAGTATCTTGGTGAGCTGGCGGTTGGCATAGTAGTACGCGGAGGCCGGATAGTTCCGCAGGTTGGCGGTGTTGGAGCACAGCAGATAGTCCACGGTCTGCCCGGCCTCGTCGGTAAGCACGCCGCAGATCACCGTGGTGTGGTTCCGCGGCTTCTCCACGCCCATGGTGATGATATCCCCCACCTCGCCGGTGAAATAGGGCGCGTCCACCACCGCCACAAGGCCGGAGCCGGTATGCTCGGCCGCCAGATCGAGGAAGCCGCCCACATTGACCCACGGCAGCGAGACGCTGCGGCTGCTGTTGTAGAACCAGCCGTCCTCATAGCCGCCGGGAAGGGCGGGGATGCCGCCGGCGGTCAGCACCTGCGAGCCGAAGTTCATGCAGTTGCCGCCCACGTCGTCATAGGCCTTGTAAGCATCGCTGCGCTTGGCGCTGTATGTCAGCATATAGTCCAGCGCCGCGGCGCGGTCATAGTTGTGATCCCATGCAACAGGGGGCGTCCACGGCGCACGGGGATCCGTCCGCCGCGCCTCGATGCACGCCAGCAGCAACGGCAGGTTGCGGTCGGTATCGGTATTGGCGTCATAGTCGGCATTATAGTAGGGATTGTCGTCGGAGTCGTGGGTCACGATGCGCCAGCGGTCGCCGCTGATGCGCCGGAGTTGAAAATCGTGCTGCACGTTCCACTGCTCGGAGGGCAGCCCGTCCAATCCGGCAAAGTAGACCACGCTGCTCTCCAGCACCGTCAACTCCGCCGTGTCGCCGTCCTGTGTCAGCTCCGTGCAGCGCAGGGAGTAACTATAGGAATCGGCGTGGAGGTCGATAGGCGCCATCCGCCGGATGGCCGCCAGCGTGCGCCAGACCGTCCTGTGGTAGGCGGGCTGGGCGTGACCGGTAAACAGGGCGGCGGGGTCGATGACCTGCAAATTGCAGACGGACTGGTAGTAGCAATCCATGAAGTCCAGCAGCAGGAGCTCCTGCCCGGTGGTCATGCCGTGGGCGGCTGCGCCGGAAATGCGCTCAAAGGCGGCGCTGACCGGCTGCGGCTCACTGCCCCAGACGGACTTGTGCTGCCGGGTCCAGACCTCCGTCTCCGGTACAGTATCGGTCACATCCACCGGCTCGGCCGGTCCCTCCGGCGCAGGGTCGTCCCCCACGACGGTCAGGCAGCCGGACAGCGACAGGGCCGCCGCCAGCAGCAGTGCCAGCAGGATCAGGCGTTTCATCGAAGCGGCACCTCCCTTTTCTCTCAGCTAAAGGGTATTATAGCAAAAGAAGCTCCGGAGTGCAACGCGCTCCGGAGCTTGTGGGGGTCTTTATTTTGCGTATTCCACGACCTTCGTCTCCCGCAGGACATGGACCTTGATCTGTCCGGGATACTCCAGCTCGTTTTCGATGCGCTTGGCCAGTTCCCGTGCCAGAATGACCATCTCGTCCTCGGACACCTGCTCGGGCTTGACCATGACGCGAACCTCGCGGCCCGCCTGAATGGCGTAGCTCTTCTCCACGCCGGGATAGGTTCCGGTGATCTCCTCCAGCTTCTCCAGGCGCTTGATGTAGTTCTCCAGATTCTCGCGGCGGGCGCCGGGGCGTGCGGCGGAAATAGCGTCTGCCGCCTGTACCAGACAGGCCACCAGCGTCTTGCACTCCACGTCGCCGTGGTGCGCCTGAATGGCGTGGATGATGTCTTCCTTCTCCCGGTACTTGCGGGCGTACTCCACGCCCAGCGCCACATGGGTACCCTCGAACTCATGGTCAAGGGCCTTGCCGATATCGTGGAGCAGACCGGCGCGCTTGGCAGCCTGTACGTCGGCGCCCAGCTCGGCGGCCATCATGCCGGCGATGTGGCTGACCTCGATAGAGTGCTGCAGCACGTTCTGGCCGTAGCTGGTGCGGTAATGCAGGCGGCCCAGCAGCTTCTGCAGCTCGGGGTGCAGGCTGCGGACGCCGGTCTCCAGCACGGCGCGCTCGCCCTCGGCGCGGATGACGCCGTCCACCTCGCGGCGGGCCTTCTCCACCATCTCCTCAATGTGGGTGGGGTGGATACGGCCGTCGGCGATGAGCTTCTCCAGCGCCAGACGCGCCACCTCCCGGCGAACCGGCTCAAAGCAGGAGACGGTAATGGCCTCCGGGGTATCGTCGATGATGAGGTCGGCACCGGTCAGCGTTTCCAGTGTCCGGATGTTGCGGCCCTCGCGGCCGATGATGCGGCCCTTCATCTCGTCATTGGGCAGGGGTACCACACTGACGGTGATCTCAGCCACATGGTCGGCGGCACAACGCTGGATAGCGGTGGCCACGATCTCACGGGCGCGCTGGTCGGCCTCGTCCTTGGCGCGGGCCTCGATCTCCTTGATCTTCAGCGCCGTCTCATGGGTGACCTCGGACTCCACCTGTGCGATCAGGTAGTCCTTGGCCTGCTCCGCCGTAAAGCCGGAGATGCGCTCCAGCATTTCGGTCTGGCTGCGCTTGATGAGCTTGATCTCCTCCTGCTCCTTGTCGGCGGCGGCGTGCTTCTGGGCCAGCGCCTCCTCCTTCTTTTCGATCATCTCGGTCTTGTGATCGAGATTCTCCTCTTTCTGCTGCAAACGGCGCTCCTGCTTCTGCTGCTCGGCGCGGCGTTCCTTCACTTCCCTCTCGTATTCGCTGCGGTTTTTCAAAATCTCTTCTTTTGCCTCGAGTAGCGCTTCCCGCTTCTTGTTCTCAGAGCTTTTAATTGCCTCGTTGATGATGCGCGTGGCTTCTTCCTCCGCGCTGGAGATTTCTTTTTCCGCTACGCCCTTGCGGTAGCGAATGCCGAGGAGGAAAAAGACCACCGCCGCCACAACAAACGCGGCTGCCGCCACGATCCAACCTGTTGCGGTCACTGTTCATTCCTCCTATGTTGTGATGGGTTTTATGGTGCGGCACAAAATGTGCCAATAGAAAATAATCGAAAGGGACCCCTGTCCTCCCGATAATAATCCTATACAATATTAAACACATTATGGTCAACTGTCAAGGGCAAACGGCAAAAATCCCCGGTGATTTTTGGGCAGTTTCCTGATTTTGCCAACAACCGGCGCTACTGGATATACGCGGCGGCGGCGTAGCCCAGCTGCCCCTCCCAGCCTACGCTGTACCACTGCCCGGTGCGGCCGTAGACCGTCACCGCCGCGCCGGACGGCAGCTGCGCGATGACCCGTCCCGACGGGGATGGATATTCCCGCAGGTTCAGGCTTCCCGACTGGGTCCGTACCGTGCCCCGCCATGGCGTGATGGGCGTGATGAACGGCAGGCCAAAATACTCCGTCAGGGACAATACAAGATTGGCGGCGATGGACTGGACGCTGCTTTGTATCCAGCGGGCGTCGGCGTAGTTGTCGTGGTATCCCAGCTCCAGCAGCACGGCGGGCATCCGGGGCCGCCGCACCTCCCCCAGCGTGGTGGTGGCGCGGGCATAGACCTTCTCCGGCAGCGGGTAGATGGTCTGAAGATTCCGCACAAAGATGTCGGCGGCGCGCTGCCCGTTGGTGCTGCCGGGGTAGTAGAAGGCGATGATCCCCCGGACGACGCCCTCACGGCTGCCGTCAGTGCTGGCGTTGGAGTGGAGTGCCAGATAAAAATCGTAATCTCCGGCGTTGCCCCGCCGGATGGAGCTGGCAGCCGTCATCTCCGGTGTATTGCGTCCGAAGCGGATGGTGTTGGCGGTGAGATACGGCTCCATGGCGTCGGCGATGAGGTTCATGAAATACTCCTCGCTGCCCGCACCGGTAATATATAAGTTATACTCCTGTGTGCTGGGACTTAGAAACACACTTGGCATGGTCATTCTCCTTTCCATATCATGCACTATAAATATATGGAAAACGGCGGGAAGATGTGTTATCATGTTGCCCACGAAATGAAAGGCGGTATGTACCATGAAAGCTGCACGTCCCTATCCCAAGATCATCATCACCCCCAAGGGGGAGGCCGCGCTGACCGGCGGACACCCGTGGGTCTACGAGGGCGAGGTCACCGCCGTGGACGGCGCGGCGGAGGACGGCGGACTGGTGGACGTGGTGAGCCGCCGGGGCAGCTGGCTGGGCTGTGGGTTCTACAACAGCCGCTCCAAGATCCGGGTGCGGCTGGTGAGCCGCAACGCCAACGACGACTTCTCCGACGCCTTCTGGGAGCGGCGCATCCGCTACGCGTGGGAGTACCGCAAGGCGGTGATGGGTGAGACGGACAGCCGCTGCTGCCGCGTGATCTTCGGGGAGGCTGACCTGTTCCCCGGTCTGACAGTGGATCGGTTCGAGAGTGTGCTGGTGGCCCAGACGCTGAGTCTGGGCATGGAGCGTATCAAGCCCCGCCTGTTCCCCCTGCTGGCAAAAGTGCTGCGGGAGGATGGGCAGGATATCCGGGGCATCTACGAGCGCAACGATGTGGCCATTCGCGAGCTGGAGGGCATGGCACAGGGCAAGGGCTGGTATCCCCTGCCCGGTGAGGCGCCGCCTGCGCAGACAACGGTGGACATCGTGGAAAACGGCATCCGTTACACCGTGGACTTTGAGAACGGCCAGAAAACCGGCTTCTTCCTGGATCAGAAGTACAACCGTCTGGCGGTGTCCCGGCTGGCCAAGGGGCGGACGGTGCTGGACTGCTTCACCCACACCGGCTCCTTCGCCCTCAACGCCGCGCGGGGCGGCGCGGCCCATGTCACCGCCGTGGACGTATCGGAGTTCGCGGTGCAGTGCGCGGCGGAGAACGCCCGCCGCAACGGGCTGGACGGCGTTATGGACTGCATGGCGGCCAACGTGTTCGACCTGCTGCCCCAGCTGGAAAAGCAGCCGCGGAAATACGATTTCATCATCCTCGACCCGCCCGCCTTCACCAAGAGCCGCAAGACTGTAGCCAGCGCCATGACCGGCTATAAGGAGATCAACTACCGCGCCATGAAGCTGCTGCCCCGGGGCGGCTACCTGGCCACCTGCTCGTGCAGCCACTTCGCCACGGAGGAGCTGTTCATCAAGATGCTGCGCAGCGCCGCCCGGGACGCAGGGGTGCAGCTGCGGCAGATCGAGGCGCGGCAGCAGTGCGCCGACCACCCCATCCTCTGGGGCGTGGAGGAGACGAATTACCTGAAATTTTTCATCTTCCAAGTGATCTGAAATGTAAAAAACACCGGCTCATAGAGCCGGTGTTTTTCTGCGTTTATCAGGCGGCGGGAGCCTCCTCCGGTTCTGTGTCCGGAGCTGCGGTGTAGGTGGTGATGCTGTAAATCGGCTGGGCTATGCCTCCTGCTGCGGCATAGCATCGCACCGTCACTGCGTCGCCTACATTCAGCAAAATCAGCTCCGGGGTGTCGGCGGCCTTGCCGCTGTACCACACGCCGTCGATTTGCAGGAAGTAGACGGTATTGCCGTCCATCACGGCGCTGCGGATATCGCTGACAACGCCGCTGTAGGCGGCGGTGATCGCCATTTGCTCCTCCGGAAGAGTCCCGGTCTCTTCGTCGATGAGATTGCCGTTGAGCAGCATCTGGCGATAGTTGCGCTCGCAGTCCGCCACAGTAGCGCCGGTAGCCACGATCTGGTACTGGCTGACATTGACCATGGCGTACATCTTCACCAGCTGCGCCGCGTCCTTCAGCGCCATGAAATAGGTGGGCTGGTCGGAGATGTTCAGCAGCAGCGGGAAGGTCGCCGTGTACCGCATCTGCTGCACCTGTCCCTCGGCGCTGTCCATGGCGGAGTATTCCTTGGCGCCGGCCACCAGATAAAAGCGCGTCTCCTTGGTTCGCTGGTTGGACAGGATAAAGCCGATGTTGGACTGGTCGGACACCACGGAGGTAACGCCGGTGTACATATACACGTCGTCCCCGATGGCGATATAGTTGTAGCCCTCGGTGGTGACGGTGACGTCCCGCTGACCAAACAGGGAGTTGATGAAGCCGTTGACATAGGTGCCGTGGTAGTCGTACTGCTGCATGATCAGCTCGGCGGTAAAGACGTGGTCCACCCAGCTGGGCACGCTGCCCACCTCGTAGTAGGCGCTCTCGCCGGTGACGGCGTTGACCAGCACCGCACCCACGATATCCCGGCCGCCGAACAGACCGATGGTGTGGCTGACGCGGGGGCAAACCCACCACGGGTCGCCGTTCTCGTCGATCTCGAAGGCGGGATCGTCAAACATGAAGGTGGGGTAGTGGAACCGCAGATGCCGGTACAGGTTGCGGCTGAAATGCTCGGCTGTGGTATAGTGGATCCCCTCATCCAGCCGCACCACCTCCACGTTCTGGGTGACCATGTCGATGATGAGGTAGGCGGGCAGACCCTGGGCGCGGTTGTTCAGCCACTTGATAATGTCGCCGTACCGCAGGGGCGTTACCCGGACGGGGCGGCCCTGATAGTTGATCTGGGTATAGTCCTCCGCCACCTCGAACTGGGACACCATATCCGCCAGCTCGCCCAGCTTGCGGTCGCCCAGCTTCATGGCGGACTGTGCGTCCAGCATGGGGATCTGGTCGTAGCTGATCTCCTCCACCTCCGTGGCGAAGTCACCGTCCTCCACCGTCAGCAGATCCCGGTAGCTGCCGGCGCGGAACAGCTGCCAGCCCAGCACGGCGCCTACCAGCGCGGTAACGGCGAGCCCCACGGCGACGATAAACGGGATGGTGCACTGCTTCTTCAAAAAGCCCACATATCCCTTGACGCCGTCGCCTTGAAAGCCGGAGGTCAGTATGGCGCACACGGCGTACACCGCGCAGCTCAGCAGCACGAAGATGTAGAATTCCTCGCTCTTCAGGTTGATGGGCGGCAGCACCACATAGTAGTACACGGCGGCGAAGACCAGCGTCACCGCCAGATTCAGCAGCGTGCGGCCCAGCGGCGTTCCCACGGGCTTGCGCTCCTTTTTAGGGCGGGGCTGACGGCCGAAGCCCTGAAAGTTGGGATCGTTCCAGTTGATGTTCATAGGCAGCTTCCTTTCTGTATTAGTTTGCGATTTAGGGATAGTATACCCCATCGCGGCGGATTTGTACAGAGGCAGCTTTGCGGTGTGTGCAGTCGCTTCCGACGGCAGGGGATATTCCGCGCCTCGGCGCGGGTCACTTTTGGCCGCAGTCCCAAAAGTGACCAAAAGGACTGCTTAAAACCTGCGGTTTCAAGACTTCCGCCGCGCACCGCACATTGCCCCTTGCCATTCCGCGTTCCACGCGAGCGGTACAGAGCGCAAGCCACCCGAAATGCGGCATTGACCTGCTCCTATCCCCGCTGCCGCTGGGCTTGTGAAATGTAGAACTGCGCACCGGCGCATTTCAGAGCAAAAGCGGCAGCGCACAGAGAAATACGTCGATTCCACGTTTCGGACGGATCAGAACGCACCGGCCAGCGGCGAAAGGAAATCCAAAAACCATTGGTTTTTGGCGGCGTTCTTTCCCCCATTTCTTTCGCTGCTGAAAGAAATGGGGCCGTCGGAGACAATCCCGCGCGGGGGCGCGGAACATCCCCCCCTCGTTCAAAAATTGTTTACACTTTTGGTCAAGAAAAGTCAAAAGCAGGTGTTGACAAGCAAAACAAACGTGCTATACTATGGTTAAGGTCAAAGAAAGGCAAAGTTAAAATTGATTTTGTGGAAAGGTGGAGGACACGCATGGGTATCTCTGATATCATCGCCGGATTCATTCAACAGGAACTGGAGGAGGCCGGCGGTGCGCTGGAGCTTCAGCGCAGCGATCTGGCACAGCGGTTCAACTGCGTGCCAAGTCAGATCAACTACGTCATGTCCACCCGCTTCTCCCCTGAGCACGGCTACATTGTGGAGTCGCGGCGGGGCGGCGGCGGTTACATCCGCATCACGCGGGTGCAGGTGGACCGGCAGACGCTGTTGATGCACGTCATCAATTCCATCGGCGGCACGCTGGATTATGCCAGCGCACGGGCCATCACCCAGAATCTGGTGGAGTCCGAGGCTATCAGCCGGGAACTGGGGCAGGCGCTGCTGTCCGCCACCGGTGAGCGGGCGCTTCATTCCGTCGCTAAGGAGCAGCGCAATACGCTGCGGGCCGATATTTTTAAGCAGATCCTGATCCATTCAGTCTGATTTTTCAGCAAGGAGGTTACGATTATGAGATGTGATCGTTGTGGAAAGAACGAAGCTACGTTCTACTATAAGAGCAATATCAACGGCAAGGTGACGCAGATCCACCTTTGCCCCCAGTGTGCGGAGGAGCTGGGCTACACCGATTCCTTCCGCTCCGCCGGCATGACCGGCGGCCTGTTCGGAGATTTCTTCTCCCGTCCCTTCGGGATGCTGGAGCCGTTCTTCAACGGGTTTGGCTCCCGGATGCTCACCGAGTTCCCCGAGCCGGTGGACGTGCTGGGACAGGCGCGGGAGAGCGTGCCGGCCGCAGAGGCGCACAGCGACCTGCTGCCCAAGGACGAGCAGGACGCGCTGACCAAGCAGCGCAAGCGCAACGCGCTGCAAATGCAGCTGAATCTGGCAGTGGAGGCGGAGCGCTTCGAGGAAGCCGCCAAGCTGCGGGATGAGCTGCGGGCGCTGGAGCGATAAGCCCGGCGCGAAACACCATAGCTAAGAGAGGAAGTGCTATTTTATGAGCGAGAATAAATTCACCCCCCGGGCCGAGGAGGCCCTGCGTCTGAGTCAGGAAGCGGCAGAGGAGATGGGCCACGGCTACGTTGGCTCCGAGCATCTGCTGCTTGGTCTGATCCGTGAGGAGGAGGGCATTGCCCACCGTGTCCTCAGCGAATACGGCGTCACCGACGAGATGGTCTGTGACGTGCTGCAGCGCAGCGTGGGCAAGGGCTTGTCCGGCACCGCGCCCAGTCAGGGTCTGACCCCACGCGCCAAGAGCGTGGTGGAGCTGGCCGTGTCCGAGGCCGCCCGTATGGGCAGCAGCTGCATCGGCACGGAGCATCTGCTGATGGGCATTCTCCGCGAGGGCGGCAACATGGCGCTGCGCATCCTGCGCACCATGGGCGTCGACTCCAAGAAGATGTACAGCAGCATCGTGCAGAAGCTGAACGACACGCCCCATACCGTGACCAGCGGCGCGTCCACCGCCAACCGCGAGTCCGACAAGAAGAACAAGACCCTTGCTGAGTTCACCCGCGACCTCACCGAGGCCGCACGCGCCGGCAAGCTGGACCCCGTCATCGGCCGCGAGAAGGAGATCCAGCGGGTCATCCAGATCCTGTCCCGCCGCACCAAGAACAACCCCGTTCTCATCGGCGAGCCCGGCGTCGGCAAGACCGCCATCGCCGAGGGGCTGGCCGAGCGCATCGCCTCCGGCGACGTGCCTGAGGAGCTGCTGGACAAGAAGATCCTGTCCCTCGACCTCAGCGGCATGGTGGCCGGTACCAAGTACCGCGGCGAGTTTGAGGAGCGTATCAAAAACACACTGGCCGAGGTGAAGAAGGCCGGCAACGTGATCCTGTTCATCGACGAGCTGCACACCATCGTGGGCGCCGGCTCCGCCGAGGGCGCCGTGGACGCCGCCAACATCATCAAGCCGGCACTGGGCCGGGGCGAGATCCGTGTCATCGGCGCCACCACCCTCAACGAGTACCGCAAGTACATCGAGAAGGACGCCGCGCTGGAGCGCCGGTTCCAGCCCGTCACCGTGGGTGAGCCTACGCCGGAGGCCACGCTGGAGATCCTGAAGGGTCTGCGCGACAAGTACGAGTCTCACCACAAGCTGACCATCACCGATGAGGCGCTGGAGGCTGCCGTGCAGCTGTCCAAGCGGTATATCGGCGACCGGTTCCTGCCGGACAAGGCCATCGACCTGATGGACGAGGCCGCGTCGCAGGTGCGTATGACCGCAGAGGCCTCCTCCCCCGACCTGAAGGCGCTGGAGGAGAAGATCACCGCCCTGCATCGGGAAAAGACCGAGGCCGTGGCGGCGCAGGACTTTGAGAAGGCCGCGCAGCTTCGCGACATTGAGAAGAACTATCAGGAGCAGGTGGAGATCGAGCGGGACAACTGGCGCAAGCAGCTGGCGCAGAACCGCGGCAATGTCACTGCCGACGATGTGGCCAAGGTGGTAGCCGGCTGGACCGGCATCCCCGTCACCCGTCTCACCGAGGACGAGAGTATGCGTCTTCTGAAGCTGGAGGAGAAGCTCCACCAGCGTGTGGTGGGACAGGATGAGGCCGTCAATGCGGTGGCCAAGGCCATCCGCCGCAGCCGTGTGGGTCTGAAGGACCCCAAGCGGCCCATCGGCTCGTTCCTGTTCCTCGGCCCCACCGGTGTGGGCAAGACCGAGCTGTGCAAGACGCTGGCTGAGGCCATGTTCGGCGATGAGAACGCCATGGTGCGTATCGATATGTCCGAGTACATGGAGAAGCACACCGTCTCCCGTCTGGTGGGCTCGCCTCCCGGCTATGTGGGTCACGAGGAGGGCGGCCAGCTCACCGAGAAGGTGCGCAGAAAGCCCTACTCCGTGGTGCTGTTCGATGAGATCGAAAAGGCCCACGAGGATGTGTGGAACATCCTGCTGCAGATCCTGGAGGACGGCATCGTCACCGACTCCCAGGGCCGCAAGGTGGACTTCAAGAACACCATCATCGTCATGACCTCCAACGTGGGCGCCAAGAACATCACCGCCGACGCGGCGCGCCTTGGCTTCGACGGCAGTGAGAAGGGCGAGAAAGAGTCCGAGGAGGTACGCTTTGACCGCATCCGCGACGCGGTGATGGCCGATCTGAAGCGGACATTCCGCCCCGAGTTCCTGAACCGTATCGACGAGATCATCGTGTTCCGTCAGTTGACGGAGGAGAACATCCGCCAGATCGCCCGCCGTATGCTGGACGTCACCGGCGCGCGCATGGCCCAGCAGGGCATCACGCTGGCAGCGGACGACGACGCCGTGGCCGAGCTGGCCCGGGACGGCTTCGATCCCCAGTATGGCGCACGTCCCCTGCGCCGTGCCATCCAGAACATGGTGGAGGACGCCGTGGCCGAGAAGATGCTGGAAGGTCAGCTGAAGTCCGGCGACACCGCCCACGTGCGGCTGCGGGACGGCAAGGTGGTCATTGAGAGCGAGGCGGCGCCCGCCGCCGAAGCCCCCGCCGAGACGCCCAAGACCCCTGCGGAGAAATAAAGCAAAAAGGAAGCACCCAAAAGGGTGCTTCCTTTTTGCGTAGGGTGCCTCCCGAGCGGTCATACGCGCCGCAGGCAGTCTGAAAACGGCAGAAAAAATACGTCCGGCAAGGCCGGACGTATTTTTTGTGCTCTTTGCAGCTTACAGCCGGGCCAGCGCCTGCTCCAGATCGGCGATGATATCCTCGGCGTTCTCCAGACCCACCGACAGGCGGATCAGGCCTGCGGGGATGCCGGAGGCCGCCAGCTCCTCCTCGGTGTAGGTGGAGTGGGTCATGGACGCGGGGTGCTCGATCAGCGTCTCCGCGTCGCCCAGAGACACAGCCACCGTGATCAGATGCAGGGCGTTCACCAGCTTGACGCCGGCGGCGCGGCCGCCCTTGACCTCGAAGGACAGCATACCGCCGAAGTCCCGCATCTGGCGGGCGGCGATGTCGTGTCCCTCGTGGTTGGCCAGACCGGGATAGTAGACCTTTTCCACGGCGGGGTGCTGATCCAGGAACTCCGCCACAAGGCGGGCGTTGAGGCAGTGCTTCTGCATCCGGATCTCCAGGGTTTTCAGGCCGCGGAGGATGAGGAAGGCGGAGAAGGGGTCCATCACCGCGCCGGTCATGTCCTTCAGACCGAACATCCGCACCTCATTGCAGAACGCGGCGGAGCCTACCACGAAGCCCGCGATGACGTCGCCGTGGCCGTTGAGGTACTTGGTGGCGGAGTGTACCACCACATCAGCTCCCAGCTCCAGCGGTTTCTGGAGGTAGGGGGAGGCAAAGGTGTTGTCGCACACCACCTTGATGTCCTTATTGTAGCCGTGGGCCGCAGCGGCCACGGCGGCGATATCGGTAATTTTCAGGTTGGGGTTGGCGGGCGTCTCCAGATAGACGGCGCAGGTGTTGGGCTTCAGCGCCGCCCGCACAGCGTCCAGATCGGTGGTGTCCACAAAGGTGACCTCCACGCCGTAGCGGGTCATGCCGTGGTTCAGCAGGGCGAAGGTGCAGCCGTACAGGGTGCCGTCGGCCACGATGTGCTTGCCGGCGGCGGCGATGCTCCACAGGCAGGAGGAGATGGCGCCCATGCCGGAGGCCGCGGCCACACAGGCCTCGCCGCCCTCCAGCGCCGCCACCTTGCTTTCCAGCACGGAGACGGTGGGATTGCCCAAGCGGGTGTAGATGTAGCCGCCCTCCTCGCCGGCAAAGCGGCGTCCGCCCTGCTCACAGCTGTCAAATACAAAGGTGGACGTCTGGAAAATGGGTGTGGTCAGCGCGCCGTACTGGGAGTCCTTGACGTTGCCTGCGTGGATCGCTTTGGTACCGAAGCCGAAGTTCTGATCGTTCATATACGCATCCTCCTCATCATAGCGGGCCGCCGCAGCGGCAGTTTCATGGTACTTTTACATTCTAAAAGTACCACAAATACCGCAGAGACTGGTATTTCTAAAATTCCATGGCCTGATATCTATATTTCAGATAACAGAATCAGCGCGTGAAGTATTCTCTCTTCCGTAAAGAAAATATAAATCAGGAAATTTTGCCAAGCATATTGTGAAATAAGACGAAGTATCCAAGCATATTTCGTCAGCACGCCGCATAGACTGTTGAAATCGCATTATAACCGTTTCTAATAGTGAAAAAACAGGTGCATCGGTGAAGAGAGACGGTTGCCATTTTTGGCAGAATGTGGTATAAGTGTAGGCAGAACACACCTCCGGCTCTGACCGGACGGCATTTATTATCATGTTCAGGAGGGTCACACCATGAAAAAGATCATCGCCACCACCAACGCCCCTGCCGCCATCGGCCCCTATTCTCAGGCCATCGACTGCGGCAGCTTCCTTGTCACCTCCGGTCAAGTGCCCTTTGACCCCGCCACCGGTGAGTTCGTGCCCGGCGGCATCACCGAGCAGACCCGTCAGGTGCTGACCAATGTGAAGGCCATTCTGGAGGCCGCCGGCCTCACCATGGACAACGTGGTCAAGACCACCGTGTTCCTGCAGAACATGAGCGACTTCGCCGCCATGAACGCAGTATACGCCGAGTTCTTCACCGAGGGTCAGTATCCCGCCCGCTCCGCTGTGGAGGTGGGCGCTCTGCCCCGCGGCGCACTGGTGGAGATCGAGACCATCTGCGTCAAGTAACAGCATATCCGCACAAAAACAGGCCGCATCCCCATGGGATGCGGCCTGTTCTCTATAGCTATACTCCCTCGCCGATCTCGGCGAGACTGCGGGTCAGGATGGTCACAAATTTCTCCCCCGTCTCCGTCAGCGGCACAGAGCGCGGCTTGATGTAGCCAAGGCGCATCTCCCGGACAGAGCCGGTCAGTGGGATGGTCACCAGCCGGTCGTCGCCGTACCCCTCCGGCATGACGCCGCTGCCGGTGGAAACGCAGTTGGTGTGGGCGATCACATTGTACGCCGTGGCCCGGTCACTGACACAGACCACCTGATCGAACTGGGCGCCGGTACCCACCACCGCCTCCTCTGCGTACTGGTAATTGCTGTCGGACTGGGTGAACACCACATAGGGATAGGCGTACAGCTGCTCCAGCCGCACCGACGGCTCCGACGCCAGCGGGTGCCCCCGGCGCATGAAGACGCGGGGACGCAGCTTCGCCAGCTGGAAGAACTCCAGATCCTTCTCCCGCAGGATGCGCCCGATGAAATGCTCCGTCATGTCAGAGACGAAGATGACGCCCAGCGCGCTCTGACGGCGGAACACCTCGTCGATGACGGCGGCCATCTCCATCTCCTTGAAGCTCACCTGAATACGCGGCTCCTCCAACAAGTGGAGGTACTCCACAAACGCCTTGGCGCAGAAGGGATAGCGCTGGGACGCCACGGAAAGCGCCACCCGGTTCTCCGCCTTGCGCTCGCTGTAATAGCGGGTGATGCGGCCGCTGCGCTCCACGATGGGTGCGATCTGCGTCACCAGCTCCTGTCCGTCCTCCGTCAGCGCCACGCCCCGGTTGCTGCGGCGGAAAATGGTGATGCCCAGCTCCTTCTCCACCTCCAGAATGGCGGTGGACAGCGCCGACTGGGACACGAATAGCTCCTGCGCCGCACGGTTCATGGAGCCGCAGCGCTCCACCTCCAGAATGTAGCGCATCTGCAAAAGCGTCATCTCCACCCCTCCTTTTTTCCAGCATACAGGAAGCAGCGGCATTTTGCAAGAAAAAGGCGGTATTCGATTGACACGGTGTGCTATTTTGACTATAATTCCCTCGGCGGCAGAACCGCCAAGTATTATTTGATAAGAAAGGAAAACCATTATGAAAAAATTGACCGCATTCCTGCTGGCACTGGTGCTGGCACTGGGCCTTACCGCCTGCGGCAGCAATGAAAGCAAGCAGCTTGTGGGCACATGGCAGTGCACAGTGGATATTACCGAGCAGGTCGACGCGGAGATCAGCGGTGCGCTGGACACCGAGTACACCTCCGAGGTACCCATGCAGATGTTCCTCACCGCCGCGTTCAACGACGACGGCACCTTCACCTTGGCTGTGGATACCACCGCCACTGCCGCCTCCTTCACCGCGTATATACAGGCGATGAAGCCCGCCATTGTGGAACTGAGCTATCAGGAGGCGGAAAAGCAGGGTATGACCCGCGAGGAATACGACAAGGCACTGGAGGCATCCGGCCTTACCGTGGAGGGGCTGGTGGACACCATTCTGTCCGCCTTTGACATCAGCGCCCTGCTGGGCGACCTCGACAGCGATATCATCGCCGGCAGCTACAAAGCTGAAAATGGCCGGCTGTACCTGAGCGAGAGCGGCAGCAGCTTTACGGCCGAGGAGTCCGTGGGTTACACCCTCAGCGGCAGCACCATGACGTGGAACGACGACAATGCCCTGCTGGCGGATCTGGAGGACATGGGTATCTCCTCCTCGCTGAAGTGGGAGAAGCAGTAAATACACACAAAAAAGAACAACCCTGTACGGGTTGTTCTTTTTTCAGCTCTTGTTCCGTATGGCTCAGTCGCCCATGGGTGCGCCGCAGTGGGGGCAGAACTTGTCCTCGCTGACTGCGCCGCAGACGGGGCATACCTTGACGCCGATCGTCTTCTCCTCCACGGTGGGCTCCGCCTTGTAGGCGGCCTTCTCTGCCTCCATCTCGGCGATGTGCGCCTTGGAGGCGTTAACGGCGGCCACCACATCCTTCACGGCATCGGGGATCTCGCCGGTGTACTCGGAGATAAACCACTCGCCGATGGCGCGGTAATTCTTCTCCAGCTCACGCTGCTCGCTGAGGATGGCCATATTCAGTTTGGCGGTATTTGTGGCGGTCTTTGCCTTATCCGCGGCGACCTCCGCCAGATCCTTCGCCTTATCCACGGCAACGTCGGCGTAGCCCTGTGCCTTCTTGCTCAAGCTGTTCAGGTTATCCAGAATGCTCATGATGGTTCTCCTTTCAAATATTGGTGTTCTATTGGTGCTTAGTATACCGCGTTTTTTCCGCCGATGCAAGCGGACATTGCCGAAATTTACACACTGTTCACGGGGTGCTCAATGCTCGATCCAGTCCGCCGCCCGGGACACCGCCCGCTTCCAAAGCCGGTAGCTCCGGTCGCAGTCCGCCTGCGTCCCCTCCGGCAGAAACACCCGCTGACTGCGGCGCAGGGTCTTCAGCTCCTCCAGATCCTGCCAGACGCCGCAGCTCAGACCCGCCAGCGCCGCCGCGCCGAAGGCGGTGGTCTCCACCATCTCCGGACGGTCCACCGGGATACGCAGCAGATCCGCCTGCATTTGCAGTAGGATATCGGACACGCTGGCGCCGCCGTCCACCCGCAGCATGGTGATGTCGCACCCGGCATCCTGCCGCATGGCCATCATCAGGTCGGTGACCTGATAGGCGATGCACTCCAGCACCGCGCGGGCCAGATGGCCCCGGCCGGTGCCTCTGGTGATGCCCAGCACCGCGCCCCGGGCGTACATATCCCAGTAGGGCGCGCCCAACCCCGTAAAGGCCGGCACCACCACCACGCCGCCGCTGTCCGGCACCGTAGCCGCCAGCGTGTTGATCTCCGGCGCGGAGCTGATGATGTGCAGCTCGTCCCGCAGCCACTGGATGGTGCTGCCGCCGTTGAAGACGCTGCCCTCCAGCGCATAGGTGGTCCTGCCCCCCACCTGCCACGCCACGGAGGTCACCAGTCCGGCGCGGCTGCGTACCGGCGTATCGCCTACGTTCATCAGCGTGAAGCAGCCGGTGCCGTATGTATTCTTGGCCTCGCCGGGGGTAAAGCAGGTCTGCCCGAACAGGGCGGCCTGCTGGTCGCCGGCGGCGCCGCATACCGGCACGCCCGCCAGCTTTTCCAGCCCCTCGATGCCGGGCTTCACCGTGCCGTAGACCATGCTGTTGGGTACGGGGCGGGGCAGCATGGCAAGCGGCACGCCCAGAATACCGCACAGCTCCTCATCCCAGCACAGGCGGTGGATGTCGAACAGCATGGTGCGGCTGGCGTTGGAGTAGTCCGTGACGTGCTGGCCGGTGAGCTGCCAGATGAGCCATGTCTCCACGGTGCCGAACAGCACCTCACCCTTTTCCGCCCGCTGCCGGACGCCGGGTACATTGTCCAGCACCCAGCGGATCTTGCTGCCGGAGAAGTAGGCGTCGATCAGCAGGCCTGTGGTGGACTGGATGCGCTCATCCAGTCCCTGCCGCTTCAGCTCCTCGCACAGCTCTGCCGTGCGGCGGCACTGCCAGACGATGGCATTGTATACCGGCTTGCCCGTGGCCTTGTCCCAGAGAATGGTGGTCTCCCGCTGGTTGGTCACGCCGATGCCGGCGACAGCCCCCGCCGGAAGCCCCGCCACGGCCTCCGCCGCGGCACGGCGCTCCGTCTCCCATATCTCCATCGGGTCATGCTCCACCCAGCCGTCCTGCGGATAGTGCTGGGTAACGGCGTGCTGCGACATGGCCGTGATGCGCCCCTCCCGGTCGAAGACGATGGCGCGGGAGCTGGTGGTGCCCTGATCCAGTGCAAGGATGTGATCGGACATAGCTTCTCCTCTTTTCTTTTTCGTTTTTGTGTGGTACACTGTCTGTGAAATGATACCGTCCGCCGCCTCCTTCCGCCGTCCGGTCAGACCGGGCGGGGAGAGCCGGCGGCAGAAACGGTCGCTGATAGCCGTCTTGCGGCTATTATACCACGAAAGGAGCGGGATTTCCATGACGAATATGACCGAATTCACTTTCCTGTCCACCGACGGGAAAACGCAGCTCCACGGTATGCGCTGGGAGCCGGAGGGCGGCAGCGTCCGCGCCGTCCTTCAGATCTGCCACGGTGTGGCGGAGCATATCGCACGCTATGACGCCTTTGCCCGCTATCTCAACGGTCTGGGCATCGCGGTGGTGGGTCACGACCATCTGGGCCACGGCCTGTCCCTGCCGGAGGGCGGCATCCCCGTCTATTTCGGCGAGGGCAACACCTGGAACACGGTGGTGGATGACATCTATGTCCTGCACCAGCGCATCCGCCTGTGGTATCCCGATGTACCGCTGTGCATCATGGGCCACAGCATGGGGTCGTTCCTGACCCGCACCTACCTCATCCGCTACCCCGGCACCGTGAAGGCCGCCGTCATCATGGGCACCGGCTGGCAGCCCAAGGCGGTCATCGCCGGCGGCATGGCCGTTGCCAAGGCCGTAGGCGCCGTGGTGGGTGAGAACGGCACCAGCGATCTGGTGACAAATCTGGCCTTCGGCGCCTACAACAAGCTGTTCGCCCCCAACCGCACCAGCTGCGACTGGCTGTCCGCCGATGAGGACAACGTGGACACCTACATGGCCGATCCCCTGTGCGGCGCCGACGCCACAGTGGGTCTGTTCCGGCAGATGCTGCTGGGTATCCGCTTCAACCAGAAGCTCAGCAACCTGCGGCAGATGGACCCCCACATTCCGGTGCTGTTCGTCGCCGGCGAAAAGGACCCGGTGGGCGACTGCGGCAACGGCGTGCGCCGGACGTATCAGGAGTTCCGCCGCGCCGGTGTGCAGGACTGCACCCTGAAGCTGTATCCCGGCCTGCGCCACGAGATCCTCAATGAAAAGGCGCAACAGCAGCAGATCTTCGAGGACATCGGCCAGTGGCTCACCTCTAAGCTCTAAGAGATACACAGCGCCGACGCCAGACGGCGCAGGGAGAGCAGGTCGATATCCCCGCCCCGGCGCAGCACCCGGGCAGACAGAAAGCAGTCCGCCACGAACACCAGCAGCACCACCAGCGTGACGACCGGTGGAATGCGCTCCGCCAGCGCCGACGCCCACGGGTGGACATACCGCACAGCCAGCGCCGCCAGCGGCCCCCACACCAGCGCGAACGGCACGCAGACCCGGCGGTTCAGATCCATCTTGGTGGCGCTGTAATCCCAGAACAGGACGCCCAGCAGCCGCTCATAGAGGAGGTGGACGACATACTCCACCGCCGTGGCTGTCAGACCGCCGTACAGCGCCAAACGCCAGAATGTGCCGGTCATGTCCGGCGGCAGATGCAGCACCGCCAGCATGGCAAGGCCGTACACCGGACACAGCGGCAGCAGCAGAAAGCATTTCCGCACCTGATGGGGCGAACGGCGCACCGCTGCATACAACTTCTCCAGCACATACCCTCCGAAGCTGTACAGCAGAAACAGCCAGAACCAATAGAAACGCATACGATATCCTCCGCCTGTAATTTTTCGTAGTTTGCGCGGCGGAGGCACCGACGATACGGGAGGAACGAGATATGACGGAATGGGAAGCCCTGCGGGAGGAATGCCTGCACTGCCGCGCCTGCACGCTGGCGGACACACGGACGAACGTGGTCTTTGGCGTAGGCGCCGAGAACGCGGAGGTGCTGTTCATCGGCGAGGCGCCGGGCGCTAACGAGGACGCACAGGGCGAGCCCTTTGTGGGCCGCGCCGGTAAGCTGCTGGACGATATGCTGGCCATGATCGGGTTGGACAGAAGCCGCATCTACATCACCAACTCCGTCAAATGCCGTCCGCCCCAGAACCGGGATCCGCTGAACACGGAGAAGGATGCCTGCCGCGGCTATCTGTCCCGGCAGCTCGCGCTGATGAAGCCCAAGATCATCGTGTGTCTCGGCCGTATCAGTGCCATGGAGCTGATCCGTGAGGACTTCAAGATCTCTCAGGAGCACGGGCAGTTCTTTGAGAAGGACGGCGTTCAGATGATGGCGCTGTACCACCCCGCCGCTCTGCTCCGCGACCCCCGGAAAAAGCCGGAGACCTTCGAGGACTTGAAGCGCCTGCAGGCCAAGATCCGGGAGATCTGCGACCACACGCCTATTCAGTTTGCATAAAACTGCCATGAAAGTCGAACACATCGCCCTTTATGTAGAGGATCTGGAAGCAGCCAGAGTATTTTTCATGAAATATCTCGGTGCCGGCTCAAACGCCGGATACCACAACCAAAAGACAGACTTCCGCTCGTATTTCCTGACCTTTGATGACGGTGCGCGGCTGGAGCTCATGCATAAGCCGGACATGACGGACATGCCGAAAACTCCGTCCCGCACCGGCTACGCGCACATCGCATTCAGCGTGGGCAGCCGGGAGCGGGTGGACGCCCTGACCGCGGAGCTGCGCGCCGCCGGATATGAAGTCGTCAGCGGCCCCAGGATCACCGGTGACGGCTATTATGAGAGCTGCATCGCCGTTATTGAGGGAAACCTCATCGAGATCACCGTATAAAAAAGAGAGGTGACGCCGGGCGTCACCTCTCTTTTTATGCTTCTTTTAATACGCCACGCCCCAGTAGATGTCGGTGGTGGCGGGCTTGCCGCACATAACGCACTTGCCCACGGTGCCGGACTGCTTCAGCGGCATACATCGGCTGGACACGCCGGCCTTCTCCTTCATGGCCAGCTCGCACTCCAGACTGCCGCACCACTTGGTACGGGCGAAGCCGCCCTTGCCCTGCGCCATCTCCTTGACCTCCTCCCAGGAGGTCATGTCGAAGGTGTTGTCCTCCAGATTCTTGGCGGCCATGGCGTACAGGTTGTCGTGGACGTCCTGCAGCAGCTTCTGCACGGCGCTCTCCAGCTCCGTCAGCGGCACAAAGGTCTTCTCGCCGGTATCGCGGCGAGCCACGCAGCACTGCCCCTTTTCCATATCCTTGGGGCCGATCTCCACACGCAGGGGTACGCCCTTCATCTCGTACTGGGCGAACTTCCAGCCGGCGGACTGGTCGCTGTCGTCCATGCTGACACGGATGCCCGCGGCGCTGAGACGGTCGCGCAGGGCGGCGGCGGCCTCCAGCACGCCCTCCTTGTGCTGGGCGATGGGGATGACCACCACCTGCGTGGGGGCAATGACGGGGGGCAGCACCAGACCGTGGTTGTCGCTGTGGGTCATGATGATCGCGCCGATCAGGCGGGTGGATGCGCCCCAGCTGGTCTGGAACGGGTATTGCAGGGTGTTGTCCCGGCCGGCGAACGTCACATCGTAGGCACGGGAGAACTTATCGCCGAAGAAGTGGCTGGTGCCGGACTGGAGGGCCTTGTGGTCCTTCATCATGCACTCGATGGTGTAGGTGGCCTCGGCGCCGGCGAACTTCTCCTTGTCGGTCTTGCGGCCCTTCACCACAGGCATGGCCAGCGCGTTCTTGCACATATCGGCGTAGCAGTTGAGCTGCTGCTCCGTCTCCGCCTCGGCCTCGGCCGCCGTCTCGTGGATGGTGTGGCCCTCCTGCCACCAGAACTCGCGGCTGCGTAGGAAGGGGCGGGTGGTCTTTTCCCAGCGGATAACGCTGCACCACTGGTTATACAGCATGGGCAGCTCGCGGTAGCTGTGAAGCACGTGAGCCCAGTGGTCGCAGAACATGGTCTCGGAGGTGGGACGGAACGCCAGACGCTCCTCCAGCGGCTCGCTGCCGCCGTGGGTGACCCATGCCACCTCAGGCGCGAAGCCCTCCACCAGCTCGCCCTCCTTCTTCAGAAGGCTCTCGGGGATCAGGACGGGCATGGCCACGTTGACGTGGCCGGTCTTCTTGAACTCCGTGTCCATGTACTTCTGAATATTTTCCCAAATGGCATAGCCGTAAGGTCGAAGGATCAGAAAGCCCTTGACGCTGGCATAGTCCACCAGCTCCGCCTTCAGGCAGATGTCCGTATACCACTTGGTGAAATCCTCCTCCATGGGAGTGATCGCTTCCACATTTCTCTGATCCTTAGCCATAGATACATACCATTCCTTTGCTTATTATAGAGTAGATGCCGACTTAGTATTCTACCCGCCGGAATCGCCGTTGTCAAGATTCCGCAGGAAAAAGGCAGCAAAAAGACCGCCTTTCGGCGGTCTTTTTCGCGCAAATCGTTCTTATTCGTTGCCGGGGAAGTCCGGGATGGTGGCAAAGCCGCGGGCAAGATCCTCGTCGGTGGGGATGGTATCGCTCATCACCCCGTCATTATACTTGCCGTAGGCCACCATGTCGAAGTAGCCGGTGCCGGTGAGGCCCAGCACGATGGTGCGCGCTTCCCCCGTCTCCCTGCACTTCAGCGCCTCGTCCATGGCCACGCGGATGGCGTGGCTGCTCTCCGGCGCGGGCAGGATGCCCTCACAGCGGGCGAACAGCTCCGCCGCCTCGAACACGGCGGTCTGCTCCACGCTGCGCGCCTCCAGATAGCCGTCGTGGTAGAGCTGGCTGACGGTGCTGCTCATACCGTGGTAGCGCAGGCCGCCGGCGTGGTTGGCGGAGGGGATGAAGCCGTTGCCCAGCGTGTACATCTTGGCCATGGGGCAGATCTTGCCGGTGTCGCAGAAGTCGTAGCGGAACACGCCCCGGGTCAGGCTGGGGCAGGAGGCCGGCTCCACGGCGATGATGCGGTAATCCGCCTCGCCCCGGAGCATCTGCCCCACGAAGGGGGAGATGAGGCCGCCCAGATTGGAGCCGCCGCCGGCGCAGCCGATGATGGTATCGGGCTTGATGTGGTACTTCTCCAGCGCCGCCATGGTCTCCAGACCGATGATGGACTGGTGCAGCAGCACTTGATTGAGGACGCTGCCCAGCACATAGCGGTACCCCTCCCGGCTGGCGGCGGCCTCCACCGCCTCGCTGATGGCGCAGCCCAGAGAGCCGGTGGTGTCGGGGAATTCCGCCAGAATTTTTCTTCCCACCTCGGTGGTGTCGGAGGGGGACGGGGTCACATTGGCGCCGTAGGTACGCATGACCTCCCGGCGGAAGGGCTTTTGCTCATAGGAGCACTTGACCATGAACACACGGCAGTCCAGTCCCAGATAAGCGCAGGCCATGCTCAGGGCCGTACCCCACTGACCGGCGCCCGTCTCGGTGGTAACGCCCCGCAGCCCCTGCCGCTTGGCGTAGTACGCCTGTGCGATGGCGGAGTTCAGCTTGTGGCTGCCGGAGGTGTTGTTGCCCTCGAACTTATAGTAGATGTGGGCGGGGGTGTCCAGCTTCTCCTCCAGGCAGTAGGCGCGAACCAGCGGGGACGGACGGTACATCTTGTAGAAATCCCGTATCTCCTGGGGGATGGGGATATACGCGGTGGTATCGTCCAGCTCCTGCTTCACCAGCTCGCCGCAGAACACATGGCCCAGCTCCTCCGCCGTCATGGGCTGGAGCGTGCCGGGGTTCAGCAGGGGCGCGGGCTTGTTGGTCATATCCGCACGCACGTTGTACCAGTTCCGAGGCAGCTCGTCCTCGCTGAGGTAGATCTTGTAGGGGATCGTGGTCGTATCTTTCATCTTAGTTGCCTCCTAAATCATAATACCGCGTGGTGCGGGGTCTCGCTGTTTGTACGAATTATGCGAAATAGTCGATCTGCATGGCGTGCTTCACCTTGTCCAGCGTCTGGGCCGCCGCCTCCTTGGCCACGCCGCTGCCCTGCCGCAGGATCTCCATGATGGCATCGGGATCCTTGGCCAGCTCCTGCCGGCGGGTGCGGATAGGCTCCAGCGTCTCCTGCAGCACGTTGTTCAGGAACTTCTTCACCTTCACATCGCCCAGACCGCCCCGCTCATAGTGGGCCTTCAGTTCGTCCAGATTGGCGTAGTCCGGCAGGTAGCGGGCAAAATGCTCGTCGGTGCAGAAGGCGTCCAGATACAGGAACACCGGGTTGTCCTTGGTGTTGCCGGGGTCGGATACCTGCAGGTGGTTGGGGTCGGTGTACATCCCCATGATCTTGGTGCGGATGTCGTCCGGCTCGTCGGACAGGTAGATGCAGTTGCCCAGGGACTTGCTCATCTTGGCCTTGCCGTCGGTGCCGGGCAGACGCAGGCAGGCGGCGTTATCGGGCAGCAGCGCCGTGGGCTCCACCAGCGTCTCGCCGTACAGCTCGTTGAAGCGGCGGACGATCTCGCGGGCCTGCTCCAGCATGGGCAGCTGATCCTCGCCCACCGGCACGGTATCCGCCATGAAGGCGGTGATGTCCGCCGTCTGGCTGACGGGATAGGTCAGAAAGCCCATGGGAATGCTGTGGTTGAAGCCGCGAAGCTGGATCTCCGCCTTGACGGTGGGGTTCCGCTCCAGACGGGCCAGCGTCACCAGATTCATGTAGTAGAACGTCAGCTCCGTCAGCTCGCTGATGTGGGACTGCACCAGAATGGTGGATTTGGCGGGGTCGATGCCGCAGGACAGATAGTCCAGCGCCACCTGCATGATGTTCTCCCGCACCTTCTGGGGATGGTCAAAGTTGTCAGTGAGGGCCTGTGCGTCGGCGATCATGAAGAACAGCTTCTCAAATTTGCCGCTGTTTTGCAGCATCACGCGGTTACGCAGAGAGCCGACGTAGTGGCCGACGTGGAGGCGTCCGGTAGGGCGGTCGCCGGTGAGGATGATCTTTCCCATGATGATGTTTCCTTTCTGTATGACAAATTTTATGAGACAACAAAAAACGTCCTGTCCCATGGAATTCCATGGGACAGGACGTAAGCTACGTTCCTGCGGTACCACCCAAATTGGCGAAATGCCCGCTCTGCACGCACGATCATGCGCTCCGCCGGGGTAACGGCCGCGGCTGCCGTCGGGTATTACTCGCCCTTGCAGGCTTTCTCCCCGCCCTCGTAAGGCCATTCGCCACACGTTCCGCTGCCGCGCTCCCACCGCTGCGCCGCTCTCTGAAAGTTTCCCGTGCAGGTACTTCTCTTACTCAATGGTTTCTGAATATGGGGCTATTGTAACACCTTTTCCCCGGATGTCAAGAGGTTTTCTCACAATGCCCGCAAAAACTCCGGCTTCAGATCCCGCCGTCCCGCCAGCGCCGCGCCGATCTGCCCCAGCAGGACGTCCCGGTCGCCGTTGAGGGTCCCCTTCAGCGTCAGGTAGTTGCTGGCGTGGTTGGCGCGGAACACGGTGCCTTCACTGTCCACGTTTTGCAGGAAAAGTTCCGTCTCCTTCAGCACCTCTGCCGGGGTGAGCAGCGTAAAGCTGCCGTCCTTTACCCACGTCTCCAGCGGCGTTCCCGGCTCCACCATCAGTGTCAGCAGCCCCAGATAGTCGGGCTTCATCTCGCTGACGGCCCTGGCGGTGTCCACCGCGTGCTGCCGCCACAGCTCCACGCTGCCGAGACCGGAGATGGCGGTCACCGACAGGGCAAGGCCGCACCGCCGGGCCTTCTGCCCCGCCGCCACGATGGCAGCGGCGGTATGGCCCTTGCTCATCCGGGTCAGCACCGCGTCACAGCCGGATTCCAGCCCCATATACACCATCTTCAGCCCTCTGTCGCGGAGCAGGCGCAGCTCGTCCTCGCTCTTGACCTGCAAGCTGGCAGGCGAGGCGTAGCAGGTGACCCGCTCACATTCCGGGAACAGGCCGTACACCAGCCTCAGGATCTCCACCAAGTCCTCCGTGCGGCGCATGAGGGCGTCGCCGTCAGCCAGAAAGACCCGCTCCACCCGGCGGTAGACCCGCCGCGCCAGCTCAAAATCCTCCCGGATCTCCGCCATGGGGCGCATGGAAAAATGCTTGTCGTCGTACATATCACAGAAGGCGCAGCGGTTGTGGCTGCACCCGTAGGTCACCTGCACGATGAGGCTGTACGCCTCGCTGGGCGGCCGGTAGACCTTACCTTTATAGCGCATGGGATCACACTCCTTTGCGGGTATTATGACACAGTTTTCGCCGTTTGAAAAGTGGTATGTTTCCGCTTTTCCCGGCATAGGGTGGGACATCTCAACAAACGAGGTGTTCAAATTATGGAACTGAATTACAACCGCGTCCATCTCTGCGGGCAGGCGGCGGAGGCCCCCGTCCTGTCCCACATCAACCACGGCTGCGCCTTTTACCGCTTCACCCTGTCGGTGCTGCGCCTGTCCGGACAGGCGGACAAGCTGCCGGTCATCGCCCCCAGGGCGCTGCTGGACACCGTGCCGGTGGCGGCGGGCGATACGGTGACGGTCATCGGCCAGCTCCGCTCCTTCAACAACAAGAGCGGGCAGGGCAGCCGTCTGGTGATCTCCGTGTTCGCCCACCAGCTCACCCCCGGCGGCGAGAGTCCCTTCAACCAGATCCAGCTGTCCGGCGTGCTGTGCAAGACGCCGGTGCCGCGGCGGACGCCGCTGGGGCGGGAGATCTGCGACATCATTCTGGCGGTGAACCGGCGGTACGGCCGGGCGGACTACCTGCCGTGCATCGCGTGGGGTGCGGTGGCCGCCCAGACGGCGGATATGCACACCGGCCAGCGGCTCACCGTGGAGGGCCGCGTCCAGAGCCGGATCTACACAAAAAACGAGAACGGCGTGCTGACGGAGCGGACAGCCTACGAGGTGTCCATCATGCGTCCGGCGGAGGTGGAGGAGTTTCTGATACATATTCCCCGTTGAAAATGCGGGATATGAATGGTATGATACTGTAAAAGACAGTTTTGCACGAAAGAGAGAGTATCATGCAGCATCACTTCCACTTCCATCTGCACCACCATGCGCGGCATCACGCCCGCTACGATGTGGACATGACGCAGGGCAGCACCACGCGGCACCTCGTCCGCTTTGCCCTGCCGCTGCTGGCGGGCAATCTGTTCCAGCAGCTGTACAACATGGTGGACACATGGGTGGTGGGCAACTTCGTCAGCAACGAGGCCTTCTCCGCCGTGGGAACGGTGACGCCCATCATCAATACGCTCATCGGCTTCTTTCTGGGGATGTCCAGCGGTGCCGGCGTGGTCATCAGCCAGTACTACGGCGCCCATCGCCCGGAAAAGGTCCGCGAGGCCGTCCACACCGCCATGCTGCTCACCGTCATCATGGGCGTGGTGTTCACCGGTGTGGGCATCGTCATGACGCCGCTGATGCTGGAGCTGATGAAAACGCCGGCGGAGGTGGCGCCGGATCAGACGGCGTACCTGACCATCTACTTCGCCGGGATCATGGGTCTCCTGCTGTACAACATGGGCTCCGGTATCCTGCGGGCGGTAGGCGACTCCCAGCGCCCCTTCTATTTCCTGCTGGTATCCGCCGGGGTGAACACGGCGCTGGATCTGCTGTTCGTGCTGAAATTCGGCATGGGCGTGGAGGGTGTGGCCTATGCCACCATCATCGCCCAGGCGGTGTCCGCCGTGCTGACCATCGCGGTGCTGGTGGGCTATGACGGCAGCGTCAAGCTGTCCCTGCGCGACCTGCGCATCCACTGGAGGATGCTGAAAAAGATCGTGGCGGTGGGCATCCCCGCCGCGCTGCAAATGGCCATCACCGCATTTTCCAATGTGTTCGTGCAGGGCTACATCAACCACTTCGGCGCGGACTGTATGTCCGGCTGGACGGCCTACACCAAGATCGACCAGCTGGTGATCCTGCCGGTGCAGTCCCTGTCGCTGGCGTCCACCACCTTTGTGGGGCAGAATCTGGGCGTGGGCAATGTGGAGCGGGCCAAAGGCGGCGTGCGCCGTGCGCTGTACCTGTCCTTCGCCGTCACCGCTGTGCTGCTGATACCGGTGCTGACACTGGCGCCCGACATGACCGCCTTCTTCAACAGCAAGCCGGAGGTGGTGTCCTACGGCGCGCTGCTGCTGCGGCTGCTGTCGCCGTTCTACTTCTTCTTCTGCATCAACCAGATCTACTCCGGCGCGCTGCGGGGCTCCGGCAACAGTCAGGTGCCCATGTTCATCATGCTGGGCTCCTTCGTGGTGTTCCGGCAGATCTACCTCTATGTGATGGCCCACTTCATCTCCAACGAGATCGTGCCCATCGCCATGGGCTATCCCGCCGGATGGTTCGTGTGCAGCGCCGTGACGCTGCTGTACTACAGGCACTGCAAATTTGACAGCCATCGGCTGGTGGAGGATGTCTGAATGGACAAGTGTGAGACGTGTGTGTTCTATCTCTATGACGAGGAATACGACGACTATGTTTGCGACATGGATCTGGACGAGGACGAGATGGTGCGTTTTCTCGCCTCTGACACGGGGAGCTGCCCCTTCTGGCGGCCCGGAGACGACTATATCACCGCAAGAAAACAATAAGACCACGGAGGGGACGGCGTGAGCCGTCCCCTCCGCTTTTTGGGGAAATATGTATCAGAAGTCCAGCGACGATGTATGCTAATAGCGAGGACTTTCAAGTCCTCGCTATTACAACGATGGTCAGCTCATTTGTGGCAAAATGAAACGACCGAAGTATGAAATTGTACCGTGGAATAAAGGTGATGCTTCAATTAATCAATTTGGGACATTACCCATGATTACATTATACTCATCATACAGGTCATAGAGATTCTGCGTTCTAACATTATTATCTACCCGCATCTGCAATAGTAGGTTTTCCAGTTTCTCGATCCTCTCGTTGTGCTTCTCACAAAGTTCAATGTTCTCAGGCTCAGCAGCAATATTCTTTCCGCTTAGTCCTCGTACAATTTTCTTGCTCCGATCAACATGATACTCAATGTTTGCAATCAGGCTTTCTTTTGAAGGATTACTTGCATCAACCTTCGGCTCGAGGTTGCTGCTTCTCCCAGATTCTTCTACCTCAAAGTTGTGAGCATAATAAAAAACCGCATCGTCCGATTTAAGGAACTCTTCTCGACTCCGTTCTGAAATGTTAAGTTCCGCTGCCTTGGAGTTGAATTCCTCTCTAGGAATTGTTTCAATTCCACAGTCTTCCCGTTCTTCTTCGCTTATGTTTTCATTGCATTTTCCTTTCTCAGGTGGTTTTAGTCAATATCTACAAGTATATCGCAATGTTCAATGCCCCAAATTATATTCCCGTTTTTCTGACTGGCACCACATTCAGCGGCAAATTTAAGCACTCTCATATCCTTTGTGCTATCGCACCAGTAAGATGCATCTATTATAAGTGCGCCATCTCCTCCTCCCGTTGGTTGAAAAGCACGGCTGCGGCCAATTTCAATTGCTGTGCAGAACTCCTCATGGTCACTTTCAGTTGTCCACACTTCTACTGGTAATTCACCTCTGCTTGAATTCTCGTTATGCGGATAATCGTATACTATGTTATCCAAATTGCAACCGCTAGGAAGATAAAATGCAACACCGCCCCAATCTGCTGCGCCAACACTCACAAACAACATAATCTTTATGCCCAATAAATCTTTTTCTTTTTCGTATATCAATATTGTTCCGTTTGCCGCAGTTCCAGAATTCTCTGATGAGATACTGAAAACCTCATTTCCACAAGATTTGATGATTTCGGCGTGTGCATCCAAGTTATCATATCTGCATCCACTCAAAGCAAGGCAACTGAATAAAGATAATAGAATGCAAGCAAACCGCAGCTTTTTCAGGTTCATGTGCCTCCTCCTTTTTACGTCTGCGTTCACCGGCGCGGTACGCCGTTTATCGTTCTTTCGACATTATACCATACTTTTCCCAACGACATAAGCCCTGTATTCTATTTTTTGCTGCAAAACAGTGACAAACGGCAGAAGATATTACCAACCCCCTGCATCGTATATTCATCCGCCGATGGGAAAAGCTATGATTGCGATACCCAATCGAGCTTATCGCTCAACAACCGGAAAGGAGATTTTCAATATGTCCAGCAAGAACAGCAACAAGCTGAACATCCCCGAGGCCAAGGCCGCGATGGATAAGTTTAAGATGGAGGCCGCCAACGAGGTGGGCGTCAACCTGAAAAACGGCTACAACGGCGACCTGACCAGCCGCGAGGCAGGTTCTGTCGGCGGTCAGATGGTCAAGAAGATGATCGAGTCCTACGAGAAGAACCTGTAACTTCTCCCGCGAAGGAGCGCCCTGCCTGTCGGCTGGGCGCTCCTTTTTATCTATCAGCGATACTTACATCCATTATAACACTCCATAGCTTTACTTTTCACGTTAATTATCCTACTATATAGACACAACAGCAAGACACCTCAACTCACTGAATAAAAATTCATCTTCAAGGAGGAAACTATCATGAAGAACATCAATACCTACATCCTGATCGTCATCGTCTCTCTGGTCATGGTCGTCGCCACCGCTTTTCTGATGATCGCCGCCGACGAACCCGTCCGCCAGGCCGGTATGTACCTGCCCATCATCTTCGGTGCCGTAGCTACCTGGGCTGCCGCCAAGGCCAGCTTCCTGGAGATGGACTACGAGGATCGCAAGGCGCAGCGCAGCGCCCGCACCGCCTGACACCCAGACATCTACTCCACCTCCAAGCCTTTTTCTCTCTCAAAGAGGAAGACCCCGCTCCTTCGGCGGGGTCTTCCTCTTTGCATGCGCTCTGCAAGGCCCTTACAGCCTCCCCAGCAGCAGATACGTCCCCGCCAGCAGCAGCAAGGGCTCCGTCTCCCAACAGCCCCACGCCGCAGGCAGTGGGATATCCTGCGGCTCGATGAGCGTATCATCCAGCGCCGTCAGCTGCCGCTGGACGCACAGCACCCGCCGCTGTGCCAGACTGGACAGCGTCAGGCTGCTCCGGGGCGACAAGCCGTAGGATACCACCTGACAGGCGCGCAGCGGCTCCTGCCACGCATCCTGCGGAAGCAGCAGCGTCTGGCACAGCGGTATCCGGCCCTGACCGGACAGGCGCCGCGCCCCCTCCCGATCCAGCACCAGCAGCTCCCAGCACCGCTGCCGCACCGCGCTGCCGTCTTCGATTTTTTCCAGCTCCGGCGGCAGTGCCCGCTGCCACACCGCGCCGCTGCCGCGATAAAAACCGCACGCCGCCATAGGCTTCACCTCCCATTTAGTCTGCCATGGCGGGAAAAACTTATTCCGCGATTTTTTTGCTGTGCTTTTTCTCCAAGTTGTGCTATACTGGGGATACGATTCTTCAAAGGAGGCCGTTCCATGCAATTCCGCGCCCATCTTCATACTGTGACCCGGCACCGCCGACTGGTCCGCCACTACTGCCTGAAGCTGGGTCTCGTATGGCAGGGTCTGACCCACGACCTGTCCAAATTCAGCCCCGTTGAATTCTGGCGGGGCTGCAAATACTATCAGGGCTGGCGCAGTCCCAACGATCAGGAACGTCTGGAAAACGGGGTCAGTCTGGCGTGGCTCCACCACAAGGGCCGCAACCGCCACCACTTTGAATACTGGATCGACTACTGCCGCCGGGAGGATGGCACCATCTACATAGGCGGCTGTAAAATGCCGAAGAAATATGTGGCGGAGATGTTCTGCGACCGTATCGCCGCCTGCCGCGTCTATCAGGGCGACCAGTACACTGATGCCTCGCCCTACGACTACTACCAGCGCTCCAAGGATCTCAGCCGCACCGACGCCAGCCGCTTCATGCACGCGGACACGGCGGCACTGCTGGACCGCTGGCTCCTGCTGCTGAAGGAGCAGGGCGAGGACGCCGCTTTCGCCCAGATCCGCGGCGAGCTGCGGCGCTGTGGTGATTGACGCACTTCGTTAATAAGAAAACGAGATATTTCCGGTAGATGTCAAGAAGAAAATGGACAAATGACAAAAAATATCAAACTTTGATGT